>OHMN01000577.1_pt1 | contig 33373 bp, 36 predicted proteins | sample 1569361 | NCBI WGS metagenome assembly OHMN01 (sample SAMEA3541508, study PRJEB24748) | human gut metagenome | biome: human gut; feature: human-associated habitat; material: faeces | place: China | collected 2012
AATCAAAGCCGCCGTTTCTTTTTATCTTCTAATGAAATGACGCGGTATCACTGTTGAAATCGGCGGCTAAAGGAGGTAGCCGCCATGAAGCAAAAAGCATATCGACAAAATCCGACAGTTATTGACTTATCAAAAAAAGCCCGCCCACCACCGGGGGAAACTACGCTTATATATATGAACTGTCTAATCATCTGGATACTGCTTACAATGCCTATGCGCCCGTCCGGGCTTTTCGGACGGGCGCATTTTGTACGTTCAAAAAATTTTTGAAGAAATTTCAAAAAATCTTCGGCGTTTTTGAAAAACGCCGTATTGCCCCGCGAAAAGGGGGGAAGCACCACCAACTTTCCAACGAGAAAGGAGGTGAGAATGTGGAACCTAATAGCAGGGAGTTTTACAAACAGTGTGCTTTTCAGAAGTTTTGTAATACGGTATTGCACAATGAAGCTTGCGACACCCATAGAGAACTTCGCAGACACAAGGCAAAGGAAGTGACCTTTTCCGACATGACCTTAGACGAAGCGCGGCAGCTTCATACGTTTGATGAATATTTCAAACGTGAAGCCGCCGAAACCGTCTTTGAGAAAGCCGGGAAGAAAATCACGCCAAAGCTGCTTCTTGAAGCAATCCGTACTTTGCCGGAAGAAAAGCGCAAAGCCATATTGCTGTATTACTTCGAGGGAATGAACGATACCGAGATTGCGGAGCTGTTCAACACGTCGAGAAGCACGATACAGTACAGGCGGACAAGCTCTTTTGAGAAATTAAGAAAATATCTGGAGGAAAATGCTGATGAATGGGACGAATGGTAACGAACCCGGCTACCCGGAAAATGCCCTTGTTCCTTATCCTGTCATTGTGGCAGCGACAAAGGGCGACCCGGACGCTATGAAAATGGTCTTGCAGCATTTCAGCGGTTATATAGCCCGTTTATCCATGCGAAAGTTATATGACGAGCGTGGAAATGTTTATTTTGGTATAGACAACGACATTCGGGAACGGCTGCAAGCCAAACTGATGATGGCTGTCCTCAATTTTAGAACAGAAAAATAACCGCAATCGGCGGTGGAACGTCTTTACTCCCCCTTTTCCGTTCCGCTGCTGACGCGGCAGCACAGCCATTTTGAACCTTGACAAAGAAAGCGACGCAAGAGAACGGCGACGCAGCATAAGGCAAATCGGATACGTTCCTTTTGTGCCGAGCCATGCGGTGGGTACGCCATGACCTTTTTCTTAACCGAAAAGCGAGCGAGAAATACCACACCGTAAAGTAGGGATAGCACCCTGCGGGCGATAACGCACAGAATATATAATGATACTTCCTTACAGCCATAGTCCGAGCGTTAGAAGCGTCGCAGGCAATGGGTAGGGCTTCGGCAGACCGCCGGAGGGGTGCAACTCCCATGAGGTTACGCTAATAGCCGTCCGATTAAAGCCTATGTCACAGATTGATTTTTGACCCGTTAAGAAAGGGGGACGACAAATTGAACAATAACGACGTGCCGATTTGGGAAAAGTACACGCTTACCATAGAAGAAGCAGCAAAATATTTCCGTATCGGAGAAAGCAAGCTGCGGAAACTGGCAGAAGAAAATCCCGTCCCGGACTGGGTAATGATGAACGGAAACCGTATTCAGATTAAGCGTAAGCAGTTTGAAAAAATGATTGATACGGTGGACGCAATCTGATAGTGAAATCGAGCCTTGAATGTGGTACAATGTAGTCAAGCATATCAAGGCTCTTTCCATTATGGAAAGGAGCATAACGATGTCGGAAAAAAGACGGGATAATAAAAATCGTATTCTCCGAACCGGAGAGAGCCAGAGAAAAGACGGAAGATATGCCTACAAATATATAGATACCTTTGGGAAACCGCAGTTTGTTTATTCTTGGAAGTTAGTGCCTACGGACAAAACCCCGGCAGGAAAGCGCGACGATATAGCGTTGAGGGAAAAAGAGAAAGAAATCCAAAAAGACCTTGACGACGGTATCGACCATATCGGAAAGAAAATGACGGTCTGCCAACTCTACGCAAAGCAGATACGCCACCGGGCAAATGTGCGGCATGGTACAAAGCAGGGGCGAAAACAGCTCATGCGGATTTTGCAGGAGGATAAACTTGGAGCCTGTCGGATTGAAAATGTGAAGCTCTCCGACGCAAAGGAATGGGCGTTACGCATGAAAGAAAAAGGTTACGGCTTCAAGACTATTAACAACCACAAGCGTTCCTTAAAGGCTGCCTTTTACACAGCCATACAGGACGATTGTATTCGTAAAAATCCATTTGACTTCCAGTTGAACACCGTCCTTGAAGATGATACGGAACCAAAGGAACCTCTATCCCCTACGCAGGAAGCGGCTTTTCTGTCCTTTGTGCAGCATGATAAAGTCTATCAGAAATACTACGACGAGATTATCATACTGTTAGGGACAGGGCTTCGCATTTCGGAACTCTGCGGACTGACGGAAGCTGACATTGACTTAGACAAACAGCTTATCAATGTAGACCACCAACTTTTGAAAATTGCAGACGTGGGCTACTATGTGGAAACACCTAAGACGAAAAGCGGCAACCGGGTTATTCCTATGAGTGAAAAAGTGTTGGAAGCATTTCAGCGGGTGCTGAACAAACGGAAATATGCACAGCCTATTATTTTAGAGGGCTACACAAAATTTCTGTTCCTTAACCGGAACGGCTTGCCAAAAGTGGCGGTCAACTATGAAAGTATGTTCCGAGGACTTGTGAGGAAATACAACAAAACGCAAAAGGTAGCATTGCCAAAAGTAATGACACCGCACACCTTACGCCACACATTCTGCACCACGTTAGCAAATGCGGGAATGAACCCCAAAGCATTGCAGTACATCATGGGACATTCCAACATCAATATGACGCTGAACTATTACGCGCATACGACTTCCGAAACGTCGATAACAGAAATGAAGCGGCTAATTGCATAAGTAGTAAACGGAGAATTTACTACTCCACATACTACTTTTGAACATCAAAACATACGGGGATATAAGAAGATTTGAGAGTATCTTCCATAACAAAAAATGCCGGAAAAGCCTGTAACAATAGGCTATACCGGCATATAAGAACTTTTGAAAAGATAATCAAAAATTACTTTGTGATTTCATATAATTTTATATACAAAACAAAAAAAATAGATTATAATAAATATAATCAGAAACATCAAGAAATATCAATGGAGAGGAGTGCATGAATATGACGAATCATACAGTTATTACAATCGGAAGACAGCTCGGAAGTGGTGGTAAGGAAGTAGGATTGCAGTTGGCAGAAGAACTTGGAATTAAATGCTATGATAAAGAACTTTTGGAACGTGCAGCAAAAGACAGTGGATTATGTCAGGAATTATTTGAAAATAATGATGAAAAACCTACAAATAGTTTCCTGTATTCTCTGGTGATGGATACATACTCTTTTGGATATTCTTCAGCGGCATTTGCAGATATGCCAATTAATCATAAGGTGTTTTTAGCTCAGTTCGATACGATTAAAAATATTGCAAAAGAAGGACCTTGTGTTATTGTAGGAAGATGTGCGGATTATGCATTATCAGAATTTGATAATATGTTAAGTGTGTTTGTTCATGCAGATTTAGAAAAAAGAATCCGTCGTGTGGCACGAAAAAATGAATTGACAGATGCGACTGCAAAGGACCGCATTCAGAAAACAGATAAACGCCGTGCAAGCTATTATAACTATTATACAAGTAAAAAATGGGGCGATGCTGCAAGTTATAATCTAAGTTTAGATAGTGGAGTATTAGGAATTGACGGCTGTGTTCAAATGATTAAAAAAGCAATTGAAATTAAAGAAGAGCGGCTGGCAAAAAATAATCGTGAAGTAAAATAAAAATTGGGCAGAGGGAAATCTTTTTCTCTCTGCCTTTTTACGTGACGATTTATTTTTTTAGAAATGTTTCCCAGCCATCTAAGTTTCCATTTAAAATTGCAGTAAACATCCGTTCTTTTACACCAGGATGTTCATGGTTTAAAGTACGAATCAATTCTTTTACATATTGGCGTTTGGTATAACCATCCACTGGACAAGGACTTTTTTCCACTGGAAGGTGATATTTATTTTTAAAACCAATTACATCCGCTTCATTTACAAAGAGTAAGGGGCGGATTACAGTAAGATCTGTTCGGTCAAGATGGGTTTTCGGAGAAAATGTGTGAAAACGCCCCTCAAAAAGCAGAGATAGTAACATTGTTTCGATAACATCATCTTTATGATGGGCATAAGCAATTTTATTACAGCCCGCTTTTTTTGCGGCATCGTTTAAGGCACCTTTTCTCATTTTTGCGCATAAAGAACAAGGATTGGGTTCTTTTCGTTCATTAAAAATAATCTGAGCAATTTCTGTCTGTACAATCGTATAAGGTACATTTAATTCACTACAGAGCGCTTTTATTTGTATGAGGTCAAATCCAGGATGACCTAAATCAACAGTAATGGCTTCTATTGTAAAGGAATTTGGATAAAAACGTTTTAAGCCATTTAAGGCATAAAGAAGGGTAAGACTGTCTTTTCCTCCTGAAATTCCAACTGCTATTTTATCTCCGGATTCAATTAGATTAAAGGTATCAACTGCCTTTCTGGTAAGACTCAATAATCTTTGCAGGGTCATTTATTTCCTCCTTAGCTATATTTTTTCTGTAAAAGACTATAACACATTGGAAAAAGAAAAGAAATATTTTTTACGAAATTATGACACAAATAATAAATTTCATGCTATAATATAAACATTAAGCATTTGCAAAGAGAATAAATGGAGGAAATATATGAAGTTTCGTTGGGATAAAAAGTATTTATATTGGGGGGTGACAGGCTTTGCAGTCATTTGTGCCAGTCTGCTTTTTTATTTTGGACTGTTTCACATGGATGTGCTATGGGGAAAAGTTCATAATCTGTTTACTGTTTTAATGCCGGTTGTCTGGGGTGTAATTATTGCATATTTATTAACACCGATTGTAAATATATTGGAAAAAAAGGTATTTTTTTCGTTATTAGAACATTTTCATGTCGAACTTACAAAAAAGAAACGTGTGTTAATTCGCTATCTGGGAATTTTTATTTCCCTTATATTGGCATGTCTGGCTATTTATTCTTTATTTGCAATGATTGTGCCGTCTATTGTAGAAAGTATTATCAGTATTGTAAATGATTCACCAAGATACATTCAGAATATTATGAATTGGCTGAGTTCCATTTTAAGAGATAATGAAGAACTTCAGACGACCGTGTTTAATTTTATTGATAATTATTCATTTAAAGTAGAAAATTGGATGAATCAGCAGCTGCTTCCTCAGCTTCGTCAGATTTTACAGCAGATGACAACAGGAATTTTTGGCGCAGTTTTGTTTGTAAAAAATATTTTAATCGGAGCGATTATTTCGATTTACCTGATGGCATCAAAAGAGACTTATCTTTCAGAGGGAAAGATGTTTATCTATGCTATTTTTGATACAGAGAGAGCGAATTCTATTATCAAAGCATGTCGTTATACGAATCGTGTATTTATGGGTTTTATCAGCGGAAAAATTATTGATTCTGCAATCATTGGTGTTTTATGTTATATTATTACTTCTATTTTGGGAACACCTTATGCAGTGCTTGTCAGTGTAATTGTGGGTGTCACAAATGTTATTCCGTTTTTTGGACCATATTTGGGAGCTATTCCAAGTGCATTTATTATCTTGCTGGTAAATCCGATGCAGTGTTTATATTTCCTGATTGCAATCTTATTGTTGCAACAGTTTGATGGAAACATATTAGGACCAAAGATTTTAGGGGAATCGACAGGTTTGTCCAGTTTTATGGTTATTGTTGCAATTCTTTTATTTGGTGGATTTATGGGAATCCCAGGCATGATTATCGGAGTTCCGGTATGGGCAGTTATCTGTACAGGAATCCGTCAGCTTCGAGAACATTTCCTGAAAGAGAAACATCTACCGGTTGAAGATGAACTTTACATGGATATTGAGTCCATTGACCCTGAAAGCCATACAATTATTAAATTAAAAAAAGAAGATTTAAAGGAACAACAAAAAGAAAGCAAAGAACATACGAAAGAGAAAAATATAGAGAAGGGAAACGAGCAGTAAATGAAATTTGTAATCCAGAAAGTAAGTCAGGCCTCTGTTTCTGTGGAGGGGAATTGCGTTGGAAAAATCCAAAAGGGATTTCTGGTATTTGTAGGAATTGGAAAAGAAGATACAAAGGAAATTGCAGATCAATACATTAAGAAAATGGTACAACTGCGAATTTTTCAGGATGAAAATGGAAAAACGAATTTATCTTTGACGGATGTCGGGGGTGAAGTACTGATTATTTCTCAGTTTACACTATATGCGAACTGTAGAAAGGGAAATCGGCCAAGTTTTTTTGATGCCGGAGAACCTCAAATGGCAGAAGAACTATATGAGTATATTATCAAAAAAACAAAGGAAACGATTTCGGTGGTGGAGTCAGGAGAATTTGGAGCAATGATGCAGGTATCTCTGGTAAATGAAGGTCCATTTACAATTGTTTTTGATGAGAATACATTTCGCTGACAGAGGGGAATTCATTCGTGAAAAATAAGAGATTATTACAAAGTAAATTATTGGCAGTAACTTTGAGTGCAGCTGTTCTTTTAGGACAGTCAACGGTTATGGCGGCAGAGCTTCCATCTGTTGAGGACATGGAAGCAACAAAAGAGTTCAAACAGGAATCGGATTTATCTTTGGGAAAAGATAAGTCCGATAGTTCTGTAGAGAATAGAGAGAAAAAAGAAAATTCTGAAGAAGAACAAGAACCAGAAAAAAAAGAATTTGATGGAGGACAAGATGGTATTAATTTGGACTCCAAAGATGGTTCGGAAAATGATTCAGAAAATAATTCCGAAGATAATTCCGAAGATAATTCAGGGGATAGCGCAGAGAGTAATCCGGAAGAGAAAGAACGGGATGCAGATGATGATGATAAGGAAAATGAAACTTCAGATGATACAAGTGCGGCTGATTCAGCACAAAATAAAGATATAGAAGAAGAACCAAAAGAAACAAAAGAAACAAAAGAAACAGAAGAAATTCAATCAGAAGAACAGACAGAGCAAGATCTGCAGGTACAGGCAGCTTCTTATGGATGGAATAAACAGGGCAATAATTGGTATTATATAAATCCTCAGACGAAAAACAAAGTTTCTGGCTGGCAGAAGATATCTGGAAAATGGTTTTATTTCTCTTCGGCTGGATGGATGCAGATTGGCTGGCAAAAAGTTCAAGGAAAATGGTATTACCTTGGAAATGCCAATGATGGGGCAATGAAAAAAGGATTGCAAAAAATACATGGCAAGTGGTATTATTTTTCAGATGATGGAGCAATGCAGAGCGGATGGCAAAAAATATCTGGAAAATGGTATTATTTTGGAGACGCAGAAGATGGCTCTATGAAAACTTATTGGCAGAAAGTGTCCGGAAGATACTACTGGCTTGGTCATGGAAATGATGGAGCCATGAAAACAGGCTGGCAGAAAGTCTGGGGCAAGTGGTATTACCTTGCAGAGAATGGAGAAATGCAGACGGGATGGAAAAAGCTGTCTGGAAAGTGGTACTATCTTGGCGGATCTAATGATGGGGCAATGAAATATGATTGGCAAAAGATTTTAGGTCGGTGGTATTATCTGGGTGGGGTAGATGATGGAGTCATGCGTACATACTGGCATCAGGTAAGAGGAAAATATTATTGGCTTGGAAGAAATGGTGCTATGAGAGATGGTTGGCAGAGAGTTTGGGGGAAATGGTATTACCTTGGAAGTTCTGGTGATGGCTCGATGAAGAGTGGCTGGCAGAGAGTGTCTGGAAAATGGTATTATCTTGGAACGTCCAGTGATGGAGTCATGAAAACAGGTTGGCAGACGATTAATAAAAAGAAATATTATTTTTATTCGGATGGCAGTATGGCAAGCAACTGTACAATAGATGGTTATTACATTAATAGTAACGGTGAAAAGAGTGACTCAAACAGTACGTTAAATACCTGGGTATTTCCGTGTCCGTCTATTACTTATGTATCAAGTGAATTTGGATATCGGGAAAGCCCTGGAGGAATCGGCTCTACGAATCACAGGGGAGTAGATATGGCAGCACCGGCAAATTCACGCGTTTTGGCTGTTGCAGCAGGTACAGTGATTGCTTCTGGTTACGGATTTAATGGAGAGGGAAATTACGTAGAAATAGACCATGGAAATGGGATTCATACAATTTATATGCATTTAATAGCAAGTCCGGTTGTAAAAAAAGGAAATACAGTAAAAGCCGGACAGGTGATTGGTTATGTAGGGATGACTGGAGCAGCGACGGGATATCATTTACATTTTGGGGTGAAGGTAAATGGAACTTATGTTAATCCGTGGAATTATTTAAAACGTCCAAGCGGAATGTAATTGAAAAGAAGAAAGGTTTTTGATTTATGAAAAATAGAGGAAAAATAGTTACAAAGTTGTGTGGATTTGTTATGAGTGCATCATTGTTGATGAATCAGGCAGTTTATGCTTCTGGAGAGATAGCAGGTGAAACACTTTCAGGAGAAGTACAGAGTGCGGAAGTTCAAGAAGAAATAATAAATTCAAGTGAAACCTTACCGAAGATATCCCAAGATTTATCCGAAGCTGAAAATGAAGCTGAAACAGAGGGAGCTGAAACTGAAACAGAAACTACAGATTCAGAGGCAGAATCAAAAGAAGAAGTAAGTCAGAAAGAAGAAGAGAGTCGGGATGAAAGGAATCAAGATGAAACTTCTGATGAAAATTCTAAAGAAGAGGCATTAGGAGAATCACAAGAGACAGGAAATACTATTCAAGGCGAGCAGCAGGCAACACTGGCCGGACCCAAAAAGACGGGCTGGGTTACAGAAAATGGGAAAGAATATTATTATGACGAAGAGGGTAAACCTTATACAAAAAGCCGTATTTTAGATTTAAATGGAACTCTTTACTATATAAATTCCAATGGTGAACTGCGGACACAGGTGGGCTGGGTAAAAGATGGTGCAAACTGGTATTATGTAACATCTCAAAAAGCACTTGCAAAAAATGGCTGGATAAAATCTGGAAGCAATTGGTTTTATTTAAACAGCGATGGTGTAATGCAGACCGGAATGATTACGGTATATGGAAAGAAATACATCCTTCAAGAGTCTGGAGCAATGTTAAAGAAAACAGGCTGGGTGCAATATCAAGGGAACCGGTATTACATGTATAGCGACGGACATGTGTTTCATGGAGGATGGTTAAAGGTTTCTAATAAGTGGTATTACATGGATACAGAAACCGGAATGATGAAAAAAGGCTGGCTTAAAACTTCTGGAAAATACTATTATTTAAACAGTTCGGGAGTGATGCAGACCGGCTGGGTAAAATCCGGAAATTACTGGTACTATATGAATACTTCTGGTATCATGCAGACCGGTCCGATTAAAGTAGGTGGTAGCTGGTATTACTTAAATCCGTCATCAGGAGCAATGCAGACCGGATGGATGGAAGCGGATGGAAAGAAATACTATGTAAAACCATCCGGTCAAATTAGCATTGGCTGGGTGGGGATTAATAATGTTTGGTATTATTTTAATTCAACCGGAGAAATGCAGACTGGATGGCAGAAGGTAAAAGAAGAAGAAGAATGGTACTATCTGGACAAGACAACAGGAGCAATGAAAAAAGGCTGGTTTGAAGACGGTGATAGCTGGTATTATTTAAATGCTTCTGGAAAAATGGTAACCGGCTGGCAGACAGTTGGTGGAGAACGTTATTACATGAATAGTGATGGAGTGATGCAGACAGGCTGGTTGGAAATGGGAGATAAGAGCTATTATCTGCAGAGCAGTGGTGCAATGGCAACTGGAATCCTAACAATTGACGGAGTAAAATTCAAATTCAGCGATAATGGTGAGCTGATTGGTTCTATCAGCGAAGAGGGAGTAGGCGCAGATATTGTGGCTTATGCACGTCAGTTTGTTGGGAATCCTTATGTATATGGCGGTACAAGCCTGACAAATGGAGCAGACTGCTCCGGATTTGTTCAGAGTATCTATAAGAAATTTGGAATTACAGTAAGACGTACCAGTTATGAGCAGGAGAGAGATGGAAGACCGATTACAAGACAGGAATTACAGCCGGGAGATTTGGTGTTTTATTATAGCGACTATTCTCATGTAGCAATTTATATAGGAGATGACCAGATTATTCATGCTGCAAATCGTTCAAAAGGTATCACAATTTCTCGGATTAATTATAATGGAAATCCGACAGCATATAGAAGATACTGGTAAATAAAAAAAGAATCCCTTTTATCCGTTTCGCTATATCTATAGTTGAAATTTAAGATAAAAGGGATATGTTATTAAAAAATATAATGTTATAGTATGAATATTATATATAACAAAAACAAACCCCTTTACACACAAAAAAGAAAGGAGCTTCCACATGGATAACAAAAACGATAAAAATCACTTCTTTGACCCCGAAATGCAAAGTATTTGGAAACATTTTGTTTCTCACTTCAGAAACCAAAACAGTGCAGCATCTTATCGAAGTGATACCATCGAATTTTTGGAATTTACCGAAAAAAGTTTTCTTGAAACAACAGCTTCTGACGTGGAAAATTACTACGCCATTCAGCAAAAAAAAATAAACGAAAAAGAATTACAGCCTAGTACAGTTGCCAAAAAGATAAGAGAATTAAATTCATTATCAGCATATATCGAAGAAAATAAAGAATATTATCATATAAAAGACAATTACCAAAATCATTTTGCGGCGTATCTGCCTCATATTGAAAAAATGAGTAAATTTGCTCATTCCGTTCCGATAGAAGATATTGATAAGCTGTTAATTGCAGCTCAACCCGATTATATGGTTTACTGTATTATTACATTGTTATATCGAATGGGATTATCGTCAACGGAGATAGTAGAGCTTATGCCAGAACATTTTACGATTTATGATAATGGTGTATATCTAAGGATACCAAAACGACGAGAAACCTGTTTTGTACCGGAAGATGTCTATAAAATTATAGAAAAATACTTATCACAGAGAATAGAAAATAAATACCTTTTCTATAACAGCAGAGGAACAAAATTAAATACAATGTATATCAGTCGTATGATGAAAAAATATACGACACTGGCTGGAATTCCATCGTACAGTGCAGAAAGTCTTAGAAATTCCTGCGCTTACACAATGTTTGCTTATGATGCGAAACCAGAACAGGTAGCAAGAGAAATGGGAGTTACAGAAAGCCAGATTCGTCGTTATAAGAATATGAATTATATGGATACTACTTCAAGAGCAATTCGTGGACTGGTAAAATTAAAAGCAGAACCACCAGAATAACATAAAATTATATTATGTAAACTGTAAAACACCGAATCCCAGATAATCAGATATTAACAATCGAAACCCCTGCTGCCAATAACAACAATAATAAAAAAGACCCGAAGCTAGTTAACTTTAGGTCTTTTTTGCATACTATATAAATACTATATGTAGTGAATTGAAATATCCATTTGACTCATTGTAAATTTCCATTACGGATGACATTTCTGACACGCTTCATATCCCTGGTCTAACAAATCCTGTCTATTTCCGGTATATTTCTTACGATTTTCCGGATTCATTTGTTTTACACTTGGACAGTCCTGCGTATGAAATTTCATTGTATTTTCATTTAAAATGTAAGTCGTTTCATTTGAGGCAGAAGTATTATTAGATGTACTGTCTGTAGATAAATAACTATCTCCCGTGGCATAATCAATAGTAATATCCGGTTGTACATTATAACAATAGACATTAAATAAAATGCCATCACCATTATCTTCAACGGACATAGCTTCCATTTCTACTCCAGATGCAACCAAATTGTTACCCTCGAAAATAGGAGTAACACGGTATAACACATGATAGTCAGTTTCTTTTACATAATCCGCAATCATATTTTCAAATGGGAGCATCCCATCAACGTTCATATATCTGGTACCGGTAATCAAATTCTTTTCATTTGCATTTTCACCAGCTAACTGCCAGCCAATCAAATGACAACGGTTATATAAAGATTTCCCATCTACATTATCATATCTTACAGAGTGCCATCCGGTTGGCTTGACCTGACTGATAGAACCACGTTCCTCGGTTGGCATTAAATCAATACAGATATTTGCATAAGCAACTCCGCATCTTCCTAACTCATCTAAATCACTATAATTTTCAAATGGTTCTTCGGTTAAATCTGCATCTGTAAAAAATGGCTGATTATCATTAATTACAACATAAGGTTTACCGGAATATTCCGGTATAGAATCCAATTGAATATTTTTTTCATCTGAGCTAACACTGATATCTGAAGGACTGCTTTGTACAGTTGTCTGACTGCTTTCAGAAGTAATTCCTAAGTTTCCCTCAACGTCACAACCTGTCATTAAAAACATCAGGCAGAGTAGAAGAGTAAGCCATTTTAATTGTTTTTTCATAGTTTTCCCTCGATTTCTATTCTTCTGCCAGTTCTTCAGCAAGAGATTTCTTAATTTTCTTTCTGGTTACCTCTACAATGTTTAATTTTGTAATATCTACCACATTTCCCTTTACTGGGTCTTCATTTAAATAACGCTGAAGTACATGCATCAGTTCTTTTTTATCTTCTTCTCTTTTTAAATTAATAAAATCAATCAAAATCATGCCGGAAAGATTACGCATACGAAGCTGTCTTGCAATTTCGCCTGCTGCCTCAAGATTAATTTTTCGATAAGTTTCCTGTACTTCTTTCTTTCCGGTATATTTTCCGGTATTTACATCAATCGAAACAAAAGCTTCTGTCTGTTGAATTACCAGAAATCCACCGGATTTTAACCAGACTTTTTCAGAAAGTGCCTCTTTTAATGCTTTTTCAATCGAATAAACTTTACAAAGCGGCAGTAAGTCATCTTGATAAAAACGCAGTTTCTTTGCTTCTGTTCCATAATACTCTAAATAAACCTGGATGGTTTCAAACAGTTCTTTATCATCCGTTACAATCTCTTCCAGCTCATCCACATACAAATTTTGAAGGACCTGAAGGTAGGAGGGCATGGAAACAAAAAGCTTTGAAAAGCAGGTTCTCATTCCTGCTTTTTTTTGAATTTCTTTTAACTGACCATAAAGCTGGTCTAATTCTTCCAAAATTTTAGTATCTTCTGCATGCATACTATTTGTGCGAAGAATGACTCCAGCATCTTCTGGAAGATGAGCTTGTAAAAGTTCTCTTAATTCCTGTTTTCTCTGTGCTTTTAATTTTCCGGAAAAGCCAAGCGGTTCAAATTTTGAAGTCAAAACAACATAACGCCCTGCCAGATTTAAATCACAGGTTACGCAAGGGAGTTTGCCGCGAATCGGCTCTCTGCACACCTGTACTAAAAGTTCGTCTCCAATGCAAACTCGATTGTTTTTTTTCTGATTTACGAAGAATGGCTCTGCTTTTTCCTCTAAGGAATAATAACATACAGTTCCATTTTCAATTTCAATAAAAGCCGCACGAATGTTTTCGGCAATATTTTTTACTTTTCCAATATAAATATTTCCAAGAATAGATGCTTCCTCTTTTTTGTAAAGGTCAAGCTGACAGATTTTATAGCCGATATCAAGTGCTGCGACAATTTTTTCTTTTCCTTTGACATGCATAGGAGTGATAATTAATTTACTCAATTTCTTCTCCTAAATCCTCTAAGGAAACCAGATTTCTTGCTTCGTCACTACCAGTATCTGCATAAAGCTCACAACGATGAATCATAAATTTTAGATTCTCATAAGGAATCTCCATAAATGCCGCAAATGCTTCCATCACAAGTTCTGGTTTTGTATTATTGGAGCTGCCTGCTGCAAGCTGCATAAAAATTTCATCCTTTTCTTCTAAAGAAAGTTTATAAATAAATGGACGAATATCTAATTCTTTTTCACTTTTTTTCGTTTTCTTTAAAATAACAATTTCTTTTTGTGCTTTAAATTCTTCTAATTTTTCTTTCCAGTTCTCTGGAAGTTTTGCAGTTTCACGGAATGTCAGACGATAATCTGCTGCTGCAACCAGCGACATGGCTTTGGAAGCTTTACCATCCTCTACCTGACGGATGCTTAAAATCTTCATCCCTTCTGCCATTGCATCATTTAAGCGTTTTACCATATCAGAAGAAGTCGTTGCACTTTTTAATTCCATATCGAAGTATTCACCGGTACTTGTAATTCCAACTCCGAGAGGTGAGGCAAATGACATAATCATATGTGGACTGAATCCTTCTGAAAATGCGACATCTAAATTGGCACGTTTGACTGCCTTTTGAAAATAGCGCATAATATCCAGATGACCGATAAATTTCATAGCCCCTTCTTTTGCAAATTTTACCCTAACCTTCAACGCATACCCCTCCTTTGTATTTTCCTGCACCACAGCCGGAACATTTCATACGGCAGTTTGGCGTTACTGTTTCTTCCATTGCTGTTTTCCATTCTCTTTGTAAAAATTTCTTTGTTACGCCGGCATTGATGAAGTCCCATGGCAGAAGTTCATCAAGCGGACGCTGTCTTAGAGTATAAAATTCAGGGTCAATATTTAATTCTTCAAATGCTTCCATCCATAAATCATAGCGGAAATATTCGGACCATGCATCAAAGAGAGCACCCTTTCTATAAGCAAGCTCTAACACATCGGCAACTTTACGGTCACCTCTTGCTAAAATTCCTTCTAATACCGTAACATCTGCTTCGTGATAGTTATATTTAATACTCTTTTGATTTAACTGGGCACGAATTTCTGATTTTACGATTTTAGCACGTTCAAGATATTCTTCTTTTTTACACATCGAAGCCCACTGAAATGGGGTAAATGGTTTTGGAACAAAGAAAGACGTACTTACCACAATCTGACATCTTCCATGACGTTGGTCTTTTGGAATTTCATAATATTTTTTTGCAACTTCTTCTGCCAGATGCGCAATTCCTTTCATATCTTCTTCTGTTTCTGTTGGAAGTCCTAACATAAAATAGAGTTTTACACGAGACCAGCCACCCTGAAAGGCTTTAAAAGAGCCATTTAAAATATCTTCCTGAGTCAGACCTTTATTAATTACATTACGCATTCTCTGTGTTCCTGCTTCCGGTGCAAAGGTCAGACTGCTCTTTTTGATATCCTGTACTTTACTCATAACATCCAAAGAAAAAGCGTCAATACGAAGCGATGGAAGCGAAATATTTACATTACGCTCGGAACACTCTTCAATTAAAAAGTCAATTAGCTCTGGAAGCTTGGAATAATCACTGGAGCTTAAAGAACTAAGAGAAATTTCCTCATGTCCCGTACTTTCCAGCATTTCTTTTGCGGTTTCCTTTAAAAATGCTACGTTTTTCTCACGGGTCGGACGATAAATCATACCTGCCTGACAAAAACGGCATCCCCGAATACAGCCTCTCTGAATTTCCAGTGTAACACGGTCCTGAGTTGCCTTAATAAATGGCACAACAGGTTTCTTTGGATAACAGACATTGTCAAAATCCATAACGACCTGTTTATCAATCGTTTCTTTTGCATGTTCATTATTTGGATGAAATGCTGCAAGTGTTCCATCCTCGTTGTATTCGGCATCATAAAATGCCGGAACATATAACCCTGGAATTTCTGCTGCCTTTTCCAAAAATTCTTTTCTGCTCTTTCCGGAGTTTTTCCAGATTTTATATTCATCTAACAGTTCATCAAATACAGTTTCCCCTTCTCCGATATAGAAAATATCAAAAAATTTTGCCAGCGGTTCTGGATTGTACGCACAAGGTCCGCCACCCATCACGATTGGGTCATCTTCACTTCGATCAGAAGCATGAAGCGGAATCTGGCTTAAGTCTAAAATCTGAAGGATATTGGTATAGCACATTTCATACTGTATAGTAATACCAAGGAAATCAAAATCTTTAATGTTATCTTGCGATTCAAGCGCAAAAAGTGGAATATTTTCTTTCCGCATAATGGCATCTAAGTCCGGCCATGGGGAATAAACGCGCTCGCACCAGGTATCCTCGCGTCTATTGAACATATCATATAAAATCTGAATTCCGAGATGGGACATTCCGATTTCGTAGACATCCGGGAAGCACATCGCAAATCGAATGTCTACCTCATTTTTGTTTTTCATTACTGAATTGATTTCATTCCCGATATAGCGGGCTGGCTTCTCGATTTCTAGTAATATTTCATCACTTAATGCTAGTTTTCTCAATTTTTACCTCTTTCTTTTTGTGCAAAGCGTATAAGCTTTAACCCACTCACAATGCGTTGCACGTTTTCTTACCTCTTTTTGTTTTTACTTAAATTTTGAGCATTTTTATAAATTTCTTACACTTTTTTTGAATCCATTTACACTCCTATCTAGTGCCGAAACAAATAGATAACAGGAGTGGTATGTACATCTTTAGTGTAATTTTCCTTACAAGTATATAGTAATACTTGAATTTGTTCAACCAAATAAATTGGAAAATCTCTTTTTTTGCCGGTTTTATGTTCTTTTTTGCCATTTCAAGTCTTTTTATTCTTTATTTTTAAGTAGTGTCATCATTCCCAGAACCGCCGGAATTATCAGAAGCAGGGTTATCCACACACTCTGGAACAATAACCAGGAAAGAATTGAAAAGATAACGAAAATAATTAGTTTCATCCATGCATCTACCAGCAGTTTTCTTTTTTGGAACAGGAGGCAGGAACTAACCAGGGTAACCAGGCAGACTAAGAATAAAATAAAAATCCCTGCTGCTAGAAGAAATGCAATTACTCCAGTCAGACCGCCAAGCATAGTAGTGAAAACTCCCGAAAGGACTAAATGACCGCCGATGTAATCAGACATGGTTTCTGATTCAGAAATTATATGTGCTCCAGCCGTTGTTATATTTTTCGCATAAAACAGAAATATAGCAATTCTTGCTTCTACGATTGCAAGGAATAGGGTATATATTCCAATAAGTAATGTTGAAAGCCAGGCTGTTGGTGGCAGTTTTTCTTTTTCCTGCATAGTGAATCATCCTGTCTGCTTTATATAATCTTATAGCGTTTTAAATACTTTTCATTTTGAACTTGAATGTCTTTGTATTCTGTCAGCAAATTGTAGAAGGTTGCTTTTTTAAGTCCTGATTTTTCAATAAATTGTTTTGATGAGATTTCCCCATTCCTCCATTTTTCATATAGTTCATCCCAGTTATCTGGGAACGGCAATTTATTTCTTCCTGAATTTGCTCTTTTAAAAGAAACAGTAACTACATTCTTATTATCACTTAATATTGATTCCAATATCGTATTTAAAACAGCTTGATTCATTGGCTGTGTTACTCCAAATTCATAAGTAGATGTAACATCACAGATAACAAGTTTTACAGAATTATCAATAAACCATGAAAGCTGGGCAGCAATATCGGCATCATTTAGTCCAAGAGAATTTAGGGAAGAAACAACAAAGATGGTATGGTCGTCAATCTTTTTTATCTCATTGAATGATGTAAAAGACCTTTTATTTTCACTTGTAACCAGCAATTCATCCTGCTCTTTTTTGATTGCTTTTATTACATTATCAAAAATAGATAAGGGTTCATGTAATTTTACATATAAATGTATCGTCAATAAAATCATTCCTTTCCAAATAGTGAAAATTTACTAAGTTTATGTCCACATCTTTTTTCAAATACTTTTCTATCGATTGAAATTTTGCAGTATTCACGGGTAAACAATATTTCCGCTTTCATTTCAGCCGGAAGTAAATTTTTCCATGAATTAATTTTTCTCTGACTATCTTTATCTATCCCACATTCAATCAATAATCTGTCTTTTGTAAGTTTATAAGCTTTCTTGTTATTTTTACAAAAAGAAGCAATCTCGTGTACAATTTCACCCGCATTAGAATCCATAGAATAATCATCATTCCAGGTTAACTTTCTTATATATGAAGGCAACGTATAACCATAATCCTCAAAAATAGAAATGATTACTTCAGATGATAGAGCCAAAAGTTTTGGGTAATAATCGTCTGGAAATTCTTTTGAGTAAATAATAAAATCCAATTCCTCTTTTGCCTTATCCATCATCTTGCTCAAATATTCTCGGTAAAACCCAGTGCCTAGTTTTCTTATAATCGATTTTCCTCTGCTTGCATAAGCTGTTTTATCTATTGTACTTGGCAATGCTCCATCCATCGCAAAAAATATCATTCGTTTTCTAAGAGGCTCATCTGGTTTCAGAACATCATTACTTGCAAATAAAATCATAGGCATATCTTCGAGTTGATTTTCTTCACATTTTTCGGGGTTCTTAATAATATCTTTTTTTTCGGGGTTCTTAATAATATCTTTGATTCGAGAGATGTATAGGTTATCTATTTCATCAATAAAAAAAGGGACTCCCTTCACTGCAAGTTGTGTTTCTCTGATATTATCTTTCGAATAGTCACAAGCTTTTGTTCCGTCTAATTCTTTGCCAGTCATTAATTTTAATGCAGCTTTTATCATAAATGTCTTTCCACTATTAGATGTTTCTGATGATATAAGTGCAAACAAAGGCAAGGAGTCTGTCGACACTCCTTTTATTTTGGAGGCACATCTAAATTTTGCATGAAACGGTGAGCAAAAAATTGCATTCATTAATTTATAATGTGTATATTTAAGTTTTTCTATGTCAGATGAAACAAACTGTTCAAAATTATGAAATATCCCAATTATTTCATTGATATCGTGCTTTACTTCTTCATCTGTAGGATTCAAATGAAGTTGTTTACCATTAAGAAAAGCTTCTCCATGATATAAATCCAAAGTCAAAGAAGGATATCGCTCTGTTATATTACGTGTTTTCATTTTCTTTTGCAATAATTTCTTTTGATTATATTCCATTTTTTCAAGTGTTTTCGGCACAATTTCAAACAGCCCTGTTTTCGATTTTGGTTTTACATCCCCTAAAAGGGCTTGATATTTTTCTTTGATTGCTCCGTGGTCTATGGTATATTTAATATTGTCGAATGATATGTCACCTTCTGGCTGTTGTAATACAATTGCATGACCTGTTTCTTTAATGCCTTTTAAAATAACATTCTCTTCAACCAAGTCATCTGTTTTCTTTGATGAAATCACATCCATTGTAATTGCTTGTGATATATCCCAAGCTGTTTCAAAATCCTTTACATACGCTTCGTAACATTCTTTCGAATCATCGTATTCATAATGTTCTATATGGTCATTATTCCATGCTTTTTTCGAAAGATTTGCAGATGATTTAATGACTCGTGTTCTGCCATTATCTGATTTTAATAAATAAATTTTTCTATGGTCTAATACAAAAGATGGAGCTTTAAATTCAATATCACCGTCTGTAAGCATGTTTGCTAATTTATCATACTTCTGGATGGCTTTGCCTGCTTCATAAGCATTTGTTAAAACTTCTGCTAATAAATCATTTAATTTCCCATCTTTTTGAACAAGAAAATTACCACCTAGAATTACTTCTCCATAATCGAAATGTTCCATCAACTCATTGATGAAACTGATATCATAAGAAAACGTAATTGCCTTAATCATATTAAATCCTGAAAATAAATCTTTCAAGGTCATATATTCTACGGATTGTAATTCTGATTTAAAACATTTTAAGAGCTCATCATCTTTCGTACTGATTCCCTCAATTACTGAAAAGGCATCATTTGCAAACAAGTTCATTTGTCCATCCATAATAGGTTCTCTTTGTCTAAAAATAAATTGTATTTTTTAGACTATTATATCTTGCGTCTAAAATTAAATCAATATTTTTGGATAAAAAAATTTCTTTTCTTTTATAAGAATAACTTTTCCATGTATAAGCATGTATAAATTTATACTTTTCCCATTCGATTCTTAATTTTTTCTTATAATTTTTCGGAGTATAATATAAAAAACGGGGTATTTTATGTTAGATGTTCTTTGGTAATAATGTGTAAAAATTGACGGTTTTAGGATTGTTTGATATACTATTTACTGTGTCGGTTTATGTGTCTATTTTTATAATAAATTTGACACACATTTTTAAATAATTGAATTTTTATGTTTGTATGTACTTGCTAAAATAAAAATAATAGGAGGATTGGTATGGCAAAAATTCTTTTCCTTATGGATGATACAACGCACATTGATAAAACAGAATTGCTAAACAAGAAATATAACACAAATGGAATTTCAGATTTTCTTAATAAAGAATTTGAAAGGCAAAAAGCAGAGAATAACAGTCTGGTAGAAGTTATAGATGCTGATTTTTTAGAGGTATTACACAACAATTATGAAGCAGACTGTTTCTATTCAGAAAGACTTCCAGAGGGAGTCATTGGTTCTTATGCTGATTTTGCCAAAGATTTTGATGATTTTCATGACTGGCAGAATCAACTTGTGTATGATTTTGCAAAAGCGGATACAGATGTAGTTTTAGCGGGAAATTTTATTTTCTTCCGTTTTTCAAAGGAGCAGAAAGAGAAATGGTTTTCCAATAAATATGAGGAATTTTCTAAAATTGTTGCAACAGTAACTGCTGAGAATTTTCATGAATTTGCGACCATCAACAAATTGCAGGAAACCATTTCTTCCAGTGACTCTATTGTGTCTTATGTCATGGATGGAATGAGTGATATTCATCGATTTGATGATATGATTCGTATGATTGACTCTAATGAGTGGTATGTCATTGAAAATGCAATCAAGCTTTCTTTTGACGAAGAAAAATAAACTATCATTTACAGTTATTATTCAATTACAGAACCCCATCTTTCTATATAAAACAGACAGACGGGGTTCTTATATTTGTTTTATTATTTAGCTATTGTTTTATTCGTTAATTACATCAATCTGACACATTTTCATTGTTTCCAGTGCTGATTTATGAGTTTGTGGTGTGACACCAGCGCAGCAGGATGCATCTACTGTAATCTTTAATTCTGGAAAAACAGCCTTTAAAATCAATGCATTGGATACTACACAGATGTCAGTACAAAGTCCGATTAATTCAATCTCATTGTCAAATTTCTGCTCTTCCCAGTGAGACCAGCCAAATGTTGGCTTATCAATGTATGTAGCTCCTTCTACTTCTAATTCTTCCGCTATCTGCCATCCATGCGTACCATAAATACAATGTTCCACTGGCAATTTCTTACCTTCTGGAGTATTCAGATAGTCGGTTTGGTGGGTATCCCTCGTAAAAATAATGTTATCTCCACGTTTTTGATATTCTTTAATTTTTTCTTTTACTGTCGGAACAATTGTCTGTGCTTCTTTTGTACCGAGGCTTCCATCGATAAAATCATTCTGCATATCTATTACAATTAATACTTTGTTCATTTTTTTATTCCTTTTCTAAATTTTTTTAACATTTATTTAAGTATACAATTCTTTAATAGATTTGACAAGTTACTGCTTTCTATGCAAAAATAAAAAAAACAGAAGGGGGTATTTATTATAGAAGTTATTCTTACTTTAGAAAATAGGAATGGGATGCTTTTTAATCATCGTAGATTAAGTCGTGATAGGAGAGTTTGCGAAAAAATTTTAGATTATTCAAACGAGAAAGAATTATGGATGAATGCTTATTCACGAAAATTATTTACAGATTTAACAGATATCAATAGTATTCAAGTTGACGAAGAATTTTTAGACAAATCACAATCTATTTGTTTTGTAGAAAATCAAGATATTACGCCTTATCTGCCTAAAATCGATACGCTTGTTCTTTTTCAATGGAATCGTGACTATCCGGCGGATTTCTTTTTTACAGTAGATTTATCACAATGGAATTTAATTTCTACAGAAGACTTTGAGGGAACATCTCATGAGAAGATTACAATGGAGGTATACAAAAAAGATTTATGAAATCCATGCTTACAACGCTTTGCTATATTGAAAAAGAAGACCGTTATCTTATGCTTCACCGCATATCCAAGAAAAATGACGTCAATAAAGAAAAATGGATAGGTGTCGGAGGACATTTTGAAAAAGATGAGAGTCCGGAGGACTGTCTGTTAAGGGAAGTAAAAGAAGAAACAGGTCTTGCTCTGACTTCTTATCATTTCCGCGGAATTGTAACATTTATATTAAAGGATAAGGGTTCTGAATTAACGGAATACATGTGCCTGTATACCGCAGATGACTATGAAGGAACACTTTGTGACTGCAATGAGGGAGTCTTAAAATGGGTCGATAAGAACGAAATCTTTAACTTAAATCTTTGGGAAGGAGACCGGATTTTTTTGAGATTATTACAGGAGAATCATCCATTTTTTTCATTAAAGCTGGTTTATGAAGGGAACTGTTTAAAAGAGGCAGTACTTGACGGAAAAAGAATTTAGAAAAAAAATGTATTTTTTCAGCAAAAGATATTGACGAATTTAAAAAAGCGTGCTAAGATATTCGAGTATGCCGCACAGAGAGGTTTTAAGCACTGTGAAAAAGTCAGTCACCATATTCTGGCGAGTAATGATAATAGGAGGTGCCATATGTACGCAATTATTGCAACAGGTGGTAAACAGTACAAAGTAGCCGAAGGCGATGTTATCAGAGTAGAAAAACTTGGAGCAGAAGCTGGCGAAACTGTTACATTTGACCAGGTTCTTGCTGTAAACAACGATGGTTTAAAAGTTGGCGAAGATGTTGCTAATGCATCTGTAACTGCATCTGTAGTTGAAAACGGTAAAGCAAAAAAAGTTATCGTTTACAAATATAAGAGAAAAACCGGATACCACAAGAAAAACGGTCATAGACAGCAGTTTACCAAAGTTAAAATCGAAAAAATCAACGCTTAATTATGACAAAAGTTACATTTTATCAAAAAAATGGTGTTGTAATTGGATTTGACGCATGGGATCATGCGGGATATGCAAATGCAGGTGAAGACATTATCTGTGCAGCGGTATCCGCCCTTGTCTTAAATGCAATCAATTCCATCGAAGCTTTTACCTCGGATGCATTTACAGCAGATGTAAAAGAAGAGGATGGACGGATTGAATTTCGACTGGAGCAGGATAACCCCTCTGATGATACAACCCTGCTGCTGAAGTCTCTAATCTTAGGACTTCAGGGAATAGAGAATGAAGAAGAAAATATGCAATATATTGATGTTATATTCGAGGAGGTGTAAGGCATGTTAAGAATGAACCTTCAGTTTTTCGCTCATAAAAAAGGTGTTGGTTCTACTAAGAATGGTAGAGATTCCGAATCCAAGAGACTGGGCGCTAAAAGAGCAGACGGACAGTTTGTAAAAGCCGGAAACATTCTTTACAGACAGCGTGGAACAAAAATTCATCCAGGTGTGAATGTTGGACGCGGTGGAGACGATACATTATTTGCATTAGTAGATGGTGTTGTTCGTTTTGAAAGAAAAGGCAGAGATAAAAAACAGGTTTCTGTTGTTCCAGTAACTGCAGAATAAGTTTTAAAAATGAGGCTTCAAATCGTTCAGGTTTGAAGCCACTTTTTATATATTGGTAAACGTAGGAAAAGTGGACTTGTCCACTTTATTTTATATAGATTATAAAGAAAGATAGAGGTTATTATGTTTGCAGATAGAGCAAAGATTATTATCCGCTCAGGAAAAGGCGGAGATGGTCATGTAAGCTTCCGTAGAGAACTCTATGTCCCAAATGGCGGACCAGACGGCGGTGACGGAGGACGAGGCGGAGATGTCATTTTTGAAGTGGATAAAGGCCTCAATGCCCTTACGGACTATCGACATAAAAGAAAATATGCCGCAGAAAACGGACAGGAAGGTGGAAAAAAACGCTGTCACGGTGCGGATGGAAAAGATATTGTTTTAAAAGTTCCAGAAGGAACGGTAATCAAAGAAGCAACTTCCGGTAAAGTCATTGCAGATATGTCTGGCGAAAATCAGCGTCAGATTGTATTAAAAGGCGGACGTGGTGGAAAAGGAAATATGCATTATGCGACAGCTACCATGCAGGTTCCGAAATATGCCCAGCCAGGACAGCCGGCACAGGAATTAGAAGTTCAGTTAGAATTAAAAGTAATTGCTGATGTTGGACTTTTAGGATTTCCAAATGTAGGCAAATCTACCTTCCTTTCAAGAGTCAGCAATGCAAGACCACAGATTGCCAATTATCATTTTACGACTTTAAATCCGCACCTTGGAGTGGTTGATTTAGACGATTGCAATGGATTTGTTATCGCAGATATTCCAGGACTGATTGAAGGAGCTTCCGAAGGAGTCGGCCTTGGTCATCAGTTTTTACGTCACATTGAACGTTGTCGTGTCTTGATTCATTTAGTAGATGCAGCTTCTACAGAAGGACGTGACCCAATAGACGATATTTACAAAATCAACAAAGAATTAGAAGCTTATGACCAAAAATTAAAAGAAGTTCCACAGGTCATTGCAGCAAATAAAATTGATGCAATTTATTCGGAGGACGAAGACCCTGTAGAAAAAATCCGTCAGGAATTTGAACCACAGGGAATTAAAGTATTTGCAATTTCCGCCGTATCCGGAAAAGGAGTAAAAGAGCTGTTATATTATGTAAAAGGACTGCTTGATACCATTGAGAAAGAGCCGGTTGTCTTTGAACAGGAATTCTTCCCGGAAGATATGTTAATCACAGAAAATCTTCCTTATACCGTTTATCAGGATGAAGAGGACGAGCATTTATTCCATATGGAAGGACCGAAGATTGAAAAAATGCTGGGTTATACCAACTTAGATTCCGAAAAAGGTTTCTCTTTCTTCCAACGTTTCTTAAAAGACAGTGGTATCTTAGAAGACTTAGAAAAAGCCGGAATCCAGGAAGGCGATACCGTCCGTATGTATGGATTTGATTTTGATTATTATAAATAAAAACCAGAAAGGGGAAGATAATATGACAAGTAAACAGCGTGCTTATTTAAAAAGTCTGGCTATGACGATGGACCCGATTTTACAGATTGGGAAAGCAAGCCTGACTCCTGAAAATACAGCATCCGTTGCAGAAGCACTTGAAGCCAGAGAACTGATTAAAATCAATGTTCTTCAAAACTGCATGGATGACCCGAAAGAAATCGCTCAGATATTAGCAGAACGTACGAAATCACAGGTTGTTCAGGTAATCGGAAAGAAAATTGTCCTTTATAAAGAAGGCAAAAAAGAAAAGAAAAAAATCGTACTTCCAAAATAATTAAAACAGAACACGGTTTTGGTTTTGTATCTGCCAGAATCAGATTAGATAAGAGGCAAATTATGGATAAACAAAAAAAACGAATCGGCATTATGGGTGGAACATTTGACCCGATTCATATCGGTCATCTGATATTAGGAGAGACCGCTTATGAGCAGTTTCAATTAGATGAAGTGCTGTTTATGCCATCTGGAAATCCACCTCATAAACGAAACCGAGCACACCGTGCAACGGATGACCAAAGATGCGAAATGGTAAAACGTGCGATTGCTTCCAATCCTCATTTTTCTCTTTCTTTAGAGGAAATGAACGAAGATGGTTTTACTTATACCTATCGTACTTTGGAACGCTTAAATAAAAAACATCCGAATACGGAATATTATTTTATTTTAGGTGCAGATTCTCTTTTTGATTTTGATGAATGGAAAGAACCTGCACGAATCTGTCAGGCCGGCATTATTGTAGTTGCAACCAGAAATCATACCAAAGAGGAAGCGTTAGATGAGACGATTTCTTATCTGACAAAAAAATACAATGGTAGTTTTAAAAAGCTGAAAACCTTAAATATTGACATTTCTTCCGCTTTACTGCGTTCCTGGGTCGCAGGTAAAAGAAATATCCGCTATTATATTCCTGACAGCGTAATTGAGTACATCAAACAAAACCATATCTACGAGGAATGTGATGAACATGCAATATGATTTAAAAGCATTTGCAAAAAAAGTGAAAAAGCATCAAGAAAAAGAGCGTTATGAACATACAAAAGGAGTTATGTATACAGCAGCCGCACTGGCAATGGCTTATGGCTGTGATTTAGAAAAAGCCAGAGTTGCAGGACTGCTACATGACTGTGCAAAGTGTATACCGGACGAAAAAAAAATAAAACTTTGCGAGAAAAATAAGATAGAAATTTCAGAAATTGAAGCTCAGGCTCCTTTTCTTTTACATGCTAAATTAGGAGCGTTTCTTGCAAAAGAAAAATATCAGGTAGAAGAGGAAGAGATTCTTTCTTCTATTCGCTGGCATACAACCGGAAAAGCAGATATGACGATGCTGGAAAAAATTATTTACATTGCGGATTATATTGAGCCAAACAGAGAGAAAGCTCCAAATCTTGCCAAAATCCGCCAAACTGCTTTTTATGATATTGATGAATGTATGTATGAGATTTTGCGGGATACCTTAGAGTATCTTGGAAAAAATCCTAAAACACTCGATCCTGAAACGAAAGATGCATTTGAATTTTATAGACAGTTACATGAAACAAAGCAACAAGAAAAAAAGGAGAGCGCTTTATGACAAGCAAAGAACTTGCAAAATTAGCCTGTGATGCATTAGACGATAAAAAAGCACTTGAAATTAAAGTTATCAACATTGAAAACGTATCTACCCTTGCAGATTATTTCATTATCGCAAGCGGAACAAACCATAATCAGGTTCAGGCGATGGCCGACAACGTGGATGAAACACTCGGAAGAGCCGGATATGAACCGAAACAAATTGAAGGATATCAGAATGCAAACTGGATTCTGATGGATTACAGAGACATCGTGATTCATATCTTCGATGAAGAAAACCGTTTATTTTATGATTTAGAAAGAATCTGGAGAGATGGTACTGTTGTTGAAGTAGAAGATTTAAAATAAAAATTAATCAAAAGCCCTGAGAAATCTATTTTACTTTCTCAAGGCTTTTTTGTTATACTTTATCTAGTTAGCAGCTACTTAATTTACGCTGTACTAGTAGAGTTACATCTCTTAAAAAATAAAAGCCAAAGTATAAGAACAAAGGAGAAACAACGCTATGGAATTTGATAAAAATCTGATTCTGTATGGTCCTCCAGGAACAGGAAAAACATACTATACCATCCTTTATGCCGTTGCAATCTGCGATGAAAAAAATTTAGATGAAATAGAAGCACTTCCTTACGAACAGGTACTAAAACGCTATCAGGAATTAAAGGCGAAAGAAAAAAGGATTGCCTTTACTACCTTTCATCAATCGTATGGTTATGAAGAATTTATCGAAGGAATCCGTCCGAATCTAAATCACGATTCCAATGATGTGGAATATACGATAAAAGATGGGATATTTAAAGCATTTTGTGGGAGGGCAGAACAAAAAAAGGCAGAGACAAAGAAAATAAAAATTAGAAATGAAGCTCGTGTCTGGAATGTCATTCTCGGTGGAACGGAATATCCAGAGTTAAAGAAAAAATGTTTTGAGGAGGGAACGATTCGAATCGGCTGGGATGGAAGTCCGGAAATCATCCCCGAAGATACCGGAAATTTAAATGATAAAGAACGTCGAATCTTACTTAATTTTCATCAGGAAATGGAAATCGGTGATATTGTAGTGGCACGTTCCACAGCAAGTGCGGTAGATGGAATTGGTGTGATAACCAGCAATGCAGAATTTGATACTTCTATTGAGAGATATCCAAGAAAACGTATGGTAAACTGGATTTGTAAAGGTAAAGATATCGAAATCATTGATTTAAATGGTGGTGTCAGACTCGACAGAAAATCAGTATACGAATTAGTAAGGATTCATGTGGGAGATTTATTAAGCAAAATTCCAGCAGATTCTGACATTGAGTTAAAAGAAGAAACACGACCTTATGTATTTATTATGGATGAAATTAATCGTGGAAATATCTCCAAAATTTTTGGTGAACTGATTACTTTGATTGAACCGGTAAAACGAAAAGGAACAAAAGAAGCAATGGAAGTTATTCTGCCATATTCCAACAAGTCATTTGGCGTGCCCAATAATGTGTATCTGATTGGAACAATGAATACTGCCGACCGTTCGATTGCACTTATGGATACTGCACTTCGCCGCCGATTTCAGTTTATTGAGAGGATGCCTGATGTTACAGTCATTAGAAAAATGGGCGCAGATAAAATTCGTGTAGAAGGATTAGAACTTGATGTAGCACTTATGCTAGAATGTATGAACAAACGCATTGAATTTCTATTTGACCGAGAACATACATTTGGACATGCTTTTTTTCTTGGCTTAAAAGATGAAACGACGATAACAAAACTGGCTGATATCTTTAAGAAATCTATCATTCCCCTGCTTCAGGAATATTTTTATGAAGATTACAGCAAAATTATGCTTGTACTTGGAGACAATGGAAAAACGCAGGATGCACACAAATTTATTCTTGAAACAAGAACAACTGCAACTACTATTTTTAGAGGCGATACAGCCGATTTTGATATTCCTGAATATTCTTATCAGATTCAAGATTCTGCGTTTTTTAATATTAACAGTTATATTGAAATTATGGGTGATAAGAAATTGGAGAATGTATGATGCAGGTTCTGGAAGTACGAGAATTTGAAAAAATCATTGAAGCAAATGAGAAAAATCAAAACTTAAAAAGGTTTGATAAGCAATACCAATGCCTTGATAAAAAGACATTTCATGAGTTTCTTGAATTTATTCATGAGTTTGAGCAAAAAGAAGAAAATTCAGACATTTTAAACTTCATAACCATTGGATATAAGAAAGTACTCGGTCAGACAATCACATTCAAAAACTACGTTGGGCTGATTCAGCTAAAAAAGAATGTTCAGATACAGATTCTTCCTAAAATTGCATTTTTAAAAGAAGAAAAAGATGAAACAAAGAAAGTATTCTTAAAAATGCTTCGCAGTATGAAGGATTTTTCTGGTAAAACAGCTGCAAATGCCAATTTAAATCCAGAAAACATGAATTTATATGAAATATTTATCAACTTATATATTCAAGAAGTCCGAAGGCTTGTGAAAAACGGAATAAAATCATCATATCTCAATCAAGAAGAAAATCTTAATGTTTATAAGGGAAAACTTTTGGTAAATGAACATCTCAAACAAAACATTGTTCATAAAGAACGGTTTTACGTTGTATTTGATGAATATCAGGCAAATTGTCCCCAAAACAGGCTGATAAAGTCAACTCTATTAAAGTTGCAACAACTCACAGGCAGTGCACAAAATTCAAAAGAGATACGTCAGTTATTGGTATCATTTGAACTTGTAGAACCGTCAAAAAATTATGAAAAAGATTTTTCAAAAGTCGTGATAGATAGAACAACCAAATGTTATGAAGTGCTTTTGAAATGGTCAAAGGTCTTTCTAAAAAATAAAAGTTTTAGTATGTTTTCCGGAACGGAATCGGCTCGTGCGTTATTATTTCCAATGGAAAAAGTATTTGAAGCTTATGTTGCAAAGAATTTAAAGAAACGATTGAATCAAGCCGGATGGGATGTATCTATTCAAGATAAAGGCTATTATTTATTTGATACATTGAATGGGGAAAAATATCAAAAATTTGCTCTTAGACCCGATTTAGTTATCACAAGACCTGACGAATCAATTATCATTTTAGATACAAAATGGAAAAGTCTGATAAACAATAAAAAAGCGAATTATGGTATTTCTCAGGCTGATATGTATCAGATGTACGCCTATGCAAAGAAATATCAAGCATCAGAAGTATGGCTGTTATATCCAATGAATGAAGAAATGAAAAATACTGAGCCCATTTTATTTGATAGTGGGGATGGTGTCAGAGTTTCTGTGTTTTTAGTTGACGTCGCACAGATAGAGGAGAGTTTAGAAAAGCTTTTTCTGGCATTCGCATCAAAATAAAATGAGAAGAATTCCAAAATATACATTACATCAAAAGCTGTCAGAATGAAGCAACATGCTCGCCCCAAAAAAGCTGACAACTTTTGATGTCGTAAAAAATGAAAATGCCTGACCAATAAGAATAACACAAATAGGGCAGCAGGAGTTTCTTTATTTCATAAAACGAAATACTCCTATCACTTTTCCCAGAATCTGAAAAGTCTCTTTGTCTGGATTTACCAGAATCGGATCCATATAATCATTTTCTGGTTGAAGACGAATATGCTCTTCTTCTTTATAAAACGTTTTTACAGTTGCAGAATCTTCAATTAAAGCAACTACTTTTTCTCCATTTTCAACGGTATCCTGCTGCGCAACCATAACATAATCTCCGTCAAAAATTCCGGCATTTACCATACTGTTCCCCTGAACAACAAGCATAAAAGTTGGCTGATTCGGTAAAAACTCTGCTGGTACTGGAAAATATCCTTCTGTATTTTCTACAGCTAAAAGAGGCTGACCTGCTGCAACTTTTCCAATCACAGGAACGTTAATCGTTTCTTTTCGTACCTGATTAAAATTATTATCTAAAATCTCAATTGCGCGAGGCTTCGTTGCATCACGCTTTATGTACCCATTCTTTTCAAGCGTTTCTAAATGTGCATGAACCGAAGATGTTGATTTCAAATGAACTGCCTGACAAATTTCACGTACAGACGGTGGGAATCCTCTGTTTAAAATTTCTTTTTTCATATATTCTAAAATCTCAGATTGTTTTTTGCTTATTTTACCATACGTCATCTATTTAAATCCTCCCGAAACTCTGCTTAAAATAAAGGTTCTTTTCCTTCTCATCTTAGTATTATCATATCATATTCATAGTTATAATGCAAACAAATATTCGGAATATGTGTTCGCTTACAAATGAGATTTTTACTTAAAAGTTAAGATAAACAGTATACAACAGTTGACAACAGTATTTATCTGTTATATACTGTTTATTGTAAAGGAGAGATTTTATAAATATGCATATTATACTGAATCATTCATCCATGGTACCGATTTATGAACAGTTAATGGAACAGATTAAATCAGAAATTATTCAGTCAAACCTTGTAGAAGGTGAGGGACTTCCATCTGTAAGAAAACTTGCCGGAGAACTCCGTATCAGCGCATTAACTGTAAAAAAAGCTTACGATAAGTTGGAAGAAGAAGGATTTGTAACAACAATTCATGGAAAAGGCACTTTTGTTACAGCCTCTGATAAACAGTTAGCAGTTGAAGCAAGAAAACGTGCAGTCGAAGAAGAATTTGACAAAGCAATTGATAAAGCAGTTTCGGTTGGAATGAATCAAAATGAAATTTTAGAACTTGTTCAGCTGTTGTTAGATGAAAAATAAGAAGAAGGGAGAGTGGCTTATGATAGAGATGCAGGAAGTGGATAAGAATTATAATGATTTTCATTTTCACTTATCTATGAAAATACCCAAAGGACAAATTACAGGATTAATTGGAAAAAATGGAGCTGGAAAAAGTACAGCAATTAAACTGATTTTGGGACTTATAAAACCGGACTCCGGTACGGTTAAAGTTTTTGGAACTCCAATAAAAAAATTAGAACCGGATAAAAAACAAGCTATCGGTGTATCTTTGGCTGAATCTGGATTTAGTACACAACTTACAATATCGGATATTGAACAAATTTTAGAGAAGACCTATATTCATTTTGAAAAAGAAAAATTTGAACAAAAATGTAAACTTTTAAATTTGCCAAAAAAGAAAAAACTCCAAGAATTTTCAACAGGCATGAAAGCAAAATTAAAAGTGTTAACTGCGATTACCCACAAAGCACGTCTTTTGATATTGGATGAGCCAACCTTGGGACTTGATATTGAAGCCAGAACGGAAATTTTGGATTTATTAAGAGATTATCTGATAGAAGATGAGAATCGGAGTATTTTAATTACGTCCCATATTTCAGCTGATTTAGAGACACTTTGTGACGATATTTATCTGGTTCATAATGGAAAATTGATGCTCCATGAAAAAATCGATGTTATTTTAGAACAATATGGGATTTTAAAAGTAACGAAAGAACAGTATGAAACACTTGATAAAGAAGCAATTTTAAAGATACAAAAAGAAGCTTATGGCTATGCCTGCCTTACAAACGATAAAAACTATTACCTGGAAAATTATCCACAGATAGCAGTAGAAAATGGCAGGATTGATGCATTGATTCTTATGACGACAGGGGGATATTAATTATGGCAGGATTGTTAGAAAAAGATATTCGGTTAATTATGCAGAGAAAACAGATGTTACTGCTATTTGTTGTAATTGCAGTTGTGTTAGGTTTTTCACAAGATGGTACTTTTATTTTGGGATATCTGTCTTTTTGCGCAGCAATTGTTATGGTAAGTACCATTTCTTACGATGAATTAGACCATGGATATGAATTTCTAATGACACTTCCGATTACAGCAAAAATCTATGTTAAGGAGAAATATCTGTTTTGTATTGGTGGTGCGGTTATTGCATGGCTGTTTGCTGCTATTCTTTACTTTGTATCCAAGATGATACGCGGAGAACGGTTTTCTTTTCTTGATGAATTGCCGGTTATTCTCATTTTCTTACCAATCATTTTATTGATGTTGTCTATTTTGATTCCATTCCACTTAAAGTATGGAATGGAAAAAAGCAGAATTATTTTAGCTCTTTTAGCTGGAATTATAGTTGCAGCAGTTTATTTTATGAAAAATTTAATTGATGGAAACTCAAAAATTTTAACAGCCATAAATTCTGTAAATGATGAAGTAGTAACTATTATTTTATTTGCTTTGGGGATTTTCGCGACATTGATATCTTATTTTATTAGTAGTCGAATTATGGAAAAAAAAGAATTTTAAAAAAGACAGCTGTCGGTTTTTGATACCGATAGCTGTCTGATTTTTCAAGCCTAATTTACATAATATATTATTACGTAAACTAAAGTTAAATAAGTGGATTTCAACCGCCAGTATCGAGTCTTGGGTGCCTGCCAGTAATGGCAGTTGCTAAGCGTAGACAGCGAGAAAATAGAGAGTGTGATTGAGCCTCGAAATTTTGACATCTAGAAAGCTAACGCTTTAATTCCAGCGGAAAGCAACACAAATCAAATCGTCATGGTAAGAAATGGTTTGCTTCTGCGGGGGCAAAGAGCACTTTATATTTTACATTGTGACTATTCAGTCAACTGGGGAGAGCCTGTTGTTTCTTGCCAAGACAAGTATGGCAAGCATTATACGTTTACTTGTTAGAATATCAGTTAGGACATTACAGGAGAACACATAGATACAGATAATGAGTATATGTATTATTATTCGGTTGAGTTTGTAAAATAAGAATAGCAAAAAGAGAGAAGAGGATGCCATGGAATCGTTGATTTGATGATTCCGTGGCATCCTCTTTTGGAGGAGAAACTGGATTTATGATATTGTGGATTTTAGAACTTGTTTCTTATCTTTCGGTACTCTCTTGGGGAATA
>OHMN01000598.1_pt1 | contig 32596 bp, 29 predicted proteins | sample 1569361 | NCBI WGS metagenome assembly OHMN01 (sample SAMEA3541508, study PRJEB24748) | human gut metagenome | biome: human gut; feature: human-associated habitat; material: faeces | place: China | collected 2012
TATTTCATCGGTAAAGGATGCTCATTTCCTCGTGATGTACGAATATAGCAAGTGCGGACAGCCAATCAAGGATGCACTTACAAAACGATGTATATTTCATTGTTCAATAGACGATTTCTATACAGGAAATGCAAGTGATTTAAAGAAAAAAGTCATGATAAGTGAATTGAAAAATCTGACAAATGATATTGTCGGAAAAAATGGCTGGGAGATGACAAGAAAGATATACGAGAGGACTAAAATTACATCGACAGAGCGAGAAATGAAGGATTTTTACAATAAATATGTTAAGTCATTGAGGTTAAAAATTAATGAGGACGGAGTATTCGAGATTGTGGTCAATGAATATTGATTATCGTAAAACTGATTTATGTAATTATTGTCGGCCACACATGTATTGTGTGAAGGTTAAGCTTTATTTTAGCGGAAAGAGTGGGAAAGTATGATGAAACCGATGCTTGAAATCTGCTGCGGCAGCTTTTCAGATGTGAAAACAGCATATGAAAATGGTGCAGACAGGGTTGAACTCAACAGCGCCCTATACATGGGCGGGCTGACACCGACACTCGCCAATTTAATATATGCAAAGGAAAAATGCAATATACCGGTAGTGACAATGGTTCGTCCAAGGGGCGGCGGATTTTGCTATTCGGACGAAGAATACGACACTATGCTTATGGATGCAAAAATTCTTTTAGAGCATGGGGCAGATGGTATTGCGTTTGGATTTCTGACAGAGGAAAAAATGCCTGATGAAAAGCGCACGAGGGAAATGATAGAGCTCATTCATGAGTATGGCAAAGAGGCAGTGTTTCACCGCGCTTTTGACTGCACAGATAACCAGGATAGTGCAGCGGAGAAGCTTATTATGCTTGGTACAGATCGTATACTCACAAGCGGTGGCGCAGCAAATGTGTGGGATGGCAGAAAACAGCTTAAGCATCTTCAAAATCAATATGGAAAGGATATTGCGATTCTGGCCGGAAGCGGTGTGAATGATACCAATGTGAGAGCACTTATCGAATATACAGGTATTACGCAGGTACATAGCTCGTGTGGCGCATGGAAGTGTGATGTGACAGCGTCGGGTAATGCAGTAGATTTCTCGTATGATGAAGCGATGAAGAACTGCTATCAATGTGCGGATGCAGGGAAGGTTAGGAAGCTTGCGGAAGAGGTAAGTGGAGTGTAATATTAAAGCAAAAGATTATAGAAGTTCGGAGGAAACAATTAATGGCAGAGCAGGAAAACAATAAGGATTTAATCAGTGTACTTTGGAGTGGCGCTGATGTACTTCGTTCTAAAATGGATGCGAATGAATATAAGAATTATCTTTTGGGAATTGTATTCTATAAATACCTATCAGATTCATTTTTGATTAGAGTATATGATTTGATAAATGATGAGAAACCGGAATCGCTCAAGGTGGCACTTGAGGCATATAAAAATGAGTTGAAGGGTGAATATGCTAATGATTTGCTTGATGAATTAAAGCAGGATCGTAAATATGTAATTGAGCCTGAGCTTACATATACATGTTTTGCAGAGGATGCAAGGAATAATTGCTTTAATCGTGAGCAATTACAGAAAGCATTCAATAATATTGAGCAGAGCGGAGAGTTGTTTGTGGATTTGTTTTCCGACATTGATTTGTATTCAAGCAGGCTTGGAGCGGGAGACCAGAAACAAAGTGATACAATTGCAGAACTGATAAAAGTAATAGACCAGGCGGATTTGCTCAATTCCGATGGTGAAATACTTGGAGATGCATATGAATATCTGATAGGACAGTTTGCGTCAGAGACTGGTAAGAAGGCGGGAGAATTCTACACACCACAGGCAGTATCAAAAATTCTTACGAGAATAGCAATAACAGGACAGGAGAATGTGAAAGGTTTGTCAATCTATGACCCATGTATGGGCTCGGGTTCGCTACTTCTTAACGCAAAGAGATACTATAAAGGTGATACAAACTATATAAAGTATTATGGACAGGAGCTGAACATGTCTACATATAATCTGGCGAGGATGAATATGTTTCTGCATGATGTAGCTGCGGAGAATCAGAATCTGCATCATGGAGATACTCTTGATGCAGACTGGCCTACAGGTGAGGAAACTGACTTTCACATGGTACTTATGAATCCGCCGTATTCTGCAAAATGGAGTGCTGCATCAGGATTTTTACAGGACGAAAGATTTTCAGAATATGGTGTTTTGGCGCCAAAATCAAAGGCTGATTATGCATTTTTGCTTCATGGACTTTATCATCTGAAAAGCAATGGAACAATGGCAATCGTTTTGCCACATGGAGTACTTTTCAGAGGTGCAGCAGAGGGAAAAATAAGAGAAAAGCTTCTTCGTTCCGGAAACATATATGCGGTTATAGGATTGCCGGCTAATTTATTTTATAATACGTCTATTCCTACATGCATTGTTGTACTTAAAAAGCATAGAGATGGCAGAGATGTACTGTTTATTGATGCGTCAAAGAAGTTCATTAAGGGCAAAAAACAAAACGAAATGTCAGACGAGCATATTGATGAAGTTATGGATTTGTATAACAGAAGGGAAACTGTAGACAAAGAATCCTATCTGGCAAGCTTTGATGATATTGAAAAGAATGATTTCAATCTAAACATACCGCGATATGTAGACAATTTTGAAAAGGAAGAGGAAGTCGATATAAATGGTCTGCTCGAGGATATGCAAAAAACAGATGACGAGATAGGAAAGGTCGAAGGTGAGTTTGTGAATTTGTTAAAAGACCTGACATCGTCCGATGAAAATATAATGGCATCGTTAAATCGTTATATTGATATGATTGAGGGGTGATTTGTATGGAAAATCCAAAGATTAGATTTAAAGGGTTTACTAAGGATTGGGAACAGCGTAAGTTTGGTAGTTTACTGGAAGAAACGAGAAATAAGACAATATTTGAGGATGAAGACACATTGCTTTCTTGTGCCATTGATGGTATGTATCTCAATTCAGAGTTGTTCAGCCATTTTAGAGGTTCATCAAATATTGGATATTTGAAAGTTAAAAAGAATGACTTGATTTTGTCTGCACAGAATTTACATCTTGGTAATTGTAATGTCAATTTACGCTTTGAGCATGGCATAATCTCGCCTGCATACAAGGTTTATGAGCTTGTTGGATGCAATCCGTTATTTATGCAAGCATGGGTAAAAAAAGACAGTACTAAGGATTTTTTCTTAAAATCATCTACAGAGGGAGCTAGCGTTTGTAGAAAAAATATTGTTTGGGAAGAATTATATAAACAGGAATTACCAGTTCCGAGTATTGAGGAACAAACAAAAGTTGGTGAGTATTTTTATAGCCTAGACCATCTCATCACTCTTCACCAGCGAAAGTGTGAACAGACAAAAAATTTGAAAAAATATATGCTTCAAAAAATGTTTCCACAAAATGGAGCAAAAGTTCCAGAGATTAGATTTAATGGATTTACTCACGATTGGGAACAGCGTAAGTTTGGTAGTTTACTGGAAGAAACGAGAAATAAGACAATATTTGAGGATGAAGACACATTGCTTTCTTGTGCCATTGATGGTATGTATCTCAATTCAGAGTTGTTCAGCCATTTTAGAGGTTCATCAAATATTGGATATTTGAAAGTTAAAAAGAATGACTTGATTTTGTCTGCACAGAATTTACATCTTGGTAATTGTAATGTCAATTTACGCTTTGAGCATGGCATAATCTCGCCTGCATACAAGGTTTATGAGCTTGTTGGATGCAATCCGTTATTTATGCAAGCATGGGTAAAAAAAGACAGTACTAAGGATTTTTTCTTAAAATCATCTACAGAGGGAGCTAGCGTTTGTAGAAAAAATATTGTTTGGGAAGAATTATATAAACAGGAATTACCAGTTCCGAGTATTGAGGAACAAACAAAAGTTGGTGAGTATTTTTATAGCCTAGACCATCTCATCACTCTTCACCAACGTAAGTGCGATGAACTTAAGAAAATGAAAAAATTTATGTTACAAAATATGTTTATATAATCATTTGATATTAGAGTTATGAGATCTCTTGAAGGAAGGGAGGGGTAAGAATGTCACAGGAAATTAAAATGGATACAATAATTTTATACCATGGTTCCCCTAATAAAATAGTAATACCAATATTTGGTGGCGGAGACGATAAACATGATTATGGTCGTGGATTTTATCTGACAGAAAACATAGATTTAGCAAAAGAATGGGCGGTTTGCAGACCTAATGAACAGAATGGATGGGTTCATAAGTATGAGTTAAATACAAGGAATCTAAAAATTTTGGATTTTCAGGAGAAAGATGTTTTATCGTGGCTTGCAGAGCTTATGAAACATCGCGATGCTGCTGATTCCAAGCGTTATAGGATGCTTGCAGCAAAATTTATTGATAAATATGGTATTGATACCGATGCATATGATGTGATAAAGGGATGGCGCGCAAATGCATCATATTTCTACATTGCAAAAGAATTTGTCCGAGATAATATTGATATAGATATTCTTGAAGAATTGCTTTCGTTAGGCGGATTGGGGATTCAGTATTGTATTAAGACAGAAAAAGCATATGCAAATTTACGCGAGATAGAAAGTGATTTACTTCAAGTTGAATACAATGAATTTAACAATAAGTATAATCAAAGAGATATTGAAGCAAGAAAAAAAATGCGTAATTTAGTAGATTCAGATGCAAATAAGGTTACGAATGTTTTTAGTACATTGTTTTAGAGGTGAGAAAATGGGCGCATATTCAGAAGCGTATCTAGGTGACGTGGTGGAAAATCAGGGAAAATTATTTGATTTTGTGGCACATTCTTATCCGGATAGTGATACAGAAGATTTTATAAATACGTATATGAAAAGTAAAACCAGAAAAAGTATTGACGATGCGATGGCTTATGTTAATACTATGGATGCGAAAGAGCTTTGGAATTACTTTTCAGATACAGAAAAATATAAGTTAAAGCAGGGGAAGGCAATCGAGGGGTTTATGCCGGATTGGATTGGTGAATTTTATGCTTATTATCAGTGGTATTATGATATTCCAAGCGCAGAGATAATAAATAAAGTATCTGTTGATTTCCTTAGGAAAGCTTATTATGGACTTCATGATTTAGAACTTGATTTGGCAGTAAAAAAGGTAGGTAAAGTATAAATGAATATAGTTTGTTTTCATAATCCGGATGAGGAAAATGGATACCTCAGTAACTGGTATTTAAGTGAATTTGAATGTGGTGGAATAAGATTTTCATCAATGGAACAATACATGATGTATCAAAAAGCAAATTGTTTTGGTGATACAAAAATAGCGGAGAGGATTCTTGAAACTACAGATGTTGCACAAATTAAGGCTTTGGGAAGAAAGGTTTCAAATTATAATGAAACAATTTGGAATGGAAAGCGACAGATTGTTGTTTACAAGGGAATTTGTGAAAAATTTCAAAATCCTGAATTGAAATCCAGACTAAAGGCTACAGGTGATGCGGTTTTAGCGGAATGTGCTGTGAGGGACTGCATATGGGGGATTGGATTGTCAATGACAGATCCTAAAAGACTGGAAATGGAAAAGTGGAGAGGACAGAATCTGCTTGGATTTGCACTTATGATGGTGAGAGATAGAATATAAAATATGAAAAAAATTTGATTACTTTTAAGAGCATTCATCCGTGCTTTTAATTAATTTTAGGCGTGGGACAATTTGACTCACGTCTTTTATATTATAAGTGATGAAAAGTGGCATCACTCGTTATTAGCGTAAGTCTATTTGGATATGGTGAATAAAACCAAAAGTTTGGGAACAGCGTAAGTTGATAGATTATCTTGAGGTATCATCTGAAAAGAATAGAGATAATCGTTTCACAAAAGATGATGTTCTATCGGTTTCAGGTGAATATGGAATTGTAAATCAGATTGAATTTCAAGGTCGTTCATTTGCAGGGGCATCGGTTTCGAATTACGGTGTTGTGGAAAACGGAGATGTTGTATATACAAAGTCACCATTAAAATCTAATCCATACGGAATAATCAAGACAAATAAGGGAATTCCGGGGATTGTATCAACCTTATATGCAGTTTATAAGCCAAAAGAAATAACGGATTCAAAGTTTGTACAGATTTATTTTGAACTTGATTCCAGAATGAATTCTTATATGCATCCGTTGGTAAACAAAGGTGCAAAAAATGACATGAAAGTTTCAGCAGAGAACGCTTTAAAGGGAATGGTTTCTTTTCCTAAAAAAGATGAACAGGAAATGATTTCATTATATTTTTCCAACCTCGATCACCTCATCACTCTTCACCAGCGCCAGCACAAATTACATCTGAACATGCTTTTATAAACTGTTTTTTATCGTAAGTAACATCATATCTATACAATGGTTACCATAAATTTGACAACGAATCAAACATAAACCAACCTCAAACAAAGCAAGCCTAATTTTGGTTACATCAGCGTAAGCAGTACTAATAAAGGAGGTAGCGTATGCTAGAGGATATGAGCAAGGATGCATTATTTTACAACTATTACGCACAGTGGATAGAAGTGTATAAGAAAGATGCAATTCGTGAAGCCACTATGGCAAAGTACAGGATGACTCAAAAGTGGGTGGAGAAGCTGGCTCCGGAGCTTAAGGTTTGTGAGCTGACAAGGACCGCGTATCAGAAGATACTAAATGATTATGCAAAGGAGCATGAGAGACAGACAACACTTGACTTCCATCATCAGCTAAAGGGTGCGGTAATGGACGCTGTGGATGAGGGGCTGATAGAGCGTGATCCGACCAGAAAGGCTATCATCAAGGGTAAGACACCACGTGAGAAAAAGATTAAATATCTCAATCAGTTTGAGCTGCATACGTTGATAGCTGATTTGGATATAAAGGAAGAGCCGAACTGGGACTGGTTTATTTTGCTTGTGGCAAAGACTGGGATGCGTTTTTCAGAAGCGCTTGCTATCACACCGAAGGATTTTGATTTTGGAAGACAAACTCTTTCTATAAGTAAGACATGGGATTATAAGGGTAAAGGCGGTTTTCTACCGACGAAGAATAAGTCATCTGTGAGAAAGATTCAGATTGACTGGCAGATAGTAGTAAAGTTTTCTGAGCTGATAAAAGGGTTGCCGGAGGACGAGCCTATATTTGTAGGAGAGGAAAAGATTTATAATTCAACTGTCAATGATGCTCTCACCAGACACTGTAAGGCCTGTGGGATATCGGAGATTTCCATTCACGGACTTAGACATACGCATGCGTCGTTGCTTTTGTTTGCCGGTGTTTCTATAGCCAGTGTGGCGCGCAGATTGGGGCATGCGAGTATGACAACAACGCAGAAAACATATCTGCATATCATTCAGGAACTGGAAAATAAGGATGTGGATCTGGTAATGAGGACTTTGTCAGGACTGTAATGTAGCTTTTTAAACAATATGCTTACGCTGATTTTGATATAAGTAATTTTGTGGTATTTTATGCCTATATTTGCTATAATAAATATAGTTAGTGTTTAGGTTTTGAAGAAGGAGAAATTATCATGCCGGAGTTGGAATCGTTAATAGAGCAGAAATTGATTGAGCAGTTGATATATGGGGATTCGCAGTGGACATACAGACCCGATTTAAAGACAGAAGCGGATTTATGGAGCAATTTTAAATATATTTTAGAGCAGAACAATAAGGACAGGCTGGATGGTGAGCCACTCTCTGATTCAGAGTTTGAGCAGGTAAAGAATCAGTTGCAGTTTTCAACATTTTATAAGGCTGGAGAGTGGCTGGTAGGCGAAAACGGCAAGGTCATGGTGCATGTACAGCGTGATACTAAGAAGCTTCATCTGGTTGTGATGAATCATGAGCATATTGCAGGTGGCAGCAGTGTGTATGAGGTTATAAATCAGTACAGTGCATTGAAGGATGATGATGATGCCGCATCAAGAGACCGTAGATTTGATGTGACCTTGATGATAAACGGTCTTCCAATGATACATATTGAGCTGAAAAACAGACAGCATTCATATATGGAAGCATTCAATCAGATAAAGAAATACATTGGTGAAGGGCAGTTCAGGGGGATTTTTTCGGCTGTTCAGATGTTTGTTATAAGCAACGGTGTTGACACGAAGTATTTTTCTGCAGCAAGTGATACGGAGCTAAAAAAAGAATTTATCAGCGGATGGGTTGACAGGAACAATCAGCCGGTTTCTGATTATATTGATTTTGCAAAAAATGTTCTTAAGATTCCGCAGGCACATGAGATGATTGCAAGATATACGGTTTTAGATAATGAAGCTAAGCGGCTTATTCTGCTTAGGCCATATCAGATACATGCTATTGAGGCAATTCGTGAAGCATCACGAACAGGAAAGTCACTCTGGTTTGGCTTTACAGGAACACCACGTTTTCCGGAGAATCCTTATCCGTTGATGGGGGATTTGCCACGTACAACAGAGGAATTATACGGAGCATGTCTGCACAAATATACTATCCAGAATGCTATTCATGATAATGCTGTTTTGGGATTTCAGGTGGAGCATGATGGCCCAAAGGATGTGACGGATGAGACTGACAGCAGCCGATATGAAAATGAGACGCATATGCTCAAGGTGCTTGAGGTTATTTTAAATAAGTCATATCATAAGCTGGGCTTTCAAAATGGAAAGGGCAAGACCTTTGAAGGGCTTTTGACTACAAGTTCTATTTCGCTTGCACAAAAATATTATGAGTTGCTCACAAGGGTGAAAAACGGAGAAACGCCATTAAAGATAGATGAACGCATAAAGCAGGTTTTACCGGACTTCCCTAAGTTTGCCATTACATACTCTGTGACTGAAAATGAGGACGGCTCGCAGGTCAATCAGGAGAAGATGAAGCAGTCTCTTGATGACTACAACGCTATGTTTGATACAAAGTTTGATATTTCACAGATTACTTCATACAATAGTAATCTAAATAAACGACTTTCCAGAAAAGATCCTAAGTATAAGAGTAGAAACGAACAGCTTGATCTGGTTATTGTTGTGGATCGTCTGCTCACAGGCTTTGATGCGCCATGCATGTCAACAATTTTTATTGACAGACAGCCGATGGGACCACACGATTTAATACAGGCTTTTTCCAGAACTAATCGTATTTTTGATAAAAAATCAAAGCCATATGGACAGATTGTGACGTTTCAGGCACCGGTACTTTTCAAGAAATGTGTGGATGATGCTGTCAAGCTTTACTCTGCAGGAAGCACAGAGGATACACCGCTTATTGCAGAGTGGGATGATGTGGAGCCGGCTTTTAAGAAGGCACTCGCGGCGCTTAGAATTGCAGCTCGGACACCGGACGTTATTCCGTCAATGTCAGATGAGGAGAAACTTCATTTCATGAAGATGTTTCAGAGCTTTGACAGACTTTTTGCACAGCTTAAATCCTTCAGCAGATATGATGAGAGTATGCTTGATGATTATGGAATTACTGAACAGGAATATATAGACTATGCAGGTCATTACCTGAACATAAAAAGTGAGATTGGGCCAGAACCGGGACCGGACCCGGTTAATCCGCGGGTAGAACTGGAAATAGACTCAGATTATGAGCTTATGGCATACAGTAATACAAGGATTGATTATGAATATATCATCAATCTCATTCAGAATATCGTCAATCCTGAGGAGGATGGTGATATTACTCCTGAGGAAAAGCAAAAGAAGATTGATGAGGCAAAGCAGTATGTAGAGGATCTGCGTAAGGATAATCCGAAGGTTGCAGATATCATGTCACATCTGATTAATGAGATAGAGCTTGATGAGAGCAGGTTCAAGGGCAAATCAATTCTAAACATTGTTGAAAATATGAAACATGAATGTATAGAACAGGTTGTGAGTAATTTCTGCCTGCTATGGCATGCAGACAAGGATGATGTAATGTATGCGGCAACACATTACCGCAATGGGGTTATCCCTAATGAGAGCGCCATAAAGGCATCTATTGATTATCCTGAGTACAAAAATACAGTGGAACATGCTTTACCTAAATTCAAGTACTATGCTAAGTTTTTTGCAGAGCTTAGGAGTACGCTGGATGACGAGATTAAGCCTTTAGTGTAAAGAAATGTATTTTACAACACTTATAATACATATACAATTAAATACCGGATTGTGTTATAATATGTCTGTCGGCGGATTCGTCGGCAGACTTTTTTTAAGGAGAGTAAAATGAGAGTATTAACAGATTTAGAGCCAAAGAACGTTTTTTCGTTTTTCGAGGATATATGCAGTATCCCTCATCCGTCATACAAGGAAGAGAAAATCAGTAATTATCTGGTGGAGTTTGCAAAGGCAAGAGGCCTTGAGCATTATCAGGATGAGCTTCACAATGTGATAATCATAAAGGAAGCATCAGAAGGATATGAGGATGTGGAGCCAATCATACTGCAGGGGCACATGGATATGGTATGCGAGAAGGCACCTGACTGTGATAAGGATATGGACGAGGAAGGCTTAGACCTTTTGATAGATGGTGATTTTATCTCGGCAAAAGGCACTACACTCGGTGGAGATGATGGTATCGCGGTGGCATATGCGCTTGCTATTTTAGATGATGACAGTCTGTCGCATCCACGCCTTGAGTTTGTATGCACTGTATGCGAGGAGGTAGGCATGGAGGGTGCTACAGGCATCGATGTGTCTATGCTTAAGGGAAAGAAGCTTCTTAATATGGACAGCGAGGAAGAGGGTGTGATGCTCGCAAGCTGCGCCGGTGGATGCAGAGCTGATGTGAAGCTGCCTGTAGAGAGAGAGACAGTGAGCGGAACAAAGCTCACTGTGAGCTTATCAGGGCTCACCGGCGGACACTCAGGCTCAGAGATTGATAAGGGCAGGGGCAATGCCAATGCTCTTATGTCCAGACTGCTTCGCGACGCATCAGCACCTGTAGCTATAGCTTCTATAGATGGCGGCAGAAAGGACAATGCCATTCCAAGAGAGTGTACTGCACAGATTATTGTAGCACCGGATAAGGCTGCAGCAGTGAAGGCTGCGATAGAGCAGGCAGCAGATGAGATGGCGGAGGAGTTTAAGGCATCTGATCCTGACCTTAAGCTTACTGTGTCAGAGGAGACTGAATGCAGTGAGCCTGCTATAAGTGCCAAGGACAGCGCGAGAGTTATCGCACTTATTGAGGCTCTGCCAAACGGCATTATCAGAATGAGCAGGGAGATTGATAAGCTTGTTGAGACCTCGCTTAATCTGGGGGTTTTAAAATCAGATGACACTGCAGTTACATTAAGATATGCAGTCAGAAGCTCTGTCGGGGTGGCTAAAAAGAGCCTTAAGAACCAGCTTGTATGCATAGCAGAAGCTTTTGCGGCCGAGGTTACATTTGAGGGCGATTACCCTGCATGGGAGTACAGGAAGGACTCAAAGCTGCGCGAGGATATGGTACGGATTTTTGAGGAGATGTATGGCAAAAAGCCTACAGTTGAGGCTATTCATGCCGGTGTCGAGTGCGGACTTTTAAGCGGCAAGATTGAAGGACTCGACTGCATATCAATGGGACCGGACATGTATGATATCCATACGACTGAGGAGAGGCTTTCCATATCCTCTGCAAAGAGGTCATATGAGTATATACTCAGAGTGATTGCGTGCAAATAAATAGTTATTCAAGGCTTTTGATAAAGGAAAGAGGTGTCATATGATACCTCTTTTTAAATGCCCTGTGAAAATAGCTCAGATTGTGAAATCCGACAGACAGTGAGACATCTAAAATTGAGGTGTTGCCGCGCTCGAACTGTTCCACGGATTTTTCAAGACGCACATTGTTGATATACTGCACGCAGGTCATGTTCATGTGTTTTTTGAAGAAACGCATGAAGTGGTATTCACTGAAATAGCAAAGCCCGGCTAGCTCTGAAACCTGGATGCTTTCGGCATAGTGCACCTCGATGTAATCGAGCACATTTTTGAGCTTATCGGAGGATGTGTTGACACCAAAATCAGCATTTTTTTCACTGTATTGCAGCAATAGAAATATTGCCTGAAGCAGAAATGCCTTTAGAGCCAGCTCATAGCCGAATTCCTGACCGGAGTATAGATTTGTTATGCGCATGAAGCATTTGCAAAGGGATGAATATGCCGGATGCTTCGGTGCAATCAGGTAAGGCATGGTAAACTCATGGTTGATTAGCGGAGTCAGATATCTTGAAGAGCATATATCGGTATTGTTTCCGCCTAAGAAATTGATATGGAATACATACGTTTCCGAGTAAAATTCATCGCAGTCCCTTATTGAAATGGAATGCAGCAGCAGTGGCGGTATAAAGATGATATCGCCTTCCTTTGCCTCATACTCGAGCAAATCAATCTGATAGGTGCATGAGCCCTTTGTAATCAGTGTGAGCTCTGCCTCATCATGCCAGTGTGTGGTGATGACAGGGTAATCTGTTGCAAGTCTTGTTATATATTTCTGAACAGGGAAAAATACATCTCCGTGCTTTGCATTTTCTTTCTGCCCCAGGGCAAGCGGATTATTGTTTTTCATATTGTTGTTTCTCCATAGCTTTTACAACTATACCATTTAATAATTATAAGAGCAGTATTGTGTTATGAAATGAAAAAATATTGCAAGAATTTATACTAAATACTTTCTATAATAGCAGTATAATACATCAAGACGAAGTGCTCAAGATGTAAATGACTGCAAAATTAATGATTAGATAAGAGGTACGCATTATGGAGAGAAAATGGTGGCATGACAAGGTGGCATATCAGATTTATCCAAAGAGCTTTCTGGATACAAACGGTGACGGAATAGGAGATTTAAGAGGTATCATTTCAAAGCTGGATTATTTAAAAGAGCTTGGAATTGACATCATATGGCTGTCTCCGATATATAAATCGCCATTTGTGGATTAGGGCTATGACATAGCTGATTACTATGCAATAGCAGAAGAGTTCGGCACTATGGAGGAGTTTGATGAGCTCCTTGCCGAGGCAAAGAAGCGTGATATGCATATCATCATGGATCTGGTAATAAATCACTGCTCGGATAAGCACGAGTGGTTTCAAAAGGCACTTAAGGATCCGGACGGAGAGTATGCTGATTATTTTTATTTCAGAAAAGGCAAAAACGGCAATCCACCGAGCAATTACCGCTCTTATTTTGGCGGAAGCTGCTGGGAGAAGGTGCCGGGCACGGACAAATATTATCTGCATATGTTTGCGAAGGAGCAGCCGGATTTAAACTGGGAGAATGAGAAGCTAAGACAAAAGCTTTATGAGATGATTAACTGGTGGCTAGATAAGGGCTTGTCAGGATTTAGAATAGATGCGATAATAAATATAAAGAAAAATCTCGATTTCCCTGATTTTGAGCCGGATGCAGAGGACGGACTGGCTGCCTGCTACAAGATGGTTGAGAGTGCAGAGGGCGTCGGAGAGTTTTTGGAGGAATTAAAGAACAATACATTTAAGAAGTATGATGCATTTACGGTCGGTGAGGTATTCAATATGAAGCCGGAGGAGCTGCCGGAGTTTATCGGTGAGAATGGGCATTTTTCAACGATATTTGATTTTTGTGCACAGTGCTTAAGTGATGGAGAGCATGGCTGGTATGATGCTCCAAAAATTGATTTTGACAAATGGAGAAAGGCAATTCTCAGCTCACAGCTTGAGACAGAAAAGTACGGCTTTAAGGCCAATATTATAGAAAATCACGATGAGCCGAGAGGCGCATCAAGATTTTTACCTGAGTATGCACAAAATCCTGCCGGAATCAAGATGCTTGGAACCGTCAGCGTACTGCTTCGAGGCATTCCGTTTATATACCAGGGACAGGAAATCGGTATGCAAAATGCAAAATGGAACAGCATAGATGAGTATGACGATATCAGCACAAAGGATCAGTACAAGGCCGCACTTGCAGCAGGCTTGTCAAAGGAGCAGGCACTTGCAGCCTGTGGAAGAATGAGCAGGGATAATGCAAGGACACCTATGCAGTGGAGTGATGAGGCAAATGCCGGTTTTACCACAGCAAAGCCATGGCTTAAGGTCAATGAAAACTATAAGGCTATCAATGTTGCGGCGCAGGAAAAGGATCCTTCATCTGTTTTGAACTATTACAGAAGGCTTGTGGCACTCAGAAAGTCAGATGAATTTAAGGAGCTGTTCACTTACGGCAGATGTGTTCCGGCATATGAGGATACAGATGGTATCATGGCTTATTACAGAGAGGATGAAAATAAGCGCGTGCTGGTTGTGGCAAATTTTGGCAGTAAAGAGGCACAAATCAGGCTGGATGGCAGTGTGAAAAAGGTGCTTTTGTCCAACACAAATGATGCTGAAAAGAGCACTGTTTCAGTGGGAGCATCCGAGCTTAAGCTTGAAAGCTGTGAGGTTTTGGTGGTGCTTGTAAAATAGCATAATTTGATACAGCATTAAAGAAACTAGGCTGAATTTTTACAAAAAGAGACAGCTAAAAGAGATAACAAAAAGAGATAACAAAAAGAGATAATGAAGAGACAAGGAGGGCATAATGAGCAAAAACAATAACGAAAAATGGTGGAAAAAGGCGGTAGTTTACCAGATTTATCCAAAGAGCTTTCAGGATTCTAACGGAGACGGCTTTGGTGATTTACAGGGTATTATCAAAAGACTTGATTATCTTGAGACGCTTGGAATCAATGCAATATGGCTTTCGCCGGTATTCAAATCACCGCAGGCGGACAACGGTTATGACATTTCAGATTACAGGGATATTGACCCAACGTTTGGCAGTCTCGATGATATGGAGAAACTCATAAACGAGGCAAAGAAGCACAATATAAGGATTATGATGGATCTTGTCTTAAATCATTCTTCAAACGAGCACAGGTGGTTCAAGGAGGCTAAAAAGAGCAAGGACAATCCATACCATGACTACTATATTTGGAGAGACGGAGATGAAGGCGTGCCGCCAAGTGATATGAAGGCTTGTTTCGGTGGAAGCGCATGGGAATATGTGCCGGAAATCGGACAGTATTATTTCCATCAGTTTTTACCGGAGCAGCCGGATTTAAACTGGGAGAATCCAAAGGTCAGAAGAGCAATCTACGATATGATTCTCTGGTGGATGGACAAGGGAGTCGGCGGCTTCAGACTTGATGTAATCGACCAGATAGCAAAAGAGCCGGACAAGAGAATCACCATAAACGGACCAAGGCTTCAGGAATATTTTAAGGAGATGAGTAAGGAGACCTTCCAAAAGGGTGATCTGATCACCGTAGGTGAGGCCTGGGGCGCAGACACAGAGCGCGCAAAGCTTTACAGCAATCCGGATGGCAGCGAGTTTTCTATGGTGTTCCAGTTTGAGCACATAGGGCTTGACCAGAAGGAGGGCGGCGAGAAATGGGACCTTGCACCGCTTCCGTTTAAAAAGCTCAAAACGACAATGGCTCACTGGCAGAATGAGCTCTACAACTGTGGCTGGAACAGTCTGTTCTGGGACAATCATGACCTGCCGCGTATCGTGTCAAGATGGGGCAATGACAGAGAGTACAGAGTGGAATCAGCAAAGATGCTTGCCATATTGCTGCACGGCATGCAGGGTACACCGTACATCTATCAGGGCGAGGAGCTGGGCATGACAAATGTACAGTATGATATCGAGGATTATAAGGACTGTGAAATCATAAACATGTACCATGAGCGCCTTGAAAAAGGATACTCAAAGGACGAAATCATGAAGTCCATTTACGCAAAAGGCCGTGACAATGCAAGGACACCTATGCAGTGGGATGACTCGGAAAATGCAGGCTTCACCACAGGAACACCTTGGATAAAGGTAAATGACAATTACGATAAAATAAATGCCAAATCACAGGTGGATGACCCAGATTCAATCTTTAGCTGCTACAAGAAGCTTGTTCAGCTGAGAAAGGATTATCCGGTATTTGTTGATGGTAAATTTACACTTTTACTTGAGGATGATGAGAATATTTTTGCATACAGCAGAAAGAATGAAGAAAAAACCATGATTGTTGTGTGCAATTTCTTTGGCAAGGAGATACCAATGCCGCTTGCAAAGGAGTGTGAGGGCATGGAGGTGCTGATTTCAAATTATAAGGATACCTCTGATATGTCAGTGCTCAGACCTTATGAGGCCAGAATGTATATACGATAGATAAAATTGATACCGCTTGTTTTTATAAAGGTGTTTTATAAAAGCAGGCGGTATTATTGTATTTTTTAAGGATAATGTATATAATAAGTTACCGAAAAAATTCAATGGACAATGAAAGGAACCGATTCCATGTACGATATAATAATAATAGGCAGTGGTCCGGCAGGACTGTCCGCAGCAATATATGCAAAGAGAGCCAATCTGAATGTGGCAGTAGCAGAAAAAGAATACGAGGGAACAGGACAGATAGCCGAGAGCGGAAATGTGAACAACTATCTGGGGCTTCCAAACATAAACGGATATGACCTGGGAGAAAAATTCAGGGAGCATGCAGTGTCCCTTGATGTAGAATTTATCGAAAAAGAAGCAGTGCAGATAGAAGCAGTACAAAATGGTGAGAAAGAAGAATCAGCAATATACAGAGTAAAATTCGATGATGACACGATAGCAGAGGCAAGAGCGCTCATCTACACCGCAGGAGCATATCCGAGAAAGGCAGGAGTGCCGGGAGAGGATGAGTATACCGGAAAGGGAGTATCCTACTGCGCAATCTGTGACGGAGCATTCTATAAAGGAAAGACAGCCGCAGTGCTGGGCGGCGGAGATACCGCTTTGGATGATGCATTATATCTGTCCGATATATGTGAGAAGGTCTATCTGGTTCACAGAAGAGACAGCTTCCGCGGTGCACAGAGCACAGTTGAGCTCTTAAAGCAGAAAGAAAATGTAGAGCTTGTCCTAAACGAAACAGTGACAGAAATATATGGAGAAAAAAAGCCAACAGGCATAAAGCTTAAAAGTGGCAGAGAGCTCGCCTTAGACGGAGTATTCGTGGCATATGGCTCAGTACCGCAGTCAGAGCTCATAAAGAATCTGGTACAGCTCGATGAGCGTGGATATGTAGTGGCAGGTGAGGACGGCATCACATATGCTGCAACAAAAAAAGATGACCATGATAGAAGAGTACAGCCGGGACTGTATGTGGCAGGGGATGTTCGTACCAAGACACTGCGTCAGGTAGTAACCGCAGTATCTGACGGTGCAAACGCTGCAACGACAGCTGCAGAGTATTTAAGGGACATTAATGGCTATAAACAAAATATATAACCACGCACAAATAATTTGTATAACTGATAGCATTGACTTTCAACACACACGTTTGTATAATAATCTCATCAATTCCTAGTAACACAATAGACTATGTAAGAATTAACGGGAAGAAGAAAACAATGAGATTTAATACAAGCTTACTTCATGCCGGCGTGACAAAAGAGACAAATGGCTCTACACTGCCACCGGTATACCAGACAAGCGCCTTCGAGCAGGAGAGCGCGGCAGATTTGGAAAAAATATTTGAAAACAAAGCTCCGGGATACTGTTACACAAGAGTTGCCAATCCTACGATTACAGTTTTTGAGAACAGAATAACAAAGCTCGAGGGAGGAATAGCATCGGTGGCATGCGCATCAGGCATGGCGGCACTGATGAATACCTTCTTAAATATACTAAGCAGTGGAGATGAGCTCATCTCAAGCGCCAGCCTTTACGGCGGCACAATAGATTTGTTCCATGATCTTGAGGCCTTCGGCATTACAACCAGATATGTCGAGAACAACAACTGGCAGCAGATAGAGGACAGCATCAATGAGCATACCAGACTGATTTTTGCAGAGACTATAGGTAATCCCTGTCTGGATGTCACAGATATTGAGAAGCTTGCAGAGATAGCACACGCACATGATATACCGCTTGTAGTTGACAATACCACATCTACTGCTTACCTGATACAGGTTTTAAAGCATGGAGCTGATATCGTGGTCAATTCATCTTCCAAATATATTAATGGAAGCAGCAATGCAATCAGTGGTATTCTGACAGACTCAGGTAAGTTCAAATGGGATAAGAACAGATATCCTGGCTTTGCAGATTATGTGAAGTATGGACCTATGGCATTTATCGCAAAGCTGAGAAACAGTCTTTTCAGAAATATGGGTGCCTGTTTAGCTCCGGTGAATGCATACTTAAATATTATAGGACTTGAGACACTCGGTCTTAGAATGGAAAGAGAATGCTCTAATGCACTCGAGCTTGCATCATGGATAGAAAACAATTATCCTGACATAAAGGTTAATTATCCGGGGCTTTGTAGCAGTAAATGGCATGAAATTGCCAAAAAACAGCTCACAAACGGCTATGGAGCAATCCTTACAATCAGGGTTGGCAGCAAGGAAAAGGCGTTTAAGTTTATTGACAGCCTGACCATTCCATATACACTCAGCAATATCGGAGACACAAAGACACTTGTCATTCATCCGGGCTCCACAATCAGTCTTCACAGCACAGAAAAGCAAAAGGAGGATGCAGGAGTATTTGAGGATCTTATAAGAGTCAGCGTGGGCATCGAGGATATAGATGACCTCAAGGAGGATTTTGCACAGGCTTTTGCAAATATAGCTGATTAAGCCATCACAATAAGGTATCAATGTGTATGCAGATGAGAGCGGGCATATGCATTTATATATAAAACAAAACATTAACATATTTACACATTAAGGAGATTAAAATGGCGGAGAAAGTTGATTACGCAGCCCTTAAAAAGGGCGGATTCATGAGACAGAAGCAAAAGGGCTGTTTCTCGCTTAGAATTGCGGTTGTAGGAGGAAATCTTACAGCAGAAAATATCAAAACAGTAGCAGAGGTTGCTGAGAAATACGGACACGGATATGTTCACATGACATCGCGTCAGGGTATTGAGATTCCGTTTATCAAGGTTGAGGATATCAATGTGGTAAAAGAGGAACTGGCAAAGGGCGGTGTAGGAACAGGTGTCTGCGGACCGAGAGTACGTACTGTCACAGCGTGTCAGGGCTCAGAAATCTGTCCTAGCGGATGCATCGATACATACACTCTGGCTAAGGAGCTTGATGCAAGATATTTTGGAAGAGAGCTTCCGCACAAGTTCAAGTTTGGTGTCACAGGCTGTCAGAACAACTGCTTAAAGGCAGAGGAAAACGATGTCGGAATCAAGGGCGGCATGACAGTAGAGTGCAACCATGAAGATTGTATCCAGTGTGGTGTATGTGTGAAGGCATGCCGCGAGGGTGCACTTACCATGGAGGATGGCAGGATTGTCATCGACAGAGACAAATGTAACAACTGTGCGCGCTGCGTAAAGAGCTGTCCGACAGATGCATGGAAGGGAACTCCGGGATATATTGTATCGTTTGGAGGACTTTTCGGAAACCACATCTACAAGGGTGAGCAGATTGTTCCGATTATCCGCGACAAGGAGACTCTTTTTAGAGTGACAGATGCAGCAATTAGTTTCTTCGAGAAGCATGCAAACGGTGGTGAGCGTTTCAGACTTACTCTTCAGAGAGTGGGCGAGGAAGAGTTCAAAAAAGAGATTCAGGCTGCATACAGAGTATAGGAAGGGAGATGCAAAATGGCAGATATAGCATTTGACGATCAGGTAGATATAACTGACAAGGTTTGCCCTCTTACATTTGTAAAGGCAAAGGTAGCAATAGAAGAATTAGATGACGGTGAGGTGCTTGCAATCCGCATGAATGACGGAGAGCCTGTACAGAATGTTCCAAGAAGCATGAAGGAAGAGGGACACAAGATACTTAAGCTCGAGGACAACGAGGACGGAACATACACTCTTTACGTCAGAAAGGTTGAGGACTAATTATGGCAGCAAGAATTTCAAAAGCTGATTTCGATGAAAAGGTATTAAAAAGCAAGCTTCCGGTAATTGTTGATTTTTACTCGGATTCATGTGTGGCCTGCAAGAAGCTGGCACCGGTTCTCGGAGACATCGAGGATGATTATGAGGATAAGCTTCATGTATACAAGGTCAACACAAACTTTGACGGAGAGCTCGCTGATGAGTATGAGGTGACTGCAAATCCGACACTGCTTTTTATAAAAGACGCAGAGGTCTTAGACAGAAAGGTCGGTGCACAAAAGCCTGCCGATTTGAAAGCATGGGTTGAAGAATTATTATAGTTTTTAGATTATTATATAAAGCAGTCTGATACAGGATAATAACACTTACAGATACCACAATCTGTGACACAGGAGGAAATAAAATGACTATCACAGTAGCAGGAGAGAAGAAAGAATATAAGGATGGACTTACATTACCGGAGCTTATCGAGCTTGAGAATGTAGATATGCCTGAGTATGTAACAGTTTCAATAAATGAGGAATTTGTTGCCACAGAGGATAAGCCAAAGACAGTGCTTAAGGATGGCGACAATGTAGAGTTCCTTTACTTCATGGGAGGTGGATGCTAATGGCAATGACTGATGAGCAGATCGAGCGCTATTCACGCCACATTATCCTTAATGAGGTGGGCGTTAAAGGTCAGAAGAAATTATTAAATGGCAAGGTGCTTATTATAGGTGCCGGCGGACTTGGAGCTCCGGCAGCCATGTATCTTGCAGCAGCAGGAGTTGGCACAATCGGTATTGTGGATGCGGATGAGGTAGATTTATCCAACCTGCAGAGACAGATTATCCACGGAACAGCCGATGTGGGCAAAGCCAAGGTAAAGTCAGCAAAAGAGACAATGAACGCCATGAACCCGGACGTTCAGGTCAATACATACCGTATGTTTGTAGATGCGTCAAACATCAGAGAGCTTATCAGGGATTATGATTTCATTATCGATGGAACTGACAATTTCCCGGCAAAGTTCTTAATCAACGATGCATGCGTGCTTGAGAAAAAGCCGTTTTCACATGCAGGAATCATCCGTTTCAAGGGTCAGCTCATGACATATGTGCCGGGAGAGGGACCTTGCTACAGATGTGTATTCAAGAATCCGCCACCAAAGGATGCAGTGCCTACATGTAAGCAGGCAGGCGTTATCGGAGCTATGGGCGGAGTAATCGGTTCGCTTCAGGCTATGGAGGCTATCAAGTATTTAATCGGTGTTGGAGAGCTGCTCACAGGATATCTGCTTACATATGATGCACTCACCATGGAGTTCCACAAGATTAAGCTTCCGAAGGATACACACAACTGTGCAGTCTGTGGCGACCATCCGACCATTCTCGAGCCAATCGACTACGAGCAGGAGGTCTGCGAGGAGACAGCGGGCAGATTTGATGCACCTCGTACACAGGAATAAAAAGACAGTAAGGAAAGGAACGATATGAGTATCATAAGAATGAAATATCCGTTTCTGGATGAAATAGCAAAATATGCTAAAGAGCATCTGCCGGAGGAGGCGTGCGGTCTGATAGCAGGCAGTGAGGACGAAAACGGTCGTCTCATCACAAAGGTATATTACCTGACGAATACAGACCATGCCGAGGACCATTTCACAATGGATCCAAAGGAGCAGCTGGCAGCCATAAAGGACATGAGAGCAAACGGCCTTAAGCCGCTTGGCAACTGGCATTCACACCCGTCTAGCCCTTCAAGGCCGTCGGATGAGGATATAAAGCTTGCATACGATCCAAGTGCGAGCTACATGATAATGTCGCTTATGGCAGAAAATCCTGTAATCAACTCGTTTCATATCGAGGGTGGACAGGTCATGAAAGAGGATTTACGAATATATTCTGATGAATATTACTTCTAAATCATATGTTAATGTTTTGAGTCGCAGCGAAAGCTGCAAAGAAAAGTCAGCTTCATCGAAGATGGCTTTTCTTTTTTAGAGAAAGATGTTATTATAGCATGTATATTTAATAAAACGAAAGAGCGCGCGAAAATGAAATTAAAAACGAAGGAACTTACAACATGTGCACTTTTTGCGGCACTTATAGCAGTTGGAGCATTTATCAAGATTGATATTCCACTTCCTATGTACACCATGCATTTTACATTACAGTGGTTCTTTGTGCTGATGGCGGGATTTCTGCTGGGGGCAAAGCTTGCATCGCTTAGCGTGATAGTATATTTGTGCATCGGACTGGTGGGAGTGCCTGTATTTGCGGCAGGCGGTGGTCCTACATACATTTTAAGACCGGGCTTTGGATTCCTATTAGGCTTTGTGCTTGCCGCATTTTTAATCGGAGCTATCACAGAAAAGCTTAAAAAGACCAATGCGTTTACACTCATTCTTCCGGCAACGGTCGGACTGGTGGCATATTATACAGTTGGAGCAATATACTTTTACTGCATGAAGAATTTCTATGCGGCAACACCTGTCAGCTGGGGCATCGTAATAGTGGATTACTGTCTGATAACTGTTGCACCGGACTTTATATTATGCGTATCGGCAGCAGTGTTTTCTGCTAAGCTTCGTCCTGTTTTTGAAGGAATGCTCAATGGATACAGTGTGAAGCATAAGGCAAAAAATAAAGTATAAAGCGTATAATAAAGTATAAAATAAGGCATGAAATAATGTATGAAATAAAGTATGGATATAGTATTACAGGGAGATAAAAATGGCGTATTTTCCGATGTTTGTGGATATGACAAAAAGAGAGTGTCTGATCGTCGGCGGTGGAAATGTGGCATACCGCAAGGTGATCGTAATGCTGGATTTTGGCGCGAAGGTCACGGTTGTGGCAGAGGATATATGTGATGAGCTGAGAAAGCTTACAATTGATGATATAGCAAGCGAGGATAAAACGGGCTCATATACGGCAAATAAAGAAAACAATCAGACGGACCCGGATGCAGCAGATAGAATTACGTTCATAAAAAGAAAGTTTGAACGAAAAGACTGTGACGGCATGGAAATGGTTATCGCTGCCACTGATGACAGTGTTCTAAATCATGAGATTGCAGAGTATTGCAAAGCTAAGGACATCATGGTAAATGCGGTCGATCAGAAGGCTGATTGCAGCTTTATTTTTCCGTCATACATAAAGGAAAAGAATCTTGTTGCGGCATTTTCGAGCGGAGGAAACAGCCCTGTGCTGACTCAGTATCTGAAAGGCAAAGAGCAGGAGATTCTTACTCCGTTTCTTGGTGAGCTGAACGAATACATGGGACAGATCCGCGAAAAAGTAATAGCGCAATATGACACGGAAGCCGAGAGAAAGCGTGTGTTTAAGGAAATATTGTGTGCAGCTATTGATAATGGAAGTATTCCGGAAGTATAGTTTAAAGTATGGTATTACAGATTTTAAGTTGTTGTTCATTTATGAATTATAAATGGAAAATGGCATGATCCGTAGGAGAGTAAAATGAGGTATTTAATAGGAACGAGAGGCTCAAAGCTAGCTCTTGTTCAGACTGATTACGTGATAGATAAGTTAAAAAGAGCATATCCGGATGATGATTTTAAGGCTGTTATCATAAAGACAACAGGCGATTTAGAGCAGAAAAAGGCATTCGATAAGATTGGCTCAAAGGGTATCTTCGTAAAGGAGATAGAGGACGAGCTTTTATCGGGAAAGATTCATATGGCAGTCCATTCCATGAAGGATATGCCTGATGAACCGGCAGCAGGGCTTACATTTGCAAAGGCATGGAAGCGTGAAGATCCAAGGGATGTTTTGGTGCTAAAAAATGCTGCTTCACTGGATGAGCTTCCTCATGGTGCCGTGATAGGAACCGGAAGCAAGCGCAGAAAGTATCAGCTTTTAAGGCTGCGTCCTGACCTTAAGGTGGTTGGCATACGCGGAAATATCGATACGAGGCTTCGTAAGCTATATGATGGTGAAATTATATATGAAGAGGTTTCCGATAATACTGTAAATAACAATGAGATAGCTAACGAAAAGCAGAATAAGTATAACGAATACAGGCTGGATGGAATCGTACTTGCAGCGGCGGGAATAAAGCGTATCGGAAGAGATTCTGAGATCACACAGTACTTTTCAGAGGATGATATGATTCCAGCCCCGGCACAGGGCACACTGGCGCTTGAGCTACGTGCTGACAATGCTAAGCTGATGGCAAAGCTTAATGCTTTGTCAGATGAGAAAACCAATCTGTGCGCAGGTATTGAGAGAGAATTTTTAAAGCGAATCGGTGGAAACTGTCATCTGCCTGTGGCTGCATACTGTGATATTGTAAGTGAAAAAGACCGCGGTAATGACAGCAACAAAAATAACAGGCTAAAGCTTCTTGCGATGTTTGGCTCAGAGGATGGAAAACAGCTTGCAAGGACAGAGCAGGTATGGGATATGACATCAGACAGAAATAATATTGTGGAGCGTGCGGTGCACGATATTCGGTATAAATTAGAAATCGACTAAAAAAATATCAAGTCATAATTTTTAATCATAATAATTCAGTAGAAAAATAATTAGGAAAATCATGAGAGAAAACACAGGAAAAGTAGTATTAGTTGGAGCAGGACCGGGAGATACGGGCCTGCTCACTTTAAAAGGAGAAAAATATATAAAACAGGCGGATTGTCTGGTGTATGACAGGCTGTCATCACCAGAGTTTCTTTCAATGGCAAAGGCAGGCTGCGAGCTTATTTATGTGGGCAAGGAAAATCACAAGCATGTCATGAAGCAGGATGCCATAAACGAGCTTTTGTACGAGAAATCAAAATATCATGAGCTTGTAGTCCGTTTAAAGGGCGGAGATCCGTATGTCTTTGGAAGAGGCGGAGAGGAAGCTCTCTACCTGGCAGATAGAAATGTGGAGGTAGAAGTGGTACCGGGTGTCAGTTCATCGGTTGCAGCGCTTGCGGCTGCAGGAATACCTATCACACACAGAGGCATAGCAAAAGGCTTTCAAGTCATCACTGCGCACAGCAGAAAGGATGAGGAGGCAGATATAGACTATTCCCTTCTTACAGATGAGACAATCACCTGCGTATTTTTGATGGGTCTTGCGCATGTAAAAAGCATTGCAGCAGGGCTTATGAAAGCAGGACGAAGAGCGGATACTCCGGCAGCAGTGATATCGAACGGCACACTTGCCGCGCAGCGCAAATGTATAGGAACGCTTGCGGATATCGGAGAAAAGATTGAAAAAGCAAAGCTGACATCACCGGCTATAATCGTTGTTGGAGATGTGGTTTCACTGAATGACAGGTTGGATTTCTTTGAAAAAAGACCGCTGTTTGGAAGAAAAATCACAGTACCGTATATCAAAACAAACGAATTGATAGCAAAATTACAGCAGCTTGGAGCAGATGTCACACCGGTTAAGACGGGCATAATAAACCCGATAATAATTCCTGAATTTGCTGATAAGGTAAGATCGGCAGACTGGATAGTTTTTACAAGCAAAAATGGTGTAAGATCATTTTTCTATAATCTGGAGCTGGCAGGGGCAGACATCAGGCTTATAGCAAATGCAAGGTTTGCAGTGGTGGGAAAAGCTACAGAAAAAGAGCTTGCAAAGCATCACATAAATGCAGATATTATTCCGGCAGAACAGACCGGAAAAGGACTTGCAGGAGAATTGAGTTCGTATATGGGCGATAATGATGAAATCAAAGTCTGCATTTTCTCGGCAAAGGAGGCTTCACCTGACCTTGAGGCAGGGCTTAAAGAAATATGTGAATTAGAAAAGATTGATGCATATGTAAATGAGCAGGCATATGAGAGTATTCCTGAAAGCATTGGAAACATGGTAAGTGAAGCTGTTTTTACAAGCGCATCAAATGTGGAAAGATTTTTTCATATGCTGCCGGAGAATGCATACGTGGAAACAGCATACTCAATAGGTGAAAAAACAACAGCAGCATTAGAGCAGCACAATGTCAGAGAGATAGTACAAGCTGATGATAGCAGTTATGAAGCGCTGGTAGATAAAATATCTTATAAAGATGCTTTTAAAGATTAAGAATTTATGGTGACAAAAGTTATATAATCTGAATTTGTCAAAACGCGCCAAATGTAATATACTATATCCATCTGAAACATTAACATAATAAAGGAGAAGCACAATGAAAGAATACAGTATAGGTACAAAGTGTGTACAGGCAGGCTATGCAGCCGGAAACGGAGAGCCGAGACAGATTCCGATTATTCAGTCAACTACATTCAAATATGACACAAGCGAGGACATGGGAAAGCTTTTTGACCTTGAGGCAGAGGGCTATTTCTACAGCAGACTGCAGAATCCGACCTGTGACACGGTAGCAAGAAAAATCGCAGCTATGGAGGGTGGCACTGCTGCCATGCTCACATCATCAGGACAGGCAGCCAATTTCTATGCCATGTTCAACATATGTGAGTGCGGAGACCATATCGTGGCATCATCATCCATCTATGGAGGCACCTTCAACCTCATCGCGGTAACTATGGCAAAGATGGGTATTACAGCTACATTCGTATCTCCTGATGCTACAGAGGAGGAGCTCAATGCAGCATTCAGACCGAACACAAAGCTTATGTTTGGTGAGACTATTGCCAATCCTGCGCTTACGGTGCTTGATATAGAGCTTTTTGCAAAGGTGGCACACGAGCACGGAGTACCGCTTATAGTGGACAATACCTTCCCTACACCTGTAAACTGCAGACCAATTGAGTGGGGCGCAGATATTGTCACACACTCTACCACAAAGTACATGGACGGACACGGAGCCACACTCGGCGGAGCAATCGTAGACAGCGGCAAATTCGACTGGATGGCACATGCAGATAAATACCCGGGACTGTGCACACCTGACGACAGCTATCATGGTATCACATATGCAGAGAAATTCGGCAAGGAAGGTGCGTTTATCACCAAATGTACAGCACAGCTTATGCGCGATTTTGGTTCTATGCAGTCACCACAGAATGCATTTATGCTGAATCTTGGCCTTGAGTCACTTCATGTGCGTATGCCAAAGCATGTGGAAAATGGACAGGCAGTGGCTGAATTTTTGGAAAATCATCCAAAGGTTGCTTATGTAAACTACTCAGGGCTTCCTTCAAACAAATACTATGAGAGAGCACAGAAGTATCTTCCAAACGGAGGCTGCGGAGTCGTATCATTTGGCTTAAAGGGCGGCAGAGAGGCAGCGTCTGCATTTATGAAGGCATTAAGGCTTGGTGCAATCGAGACACATGTGGCAGATGCGAGAACCTGCTGCTTAAATCCGGCAACAAGCACGCATCGTCAGATGAATGATGAGCAGCTTAAGGAAGCCGGAGTGCCGGCAGAGCTTATCAGAATAAGCTTAGGTCTTGAGGACAAGGTGGATTTGATTGCAGATATCTCAAACGCACTCGACGCTATAAAATAAAACATATATTCATAAAATACACAAAAAGAACAAAATTAGTAAAAACAAAACTTTACGAAATGACTTACTAATGATATAGTAGTGATAGGTATGGAAGAGTTTTAATAATTATTTTATTTTTGTGGGAATTATTATGAGTAATAGATTTGATGATGAAAACAATATAGAGATGGATATAAAGACCGCATTCGCATCCTGGGGAAAGTATGTTTTTAAGTGCTTTCCGCAGGATGGCCGTTTGAGGTCTTTTTTATCAGAGGATTCATTAGATGACTCAGAAGAGAAAAATGTGGATATTATAAACAATCCGTTTATAGACAGCATGGTTGACAGGGATAATCTGCTGAAGGCTGTTGAACAGATTGCAGAGGGAGAAAAATTTGCTACTGTAGTATTGCATGCCAAGGAAGGAACAGATACCTACAGGATATCATTCAAGTCGATTTGCTTTGATGATGATGGCAGAACAGTTGAGGCAATAGGGCTTGCTGAGCAGCTTGATGAGCGTCTTAACGAGAGTGAGATGGTGAATGCTTTAGGAAGCAACTTCAACAGTATCTACTATGTAGATGTAGACAACAATAAGATGTATCCGTACAGGATGAATCCTTCTGTCCGTGCTATGTTTGGAGAAGTGCTTGAGTCAAAACCGGGCTATCAAGAGATGATGGAACAGTATGTAAATGCTATCGTCTTAGAGGAGGATAAGCTTCACATGCTTTTAGAGACATCAATTAATAATCTGCGCAGGCAGTTTTTGATAAAGGATACCTATCAGCATGATTACCGCATCGTGAGGGATGGACAGGTACAGTATTGCAGAGCCAAGTTTGTCAATGTGTCTGGCGTGGGAGAGCTGCACAAGATGATAGCGGGCTTTTCGGATATAAGCCCGGAGAAGCAAAGAGAGCTTGAGCGTATAGCGTATGTGGATGCAGTGACCGGAGGCAACAATTACGAGAGCTTTAAAAAGAAGCTGCGTGACAGAAATGTATCAGGATATCTGATTTCCATGGATATTCACTCCTTCAAGATAGTAAACTCCATCTGTGGCGTGGCAAAGGGCGATGAGGCGCTTAGATGGATTTCTGAAAATATACGCGGTGTTGTAGGATATAATGACATATCAGGTCATATAAATGCAGACAGATTTGTTATTTTCTTTGCGGATGACAAGATAAATAAGGTTATCAGAAAGATAGAGACCATCAATTTACAGCTTATTAAGGTTTCAGAATCCTTAAAGATTCCAAAGATTCAGCCATACTTTGGTGTGACAAAATGGGAGCCGGGCAAAAAGGTTGAGGAAGCATACGGCGAGGCCAACTTTGCCAAGAATCGGATCAAGGAGCGGAAGGACGTGCTCTATCAGATATACAGTCAGGCCGATACAGAAAGGATTGTCGAAGAAAAGCAGATGGAGGATAACTTCTACAGGGATTTAAATGACAATCATTTTGAGATATGGTATCAGCCCAAGTATGCTCCAAAGACCAACAAGCTGGTCGGTGCAGAGGGACTTGTCAGGTGGAGAAGAGAAAATAATGAGATTATTCCGCCATCCAAATTTATACCGCTTTTTGAAAGAAACGGCATGATTAAGGCGCTTGATGAGTATGTGTTCCGCGAGGTGTGTACACATCAGAGAAGATGGCTTGATGAAGGGAAAAAAATAGTCCCTATCTCAATCAACCTGTCCAGAGCGAGCCTGTACTTTGAGTCTGTGGTTAAAAGATATCATGATATAGCAAGAAGAATCGGCATATACACACATCTTGTGCCTATAGAGATTACAGAGAGTGCAGCGGTTGATAATGATGAAATCAAGAGTATTGCGGATAAATTCCATGGCAATGGATTTCCACTTTTGGTGGATGATTTTGGCTCAGGCTATTCATCACTTGTTACCCTCAATATGAAGTGCTTTGATACACTCAAAATCGACAAGAGCCTGATTGACTATATAGGAGATTCAAATGGTGAGAGGCTGCTTGTGCACACGATAGCACAGGCCAAGGAGCTGGGAATCTGCGTGACCGCCGAGGGTGTTGAGAGTCAGGAGCAGGTAGAGTTTTTGAAGAATATAGACTGCGACAGTATACAGGGCTTTTATTATTCAAAGCCACTGCCGTTAACAGAGTATGAGATGCTTTTGGATTGATAAATATAAAAAATATAAGCAGTATAAAAGAGCCGGTCATGTGACCGGCTCTTTTGAGGGGAGTATAAATAATTAATAAGAGGTATAACATTGAAAAGATTTCTCTCTTCGGAAACATTATAAAATAACAGTAATTAAAAAGCAATACTTTGAAACACAAAATAATATAATTTTAACAAAACGAGTTAATTTATTAAAGAGCTAAAGTACTAAAGCGCCGGCTGTAATGATTTTGGTGATTTATCGCAGTTCACATCTCATAATAAAATGAATATCATAATGTAAATTCGTATTTTGGCGTATGGATGTATGAAATTTAAAATAGTTTATGCGGATGAGCTTTATAAGGTGCAAAAAGAAATGAATGCACTGCTTATAGATATAAGAACAAGAGAGGAATATGACAGGTCGCACTGGAAAGGCGCACTCAGTATGCCTATGGATATCACGGATTCATATGAGAGTGAACTCGATGCGTCACAGAGTGTGATTTTTTACTGCACGCATGGTGGAAGCAGCATGAAGCTGGCCAGATATCTGGGAAATCGCGGTTTTGATACAGCGACAGTCATAGGTGGATACAATGCTATGTGCGGATATCAAAAAAAGTTGCAGAAATATGGCTGAAACTATTTAAAAAAATTGAAATTTATGCAACAATATTAGATAACAATGTAAAGTACAATTATAGAAAGGCAGTTACACAATATATGAATAGATTTGAGCTTGTTGTGCCATGTCATTTTGGCCTTGAGGCAGTAGTCAAGAGGGAGATATATGATCTGGGATATGAGATAACACGTGTGGAGGACGGCAGGGTATCGTTTGAGGGCGATGCTGAGGCTATATGCAGAGCGAATATATTCTTAAGAGGCGCAGAGAGAGTATTACTTCAGGTAGGACGCTTTAAGGCTGCCACATTTGATGAGCTTTTTGAAAATGTAAAGGCTCTCCCATGGGAAAATTATATTCCCAAGGACGGCAGATTCTGGGTGAAAAAGGCTTCTTCCATAAAGAGTAAGCTTTTTTCACCATCTGATATACAGTCTATCGTGAAAAAGGCTATGGTTGAGAGAATGAAGAGGTCTTATCACATTGACTGGTTCCCGGAGGACGGAGCACAGTATCCGGTAAGGGTTTTTCTGTACAAGGATGAGGTGATGGTGACACTTGATACATCGGGGGATTCCCTTCACAAGAGAGGATACCGTCTGGCAACGAGCAAGGCGCCGCTGACTGAGACACTTGCAGCATCGCTCATCATGCTTACACCATGGCATGCAGACAGAATACTTGTGGATCCGTTTTGCGGCAGTGGTACATTTCCGATAGAGGCAGCCATGATGGCAGCAAACATAGCACCCGGTATGAACAGGGAGTTTACAGCTGAGAGCTGGACCAATATCATACCAAGAAAGCTGTGGTATGAGGCTGTGCAGGAGGCAGAGGATATGATAGATAAGGATGTGCAGGTGGACATCCAGGGCTATGACATTGACCCTGATGTGGTGGCTGCAGCCAGGGAAAATGCCAAGAGAGCCGGAGTGGAGCACATGATTCATTTCCAGCAGAGGGCTGTGGCCGACCTGCATCACCCGAAGAAGTACGGATTTATTATCTCAAATCCTCCATACGGTGAGCGACTCGAGGAGAAATCAGCGCTCCCGGCACTGTATTCACAGATTGGAGAAGCTTATAAGAGGCTTGATGCATGGTCGATGTATCTGATTACGAGCTATGAGGATACAGAGCGCTATATCGGCAGAAAAGCTGACAAAAACAGGAAAATCTACAATGGTATGATAAAGACATATTTTTATCAGTTTATGGGGCCTAAGCCTCCGAGAAGGAAAAAGGATTAGCAGGGTATATGAAATATTCAAAGAGATATATTGCATTTACATTCATCTTGGCACTTATCTTTGTGTCTAATTTTTACATATATGCAAAGGACAGCTCTACACTTGGCGCGTTCAGAGGAGCACAGATAGATAATACTATATGGAGTCCGCTTGTGGCTGCTGATGTAAATGGAACCACCATCAGGCTTAGGATAGAAAATAAGGAGTATACGAGCGAGGATGAGCATGTGTATATGGATGAGAACAGGAATATAATGGTTCCCGTGTCTATGCTTCGCGATGCACTAAACAGCAGTGCACATGTATACAATAAAAATGAGCTTCTGGTGGAAAAGCACAGTCTGACAGCTGATTTCAAGCTGGCAGATGACAATGGCTTTGTACAGTATAAGGGACAGTTTTATGCAAGCTTGGACAAGCTGTCTAAATTTTTGGATATGACCTGCAGCTTTGATACGGCGACAAATACACTCACTATGACAGACAAATCCGAGGGTGTATCAACGGTGCCAACAAAGTATGATCTGAGGGAACGACAGCGTGTGTCACTAATCAGGGATCAGGGCAGCTACGGCACCTGTTGGGCTTTTGCGGCCACAAGTGCACTCGAGTCAGCCCTTATGCCGGAGGAGCAGCTTTTGTTTTCCGTGGATCATATGAGTATGAGCAATTCCTTCAACGTCAATCAGTATGACGGTGGAGAGTATACCATGGGAATGGCATATCTGGCAGCATGGCAGGGACCGGTTTATGACGCGGATGATCCTTACGGAGATGGAGTGACACGCGATGATCTTGCTGCGGTAAAGCATGTGCAGCAGATGCTTATCATAGATGGAAAGGACTATCAGGGCATAAAGGAGGCTGTTTTCAAATATGGTGGTGTGCAGACATCGCTTTACAGTACGATAGCAAGCTCCAAAACAAAGACTCCTTATTACAATAAGCAGACTAATTCTTACTGTTACATGGGTCAAAACAAGCCAAATCATGATGTGGTGATAATTGGCTGGGATGACAATTACCCTAAGGAAAACTTCAATGTGGATCTGGAAGGAGATGGAGCCTTCATATGCCAGAACAGCTGGGGCAGCAGTTTTGGAGACAATGGGGTATTCTATGTGTCATACTACGATACAAATGTGGGCACGCACAATGTTGTTTATACAGATATAGAGAGTGCTGACAATTATGATAATATATACCAGAGTGACCTGTGTGGCTGGGTAGGAAAGATGGGCTACGACAAGGAGGATATGTACGGAGCCAACATATTTACCGCACAGTCGGCTGAATCGCTAAGGGCTTG
>OHMN01000604.1_pt1 | contig 32339 bp, 28 predicted proteins | sample 1569361 | NCBI WGS metagenome assembly OHMN01 (sample SAMEA3541508, study PRJEB24748) | human gut metagenome | biome: human gut; feature: human-associated habitat; material: faeces | place: China | collected 2012
AAAAATAAACTGGTAATAGTAGTTCCTTATTAATACTTTAATTACCAGTTTTCTTATTTTAAAATTATATTTTATTTAATCTACTATAGTAAATTCAATATCTTCATATACATTAGTATTTCTACTTAGCTTATCTTCTAAGAATCTTTTTTTATACATATTATCTGTTACTTCTGCTATTTTGCATATAAACCCATAATTAAATGTTGCTCCAAACGCTCCCCCTAAAATTGGAATTCCTTTTAATAAAGTATTTTTTGTAAGCCTTGCTCCACAATTCTTTGCTGTTTCTCTTGCCATCATCATTACTGCATACTTACCACCCATTTCTTGCATTTGTTTAAAAGTATATTTCTTTATACCTACTTTTAATGCTATCAACTCTGATAAAACTTTAGCTTTACCTGCTGGTGCTAATGCACTACCAAATGATAGTAACTTTATCATAAATAATTTTTCCTTATCATTTTCTGGGTCATATCCGTATATACTCGCTATTTGCTGCATAACTCTAAATGTTATTCCAAAAAACACTGGTATATCTGCTAGAGCCATAGTTAATTCGCCCATTCCAAAAGCAAACCCTTCTGCAAGTCCCACAAGTTTATTCTCCATTATTATACTTTTAGATATACTTTCTAACTCTGTAATATCAACCTTATATAAATCTTCTATTTTTCTTACGTCATTTCTATTAAGCTCTTTAACTGCCTTTTCTTTATCATATGTAAATTTAACAACATCTTGACCTAAATTCATACATCCTACAATCGCAGTTTGTATTGCTTCATTAACTTTGCTATCTATATTTATATTAATCTTATCTTTTAAAGGCTTTATAACTTGATTAGCTTTATTTCCGATTTTTCTAATGATAGTATTTTCTTTTTTATTTACATATTCAACTTCCCATGATTCAATTTCTTTTAATTTCTGTTTTTCTTTATAACTTAAATCCATTATACCCTCCATTTACCCCTTTTTATATTAATATATCATATATTTATTACTTCCATTATATACTTTAACATTTTTTTACAATATTAATATTCTATAATTAGCTATGTCTTCTCTATAAACTAATTTAACCTTAGATTACCTATATATTGATAAATTAATCTTTTTACTCATACTTAAGATTATCTTACCTAACTATCAATTTAATAATAATAATAACGGTTCGTGCCTTTAGTACGATCCGTTATTGTTACATCTTCTTTTTATTATATTAAACTGAATAAGTAATATCTGTATTAGGTACATAAATACTATCATCTTCATATTTGTATACATTGCCCAATGATTGTAAATTATATAACTTTCCTTGTGTTCTGTTGAATCCTAACAACTCTCTACACTCATTATTATTTAGTAACCCTTTCTCAAATAATTTTAATACTATTTCTGAATGCTCTTTAAAGTTTCCTCTTAAAATTTCACTTGTATCGAATGTTATATACATCCCTTGTTTTTTCTCTGATTCTAACAATAGTACTTTACTGAATGACTGTTCAAAGTTTTCTATAATGCCTAATAAAACATTTTTATATAAATTATCCATATCACCAATTTCTTTAATTCCCATTGACTGTAATAACAAATAATTCAGCAGTTGTTTCTGCTCTATTAATTGGCTATCTTTTTGATTTATAGCATTCGTCGGAATATAGTCAACTGACCCTATACCATTAATGAGCATTACATTATTTCCTTTATAACCTCGGTGCATTATTTGAAAATCATCTTTTAACTTTTCAAATATTTCTTTTCTCAATCCATTTTGCCCAAAAGCAAGTATTCCATTTAAATTTATATTGCTTACTAATGAACTTATATTTGCTCTATCCATGTGTAAACTTTGTTCTAATAGTTCATTACATTCATGAATAAGACCTCTTCCCTTAAAATTATTATCTAGTTGATTACCAACTATTATAATATTTGAAAACTCAGGACTTAGTTTCCTTTTATCATCTTGAATAGTAACCTTTACATCTACAACTTCATTACTTAGGTTATAAACTTTCTCCAGCGTTATTGTATTAGGTTTAATATATTCTATTGATTCAATTTTATTTCCATTTCTTTTTACCAGTGCATAAGCATTACCTTCAACTAAATAATCAAATACTAACTCTCTTTTTAACTGACATGATGTACTCAAAAAATTACATTCTTTATTTAATAAGTAATCTGCATCATGTGCTATTGTCTGTATACCATTTTCATCTAATAATTGAACTTTTAACGGCATTGCTGAAACTAATCCTACACATGTATCTATAAGATATTTAGCACTAGCTATATTCTTTATATTGTCTCTATCAAGTTTAACATTTATAGCATTTTGACTTATATTATCAACTGTTTGATCTTGTCGTTTTTCTAAATTTGATTTAACTAAAATTTTATCAAATAAACTCATTTATATATTTTCTCCTTATCCTAAAAAAATAAGGATACAAGAATATAGTCTTATATTCTCATACCCTTTATCATTAAATTATGCAGATTTTTTGGCTCTCATTTGTGATGATGACACCTTTAAAACTTCTATAGCATCTTCATTCAGTGTCTTTATGTTACAATACATATCAACTGTAAATTGAGTTAATCCTTTTCTAACTAAGTTTGCATCTGTATTTGATACTTTAGTAATGGTTATTCCATCTTTTACTAGCATACCTATCGCTTGGCTTAAATTAGCAAATATTACTGTTCCTTCTTCAACCTTTTCATTGACTATTATTTCTTGTCCTAATATTGTATATTTTGCACCTTGTCCTTCTATAGAAGTTAATACTATAGGTGTTCCATCTGTTGATTTAATTTTTAATATTTTCTTGAAGTCCTTTCTATTACATATAACTACATTATATTCAATTAAATCACTTGGCATTGTGTAAATTAAGTCTATTAAAGCATCATAGTCTAATGTATTAACTTCCATTGCCGTTTTATTTAATAGACCTATAAATTTCTTATCTTCTGTTCCATTTATGACTAAATCTACTAGTTTTCTTCTTAATCTTCTAGTTAATATTTCAGTTATATAGCTATCTAAATCAAATGAAGTATCTTGTAACATTTTATTTGTTACGTTGATTGTAGTAGTTAATCTTTCAGATTCAAATGATACTTTCTTAGTATCTATAGTATCATCTATTCCACCTTCGATACCTTCACCTACTACGACTGCATCTGCTCCGATACTATTTTCTACAACTACATCTAATTGATGGTTCATAGAATTGTATAATTTCATTCCTTCTAAAACTTTTTCACCTTCAAATATTTTTTTAACAACTTCTTGTGCAACATCATTTTCTAAGAAGTTCGCTCCCTCTGTAGTTGTCATTGCTCTAAATTCTAGTGCTTTTTTACTCATTTCTCTTGTTTCTCCTTTAAAATTTCTTAATTCTTTATCTATTTGTTCTACTCTTTTCTTCTTGTTATCAAATTTAATGTTAAGTCTTCTTATTTCTACATTATCTTTTACCTTTGTTAAATTTGATACAATTAACTCAAGATCACTTAGTAAAGAATTTCTCTCTTCGATTAATAATTTCTTTTTGTTCATTTATATCTGCTCCTAAAGTTTCTAAATAAAAAAGATAGGAGGGAATATTGCTATTCCCTAAAAAATGTTAAAAGTTTAAAATAAAAATACTAATATTGAATATTAATATTTTCCTATACATATTAGTAGCCTTAAAGTATATATTTCTTGAATTTTGTGATAATTAATTATTTATTTTTATATTTGATACTTTAAAATTAGAATGTTTATTTATATAATCTTCTACTTTTCTAGGTGTAGGATCAAGTTTCTTTCTATTTATTCTTCTAAGCTTAATCATATCTTCAATGTACTTTTCATTATGCTTTTTTATGAAAAATGGTTTTATATCTCTATTTATTCTTTTTGATATTTGATTCAAGAACTGATTTCTTTGTTGTTTTGTGTATTCTTTCATAACAAAGTCATTTATATTAATGTCAAAATAACAACCATAAACTTCTGTTGTTATAAATTCAACTTGTGCTTTAGTTAATACAGTAGATAGTTTATCTTGAACCCTTTTCATTTCTTTAATATTATCTTTTAATATCTGTTCATCACTTCTACTATCTTCATCCTGTAATAATGTAAACAATTCCATAGAATATAGATCTATGTCTTTTTCCTTACCATCTTCTGTTTCTAATGTTGCATCTAAGTCTATTCTTGCAAATCTTCCAGACTCTCTCATATTTCCTTTTTCTAATAATTCTTCATGTAGCTTATTTTCTTCTTTAATCATTCTACCAAGTGACATATACATATATTTAGCAAATGTATATTTCTTGCCTTCACTATTTATATAAGTTTTGTTACTATCTTCTATATATAATTCAAATAATTCTACATCTGAATCACAATGATTCTTAAAGAATATATATAAACTCTCCATGATGTATAAATAAATATTTGCATATTCATTTTCTGAATCAAGTAATTTTTCATCATAATTTTTCTTTATGTTATTAGCATACTTATAGACTAACTTCTTATTTTTCATTATAAAGTCTTTAAAGTTTTCATCTTTTGATATTGTTGTTCTTATGGAATAACTACTTCCTTTAATTATTGGTTTATATAGTGAGTTTATAAATATATCCACTATATCTTCAAATTTTTTACATTCTAAATTAGGTTCTGATACGTTTAAATTTTTTCTTAATTTATTTGAACTACTCATTTTTTCTTATGACCTCATTCTCTTTTCTAATGTAATTAACGTTTTAAGAAGTAAGTTTTATTTACTTCTCTACTCCATATATTGCAAAAGGCTCTGAGAATGTAAAAAAGACATAAAAAAAGTTATATAGAATCATTTAAAATTCTATATAACCGAATCAAATATTTAGTTTATTCTTCTTCTATAAGAGTTAAATAGCCTAAAACTCTATTATATGTCGGATAATTTATCTTTCCATGTACAAATAACTCCATGAATAGTAATTTTCTTTTGCTCATTTATTTCAAATCTCCTATTTCTATATTTTTCTTCTGTAAATACGGAACTACTATAATATTTAAATATCGTTCAAAAGACTCATAATATTTTAATCCATTGTATTTATTAAAGTTTTTTTCTAATTGATCTAAGTACATATCATCTATAGGAATTGAAATGTGCATCTTGTCAAGTTCTTGACTTCTTCTTAATTCATTCAGCATTTCCAGTAACGGATCTACTACTTCCTTTTGTTTGTTATACTTTGCAATCCTTTTAATCCTCATCTAACTCTCCCCAAACCATCATTAGGTTTTTTCTTGATGCTGGAGTTAAACAAAATTCTTTTATTATCTTTTCACATCTTGATGCAGTTTCATTTCTCACTTTAATTAATTGCAAATAAGTCTTTACATCATGCTTAGTTTCATTTATCATTGAATTTAATTCCTTATATTCAACTAAATAATTTGCTAAAAACGCAATACTCATTATGTCACTATCTAAAGGATTTATTATCACATCTAATAAATAATTTATAACTTCTTCATGTTCTTTAGTATCTGGAACTAGTCCAACAAAATTATCTTTTTCTAACCTTTCTGTACCTATTGCTAAAAACACATTTTGTAATTCTTCTTCTTTACTTTGCTTAACGCTATTATATCTAACTTCTATTTTAATCACTCCTTTAAAAGTTTTTTCGATTTTTTTTTATATTTTACACGAATGTGCGATTGAACTCGTATAAGATTTATATATTTTTAAAATAAAATATGGGGGGTATTATTATTATTAAATCCTCACAATTTTTATTTTTTATTTATAAAATTTATATCATCGACTTTTTTAATATATAAATTAACTATTTAAAACATCTTAGAATCTATTATATTAACTCTAATATACATATTATATTTATTGTTTAAATTTACACAATTAAATAATTCTACAAAAAAGATGCAGTTATTTAACTACATCTTTTCTTTAATTAATTAGATTAGAGTTCTTAAGAAAAATAAGTTTCTTATATAAATATAAGTAACTCCATAGTAAATAAATAATACTCTAATCTATAAGTAATTTATGATATATTCAAATATAAACATAAGATATAGAATTAAATTCTTTTATCAAGATAACTTTTAATCACTTCTACATCTACCAACAAATATATCAATATGCTCTACATACTGTTGCCCACTTCGCTAAAGCTACGTTCATTCTTCTCAGTGCGAAGAATCAAGCCCTTTTCTCGACTTCGTCTCGAAACGATGATTTTTAGGTTTTGATTATATATAAATTATTAGTCCTTTATTTAAAAAGTATAATATAATAATATTAATATATAAATATCTCTTTAAAAATAGGACTAATTAAAATATCATCTCAGTGAACAGTTTTATACTTTCAATATGTTCGTCAATGTGTTCTGTTTTACATTCAACATTGCCAAAAACACATATATTGTTATCCTCTATTTTTTTCTTATTTTTTCTAACTCTTTTATCATATTATCATTACACATTCTTTTTAAATCTGCTTTTATCTTTTTAACATCCGCTTCTAAGTTATATATTTTTATAGCACTTAATAATAATTTTCGTGTCGTAGATATTTCATAAGCACTGCAATAACCTTCTATATAATCAAAATCCTTTTCATGTAATTTCTTTATACATTCATTATAAAATCTTTTGTATAAACCTTTTATAAATAATAAACCTTTATTTATCTTCTTTTCATCATATTGATCTTTTAATAATTTATGCATTATTTCATGTTCGACTTCCAAGATAGTTGTTATTTCTTCCATAGTTGCCTTTCTAAATATATATTCTTCATCATAAGTTTTTACTTGTATTGTTTGACTAAAATGTATAAGCGAATTCCTTGATAATATATTTAATGCACTTTCTAACCTCCTTTGTATTTTTACATGATTGATCATGAAATATTTTTCCATCAGATGTGCATCTATCACTTCTTCTACTCCATCATAATTTTTATGATATCTTTTTAAATATTCTTCATTAACCATTTGCATCACTACTAAAGCATTATTTTTTGGTAATAATAATTCTTTATATTCTAGTTCTTCGCCTTTTTCTAATTGTTGTCCTACTAAAGCATAAATTATTATACTTTCTAATAGATGTGCAGTTTTAACACGATTGCCACCTTTATTATTAACTCTACCATCATAAATTGGCATATCAGATTTATATATTTCAGTTACTATATATTTAGTTCCTCTTCCCTTACCGACTGTATAGAAATTACACTTACTTCTTAACCTCTTTTCTTGTGATAGTTTATTTCCACTCGTTAGTGGTTCTTCTCCTAATATTAATTTATAAACTTGCTTTTTGGTTAACTCCTCATTTAATATATTATTTAAATCCATCATTTCTTCTCCTTTTATTTATTGTTTATTTTTTATTCCTACTCTTATTAATTGCAATAAGAGTAGGAATTGTAAAATAAAAAAGATAGGTAATTAACCTATCTTTTTTATTTTACAATAATCCATAAAAATCATATTTATATTTAATTCTTAATTTCATTTATTCCTTGTATTTTATTCCTATAAATAGCTCTATCAATTAGACATATAAATTTCTTAAATTCCCCTGTATCATTGTCGTTATACAATATTTTTACTAAAGTTACTATATTGTCATGCTGTTTTCTAATATATTCCTCTGACAAATGAGTTGCCGCTTGTGTTATATATTGCTTATTTGCATTAACATAATCTTCATTTGCAATTAATTCATCTAATCGATTATTTAATAAATATAACATAAAATATTTTTTTATAACCGCTATCTGATTATTTCCATATTCATTATGCTCCTTATACTCCTCTAAATATGCTTCCACTTCACTTTTACTTAACTTTCCGTTATAATTCATTTTTTTCTTTTGTTGACCTATTTTATGCTTGTAATCAATATTATCCTTCTTTATTCTTTTATATATTCGTGAATCCTTTCCAAATCTTTTAATAACTTCATTTAATATATCATCTATATTTAAATGCTCAATAAATTTATATATAGGAATACATTTATTACTTGAGTATATTTCATTAGCTACACCAAGTACACTAATACCCTCATAAAAACCATCTCCCTCTATAAACACATCTATAATTTCCGATGGACTACTAAAAATTTTCTTTTCAGTTGTTGAAAATGTCAAACCTACAAAATTATTACCCTCATTAAAATTTTTAATTTTTTCAATCTCTGCTACATTTACATTCAGTAGCTTTGGATTATATTCTTGGCTCGAAACTAATTTATAAGTATTATTTTTTAAATATTTCAAGAATCTTATAGGTAACTTTTTAATACTTATATCACTAATAACCTTATAAAAATCATCATAGTTATTTAATTCATATGAATTTATATCTATATATTGACCATCTTCTAAATTAATTCTCTTCTGTACAACTTTATCTTTACCATCTTCAGGTCTTGTAATAAACCACATCCTACTTTTTAATTCTTCAACTTTTTCATAGGATAAAGTATTAAAAATTGTACTTAGTATACTTTTTACATTCCTATCAGAAACACTATATCCTAGAAATACAACAGGATACTCTAAGAATAAGGTTAGAATTTTAGAATTCAAATACAGTTCTTTTTCAGAGTACATATTATAATCACTTTTTGTAATAACTATGCTATCACATTCTGTTACACAACCATGTATTTTATATATTTCTCCTACTCCGTCTAATACATTAGTTAATAATGATGTCTGCCCAATATGTACTGTATATTCATCTCCAAATATTTCCTCTAACATTTCATCATAATTAGTTGTAATTATTGCAGATGGATATGTTTTTTTTAACTCTACCACTTCTTTATTTTCATGCAATTTTTTTTTATTTTCATTTAAATAACTAGATATAACTTCTGAAATTCTTTTTCTATAATAATATGCTCTACTCTTTCCATCTTCTATTTGTTCCTCTAGTAAACTATCAAAATACTGCTCTTCTAATTCTTCTGCCAATGATTCAAGATCTATTTTATCTTTATTTGTAGACTTATCTCTAATTGTATGTTTTTGCTCACATTTTTTAAAACTAATATCAGTTCCTTCAACACTTTCCTTTAGCAATTCATACCAATTTGGGCTACCTATATATCTTCTTGACAAACCTGAACCTACAAAAAATATTGGTGATATACCTAATGTCTTTAATTTTTCTTTAACGTCTTCAAACACGATAGCTCCCCCTTAATTATATATTTTTTCTATTATTATAACACATAGAATCATTTTCTTATGATTTATTATTAATGTATATAAACTGTTTCAAAAAGTTTTATTTTTATTATTTATATTGTAATTACCTAATCACTAATGCTATGCTTAGGGAATTCTAGGCTTTTGGAAACAGTTATACCTATGTAACCAAAAACTAAAAGTAGTTAATGATTGATAGATATAAGCCAATATACTATGCTCTTTTTCATCTGAGTATCCCGTATAACTCTGCTTTAGCTTACCTTATCATAAGGATATTCTTTTTACGTTGGTACAAGCCCTCAACAACTCAATTGAGATAAAGAATACTACTATTTTATATCACTATAAAATACTTGAATTTTCCTCCAGTCCTTTCATGGTAGACATCACCTAGCATTACAAGTCCAAACGGTGTAAAGCAGAAAATAATCCTCCTTGTAACTGTTGATTTTATAGCATTGGCTCAACTCACCTTATGATATATTTATAGTTGCTCTTTTGCTTTTAACAACTACTTGCCCAACTACATCAAAAATGATATAATCTTTATACAAGATTTTCTTATTAAATTTTTTAGTCGATTTTTAATTTGAGTTCTTGTGTAAAGAGGTGTTACCAGCACCTCTTTTTTATTTATCTTAAATTCTCAAGTATTGAATTTCCCTTAACCATCTCTATAACATCATCTTGAGTTAGACCTCTAAGATATTCCTCTGTTATACTAAGGTTGCAATATCCTAATAATTTAGATACTAAATGAACATTACCAGTGTTCTTTAGCATCATTACTGCGTGGGTATGTCTAAAATTATGTGGGTATGATTTATGTTTAGGTATATTACAATCCTTGCAAATTCTATCAACAACCTGTCCTATATTTTGTTGCCACATTCTATTGCCACTTTTACTAAGTATATAAAAACTTTCTATTGCATCTTCTTTTTTTAAATTTTTAAAATACTCTAGTTTAATTCTGTTATATCTTCTCATTTGTTTTTCTAATATCTTACTTATAGGAACTATACGAGGTTTGCTATTCTTAGTTACTTTAAAGTAAACAAATCCATCATGTATATCTGATTCTTTAAGATAACTCAACTCATGGTTTCTACACCCAGTCTCAAGTAAAAACGAAATTATCAAATTATCTCTTACATCTAAAAATTTTCTAGACCGTTTATTCCAACTTACTAACTTTTTTACTTCATCTTTTGTAAATATTTCTATATTTTTTTATCTTTTGCCTTTTCTAACTTTACAGCCATTGCAGGATTATTTTTTATTATTTGTTCATCTATTAAATAGTTGAACATACCTCTTAGTGCAGATATATATGCATTTAAAGTTTTTTGTTTTAGACCTCTATCTTTATTGAATTGTTGAAATGATTTGATATCTGATGAACTTATTTTTTTTACATCTGTATCTTCTCTGATAAATTTACTAAATATATTTAAAGAATTTTTATAAGCTCTAATTGTTTCCTTACTTGTATTTGTTATTTCTAGTTCATCTATATACTCTGTTATTGCATCTATTATTTGCATAAAAAAATACCTCCTATATTTGAATAAGTAGAACATAGACGTTCTTCATCTTATCGAATATAAAAGGTATTCCAAAACCTATAGTTATTAAGTTTTAATTTATTAAATATACACTTTCTAGTTATATACTATTAATTAAGCATTTTGAACATCATACATTTTCTTTAATTGAGCTTGTATATCTTTGTTTTCAAGATACTCTTCTAAAGTAGTCTTTCTGTCCATTATTCCACCTGGAGTTATCTCTATTATTCTGTTTGCAAGAGTTTGTATCATCTCTTGGTCATGAGAGTTGAATAATAATACTCCTGGGAACTTCTCTAATCCTTTGTTTACAGAAGTTATAGATTCTAGGTCTAAGTGGTTAGTTGGGTCATCTAAAACTAATACGTTAGCATTTGATAACATAAGTTTTGATAACATACATCTAACCTTTTCTCCTCCAGATAAAACTTGAGCTTGTTTTAAAGCTTCTTCACCAGAGAATAACATTCTTCCTAAGAATCCTCTTATGAAACTTTCACTCTTTTCTTCAGAGTATTGTCTTAACCAATCAACTAATGAGTATTCTACACCATCGAAGTATTGGTTGTGGTTTTTAGGAAGATAACTTTGAGAAGTTGTAACTCCCCACTTGAATGTACCACTATCAGCAGTATCTTCTCCCATTAATATGTTGAATAAAGTAGTTATAGCTATTTCGTCTCCCATAAATGCTACTTTATCTTCTCTATCTAATCTGAATGATACGTTGTCTAAAACTTTAACTCCATCTACAGTTTTAGTTAATCCTTCAACCTCTAAAACTTCATTTCCTATTTCTCTTTCAGGAGTGAATCCAACATATGGATATCTTCTTCTAGATGGTTGTATTTCTTCAACTTGTATTTTTTCTAATTGTTTCTTTCTAGATGTTGCTTGCTTAGCTTTTGACGCATTTGAGCTGAATCTTGCGATGAACTCTTTTAATTGAGCTATTTTTTCCTCAGCTTTTTTATTTTGGTCTTTAGCAAGTTGTAATGCTAATTGGCTTGACTCATACCAGAAGTCGTAGTTACCAACGTACATTTGTATCTTACCAAAGTCAACGTCAACTATGTTTGTACATATTTGGTTTAAGAAGTGTCTATCGTGTGATACAACTATTACTATAGAATCTTCTAAATCCATTATGAAGTTATTTAACCAATTTATTGATTGGAAGTCTAAGTGGTTTGTAGGTTCGTCCATTATTAGTATTTCAGGTTTACCAAATAATGCTTGAGCAAGTAATACTTTAACCTTTTCTCCACCTGTTAATTCTTTCATTTGCTTGTAATGTAAATCTTTAGTTATACCAAGACCCATTAATAATCTTTCTGCATTAGTTTCTGCATCCCATCCATCAAGTTCAGCAAACTCACCTTCAAGTTCAGCAGCTTTTATACCATCTTCTTCAGAGAAATCTGGCTTCATATATAATGCATCTTTTTCTTGCATTATTTGATATAGTCTTTCATGTCCCATTATAACAACATTTAAAACTGTTTCTTCTTCATATTTGAAGTGGTCCTGTCTTAAAACTGACATTCTTTCTTTTTCTGTTATAGATACACTACCTGTGTTTGCTTCTATATCACCAGCTAATATCTTTAGGAAAGTTGATTTTCCTGCACCATTAGCACCTATTATCCCGTAACAATTACCTTTAGTGAATTTTAAGTTAACATCTTTGAATAACTCTTTATCACCAAATCTAAGTCCAACATTAGTAACTTGTAGCATTTGATTATTTCCTTTCTTTATTACGTATTTTTTATTACACAATACTTTATATAATATATTATTTTTTTACATTAGTCAACTAATCTAAGACCTTAATAATACTATATTTTAGCAAAATTTATATATAAAATTTACTTTGTGTAAACGACGTATTAAGAAGTATTTCATATCACCAACGATATATCCTTTCTACTTCTTATGATACATCTGTTAATCAAAATAATCGTTAGATTATAAATTATTAACAATAAGTATATTAATCTATAAAGAGCTATCTTAATATAAATTTTATTTTTTAAAATTATATTAAGATAGCTCTTAAATTAAAATTTATTTATTAGTTATATATTAATGAAACTTTTATTTTTTCTCCTAAGTCTTCTTTTAAGTATAAAGAGAATATTGCTTCATATGAGTCATCACTCTTATCTTGTATAGCATTTAATACTTCATTTAAATATGCTATATCATATACTGAACTCATCTCAACTAATATCATTAACTTTTTACCAGTTAATTCATCACTAGTTTTTATAGCACTCTCTTCAAGTTTGTTTGCTATCTCTTCTACACTATTGTTTTTGTCAAACTCACCATATGAGTATTTTATACCCTTATCACTAGCTAGTCCTTCTTTTATATCTGTTAAATCTATACTTATAGTACATTCATCAGATATTGAGTCTATTATCATATCTATTATATTTAATAAAGAATCTGTGTTATCATTATTTATCTTTATTTCTCTATTTATTTTTATTTCATTTTTATTTTCTTTTTCACTTAAATCAAGTCCAACTGATAATACTCTTCTTTCATCAGCCATATATCCTATTGCATTAACTATTTGAAGAGCTTGTTTGTCTTCACTATTGTAAGTTAAAAGTAATATATCAACTCCATCAAGTAATGCTCTTACATAGTCTTTATCTACATCTTTATTGATATTTATTTTTTCTGTATCTATTTTTTCTACTATTTTACTTTCAACTTCTTCTAGTTTTTTTATACCTTCATTTCCTATGCCTATTAATTTTGTGTTTTTTACTTCTTCCATTTTATCTCCTAACTATTAACTAAAGGATATATTAATTTAATATATCCTTTAATAATTTTGAATATTTATTATTTAAAAATCTGAATAAAGGAACACCTATTATAGTTATTACCACAAATTGTCCAAATCCTACCTCTAAAATAGAAAGAATTAATGGCAATTTAAATAATCCATGTAGCATTACTCCACCTACTATTATAGCATTTACTATAGTTGGCCACAATGATGCTATAATTATGTATCCTTTTTTATTCTTCATAAGTTTTCCTGTTAAATATACTAAATATACACTTATAAATGTAGCTAATGTTCCAAGTATAATATCAGGTAGTCCATAAGGCCCTATTACATTTGCTAAAAAACAACCTATTGTAAGCGATAGTATATATTCTTTCCCAAATAACGGAAGTAAAGTCATTACCTCTGATATTCTAAATTGTATTTGTCCATAGCTTATAGACCCAAGGACTAATGTTATTGTTGCATATAAGGCTGCAACTACACCTATTCTAGTTATTTTTTTTGTTTTTGATGTCATATTTTTCCCCCTAAAATGTATTAAGCCTATTTAGGTAAAATTTCTGTATTGATATAACATCACTGCCACTTCAGTCATATCCGTTACTACACTCATAACTATGTTTTAAAATAAAATAAACCATAGTTATAAGCTACGGTTTTTTTAACAAAAATTAAGCATAATAAAATGCTGTTCACCGTAGTTTTATTTATAGACAGGAGGCTTCCGAACTGTCTTATTAATTTTATTTAAATATTATATATTATCTAACTTTAAATTTCAAATTTATTTTTAGTAACATATCTTTAAATTTATTCATATTATAAAATAACAATATTTTGTTGGTGGGGGTAAAATGCCTAAAAATAAATTTCTCAGTAAAAGAATGTGTGATATAAAAAGTACATGTAAAGAAATTGGAAATCAATACATATTTCTAGTAACAATAGTCGCTGCTATAATAGCTCAAGAAATAGATGACAATGATGATTTAGATAACTTAGCTGGTTTTTTAATTGTACTAGGTGAGCAACTGGCATTTGCTTCATCAATTAGAGACACATGTGAAGCAAATGCTGGTGAAGAACCTCAAAATGTTATCAATCCTGAATTATCTATAGATAAAGATTTATATAAGTCTAAAACACCTAAGAAAAAAATAGTTAAAAAAGTTAAAAGAAAGGTTAAAAAAAGCTCTAGCAGATAAACTACTAGAGCTTCTTTTTAATATCTATGATTTTCTGAATCTTGTGGGTTTACAAATCTGTGTTTTCTATTCATAGTTTCTTTGCTGTATTTTGCTTCATCTTGAGCTGCCATTTTTGCATTTACTTCTGTATTATTAGCTCCATTTACTCCTAGTTCTCTTGCAAACTCCACTTTTTCTTTTTTATAATCATACATCTTTTCAGTACTTGGTCTTTTCTTATGAGTCATAATGCCACATCCTTTTGGTTTTATTTCTAAGTTTATTATTTCACAGTTTTACTTTTTAATTCTTATAAAATTTTTAATTACCATGAATATCTTTAAGTTTATCTTTATCTAATCGAGCATCCTTTTTACCATATGCACATTTGCTAAATATTTTTTCAGCTTCAATTAAGTCAACTCCTAGTATTGTCATATTCTCAGGTCTAGCTTCTCCTAATCCATCTTTATATAATCCATATAAATAACAAACTGCTTGTGGTAAAAATCCAAGTAATCTTGCACCTATACTATCTGCTGCTACTGGATCTGTTGATGCTATTACAAGGCCAGGGGTATCAACTGCCATACCATCACTAGGTCCAGTTCCTATCATTGCCTTGTCTAAGCTAATAATTGATAAGTCTATTGGAACTTTTTTTGCAAAGCATCTTATAAAACCATGTAAGTCTTCATGAATTCCAGTTTGCTTTTTAGGGTATCCATGAATACTTGCAGGAGGGTAACCCATAGCTATATTTTTAATAGCTGCAGTTACTGTAGCTTCTTCATGGTATTTTAATTGAGTAAATGAAATTATAACATCAGCATCCTTTATAACTTCATTTATAGGAGTAGATTTTATTATTTCATGATTTAATTCTAAATCTATAAATGGTCCATAATTCATATCTACAAATTCTAAATTTTCTTCTTCTATTATTTTGTCATATCCAACACTTTTCATAACATCAGGAGTTTTAGCTCCTCCTGACCCAGTTGCTATAACTATTTTTGATGGTTCTTTTGTTTTTATGTATTGTATAAGCTTTTTCAAAGTTTTAGGACCTACAACTACACCATCTTTAGGTGATTTATCTTTTACCCAGTTAGGAGTTATTATTACTTTATCTCCTTTTTGTATAATTTTATCCATAGGAAGTAAATCTAGGGCTTTTTCTAATGACCTACCTTCACTCATTCCTTTAGTTATAGCTACTATTGGATCTTTTACTTTACGATTTCTTATCATATTTTCACCTCTTTAAATAAAGTATTTGCATTTTTAGTACAAAAAAATCCTCTTATTTAAGAGGACTTTAATCAATTTATTTATCAAAATTATTTAATATCTTTATAGCAAAATAAATTATACCCGTAACTAAAAATACACCACACATTCCAGTAGCCATTAATTTTAATCCCTCAATCATAATATATCCCCCTTAAGATAATAGTCCAAGTATAAGACCACCAACTATAACAGACGCTATTTGACCTGATACATTAGCACTTACTGAATACATTAATATAAAATTTTGAGGGTCTTCCTTTGTAGCCAACTTTTGAACTACTCTAGCTGACATTGGAAATGCAGATATACCAGCTGCTCCAATCATTGGATTTATCTTTTCTTTTTTAAATATATTTATAATTTTTACAAATAATACTCCACCTATTGTATCAAATATAAATGCTATAAGTCCCATACACATTATAAGTAATGTAGATGTTTTTAGAAAATCGTCACCTTTCATAGTTGATGCTATAGATAGACCTAGTAATATTGTACAAATATTTACAAGTTCATTTTGAGCAGATTTAGATAATCCATCTACAACACCTGATTCTTTCATTAGGTTACCAAACATTAAAAATCCAATAAGAGGTATTGATTGTGGTGCTATTATCCCTGCTATTACTGTAACTACTATAGGAAACAATATTTTAGTTCTTTTAGATACTTTTCCTTGAGTATAACTCATTCTTATCATTCTTTCTTCCTTTGTTGTAACAAGTTTTATAGCAAATGGTTGAATGATAGGCACTAATGCCATATAAGAATATGCTGCTATAGATATTGGTCCAAGTAAATTCTTAGCAAGTTGAGATGCTACAAATATAGAAGTCGGTCCATCAGCAGCCCCTATTATTCCTATAGATGCAGCTTCTTTTAAATCAAATCCAAATATTAAAGCTACTATTATAGTTAAAAATATTCCAAGTTGAGCTGCTGCTCCTAAAAATATTGTAAATGGCTTTTGAAGTAGTGGTTCAAAATCAATCATTGAACCTATTCCTATAAATATTAAAAGTGGAAATAGTTCCGTTGCTATTCCTTGTGAAAATAGTAAATCTAATATACCAACTACCTTACTATCTCCAAACAATTGAGTTATAGCTCCTGACAATGGTAAATTAGCCATTATTACTCCAAACCCCATAGGAAGTAACAGAGTTGGTTCAAATTTTTTGTATATAGCTAAGTAAATTAGTATGCATCCAATTACTATCATAATTATATCTTTAATAGATATTGCACTTATTCCTGACAGCAAACTATCCATATCCCCACCCCTTTTACTATATGTAATTATAATATATTCTAAAGTTTTTTAATTGCTACAATCTATAAACTTCTGTTGTTCTATACTATTATAAAATTTTTATCTATTGTCCATATTAAAATTTCTAGCTTATAGTTTTGCTTCGCTTATGCCCTGTGTAAGTAAATCACTTTAATTTACATATGGATGCTATCTTTTCTCTTGCCAATAACTTAATCCAGTGATTAAGTCCCTGTATTAATAATGAATTTCAAAATATTTTTTATGGTGAAAAGCAATTTATTTATATTACTCAAATTCAGAAATTCATCTTACTTTTTAATATATTATATTTTCCTATACGCGTAAAAAAGCATATCCTTCATAATTTAGAAGGATATGCTCTTTACAAATATTTATATTGGTTTTATTTCATATGTTAAAGTATAAATTTTATTAGGATTTAAAATATATTCCGGATGAGGTAATGCTCTCCAGCTATCATCTCCTCCTACTCCCATTTGTTTGTATATTATTCTTAATACAGTTGCATCTAATGGCTTTAATTTATAGAAATGATCTGCTATTTCTACATCTTCTGGATGATATTTAGATATATTAAACTCAAAAGTAGGAACTCCACTTATTTTTATTCCTTCTCCTTTTTCATTTTTTATTTCTAAATATCTTACATCAGTTTTAGCACCATTTTCTTGAGGTTGAAGATAATTTACCATTTTTTCAGTTACTATATCTTCGTATAACCCTACCTTAGCACTCTTATATTTATCCCAGTAATTTTCTATTTCTCCTCTACCATAATAAGTTATATTTTTAAATTCTTCTTTAAGTATAAACATATCACTTATTGCAGGTATTTTAGCTAAATCTCTATTTGGATTTAATATTTGTTGTACTTTTAGTTTAGAGTTACTATCTAATGAGTATACATATGTTACTGTACTATTATTATCTAGTTCTATATCTACTACTAAATTAACTAAATTAATATAGTTTTCTATTTTAATGTTTACTAAATTCATATTTGGATTTCTCCATGTAACTGCATCTATTTCATTTTTAAATCCTCTATCATTATTAGTACTTGCTCTCCAAAAATATGGTCTTGATTCTTCTTTTAGTATATTTTCACCGTTTACTATATACTGTGCTAAAAGCCCACTTTCTTTTGATAAAGATACTTTTACTTTTTCTGTAGATAATGTTATCAATTTATCTTCTTCATTTATATTAACTTTATTAGTATTTTCTTCTCTTTCTATTTTTAATGTATTTGGTTTTAATACAACTTGATGATGTTTTATTTCATGACCTTTAGGTGCATACATTGTTTCATTCTTTTCTTTAACTGTAAATGTAACTATGTATTCCTCACCTTTGTATCTTTTTTGTACCACATCATATTCTAGTTCATAAGTTTGTCCAGGCTCTACATCTATTGTTAAGCATTTTTCATCTACAAACTCACCATTTTTAGTTGTAGTTATGAATATGTCATATCTATTTAAATTATTGAATAAATAATCATTTTTTATCTTAACTAAACCTTCTTTTACATCTTCAAATAATACATCTGCATACCAGTATTTAATCTCATAGAATTTAGGAGTTACTTCTCCATTAGCAAATACTAATCCATTTCCACTAAAGTCATAATCATTTGGGAAATCTCCAAAATCTCCTCCATAAGCTAAATAACTTATATCTCCTTCTTTTTTAAGGATTGCTTGGTCTTTAAAGTCCCATACAAATCCACCTTGTAGAACATCATATTTCCTAAATAATTTATAATATGCATCTAGATTACCATTTGAATTTCCCATAGAATGTGTATATTCACACATTATATGAGGTTTTTTAGGATTATTTTTTGCATATTCTTCTATTTCCCAAGGTCTTGTGTACATTTGACTTTCTATCTCTGATACATCTTCATACATTCTATGATGAAATATTCCTTCATAGTGTACTATTCTAGATTTGTCATTATCTTTAAAGAATCTATACATTTTTCTGAAGTTTTCTCCTCCAAAAGACTCATTTCCTAATGACCATATTATTATAGATGGATGATTTTTATCTCTTTCAAACATAGATTTACATCTTGCTAACACAGCATCTGTCCACTCTGATTTACTTCCTGGAAGTGCACCTTCTTCTTCTTTTTGTCCATACTTCCATGTACCATGAGTTTCTAGGTTTACTTCATCAATTACATATAGTCCATATTTATCACATAAATCATACATATATGGGTTATTTGGATAATGAGAAGTTCTTAAAGCATTAACATTAAATTGCTTCATTATTTTTATATCTTTTTCCATTACTTCTTTATTTATAGCTCTTCCCATTTCGCTGTCAAATTCATGTCTATTAACACCATTAAATAGTATACGTTTTCCATTTATGTACATTACATTTTCTTTTATTTCAAATCGTCTAAATCCTGTATCGCAACTTACATACTCTGTTACTTCATTATTTTCATTTTCTAAACAAATTATTACTTTATATAAATTAGGTTGTTCTGCACTCCACTTTCTTGGATTGTCTATTATAGTTTGGAAATGTAGATTTGCTTCACCCTCTACAATAACCTCTTTTTTACTAGAATATATTATATTTTCTTTATCGTACAATTCTAATTTTATATTGTAATTTCCTATTCCAACTACTTTTACTTTAGTACTAAAAGTACCATCTTTATAATCATCTGTAAGATTTGAGTCTACTCTAAAATCTACTATATGAGTTTTATTTTTTATTTCTAAATAAACGTCTCTAAATATACCACTTAATCTCCAAAAGTCTTGATCTTCTAACCAACTTGCATCACACCATCTGTATACTTTTACACCTATTTTATTTTTACCTTCTACTAAGTAATCAGTTATATCAAACTCAGATGGTGAGAATGAATCTTTACTAAACCCTACTATTTCTCCATTTACATATAGGTAAAAGCATGACTCTACCCCTTGGAAATTTATTAATACTTTTTTATTTAATTGTTCTTTAGTTATATCAATATACTTTACATAGCATCCTGCTTCATTTATTTTAACAGGAGCAAATGGTGGTTTTATATCTTCTCTTCCTGTCCATGGATATATAAGATTTGTATATTGTGGTATTCCATACCCTTTTATTTGCCAATTTGATGGAACATCTATTTCATCCCATGAATCATTATTATAATTTATTTCGTAAAAATCTTCTGGTATACTTTTTATATCTTTACAAAAATTGAATTTCCATTTTCCATTTAGTGATATGTATCTTGAAGAGTTTTCTTTTATTCCTTCTATTGCTTGTTTTTTAGTTTCATAGCTTACAAAATCACTATGAGGTTTATTCATGTTTAAAGATACTATTTGTGGATTATTATTCCATTCTTGGTATCCATTTTGTGGTTTTTCATATTTAAATTTCATAAATTTTCTCCCCTTCCACGTATAAAAATATTCATATGATTCTATCTATATAAACATTCTTTGTTACATGAAGTTCCCCCCTTCTTCATATGAATTTAAAGGTATATATTATCATAGTAGATAATAATCTTTTTTAACACTTATATTTACTACTATTTTGATAAAATTTACTCTTTAATTCTATATTTTATCTCAAAATAATAATATCATTGCATATAATTCATGTCAACGCTTTCCTGAGTCATTTAAAATAATTATTTTTAATAATCTTATAAATAAGTGATTTTATAAATTAAAAAGCTATTATTTATAAATTTAATATAAATAATAGCTTTTTTCTTACTTCTAACTTATATATCTTTCAAGTATTACTGCCCTTATGCTTTCATATTTAACATAGTCTGGCATTACCTTCTTAATAACACTTACCTTTTCATCACCAAATCGATTTATTGCATCTAGTATCATTTCTTTTTCATTTTCAGTATACATACATTTTAAGTCTATATCAAAATTTATATTATTTCCAAGCTTTATATAATCATAAACATATCCAAGCACTGTTGACACTGATATTTCTAATTCATCTGCTACATCATTTATGTCTTTATTTTGATTTAATAAATCTAGTGCTATTTCATCATTTTTTCTACTATCCCCATCTAAAACTAACTTTAACCTTTTCTTTTCTTCCCATTTTGGATTTATATTATTTTCTTGTATATATTCTTTAACTATATTTATAATATCTTCTCCATATTTATTAATTTTAACAGGGCCTATACCACCTATATCCTTTAATTGTTCTTCATCTAATGGATATCTTCCACTTATCTCTTTTAAAGTATTGCTACTTAGTATCATATATGGAAGTACACCTTCTAATTTTGATACACTAAGTCTATAGTCTCTAAGTCTTTCATATAGTTTTTTATCTGTAGTTACATTAAAGTACTCACTATTTAACCCCGTCGATTTTCCCGACACAGTATTTAATTTAGATTTATCTATATTTTTTTCTTCTATATATTTTTCAATTATATCTTCAAATCTATTACCATACTTTTCGTATTTAATTTGTCCAACTCCAGATATATTAAGCATTTCTTCTTTATTAGTTGCATAAACACTTGCCATATTTTTTAAAGTTGCATCTCCAAATACCATATATGGTGCTATCCCTTCTTCTTTAGCTATTTCACTTCTTAAAGAAACTAACATTTCATATAATTCATTTTCTACATATCTTGACTTAGTAACCTTATCTTCCTTAAATTCAACTTTAATTTCTTGCCTTATTACTTTTAAAGACTGTTCATTTAATTTTATAGTAGGGAAACTTCCTCTTGGTCCTATGTTTTCTACTACATCTAAAAATCCATGTGATACTAATGTATTTATAAAAGTTTTTAAATCTTCATTAGAATAGTTTTTCATAATTCCATAAGTTGTTAAAGTATCAAATCCAAGGTCTAATACTTTCTTATTTTTAGAACCTCTTAAAACATCTATTATCATAGTAGCACCAAAGCTTCTTTTCATTCTAGCAATACATGATATAACTTTTTGAGCATCTAGTGTTTTATCTACTACTTCACCTTCATTTAAGCAGTTGCTACAATTGTTACAATCTTCTAAAAAAGATTCTCCAAAATAGTTTAATATATTTTTTCTATAACAAGTATTTGAGTAAACTAAATCCACCATTTGTTGAAGTTTTTTATATTGAACTCTCTTTCTTTCAGGATTTTCAATTCCAACTTCAACTAAATATTTTTGAGTATGAACATCTCCTGGTGAAAATAATAATACACACTCACTATCTTCTCCATCTCTTCCTGCTCTACCTATTTCTTGGTAATAATTTTCTATACTTTGTGGCATATTATAATGAAGTACCCACCTTATATTTGGTTTGTCTATTCCCATACCAAATGCATTTGTAGCTACCATTATTTTTATATCATCATTTATAAAGTTTTCTTGATATTCTTTTCTTGCTTCATTTGAAAGACCTGCATGATATTTAGCTACTGAGTAATTTCTTTTTAGTAGTCCCTCATATATAGTTTCTACTTCTTTTCTAGTTGAAGCATATATTATTCCACTTTCATTCTTATGATTTTCTACATAGTCTAATGTATATTTATTTTTAGATGATGACTTTACTATATTTATAGATAAGTTTTCTCTATCAAACCCAGTTATATAAACAGCTGGATTATGTAAATTAAGTATATTTATAATATCTTCTCTAACTTCATTACTAGCAGTTGCTGTAAATGCTGTAACTATAGGTCTTTTATCTAATCTATTTATAAAGTATGGTATTTTTTTATAACTTACTCTAAAGTCATGCCCCCATTGAGAAACACAGTGAGCTTCATCTATTGCAACCTGACTTATGTTTTTTCCTCTTATTATATTTACAAATTCCATACTATCCAGTCTTTCTGGTGCTATATATATTATTTTACATTCATCATTTTCTATTTCTTCTAAAACTTCACTATATTCACTATTAGATAGTGAACTATTTATTAATCGAGCTTTAACCCCCATAGTCTTTAATGCATCAACTTGATCTTTCATAAGTGATATTAAGGGTGAAATAACTATAGTTATTCCATCTAAGCAAAGTGCTGGTACTTGATAACAAATAGATTTCCCTCCACCTGTTGGCATTATGGCAAGAACATCTTCTTTATTTATTATAGATGTTATAATATTTTCTTGTCCTTTTCTAAAACTTGTATATCCATAATATTTATGTAATACGTCTAAAGGTTTTATATTCATCTACACTCTCCTTTAAAATTTTTATTATAAAACTTTCATTTCATAGTTTATTTATACATAAAAAATTCGCTTCGCTTGAGCGACGTGTCGGCGAAACACTTCATGTCGCCAACGACTTCGTCCGTTGCTTGAGCCACTGCGTGGGCGAAGTATTTCAAAATCTTTTTTACGCTCAAAAACAATTTATTCATATTACTTACATTCATAAGTTATCCACATTTTTTAAAGTATTATAATATCCTTAAGCGTAAAAACAGGGCGTAATCCTGTTTTAAGAAACGCCCTAACTATTTTTTATTCCCAAATAGACATTAAAGTAGATTTAAATGCTTCTAATTTTGATTTAACATCTGGATTTTTCTCTGCTAATATTGATTCTAATACTGTATTTGATTCTCTATATGCACTATCCATACCTTTTACAAGAGGATTTGTAAATAAGTTTTTAGTTGCATCTGCTATAATTGGAGCTATTAAACTTCCTGTATTTTTGTATTCATCAGAATTTATAGCACTTTCTCTAACAGGTATATATCCAGTTTGTGTAGCCCAAGTTATTTGATTATCTTTTGTTGTTAAAAATTTTAAGAATTCATATGCTGCTGTTTTTTGTTCAGCTGTAGCACTATTAAATACAAATAAATCTGTTCCTTGTTGCATTACTTCTTTAGCTGGATATGGAGCAACGCCTATCTCAAATTTATTATTAACACCTTGTTTTACAAAAGTTTCACTTGCATTAGATCCTACAAACATAGCTATTGTTTCATTTCCAAAAGGAGCTGATAAGTATTTGTCTGTTCCTGCTATTCTAAAATATCCTTTCTTTACACCATCTAGATAATAATCAACTGCTTTTTCTGATTTATCACTAGTTGGGTCTAGTTTTGAGTCAAATGTTACACCCTCATTTTTTAAATATGTTGTGTAATAATTACTTAATGAATCAAATCCACCACCAACTATATTTGCTTTTTCTTTTATATCTTCTGCTACATCTTTAAATTCTTCATATGTTTTTGGAACTTTTAAATTTAATTTATCAAATAAAGTTTTGTTGTACCATAAAACTTCAGTAGATTTATTAAAGGGAATTCCATATATTTTTCCATCTAATGTTGATGCTTCTCTAAACCCTTTTACTATATCATCGTAGTTGTCAAATTTTAAAGTTTCATTTTCTATATAAGGTTTTAAATCAAGTACTAAATTTTCATCTATAGCATTTAACAACCAATCTGGATAAGCTTGTGTCATAGTTGGTAAATCCTTTGGACTTGCTGTTGTTGCTGTTATCTTTTGTTGTAAATCAGGATAACTTGATTGATTTTGAAGAATTACTTTTATATTAGGATTTTCTTTTTGAAAATTATCAACTAATCCTTGTAATGATTTTTCTTGGTCACCATTCATTGCATGCCAAAAAGTTATTTCAACTGGATTTTTTATTTCAGTAACTATTTCTTCATTAGTTGGTGTAGCTGATTGTTTTTTTCCTGAACATCCTGCCATTAAACTTAAAGATATAGCCAACGGCAATATTTTTTTTAACTTCATTATATTCTTCCTCCTTAAATAGTTTGATTTTTCTTTGGTAATAATCTTTCTCCATGCTCATTATAAAGTTTCTCTGGCTTATATGAGTGAATTGGTACTAATAGCTTTGGTTTAATTAAATTTATTATTTTTATTAAATCCTTTGGATGAGCATGTCCACTACATGATACTGTTATAAATTCTATATTATGTTTTTTAAATTTATTTACAAATGGTTCATAACTTGGGTCATAAGGACCTAAAGGTACTGCATTTGAGTGGATATATATTCCACCTTTTTTTAGTTTATTAAATTGTTTAAGTGAATTTTTATCTAATTGCCACATATACTCACTTTCATCATTTAATAACTCTTCAAATTTAATTTCATATTCTGGATTTAATCCATAATCTTTATCGTCTAATGTATAATAATAAGATTCATAATTAGTAGCTTCTTTTAATACATAAGAATAATATGCATCTAAAACAACTTTTCTAGGATTTGTTTTTATTATATTTAAAATCCTTTCTATATTAGAAATATAATAATTAAATGTTATCTGCTTATTAGGATTATTATTTACTATATCATTTACTCTTTTTATTAAATCATTTTCATTACATAAATCATTTTCATTCTCTTCATCATCAAAATCTTTAAAAGAAACTGTAACACCTTCTATTAATAAAACATCACAATTTTCACTTTCTTTACAAAACTTTAGTGTATCTTCTTTTCTATAACCATGAAGTCTTATATCTCCAGTATAAGAAATTACTAGATCTGGTGTTTTAATTAATAAACCACAAGCACCATAAGCATCATGGTCTACTGGCATTACTTTTACTTTTATTTTGCCTACTTCAATTACTTCATTTTCTTTAACTCCAATTATTTCTCTAGTATTAGAATCTTTTTTATTATGAAGAGGGAATAAAAAATCATCATTTATATTTAGTGTATTAAGTAATGATTTCGTTCCTTCTAATGTATATAAAGGAATACTTGGATTTAAATAATTAATAATTTTTGAATGATCTAAATGCATGTGAGATAAAAACACTGCTGTGTGTTTAAAATTATCTTCACTTGATTTATATCCTTTAAGTTCAATGCTTGGATCATACATATTATTTAAATAAGGAACTAATTTTTCATCTAATAGTTCTTGTAAATTAGATGGTTGAAAAGATGCACTTGGATTATATTCACTTCCAAAATCAAAGAATATATGACTATCTTCATATACAACTTCTATAATAGTTCCTCCAATTGTTAGTATTCCATTATGAAAAGTTATTTTTGTTTTTTTATCCTTTAATACCACTGCTTGCAACTCCTTTAATTATTTCTTTTCTAAATATTAAATATATAATCAGTATTGGTACTATAGCTATTGTTGATGCAGCCATTTGTAATTGCACATTTGTACCACTTTCTGTAGCAAAGGCACTTAGTCCATTACTAAGTAATCTCATTTCTTTGCTATTAGTTACAAGTATTGGCCATAAAAAAGAATTCCATCCACCTATAAAACTTAATATTCCCATTGTAAATAATGATGGTTTTATAAGTGGAACTAAAATTCTAGTAATAAATTCTAAATCACTACATCCATCTACTTTAGCTGCTTTATAATATGACATAGGAATACTTGAAACATATCCTCTTAAGTAAAATATATAAAATACACTTGCAAGTGATGGTACAATAAGTGCTGTATAAGTATCTAATAACCCTAACCTTGCTATTGTTTGATAGTTAGTAAAAACCGTAACTTCATATGGTACCATTAGTAATGTAACCAATGCACCTGATAATATGTTTTTAAATTTAAATTCTAATTTAACTAATGCAAAAGCTGCAAGTACTGAAGTTATTAATGTACCAAGTGTTGATATTCCTGCTACAAATATGGTATTTAAGAAATATCTAGCAAAAGGTGCTTGCTTCATTGCTTCTCTAAAGTTTTGCCACTGAAAAGACTTTGGAAACAATGTAGGAGGTACACTCGTTGCTTCTTGAAAAGTCATTAAACTTGATAAAATCATATAAACAAATGGAAATAATGTTATCAATGCCATAATAACTACAAATATTTTTTCTAAAATTGAACTAACTTTTCCCATATTTTCACCTACTTAGATATTTTCTTTAGTACATAATTTTGAATCATTGTAAATATCAGTATAAGTATAAATAATATAACTGCAGCTGCCATACCTTGACCATAACGGTATTCAACATAGAATTTATTAAATATATAAAATACTGCTGTAGTTGCACTATCTGCAATACCAGCTTTACCATTAAATATTGCAAATACTTGTGCATATACCTTAAATGCATTTATAAAATTAATCATTAATAAGAATGTAATAATCGGTATCATTTGAGGTAATGTTATTCTAAAAAACTGCTCTGTTTTAGTTGCACCAAACATATCTGCAACCTTGTAATAATTTTTATCTACATTTCTAAGTCCAGAAATTAATATTATTATATTAAATGCAAGACCTGACCATATTCCAAATATAATCAATGTAAACATACTCATCTTAGGGTCATCTAAGAAATTTATTGGTCCTACATTTATAAAACTTAGTATATAATTTATAAATCCATAGTCCTTATTTAATAAAAATCTAAATACTATACCTACTGCTATAATACTTGTTAAATAAGGTATAAAAAATATAGTTTCAAATATATCTTTATGTTTGATTTTTTCAAAAATAATTAACGATATAATCATTGCAATAATAACACCTACTGGTACTACCGTAAAAGAATATAAGGTTGTATTTAATATTGCTTTATGAAATTTAGGATCACTTAATACAATTTGATAATTTCTAATTCCATTAAACACTAAATTATTTAAAGTTCCTTTTTCAAAAGATATAATAAAAGTTTTTATTAATGGATATACATGAAATACTAGAATTATAATTAAAGCAGGTAATAAGTATAACCATGCTTGTGGTGAATTTTCTGCACTATATTTTAATTTCTTCATTAGTAAACCCTCGTTCCGTCTTCTTTAAATATATAAATGCCGTTATAATCTATATCAAATCCAACTTCGTCATTTTCACATATACCTTCATTTATATCTGTAATTGCTTTAGAAAATTTATTATTGATTTTGAAATTTAATATACAATCTTTTCCTATTAATTCAGCAGTTTCAATTTTTCCTTTAAATAATGGTGTATCACTTAAAATAAAATATTCAGGTCTTATACCTACAACATATTTATCTTCATTAAAACTTTGTTTTATTCTGCTTTCATTTAGTAATCCTAAATCAATAGAAAAATCATCTCCAACTAAAACATTGCCTTCTTTATTCATCTCATAAATATTTATAATTGGATTACCCATAAACTTTGCAACAAATAAGTTTGCAGGCTCTAGATATAAATTTTGTGGTATATCAAATTGTTGTACTATTCCTTGATTCATTAAAACTATTCTATCACTTATAGATAAAGCTTCTTCTTGGTCATGGGTTACAAATATTGTAGTTATACCTATCTCTTTTACTAATCTTCTTATTTCCTCTCTTATCTTTAGTCTTAGCCTTGCATCTAAGTTACTTAATGGCTCATCTAATAGTAGAATTTTTGGACTTTGAACTAAAGCTCTTGTTATTGCAACCCTTTGTTGTTGTCCACCTGACATCTCTCCAGGTTTTTTATTTGCCAACTCTTCAATACTAGTTATTTTCATATACTCTTTAGCTATTTTTTCAGCTTCTTCTTTTGGCTTCTTTTTTTTACCAACAGTTAATGGGAACATAACATTTTCTAAAACTGTCATATGAGGATATAATGCATAATTTTGAAATACAAGCCCTATATTACGATCTTTAGGATGTTTGTTTATAACTGATTCATTATCAAATTTAATATCCCCACTTGTAGGGTCTAATAATCCTGCTAATAAGTTTAATATTGTTGTTTTACCGCACCCACTAGGACCTAACAAACATACTAACTCGCCTTCATTTATTTCAAGATTTATACTTTTTAATGCTTCATATCCATTATCATAAACTTTTTGCAGTTTATTAATATGTATCATAACCTTATCACCTCTCATAAATATATTATTGCTCCAAATTTGTAATCTTATTTATATCTATTTTCTAACTTTAAATTTTCTTATTTAATTTTCAATCGATGTAATATATCCATGTAAGTAAAATAAAAAATTCGCTTCGCCTGAGCGACGTGTCGGCGAAACACTTCATTTCGCCAACGATATATCCTTGCTCACGCTACGGATACATCCATTGCTCAAAATCATTTTTACTTATAATAAATACATCTATATAACTAAGCTTAACTTACTTATATGTACTTTCTAAGTCTACATAATTTCCTTGTACGTAAAAAATACCCTCCATAAAGGAGGGTATTTAAAACTATTCATAACTTCCATAAACTAAAACTTTACCATCTTCAACCATAACTCTACCATTAGCTATAACATGGTCAATACAAAAATCATTATTAAAAATAATCATATCAGCATCACTACCTTCAGCTATACATCCTTTTTTAGGATATATTTCTAATGCCTTAGCAACATTACTTGTAAAATAACTTAATGCTCTATCTATAGCTATTTCACTTTCATTAACCATAGCCTTAAACTCTTTATATAAGCTACTAACACTAGATACACCAATCTTTATAAGATTTCCATTCTCATCATATTTTGACCAGCTTCCATATCCATCAGAACTTATAGTTATATTTTCACTTAAAACGCCTTTATTCTCAGCTTCCTTTACTACATTTTTAGGACTAAGTTCATCATATATTCCACAAGTTAAATCTATTATTCCACCCATTTTAGCATATTCAAAACCTTGTTCTAAAAGCTCTCTTCTTCTATTTACATGAGTTGGTCTCATAGTCTTAATTGGTATTTCAGTTTCTTTTAATACTTCAAATACTGGATTTAATCCTTTTTCACCATTACCCATATGTATTACTAATATTCCTGCTTTTCCACTCATCATCCCAGCAACTCTAACATCTGACGCAAGTTGTGCAAGTTGAGTATTAGTCATACTTGATGAACGATGATCAGATATTGCTGTTTTTGCACCTATTATTTCTTCTATAAATACAATATCTTTTTTAACACTTCCTGTTAAAGTTATAGTTGGATATTCATATGATCCAGTATGAGCGTACACACTTATTCCTTCCTCTTTTAATGCCTTTGCTTTTGCAACTAAGTTTTCTACACTTCTAGTTGTTCCATCAGTTCCAAGTAATCCTACTACTGTAGTTATTCCACTAGTTGTAAGCTTTGATAGAGTTATTTCCGGAGCTCTAGTTTTAAAGCTTCCTTCTCCACCTCCTCCAGTTATATGAACATGTTGATCTATAAACCCTGGCGTTAATATTTTGTTGCTTCCATCTATTACTTTTATATCTTCATGATTTATATCTATATTATCTCTTATTAAATTTATTTTCCCACCACTTATAAATATATCTTTCTTTCCTATGTAATCTGGTGAATATACATCTATATTTTTTATAATTATCATATTTAATCTCCTATAATTGTCTTATTTATTTTTAACCTTCTTATTGTCATTTAGTTTAGCTATTCCAAATCCTGTTACTGCCCATATTATTGCAAATATTATACCTGTGTAATTTAAAACTGCCCATGGTAAATATTCTAATGTAGGTACACCTAAAGTTGATGCCATATATGCACCTGCTGCTGACCACGGTATAAGTGGAACTAAAACAGTACCTGAATCTTCAAGTGTTCTTGATAAGTTTTTAGGGTGTAGATTTTTTCTTGGATAAGCTTCTTTAAATAACTCCCCTGGTATAAGTATTGATAAGTATGAACTACCTGTAACAAATGCTACCGTTGCACAAGATGCTATTGTAGCTAGTATTATACCAACAGTTGACTTTACTTTTGATAATAGCAAATCTAATACTACATCTAACATCCCAGATACACTTACTATTCCTGCAAATCCCATTGCACAAAAAATTAGCACTGTAGTACTTGTAACAGAGGCTACTCCTCCTCTATTTATAAGCTTTATTACTTCTTGTGTTGCTTCTCCTGTAAATCCTGTCATTGTTAAGTCAAATCCACTTACTAAAGAAGCGAATCCATCTACTATACTAAATCCTTGGAATATTACACCTAATAATATTGTTAATATACTTGTTCCAAGCATTGTTGGTATAGTAGGCCATTTTCTTAATGATCCTGTTATTACTAAAACTATAGGTAATAATAATACTATGTTAAATTTAAACATTGAATCTAATTGTTCCATCATTAATGTTACAGACTCTGGAGTTATCATATCTCCATGAGCAGTAAGCCCAACTATTGCATAAACTATTAAAGAAACTATTGCGGCTGGTATTGTAGTGTATAACATATGCTTTATATGTTCATATAATTCACTTCCTGCAGCCATTGGTGCAAGGTTAGTTGTATCCGATAATGGTGATAATTTATCACCAAAGAAAGCTCCTGATACTACTGCTCCTGCCGTAGCTGGTAAAGATACTCCAAGACCTCCTGCTATCCCCATTATAGCAACCCCTATTGTTCCTGCTGCTCCCCATGAAGTTCCTGTTATTGTAGATAATAGTGCTGATAATATAAATGCTGTTACTAGTAAAAATTTAGAATTTATCATTTGAACTCCATAATAAATTATCATAGGCACTGTTCCAGAAAACATAAGTGCTCCTATCAAAAATCCTACACTCCAAAGTATTAGTGTTGCAGGTAAAGCACTTGATATCTTTTCTATTATTGCATCTTGCATTTCTTTCCATGTATATCCTAGTTTTAAAGCTATAGATCCTGCAACAAAAGCTGATATAACCATAAGTGGCTCAATTTTCATTTTGAAATATCCATACCCAATTGTTAGTGCTACAACTATGAATATTATAGGTGTTAATGCTTGTAATATTGTTGGCTTTTTCTTCATTATATAAATTCCCCCTTGTAATATTATTTTTATATTTTTCTATACAATATTTATATAGCAATTCCCATGCCAACTTTTCTTTACTAGTGCAAAAAGATATATCATCTTATAAAAAATTCATTTTTTTAATA
>OHMN01000605.1_pt1 | contig 32329 bp, 29 predicted proteins | sample 1569361 | NCBI WGS metagenome assembly OHMN01 (sample SAMEA3541508, study PRJEB24748) | human gut metagenome | biome: human gut; feature: human-associated habitat; material: faeces | place: China | collected 2012
GCAGGGTGCGGGCAGACAGTTTTGTGGTCGAGATGGCAAGGTTGACCGTCTTATGCTCGATTTCTTCCTGCATCGTTACCACCTCCTGTGCAGAAAATCGCCTTAACGGTCATGTTCCACCGGGGGCTTACTCACAGCCTTTTCTGCATCACTCTGAACTGATTCATCCGGAACCGGAATGACCATCAGGCGACGCCCCAGAGGGAGAAAGGCTTCGGGTTGATGGAATTCTTCTTCATACTTCTGCGCCAGTTCCGGGGAGAGCGACACAAAATCTTCCTCTCCCAGCCCCACCACCAGAAAGGTTCCGGCAACGACGTCATACATCAGCCCATCCTCGTCCCACAGGGCACGGTTCAGCGGCAGACCCATGAGCTTGCCGTCATCGTTATAGACGATGGCAACCGGGTCATCAGCAAAGGGGTAGCTTGCGCCGATGGAGCCGCCCACCGCCTGCTGCAAGGCTTTCAGGTCGTTATCAATCTCGACCTGCTGCGGATACTGTCCCGGTGCAATTTTCAGCACCGACAGAGTGTTCTCGTTCTGTTCCATTATCTTCCTCCTCGAATTTGATAGTGATTTCCTGCCCAGCACGGGCGGCGTTCAACAGAGCTGCCACAAAGAAGCCGAAAAAAGCGCCGGCTTCAAACAGCATAAACTCAAAGACAACTCGCATCAGTCAACCTCCGACAGTTCCACACCGATATACCGTTTTCCGTCTTTGTCGTAGAAAAACAGGTGTGCCAGAAGCCAGTCATCCAAGTCCAGCTTCTCATAAATGCTCGGCAGAATAAGGAAGTGATCATTGTCCTTCCGGCAGAGAAAGGCTGTATCCTCTAGGATGCGTTTGCCATCCACAATGCGAATCTGCTCCGGCTGATAGCGGATCTGGAAATCCGTAAAAGGAATATTGCAGGCTTCGTAGCTGCCTCCATAATACGGAAGCCTTTTCTCATTTCCGCATCGTAAGGCACATAATGGGTGCCCTCTGCGGCACTGATGGTCACAACTTCCGGGCCGTGTTCAAAACCGTATATGCTGGCTTTGATAAGTTCATCAATGACTTCACCATTGGACAGCCCCGGATACATACTCTGGAAAAATTCCGCTCTCGTTGACATAGCGACACCTCAGTCGATGCAGATGCAGGGCAGCTTCTGGTCGTCTGCCATCAGGGTGATGCTGTGGCTTGCCAGATACTTCTGGAACAGGTAGACCTCATCAATGGTCAGCGAGATGACCTCGCCGTCCATGTTGGTGCGGACCAGAATCACCGGGCCGGTCAGGTAGTGCTTGCCGCCCATCTTCAGCACCTGCGCCGGATTGTAGCAGAGCAGCAGTGAGGTATCAGGGAGGTTCAGGCAAGCATCATCCTCCTCAAAGCAGGGCAGGATGCCGGGAGCCTCATCCAGCGTGATGACGGTCAGCTCCATATCCGGGGCAATGGCTGCGAGGTAGACCTCGCCGCCCCGGTTTGCCGCCAGTGCAGCGCAGATACGCACGTCAATGGTGATTTTCTCGGAGCGGATGGTACAGGTAGCGTTGTTTTTCATAGGCGTTTCTCCTTTTGTTTGCAAAAGAAAAAGACCCCATCGGGTCTTTCGTTACGGTATAAGTCAGCGTTCATTCTGCCGCTGCTGTTTACGTTGCCACTGATCCAGCAGCTTGATGATAGTGTCCTCCATCTGTTTTGGGGTGTAGCTGCGAGGGAAATATTTCCGCAGGGTGTCGTTTTTGATAACCACCTTGTCCAGCTCGCCCTTTTTCTCTTCTCCCATGACCGCAAAGGCAACGTCATACGAGAAGTGCCCTTCCTGCGCCAGCTTTTTAAGCCGCTGCGCTTGGGAAAGGGACGGCGCATTCTGGGTGTCTTGCATCGCTTCTAAAAAATCCCGCTGTTGGTTCGTGTCGAGATACGACAGCTCCACAGCGGGATTGAAAGCAATCTTCTTTTCGTCTACCATGTCCAGCAGTTCAGGGATAAGGCTGGTCAGGCGGATATAGCGTCGAACAGTATCACCGCTTATGCCTTGGTCTTTGGCAACTACATCATCGCTGCGGAACTTCGCCGCAACTTGCGGCGAAGTTAAATCCGACCTAGCACCTTGATTTTTTAGGGCTTCCAGCTTCATTTTGTAGGCAAAAGCCCTTTCACTGGGCAGGATGTTTTCACGTTGGAGATTGCTGTCCACCATAAGCAGAACTGCGGCATCATCATCCATGTTGCGGACAATGACCGGCAGGGTGTCCAGCCCGGCAAGCTGTGCAGCGTGCTGACGGCGGTGCCCAGAGATGATCTCATAGCCACCCTCCGGGCGTGGGCGGGCGATTAGCGGAGACAATACGCCGTACTGCTCTACGCTTTCTACGGTGCGCTGCATGGACTCGTCATCCAAGACCTTAAAGGGATGGTCTTTGAAGGGGAACAGTTCTCCAATGGGAATCTGCTGAACCTGTTCCCGTTGTTGCTCCTGTCGGGATTCTTCCGTGGAGAAAATATCATCTGCCCCTTTCAGCGACACGTTTAAGCTGCCTTTCGACATTCGCCATCACCTCCTTCGTCAGAGAGCGGTAGGCTTCTGCCACCTTGCCTTTGGGGTCGTGTTGAAAAATGCTCTTGCCCACGGCACTGATTTCCGCAGCACGGACAGACCGGGGAATGGTCTGGTCGAACACTTTGATCTTACTGCCGTAGGCACCTCGAATCAGGTTGTCGATCTGCTGCCCATAGTTGGTGCGGCTATCTGTCATAGTCAGCAGGATGCCCTCGATTTTCAGTTTCGGGTTGATCTGCCGTCGGACCTTCTGCACGGTCTGCAAAAGCTGTTCCAAGCCTTTCGCAGACAGGTACTGCGCCTGCACCGGAATCAGGGTGGTGTCCGCCGCTGCCAGTGCATTGACGGTCAGCATCCCAAGGGAAGGGGTGCAGTCCAGCAGAATGAAATCGTATTCGTGCTTTGCTCCTTCCAGCACCTGCTTGAGCATCTTTTCCCGGTTCATGCAGTTGACGAGAGACACTTCCAGCCCTGCCAGTTCAATGTTTGCCGGAATCAGGTCAACGCCCTCCGCATGGTGCAGGATACCTTCGCCGGGCGGAATGCTCTGGTCGTTTATAGCTTTCTGCATCAGGGTGGAAAGAGTGGTGGGCAATTCATCGGGCTGCTGCCAGCCCATGCTGATGGTCAAGCTGCCCTGCGGGTCAGCGTCCACCAGTAGGACTTTTTTGCCCTCCATCGCCAGCCCGATGCCCAGATTTTCACAGGTGGTGGTCTTGCCGGTGCCGCCTTTCTGGTTGACGATGGCTATTGTGGTTGCTTTCTTTGAAATTTTCATCACCTCCGCATCGCTAAGTCGTGGTTGGTTTGGTTCTGGTAGGAAAGTTGCATCGTGGTGGGTGCGTTGTACAGAGAAGCGAGCAGATATTGTTTCATGTTTCGGATTGGGCTGCTGTTCTCTGCAAGGCACTTGAGCACAAAACGGATATGGTCGGCGTTCAGCTTCATAAAGCGACTGCGTACCACCTCGGCGGGCTTATCGTCCCCGGCAATACGCAGCGTCTTGCGGTTGGTGGCGCAGGTGTCCACCAGCAAATCTACAATCTGATAGATGGTATCCTCATCGTCCGGGCAAAGACGGAGTAGAAGTTCTACCTCCAAAGACTGAGAAAAGTACTCTTTCAGTTGTTCGCGTTTGCTCATCTCATCTGCTTCTTCTGAATAGAAAGGATACGTTTCACTCTTTTCAGTATTATTTTCATCAGTCTTATTACATCGTGATTTTGCAGGGTCTTGACTTGCGCTTTTGAAGCCTCCAGAATCGTGAAAATCACGATTCTGGAATATTGATTTTGACGATTCTGCTGAAAAGTTCTTCACATACACCAAACTTGGCTTTCCCAGACCTCTGCGTTTTCGTTCAATCAAACCAAACTTTTCAAGTTCCCGGAGCAACTTGGTTGCTTTGTTGTCTGCGCAACACAACGCCCTCTTGACATCCTCAATTGTGAAGATGATGAATACCCGGCCCTGCTCGTCCAGCCAGCCATTTTTAGCAGAAAGGCTCATGCGGTCGAGCAGGATACCGTACAGTGTTTTGGCATCGGTTGACAAGTTCTGGAATCGTGGTTCCTGAAACAGTGCTTTCGGGATGCGGTAGAATGAGAAAAGTTCTCCGGCTTGTCCGTAGAAGTAATCAAGGGTCATGTGGCTGTGCTCTGAAATAGCGTCGGTAAGATGTTGACATTGTAGAAAACCTCCTCGCAATAGATTTTTTGAAATAAAAAAGCGCAATTCCGATTTTTGAAAATCAAAATTGCGCTTTTCCGCTTGATAAATAAGAAGATTTCAACCTGTTTGGTGCCGAAAGGGGGATAAAACATCTTGACAACACCTAGAGACAGGTTGTAAACTATACATCGTCAATAAAACTCTTTAAGCAACAGAGTTGCTTTTGGGTGAGAATGTGCCTTTCTCGAAATAAAACGTTCTAACGCTAAATATCGTTCATTCTCGCACCTTTGCGTGGGGGTGCGTGAGTGCGTGGTTCGGGAGAGCGCTTGCATGGCATGCAAGAGGTCAGCGGTTCGATCCCGCTATTCTCCACCAAAAAAGCACTGTACTTCGTAGGAAGTATGGTGCTTTTCTTTTTCTCAACCGCAAAAAATGGGGGCTGCACTGCCTCGTCTGCATCGTTTTCAGATGTTTTGCAGGCGGTTCAGTGCAGCCCCCGGGTCATTGGTGCTTCGGCAGGTCAGAAGGTGCCGGTTCAGCTGACGATCTCCAGCATCTGATCGAACACCTCTTCCATCTGCCGCACCAGTGTGAACTGGGTGCGGGCGCGGTCAAGGTTGTGGTCGGGGCGGGCGGTGTGGAAATAGTGATCGCCCTCCAGATAGTCGGTCAGAAAGCGGATGCCGCACTCCAGCGTCATCAGCTTGGCACCCCAGGCAAGGCTCTTTTTCTCCGCAGGGCTCATGGAAGCCCCGGCGGTGGAGAGATACCCCTTGGCGAACACCTCGTACAGGTGCAGGTCAAAGTGGACCTTGCTCTGGTCGGGCTCGTCCTCGGCGCAGTCGTTGGCACCGGTGCGGATGGAGTCGCCGAAATCGTAGGCCGACAGACCCGGCATCACGGTGTCAAGGTCAATGACACAGATGCCTTTTCCGGTGGCGGCATCGATCAGGACGTTGTTGATCTTGGTGTCGTTGTGGGTGACACGCAGCGGGATCTCACCGGCTGCCAGCAGATCCAGCAGGGCGTGGCAATCTTTTTCCCGCGCATGGATGAAGGCGACCTCCGGTGCAATGTCCTTGGCACGGCCCAGCGCATCGGCGGCAAGGGCTTTTTCAAAGTTTGCATAGCGGTTGGGCGTGTCGTGGAAGCGTGCAATGGTTTCGTGGAGGGTAGAGGCCGGATAATCTGCCAGCTGGTTCTGGAATTTGCCCAGGGTCTCGGCAACAGTGCGGAAGTCGGCCTCGCTGCCCACCTGCTGCAGGCAGATGGTGTCCTCCACAAAGTCGTAGGCACGCCACGCGCCGCCCTCGGCATCCAGATGGCAGGCCGCACCGGACAGGGTGGGGATCACGTTCAGGGTCTCCCGTGCCGGGTCGCCGCCTGCGGCAAGGATCTTCTCCCGCAGATGCCGGGTCACGCCGCAGATGTTGTCCATCAGGCCCACCGGGTCGGTAAAGGTGTCGGTGTTGATGCGCTGTAAGATAAAGCGCTTGGAGTGATCCGCCCGCCAGACCACGAAGGTATCGTTGATGTGGCCTTCGCCGTAGTGACGGGCATCGCAGACCACCGGCCCGCCAAAATCAAAGGCATTTGCGGCGGCGTTGAGAATGGGTTCGGTAACAGGTTTCATTTTGGGTTCCTCATTTCTTATCCTTCATGCCGTTTGGCAGGTGCAGGGCGTTGTCCCTGCCGCACCTGACGGCGGTATTCGTTGGGGGTCAGGCCTTCCGCCTTGCGGAAGCACTGCGAAAAGTAGCTGGGGGAGGAAAATCCCATCAGCTCGCTGATCTGCGCCAGACTGTAGCCGGTGTTGCCCAGCATATATTTGCTCTCCTCAATGCGGCGGCGGTTCAGGTAGGTGATGGGAGAAATGCCGTATGCCTTCTGGAAGGTATGGGCCAGATAATACTTGTTGATGTGGGCAACCTCGGCAAGGGTATCAAGGGAGATATCCTCCCGGTAGTTGTTGTCCAGATACCGCTTGATCTCCACGCATTCCCGGTTGTCAGAGCGGGGGGATTCTTCCACCTGCAGGGAGAGGGTGGTGCACCGCACCAGCCAGATGAGCAGGACTTCCAGCAGGTCCTGGCAGACGGTCTCGCAGCCGTCCAGACTGCGGTCTGCCTCAGCCAGCAGCATGTGCAGCAGCGTTACCATCCGCTCCCGGTTTTCCCGGCAGTTGAAGATGGCGTAGGTGGAATCGGCTTTGCCGAACAGGATCTCGATGCCCGAAACACCCAGCACGATGTATTCCAGAGGCGAGGCGTTCAGGCTCAACTCGGTGTGCTCCACCTGCGGGTTGACGATGACCATATCGTCCGGCTTGACCGGGAACAGCTGCCCGCTGAGCAGAAACTGCCCCTCGCCGCTGAGGCAGTAGAACAGCTCCGTGCAGGAATGGGTGTGGACCGTGCTGTTCCAGTCGCCGCCGAATCTGCTCTTGCTGATGTACAGCAGCCGGAAGGATTCCCGTGGAGCGGGAGCGTGGCGGATATCAAAGCGCTCGGTACTCATAAAAGGCTCCTTTTGAAGCAGGCACAAAAAATATAAAAATAAAAGCAAGATACTAAAAGTTAAATGCGAAAAACGCCGCACTGCTTCGTGCATTTTTTCTCATTATAGGGGCAAATAAGAAAAAAAGCAAGTCCTGTTTTTTAGACATGGTAAATATTTTCCTCTGCACAGAAAGACGGAAATGTGTCAAATTGGTTACAAGCAGGGCGAATGTACCAAAACAATGCCGCAAAATTTAGTGCTTTTGCTGAGGAAAATGATAAAAGAGCAATATTTCTAAAAAATGAAACAACAAAGACCTTGTTGGAAACTGTAAAAACCTCTATATTGGGATCAGAAAAAAACACAGCCCCTCGGGCAAAACCTGTTTGCTCCGGCTGTGCATGAATGGAACTTTATGATGGAGGACACATTATGAAACGTATTTCTCGTCGCAATTTCCTGAAAGTGGCCGGTGTGGGTGCCGCTGCACTGGGTCTGGCTGCCTGCGGCGGTTCTTCCAGCTCCACAGCTTCCAGCACGGCTTCTTCCGCTGCTGCATCTGCCGCTCCCGCTGAGGACGTGACCATCAAGGTCGCCGCCATCGAGACCGGCTATGGCGCTGATATGTGGAAGAAGGTCACCGAGGCCTTTACCGCCCAGACCGGCATCAAGGTGGAGCTGACCACCGACAAGAAGCTGGAGGATGTCATCGGACCTTCCATGCAGGGCGGCGATTACCCCGACGTGGTCCACTTGGCTACCGGCCGTGAGGCTGCCCTGACCGAGCAGTTCATCAAGGGCAACCTGATCGCGGATATCACCGACGTGCTGAGCATGACCGTGCCCGGCGAGAGCAAGAAGGTGAGCGAGAAGATCGCAGGCGGCTTTACCGACACCTCCCTGACCAATCCCTACGGCGACGGCAAGACCTATCTGGCTCCCATGTTCTACAGCCCCTGCGGCCTGTTCTACAACGCCGGTTTCCTGAAGGAAAAGGGCTGGGAAGTGCCCACCACCTGGGACGAGATGTGGGAACTGGGCGATAAGGCTGCCGCTGAGGGCACCTACCTGTTCACCTACCCCACCACCGGCTACTTTGATGCATTCTTCTATGCTCTGATGTATGCCGCCGGCGGCCCGGAGTTCTTCAACAAGGCCACCCACTATGAGGAAGGCATCTGGGATACCCCGGAGGCAAAGATCTGCTTTGACATCGTCAACAAGCTGGCTTCCTACACCAACCCCATTACCCCTGCACAGGCCAACGATCAGGACTTTACCCAGAACCAGCAGCTGGTGCTGGACAACAAGGCTCTGTTCATGCCCAACGGCACCTGGATCGTGGGCGAGATGGCCGAGGCTCCCCGTGCGGATGGCTTTGAGTGGGGCATGACCGCCCTGCCCGCTGTCAAGGCCGGCGGCGACCAGTACAGCTACACCTGGTTCGAGCAGGCATGGATCCCGGCCGGTGCCGAGCATCTGGATGCCGCCAAGCAGTTCGTGGCTTACCTGTACAGCGACGAGGCCTGCAAGCTGTTCGCCGAGAGCGGTGCCATCCAGCCTGTGCTGGGCATCGCCGATGATCTGGAAGGCGACAACAAGATGTTCTACTCCGTGTACGACAACGGTGCAAAGGCCGCTATGGGCAACTTTGCAGCCTTCAGCGCCATCCCCGGCGTGGAGGTCCGCACCGTGTTCTTTGACCCCGTCAACTCTCTGGTGTCCGGCAGCATGACCGAGCAGCAGTGGATCGACGGCATCAAGTCCGCCAGCGACCAGATGCGTGCCAATATCATCGAGTAATTGAACCCTGCCCAGCGGGGGCGGTTTTGACCGCCTCCGCTTTTTGTGGTTTTCGGGTTCCGATAGAAAGGAGCGGTTTGTCTATGAGATCTGACAAAAGCCGCAGACGGTTCGTTTTTCTCTGCGTGGCACCGGCCACGATCCTGTTCTTTCTCTTTATGATCCTGCCCACCCTCAACGTGTTCCGCATGAGCCTGTACGAGCGCGGTGCCTACTCGCCCAACGAGACCTTTGTGGGCCTGAAGAATTTCCAGCACCTGCTCAAGGATGCCCAGTTCATCCGCTCCATGCAGAATATGATCCTGCTGGTGGTGGTAGTGACCATCGTCACCTTTGCCTTTGCGCTGGTGTTTGCAGCCATTCTGACCCGGGAAAAGATCAAGGGGCAGAATTTCTTCCGGGTCATCTTCTACATCCCCAACATCCTGTCGGTGGTCGTCATCTCCGGCATCTTCTCGGCCATCTATAAGCCGGAAAACGGTATGCTCAACAGCATCATCGGCCTGTTCCGGGATATGACAGACCCCATCCTCTGGAAGGGGGAAAAGCTGGTCATCCCCTCCATCATCCTCGCCATGGTCTGGCAGGCCGTGGGCTATTACATGGTCATGTATATGGCTTCCATGTCCTCGGTGCCCGCCAGCCTGTACGAGAGCGCCAATCTGGACGGTGCGGGCCGCCTGACCCAGTTCTTCCAGATCACCATCCCCCTCATCTGGACCAACATCCGCACCACCCTGACCTTCTTCATCATTTCCACCATCAACATGGCCTTCCTTTTTGTCAAGGCCATGACCAGCGGCGGGCCCAACGGTGCTTCGGATGTGGCGCTGAGCTATATGTACAGCCAGAAGGACGCGGGCCTGTATGGCTACAGCATGGCCATTGGCGTGGTCATTTTCCTGTTCTCGTTTGCACTGTCCGCCTGTGTCAACAAGGCCACCGACCGCGATCCGCTGGAATTCTAAGGAGGGAAGAAGATGCAGAATACCACCGAAAGATCTTCCCGCTCGGCGGAAGGTCTCTACAAGTTCTTTATCTATTTTGTGCTGGTCCTGCTGGCGGTGATCATCATCGTGCCGGTGGCATGGGTATTCATGGCCTCCATCAAGCAGAACGCGGAGTTCTACGGCAACCCGTGGGCGCTGCCTGCCGGGTTCTACTGGCAGAACTTTGTCAATGCGTGGAACGGAGCCAAGATGGGCGAGTATATGCTCAACTCTGTCATCGTGACCGCATTGGCACTGGTGCTGCTGCTGGTCATTGCGCTGCCTGCCGCCTACTGCCTGTCCCGCTTCCGGTTCAAGGGCCGCAGACTGCTGAACACCCTGTTTATGGCGGGCCTGTTCATCAATGTCAACTACATCGTGGTGCCCATCTTCCTGATGCTGCGGGACGGCGATGTCTGGCTGAAGAGCCACTTTGGCAGCAGCTTCCTGCTGAACAATCTGGTGGTGCTGGCAGTGGTGTATGCAGCCACGGCCCTGCCTTTTACCATCTATCTGCTTTCGGGCTATTTTGCCACCCTGCCCCATGACTTTGAGGAGGCTGCCTACATCGACGGTGCAAGCTACTTCTCCACCATGACCCGTATCATCTTCCCCATGGCAAAGCCCTCCATCATCACCATCATCCTGTTCAACTTCCTGTCCTTCTGGAACGAGTACATCATTTCCATGACGCTGATGAGCTCCACCAGCGCGCCCCGCACCCTGCCAGTGGGCCTTTTGAATCTGATGCAGGCCCAGCAGAGCGCGGCCCAGTACGGCACCATGTATGCCGGTCTGGTGCTGGTGATGCTGCCCACCCTGATCCTGTACATCTGCGTGCAGAAGCAGCTGACACAGGGCATGACCGTGGGCGGTCTGAAAGGGTAAGGTGACAAACGATGAAAGCATTCTGGAAAAATCATCCCGCCCTGCGCATGGTGCTGATGCTGGTACTGTTCGTGCTGTCCATCGCGCTGGTGACAGCAGGCTGGAAAATGACCGGGCAGCTGGCCGGTCTTGGCATCATGCTTTTGGGGGTGGCGCTGCTGCTGGCTGTGCTGGCGCTCTATAACGCCCCCTATCAGGACTGAGGAGAAGAGAGGTAAAGGAGAATTCCCATGGAAGAAAATAGAATGACCGGGCGCGTAACGATCCCGACCGATCTGGACGTGGTGCCCGAAACGCTGGAGATCCTGAAAAAGTGGGGCGCGGATGCCATCCGCGACTGCGACGGCACCGACTTTCCGCAGGAGCTGAAGGATGCCGACGCAAAGATCTACTCCACCTACTATACCACCCGCAAGGACAACGCGTGGGCCAAGGCGAACCCGGATGAGGTGCAGCAGTGCTACATTATGACCGGCTTCTACACCGCCCCCGGTGACACCGTGACCATTCCACTGATGAAGGGCATCAGCCCGGAGTTGATGCAGGTGAACACCAACGACGACATCACCCGCTGGTGGGAGGTCATGGACCGAACCACCGGTCAGCCCGTGCCCCCGGCACAGTGGAGCTACGCCGACGGCAGCGTGACGGTGCAGGCCGTGCCGTTCCACGAGTACACCGTCAGCTTTCTGGCCTACCTGATCTGGGACCCGGTGCACATGTACAATGCTACCACCAACGGCTGGACCAACTTTGAGCACCAGATCACCTTTGACGTGCGCCAGCCCAAGACCCACAAATACTCCATGGAGCGGCTGCGGAAGTTCATTGCAGACCACCCCTATGTCAACGTGATCCGCTACACCACCTTCTTCCACCAGTTTACCCTGATCTTCGATGAGCTGAAGCGGGAGAAGTTCGTGGACTGGTACGGCTATTCCGCCTCGGTCAGCCCCTATATCCTGAAGCAGTTCGAGAAGGAGGTGGGCTATAAGTTCCGCCCGGAGTACATCATCGATCAGGGCTACTACAACAACCAGTACCGTGTGCCCAGCAAGGAATTCCGGGATTTTCAGGCCTTCCAGCGCCGCGAGGTGGCAAAGCTTGCCAAGGAGATGGTGGACATCACCCACGAATGCGGCTGCGAAGCCATGATGTTCCTGGGGGACCACTGGATCGGCACCGAGCCCTTTATGCCGGAGTTCAAGACCATCGGTCTGGATGCCGTGGTGGGCAGCGTGGGCAACGGTTCCACCCTGCGCCTGATCTCGGACATCGAGGGCGTGAAGTATACGGAGGGCCGCTTCCTGCCCTACTTCTTCCCGGACACCTTCCACGAGGGCGGCGACCCGGTGCGGGAGGCCAAGGAAAACTGGGTCACGGCCCGCCGCGCCATCCTGCGCAAGCCCATTGACCGCATTGGCTACGGCGGCTACCTGAAGCTGGCGCTGCAGTTCCCGGAGTTCGTGGACTATGTGGAGAGCGTCTGCAGCGAGTTCCGTGAGCTGTATGAGAACATCAAGGGCACCACGCCCTACTGCGTCAAGCGGGTGGCCGTGCTGAACTGCTGGGGCAAGATGCGGGCCTGGGGCTGCCACATGGTGCACCACGCCCTCTACTACAAGCAGAATTACAGCTACTCCGGTGTCATCGAAATGCTGTCCGGCGCGCCCTTTGACGTGAAGTTCATCAGCTTTGAGGACATCAAGAAGGACCCCGCTCTGCTGGACAGCCTCGATGTCATCATCAATGTGGGCGATGCTGACACCGCCCACACCGGCGGCATCTGGTGGGAGGACCCGGAGATCTCCTCCGCGATCCGGAAATTCGTCTGGAACGGCGGCGGCCTCATCGGCGTGGGTGAGCCCTCCGGTCATGCCTATCAGGGCCACATCCTCCAGCTGGCCAGCGTGCTGGGCGTGGAAGAGGAAAACGGCTTCACCCTCAACTACGACAAGTACAACTGGGACGAGCACCCGGACCACTTCATCCTGCAGGATGCCGACCAGCCCATCGACTTTGGCGAGGGCAAGAAGAACATCTACGCCCTCGAGGGTACCGAGGTGCTGGTGCAGCGGAACCGGGAAGTGCAGATGGCGGCACACGATTTCGGTAAGGGCCGCGCCGTGTACATCAGCGGCGTTCCCTACAGCTTTGCCAACAGCCGCACCCTGTACCGTGCCATTCTGTGGAGCGCCCACAGCGAGGAGGAGCTGCACACCTGGTTCAGTTCTAACTACAATGTGGAAGTGCACGCCTACGTGAAAAATGGCAAGTACTGCGTGGTGAACAACACCTACGAGCCGCAGGACACCACGGTCTACACCACCGATGGAAACCATTTCGACCTGCATCTGGAAGCCAACGAGATCAAGTGGTATGAGATCTGAGTTCTCCGTTTCATAAGCAAACACCCCTCTGCATTCCGAAAGGAGCGCAGAGGGGTGTTTGTGTATCCGGGCGGCTCAGCGGGGCGAGCCCAGACGGTATTTGAAATCGTGGTAGCCGAAGCGGGCCAGCGGCTGGGTGGTGCCGTTTTCATGCAGTACCCAGATATCCGGCAGGGGCATCCCGTTGAAGGTGTTGTTCTTGCAGGTGGAATAGATGGCCATGTCGCCGAAGATGAGTCGGCTGCCCTCGGTGAGGGGGGCGGCAAAGCTGTAATCGCCCACCACGTCCCCGGCAAGGCAGGTGGGGCCGCCCAGCCGGAAGGTGCAGGGCTTTTCCCCCGGCTCGCCCGCATCCAGCAGGGGCGGGCGGTAGGGCATCTCGATGACATCCGGCGTGTGGCAGGCTGCGGACATATCCAGAATGGCAAGATGTGTCTCGCCGTTCTGCAGGGTGTCCAGCACCGTGGTGACGAGGTAGCCTGCGTTCAGCGCCCAGGCCTCGCCCGGTTCCAGATACACCTGCACGCCGTACTTTTCCTGCGTCCCGGTGATGCACTTTTCCAGCGTGGCAAGGTCGTAATCCGGGCGGGTGATGTGGTGCCCGCCGCCAAAGTTGAGCCACTTCATCCGGGGCAGCAGGTCACCGAATTTCGCTTCCAGTGCGGGCAGGGTGGCCGCCAGCGCGTCGGAATCCTGCTCGCACAGGGTGTGGAAGTGCAGGCCGTCCAGCAGGTCGGGCAGGTCAGGGTGTTGCGCCGCAGCGGCATCCCACTGGGCACGGGTGGTGCCCAGACGGCTGCCCGGGGCGCAGGGGTCATAGATCTCGTGGCCCTCCTGGGTGGAATGCTCGGGATTCACCCGCAGGCCCACGCTCTTGCCCGCCGCCTTTGCGGCCGGGCCGAACTTTGCCAGCTGGTGGGGTGAGTTGAACACGATGTGGTCAGCGTATTGCAGCAGCTCCTCGAACTGGTCGGCCCGGTAGGCGGCGCAGAACACATGGTTCTCCTTCTCCGGCAGCTCCTCCCTGCCCAAGCGGCTCTCGTACAGGCCGCTGGCCTCGGTGCCTGCCAGATAGGGAGCCAGCACCGGGTAGAGGTCGTAGTTGGAAAAGGCCTTCTGGGCCAGCAGGATCTTGCAGCCTGTCCGCTGCTGCACGCCCAGCAGGATCTCGCCGTTGCGGCGCAGCCGGGCTTCATCCAGCAGGTAGCAGGGAGTGGGCAGGGCAGCCAGTGCAGCCTCGGAGAGGTTCGCCAGCCCCGCAAAGGGCGGGCGGGTGTCGGCCAGCCGCATCAGTCCACCAGAGCCGGGGCGTGGCTCTCGGAGCGGGGCAGGCCGTACTTGTCCAGAGCGTCCAGATACGGGTCCGGATCAAACTCTTCCACAGTGTGCACGCCCTTGGTGGTCCACTTGCCGGTCAGCAGCATCAGTGCACCGCACATGGCAGGCACACCGGTGGTGTAGCTGATGGCCTGAGAGCCGACCTCCTTGTAGCACTCCTGATGGTCGCAGACGTTGTAGATGTAGTAGGTCTTTTCCTTGCCGTCCTTCTTGCCGGTGAAGATGCAGCCGATGTTGGTCTTGCCCTTGGTGCGGGGGCCAAGGCTGGCGGGGTCGGGCAGCAGGGCCTTGAGGAACTGGATGGGCACGATCTCCTGACCGTTGAAGTTGACCGGGGTGGTGGACAGCATGCCCACGTCCTCCAGACAGCGCATGTGGTCGAGGTAGCTCTGGCCGAAGGTCATAAAGAAGCGGATGCGCTTTGCCTCCGGGATGTTCTTTGCCAGAGACTCGATCTCCTCGTGATGGAGCAGGTACATATCCTTCTGGCCCACCTGATCAAAGTTGTACTCCCGCTTGATGCTCATGGCCGGAATCTCCACCCAGTGGCCGTTCTCCCAGTAGCTGCCGGGGGCAGAGACCTCGCGCAGGTTGATCTCGGGGTTGAAGTTGGTGGCAAAGGCATAGCCGTGGTCGCCGCCGTTGCAGTCCAGAATGTCGATGGTGTCGATGGTGTCGAACTCGTGCTTCTTGGCGTAAGCGCAGTAAGCCTGGGTCACGCCCGGGTCAAAGCCGCTGCCCAGCAGGGCGGTCAGGCCGGCCTCCTCAAACTTCTTGGCGTAGGCCCACTGCCAGCTGTAATCAAAGTAGGCGGAGAAACCGGCCTCCTTGCAGCGCTTCTCGTAAATGGCGCGCCACTCCGGGTCGTCGGTGTTCTCGGGCTCGTAGTTGGCGGTGTCCATGTAGTTTACGCCGCAGGCCAGGCAGGCATCCATGATGGTCAGATCCTGATAGGGCAGGGCGATGTTCATCACCAGATCGGGCTGGTAGCTCTTGATGAGGGCGATGACCTCATCCACATGGTCGGCATCCACCTGTGCGGTGGTGATCTTGGTGGTGGTCTTGGGGGCCAGCTCGGCGGCCAGCTTGTCGCACTTTGCCTTGGTGCGGCTGGCGATGCAGATCTCGGTGAACACCTCGGGGACCTGGCAGCACTTGTGGATGGCAACGGAGGCCACGCCGCCGCAGCCGATGATCAGAACTTTGCTCATGTCGGTTACTCCTTTATCTGTAAAGTTGTCTTTTTACGGCCTGTCCTTATACCTGAAAGCCCGGCCAGCCCTTGTCCAGCGCGATCAGCAGCTCCCGCAGGACCTTGCAGGCTGTGGCCGTGGAAACGCCGGTGGTGTCCAGCGTGGGGGCCAGTTCGTTGAGGTCTGCGCCCACGATGTTGGCCTTGGTCACGGTGCGGATGGCTTCCAGCAGCTGCAAAAAGCTCACGCCGCCGGCCTCCGGGGTGCCGGTGCCGGGGAAGCAGGAGGGGTCCAGGCAGTCGAGGTCAATGGTCAGGTAAACGGGCACCTTGCTGGCACAGAGCTGCTCGGTGAGCTGGGCAAGGCCCGTGAAATCGAACTTGTGCATCTCAGTGTGGGCAGCCGCGAACTCAAACTCGGTGCGGTCGCCGCTGCGGATGCAGAACTGGTGGATGCGCCCGTCGCCGATGAGGTCATGGCAGCGGCGCAGGACACAGGCGTGGCTGAGCTTTGCGCCCAGATAGTCATCCCGCAGGTCGGCGTGGGCATCAAAGTGGACGATGTGGAGGTCGGGGTACTTTTCCACCATGGCCCGCACAGCACCCAGCGTGACCAGATGCTCGCCGCCCAGCAGGAGCGGGAACTTGCCGTCGTGCAGGATCTCTGCCGCGCGGCTCTGGATGTCGGCCAGTGCGCTCTCGCTGGAGCCGAAGCAGAGCTCCAGATCGCCGCTGTCGAAGATGTCAAAATCGGTCAGGTCGGCGTTCTGGTAGGGGCTGTAGGTCTCCAGACCGTAGCTTTCGTGCCGGATGGCAGCCGGGCCGAACCGGGCCCCCGGGCGGTAGCTGGTGGTGGAATCGTAGGGGGCACCGTACAGCACGATGCTGGCGGCACGGTAGCTGCTGTCGCAGCCGATAAAGGTCTCAACGTTGGGGTAAAGCATCAGTGTTCCTCCACTTCCCGCAGCATCTCCTCCAGAAAAGCCGGGAGGTAGAATGCTCCGATATGCAGTTTGGTGGTGTAGTACCGGGTGCGCATGTTCAGGGCCTTCCAGGCGTTTGCATCCAGATCATCGATGGGGTGGTACTTCTTGCTGGCAAAGCCGAACAGCCAGTAGCCCGCCGCAAAGGTGGGGATGTGGGCCTGATACACCCGGCTGATGGGGAAGGTGGAAGCAATGCGTTTGTGGCTGCGCTGCATGGCGTTGGCATCCTCGGCGTAGAAGGGGCTGCCCTGCTGATTGACCATGATGCCGTCCTCTTTCAGGGCGTTGAAGCAGCTGCCGTAGAACTCGCGGGTGAACAGGCCCTCGCTGGGGCCGAAGGGATCGGAGGAGTCCACGATGATGAGGTCGTATTCCTCCTCGCACTGGCGGATGAACTTGAGGGCGTTCTCAAAATAGATGTGCACCCGGCGGTCATCCATCCGGCAGGCGTTGCCGGGCAGGTAGGCGCGGCAGGCCTCCACCACCTGAGGGTCCATCTCCACCAGGTCGATGCGCTCCACCCGGTCGTAGCGGGTCAGCTCCCGCACCACGCCGCCGTCGCCTGCGCCGATGACAAGGATATCCTTTGCCTCCCGGTGCACGGCCATGGGCACATGGACGATCATCTCGTCGTAGATGAACTCGTCCCGCTCGGTCAGCATCACATTGCCGTCCAGTGTGAGCACCCGGCCAAACTCGGGCGTTTCAAAAATATCAATGCGCTGGTAATCGCTCTGCTTGGAGTAGAGCTGCTTGTTCACCCGGATGCTGTGCTTCACATCGGGGGTGTGAAATTCCGAAAACCAAAACTCCATCTGTTTTCCCTCCTTATGCCAGAACGTTCAGGTGCAAAATATCAGGGTCCTCAGGGCCGGTCATGCTGCAGCCCTTGGCCTTGGCGTACTCGATATAGTTCAGGATCTCCTTGGTGATGCGCTCGCCGGGGGCCAGAATGGGGATGCCCGGCGGGTAGCACATGACGAACTCGCTGCAGACCATGCCCTCGGTCTCCCGCAGGGGCAGGCTCTTTTTGGGGGCATAGAAGGCCTCCTGCGGGCTGGCAGCCACCACGGGGTCGATGTATTCCTGGCTCAGCAGGCCGGTGCCGTCGGTGTGGTAGCGGCGCTTGATCTCGGCCAAAGCGCTGACCAGCCGCTCGATCTCCTGGGGGCGGTCGCCGATGGAGAGGTAGGCCAGGATGTTGCCGATGTCGCCGAACTCGATCTGGATGTCGTACTCATCCCGCAGGATGTCGTAGACCTCGATGCCGGCAAGGCCGATGTCCAGCGTGTGGACGCTGAGCTTAGTGGTGTCAAAGTCAAAGACAGAGTTGCCGTTGCACAGTTCCTTGCCAAAGGCGTAGTAGCCGCCCACGGCGTTGATCTCCTCCCGGGCGTACTCGGCCATATCTGCCACCTGATGGAACACCTGCCGCCCCCGCAGGGCAAGGTTGCGGCGGGAGATGTCCAGACTGGACATGAGCAGATAGCTGCCGGAGGTGGTCTGGGTCAGGTTGATGATCTGCCGCACATAGCCCTGATGCACATTGGGCCCGATGAGCAGCAGACTGCTCTGGGTCAGGCTGCCGCCGCTCTTGTGCATGGAGACCGAGGCCATATCGGCCCCCGCTGCCATAGCGGAAACGGGCAGGCCGTTGCCAAAGTAGAAGTGGGTGCCGTGGGCTTCGTCGGCCAGGCAGAGCATCCCGGCCTCGTGGGCCATCTTCACGATGGCGCGCAGGTCGGAACAGATGCCGTAGTAGGTGGGGTTGTTCACCAGAACGGCCACGGCGTTGGGGTGCTCCTTGATGGCCTTGGCCACCTGCTCCCGCTTCATGCCCAGCGAGATGCCCAGCCGCTTGTCCACCTCGGGATTCACATAGACCGGGACCGCGCCGCAGAGCACCAGTGCGTTCAGCACACTGCGGTGCACATTGCGGGGCAGGATGATCTCATCGCCCCGCTTGCAGGCTGTCAGCACCATGCTCTGCACAGAGCTGGTGGTGCCGCCCACCATTAAAAAGGCATGGGCCGCGCCAAAGGCATCGGCGGCCAGCTCCTCGGCCTCCCGGATGACCGATACCGGGTGGCAGAGATTATCCAGCGGCTTCATGCTGTTCACGTCCACACCCACGCACTGCTGGCCCAGAAAGGCTGTCAGCTCCGGGTTGCCGCGGCCCCGCTTGTGGCCGGGCACATCAAAAGGTACCACACGCATCTGCCGGAACTGCTCCAGCGCCTCATAAATGGGCGCGCGGCGCTGATCCAGCCGGAACCGTGTACGGTTCTCACTCATCTTTTCTCCTCCGTCCCTGGTTCCGGCGCAGCAAAAAAGCGCAGGCCCACCACACTGGTGCAGACCTGCGCTTGAAAAAGCGTTCTGAACATGCAGACAAAGCCCCGGTGACACTGGGGAAAATCTCCGCATGGTTCAAAAAGACGGGATGACGAGAGTCTATATAGCAATTACACTTTTACTACTCTTATTGACCGTTTCACAAGTCTGCGCACGTTCTGCGCAATTTCATGGCTGTAAAGGAACCAACTTATAAAATTTGAGCTTTCAACTCAATCAATAATGGCAGCTTGCGCCGCCGGTCGGCAGTGGACCCGGCTGTCCGTATGGCCTTAGCCCCGATGGGCGGTCCCAGGTAATTTGCTTTGAAAAGACTCTGACACGCTTTGTCTCTCAAAATCGATGATATCTTATCATGCTATGAGGGTGGTGTCAATACTTTTTGGGAAAATAAAGCGGAAAATGGGCAAGCGGATCGCATTATGACAAGGACACTGTAAAGACATGGTAAAAGTGTGGCAAAAAAGTGTGGCAAAACACTTTGCACAGACACGGCAAAACGCTTTTGCTTGACAAATGAAAGAAATTCTACTATACTGATTCTTACCGGTGCGCCATCGCCAAGCGGTAAGGCAGGGGACTTTGACTCCCCCATCGTAGGTTCGACTCCTGCTGGCGCAACTGAAAAAGAACCCGCAGGGGGCCTGGGCGACAGGTTCCCTGCGGGTTTTCTTTTTGTGAAAAGAGGGTGTTTGTGTGAACGAAGAAAATTCTCTGCTGACCGGGGCGGTGCGGCCTGCGCTGCTGCGGTACGCGCTGCCCATTATCCTGAGCATGGTGGCAACACAGTTTTACGCCGTGGCCGATACCATGATCATCGGCCTGCGGCTGGATGCCGATGCGCTGGCGGCAGTGTCCAACGCTTCCACGGTGCTGATGATCTTTCTGTTCATCTCCGGCGGCATGGAGCTGGGCGGCGGCCTGCTGGTGGCGGCGGGCAAGCCCACTGCCACAAAGCATGAGATGACAGAGCTGCTGTACAACCTGCTGTTCGTGGATGAGGTCATCGCCCTGTTGACCACGGCAGTGGGCTTTGTGACCCTGCCGGCTCTGCTGCGGCTGATCAATACGCCTGCGGAGATCCTGGATACCGCTGTGCTCTACGGGCGCATCTATCTGATGGGGCTGCCATTTCTGATGCCCTACGATCTGAGCAAGGAGTGTGTCATGGGCTGCGGCGATTCCAAAACGCCGCTCAAGGTCATTGTGGCGACCAGTGCGATGAACATTGTGCTTGACCTTGTTCTGGTGGGGCCCTTCGGGGTAGCCGGTGCAGCGGCTGCCACAGCGGCGGCGCAGGTGGCGGGCGCGGTCTACATGGTGGCATTTCTGCGCCGTACCCAGATGGACGCGGCCTTCTCGCCCCGGATGCTCAAGGCGCGCTATGCCAGGGATATCTTCCGACTGTCGGCCCCCAACAGCGTCCAGCAGGCCAGCGGCACCATCATCACCACGGTCAAGCAGGGGCTGCTGGGCGGTCTGGGTGTGGAAGCCATTGCGGGTTTCTCCTGCGCAGGCAAGCTGTCCAGCCTGTTGATGATGCCGGTGTTCGGCTTTGTGCAGTCCACAGTGTTCTTTATTGCGCAAAACACAGCCGCCCTCCAGCCGGGCCGTGTAAAAGAGGGCCTGCGGGAAGGGCGGCGGATCTTGTTGGTGTATTCGCTTGGTATGGTGGCGGTCTGCATCGGTCTGCGGGAACCGCTGCTCCGGCTCTTTACCACCGACCCGGCAGCAGCCAGCTATGGCTGCACCATGCTGGCCTTTGAATCGGTGACCTGCCTGTTTGTGGCACAGAAGCATCTGTTCGAGGCCCGCCTGCGCGGTGCCCAGAAGATGGGGCTGTATCTGGCCTCCAACCTGGGGCAGATCGCCCTGAACCTGCTGGCCTGTGTGATCCTTGTACCCCGCATTGGTTTTGCAGGCTTCTGGATGTCCAGCTGGATCAGCGCGCCCATCGGAATGCTGCTGGCAGCGGTGCTGGCGAACCTCTCAGGTGCTTCGCACCAGCTTCCCTAATAGAAGAGGTGGCATCCCGCAGGGATGACGGAGAGGCTCAGCCGATCACCTCATACTGAAAATACTCGCACTTGACCTTGCTGCCCACCTCGATCTCGGGCGGCAGCAGGGCCAGCGCAACGGGGTTCAGCTCGTCGCTCTCAATGTCGGTGCGGCGCAGGTTGACATAATCGCCGTCAAAGCTGACGACCTCGTAATACCAGGGGCCCATAGGATACCTTCTTTCAGTTGAGCTTTTCTTTGAGCTGTCGCTTTTTGGAGCGGCGGCTTTTTTAATGCTTCCGTTTTTTCTTTTCGTCCCAGGCAAAGTACCCGGCGTAGAGCAGGAACACGGGCAGGGCGGCAAGGGTGACAGTCCGGCTCAGGCGGATGCCGTCCGGCTGATAGACAAAGTCGATGGTGACCGTTCCGGCGGGGCAGAGGACGGCCATCAGGCCCTCGTCCACCCGCAGGATCTCGGTCTCCTGCCCATCCACATAGGCCGTGAAGCCGTCATCGTAGGGCACGGAGAAGAACATCAGGTTTGCCCTGTCCAGCGTGGCCTCGGCGTGGAAGCCTGCACTGGTCATCTCAAAGGCGGTGCAGGCAGAGGCCCGGCGGTCAGCGCAGTCCTGAGTGTAGCGGGTGTAGGTCAGGTCGTTGAGCTCTGCCGTGGGCAGGGGCGTGAGGTACTGCCCGTAGACCAAGGCATCCTCCTCGGTGAGCACCAGTGCCCGCATGAGCAGGTTGGAGCGGGTGGGAGTTACGGTGTCCTCATACTGGGTCTCGGTGAGATAGTAATCGTAGGTGAAGCCCATGGGAACGTAGTTCTGATTCTCATAGAGAACATAGCCGTCCAGGGTATCGTAATACGCCCAGCCCTCATCGGCCTCGGCGTGGAACTGCTCCTGATGCGCGAGCGTGGTCAGCAGATATCTGACGCTGAGCAGGCCGCGCAGAGCATAGTTGGAGAGTTCGGGCTGACTGCGCACATCCCGCTTGACCCCCAGTGCCGGGTAGAAGCTGAGGATGCTGGGAGCGGCGGTGCTGCCGAAATACTGCAGGCAGCTCTTGTCCAGCCACAGGCCCAGATTGTCGTGGGTCTTGTAGGTGTCAATGCGCCAGTCCCCCTCGGGCAGATCTCCCTTCAGGGCCAGCGCGTTGATATACTGCTCCACAAGGTCACTGTCGGTGTTCCACTGGCCGAACTTGCCAATGCCGATGTGGACGATGCCGAACAGGCAGCTGAACGCCAGCACACCGGCCAGCAGGCGGCGGGCAAAGACCCTGCGCTGCTGCCAGCGCCTGCAGATGCAATGGTAGACGGCCAGCCCGCCCAGACCAAAGGCGAGCACTGCGCAGTACTGGCCCGGATTCTGCAGCACGCCAAGGCTCCACTCTTTGGTGGCGGCATCCTGCACGGGCACCAGTGCAAAGGCCAGCGTGGCAATCATCACAAAGGCAATGCTCCGGGCGGGGCGGGCGAGGTCGAGGCTGGGGTCCTCCCACGCGCTCACCGTCATGGCCGCAAGGATGAGCACCGGCATATAGAACCACCGGGCATAGTAGCTGGAATTGAGGGCATAGAACGCGCTGTTCAGGATGGGCACCAGCGCAAATACCATGCAGACGGCAATGATCCGCTTTTTGCTGTCGCCCTGCCGGGCACGCCAGTAGGCCACCACACCGGCCAGACTGCACAGGGGCAGATAGGCTGTCATGCTGGTCCATTTGATGATGCCTTCAGACCAGATGGAGGTCATATAGGGGGAATCCGGGGGCAGCACCCAGCTCAGCAGGATGGCCAGATACTGCTGGGGCTTGGAATAGGTCAGAAAGCCCCAGCCGGAGGAAAGATCGATGGTGCGCGGGTTCTGCAGCACGCTGAGGACAGTGGGCCAGAGCACCACAAAGCCCAGTGCCACGCCCAGCAGGCTCTCAAAGGCCAGCTGACCGAAGAGGCGGGGCGTGAGCCGGAACTCCCCGGCGGAGAGCTTGCAGACGAAGTAGATAACAAGGAAGAGCACCTGCCCCACAAAGAAAAAGTAGTTGTTGAGCAGGTTCACCGCCACCCAGAAGGCGAACCATCCGTGGCGGCGCTCGTAGATGGTCTCATCCAGTGCCCAGAGCATCCAGGGGAAGAGGGCCAGCACATCGATGAAGTGGTTGAAGAAGATGTTGTACAGCCCCCAGCCCGAAAAGGCGTAGAGGGCCGCACCCAGCACCGCAAAGTTCGGGTCTTTGACGTAGCGGCGCAGATACAGATACGCGCCGCCGCCCGCCACCGCGAACTTGAGCACCAGCAGCGGCACCATGAGGTAGGGGAGCCAGTTCTGCGGGAAGAGCAGGGAAAACCAGAAGAAGGGGGAGCCGTACAGGTAGAACGAATAGGCGTTCATGGTTCCGCTGCCCAGGTCAGTTGCCCAGGAAAAGGTGTTCTTCACGCCTTCGTATCCGGCGGGGTAGCCTGCCCCCTTGAGAAAGCCGTTCATGTAGCGGTAAAAGCTGATCTGCTGGCTGTTGAAATCGCCTGCATAGTGGAAAAAGCCGCCGTCCAGCAGATAGAACGGCAGGAAGATGAGGGCGGCTGTCAGGGCACAGAGCCCCACGGTGAGCCAGAACTTATCCTGCTTCTGCCCCAGCATCCGGGGCGAAGAATGAAATGCAGTCATGCGTCAGTCCTCTTTTCAGTATCGGAAATTTCCCGCTTACGGGAACGGCACCTCGCGGGTGTCATCGGGGTCCTGCGCGGCCCTGCGCTGCTGCTCGAACACCGCGTCGATGAGGGTGTCGAGGTCAGAGAGGCGGCTCAGCTCACAGCAGTAGCGCCGCAGGCTGGCGGCCCCCTTCAGGCCCTTCATGTAGTGCATGGTCTGGGCCCGGGCCTGGGGCATGGCAACGAACTCGCCCTTCTGCTCCACCATCTCCTCCACCTGACGGCGCAGGGCGTTCATCCGGGCCTGCAGGTTCGGCTCCTTGGGGGCGGGCAGGCCCTCCAGCGCGGCGTTCACCCGCTCAAAGAGCCAGGGGTCGCCCAGAGCGGCCCGGGCGATCATCACGCCGTCGCAGCCGGTCTCCTCCACCATCCGCACAGCATCCTCGGCAGTGCGGATATCGCCGTTTCCCAGCACGGGAACATGGACGGCATCCTTCACCGCCGCAATGATGGACGGGTCGATGCCCGGGGTGTACATCTGTTCCCGGGTGCGGGCGTGGACGGCGATGAGCACCGCGCCCGCCTGCTCGCAGGCCTTGGCACACTCCACGGCCGTGACGTGCTCCGCGTCCCAGCCCTTGCGCATCTTCACGGTGACGGGGTGGGAGGTGTTTCTGACCACTTCCTCCACAATGCGGCCGCAGCGGTCGGGGTCAAGCATCAGCTTGCTGCCCGCCCCGCCCGAGACGATCTTGGGGGCCGGGCAGCCCATGTTGATGTCCAGAAAATCGAACGCGTACTGTTCCACGGCGGCAGCGGCCTGGCCCATGATTTCGGGCACTTCGCCAAAGATCTGCACGCCGTAGGGGGCACCGTTGGGTTCGGCCTTGAGCAGGCTGACGGTTTTGTGGTCGCCGTATACCAGCGCCCGGCTGGACACCATCTCACTGACGGTAAAACCGGCTCCGTGCTGGGCCATCAGCCGCCGGGCCGGGGCATCGGTAAAGCCCGCCATGGGGCCGAATACTGCCCGGTGGGGCAGGGAGATCTCCCTGATCTTCAAAGGGGTGTTGAAAGGTTCCATGATACTCCTTAGCGCTATCTGATTTAGTTGATAACATGATAAAATTTGGATTATAAGTATACCATATTTCCGGCGGCAGAACAAGAAGCGGAACATCTTTCTTGTCAGCGCGGGATTTTTCCGGTATACTGGGGGACAAAAGGAGGAGCGGCTGGAACACGGCAGCCAGCTGCACAAAAGAGATGGAATACAGAGCATGGAAAAAGCAGAACGGCGCAGGGGAGAGCATCCGCACCTCCCTGCTGGGCTACGGCTGTATGCGGTTCCCCACCACACCGGAGGGAGCCATTGACGAGCCCCGGGCCGAAGCGCTGCTGAACGCCGCGCGGGATGCGGGCGTGAACTATTTTGACACCGCTTACCCCTACCACGGCGGCCAGAGCGAGCCCTTTGTGGGCAGGGTCATTGCAAAGTGGCCCCGGGAGAGCTTTTATCTGGCCACCAAGATGCCGCTGTGGCAGTGTGGGAGCCTGGAGGAGGCCCAGCATATCTTTGAAGAGCAGCTCCGGCGGCTGGGCGTGGAGTACATCGACTTCTACCTGCTGCACTCCCTGCACGCTGCCCGGTACGACCGGGCCAAGGAAATGGGCATCGTGGACTGGCTGTGGGAGCAGAAAAAGATGGGCCGCATCCGCAGCTTCGGCTTCTCCTGCCACGACAACGCGGCGGGCCTTGAGCACATCCTGCGGGATCAGCCCTGGGATTTCTGCCAGCTGCAGTATAACTATCTGGACACCGATGACCGTGCCGAGGAGATCTCGGGTGACCGCGGCTATCAGCTGACCGAGGAGCTGAACATCCCCCTCATCATTATGGAGCCCATCAAGGGCGGCACGCTGGCCAACCTGCCCCCGGAGGCAGAAGCACCCCTCAAGGCCCTGCGGCCCGAGGTCTCGGATGCCTCCTGGGCTCTGCGCTGGGTGGGCAGCCATCGGAACGTCCATGTCATCCTCTCGGGCATGAGTGCCGAGGATCAGCTCATGGATAACCTGGCCACCTTTGCCCGCTTTGAGCCGCTGACCGCTGCCGAGACCGCCGCGGTGGAGCAGACCGCCGCCTTCCTGCACAGCCGCATCAAGATCGGCTGCACCGGCTGCCGGTACTGTATGCCCTGCCCCATGGGGGTGGACATCCCGGACAACTTCAGCATCTGGAACAAGCTGGGGATGTTCGGCCAGCCCGAGGCCATCAAGCACCAGTGGGAAGCCCGCTTCCCCGATGCCGAAAAGGCCAGCCACTGCGTCCGCTGCGGCAAGTGCGAGGCGGCCTGCCCCCAGCATCTGCCCATCCGCAATGCGCTGGCCCAGCTGCAGCAGGAGCTGGATCAGCTGTAATCTGCATCAGAAAAGCCACCGGCAAAAACCGGTGGCTTTTTTCTCTTATTCGCTCCACTCCATCCCGATCTTATCCAGCATTGCGCGGCGCTCAGGGGTGAGCTTGGGGTCGTGGGTGATATCCCACTCCCGCATCCGGCGGAGCCAGTCGCCCAGGCAGAAGCCGGTTTCGTCGGATTTGTAGTTGGCGGCGGCGTGGAGGTTGCCGTGGGCCTTGTAGTAGGCTTTGGCCTGCTGATAGGCGGTTCCCCACTTGGCATCCCGGGCATCCCACACCATGCCGATGCTGTTCAGCTTTTTGATGTGGGCGGGCGTGACCTGATAGGAATCCGGGCGGTTCTTGCGGGCTGCACGCAGGTTGGAGATCCACACGCCCAGCCGGACACCGTCGCTGTCCACATAGCTGGCGGGGACCAGCAGGTGCTTGTATTTGCGGGCGTAGCGGGCGGCACTGCGGAAGTTCCGCTCCCAGTTGGCCTCGCGCACGGTGCCGTGGTCAGCGGCGGGATCACTGGGGCGGCGCTCGCCCTTGAACAGGGTGCGCAGCAGCTTGCGGCGCTCACTGCTCAGGGCGCTGCTGCCGGAGTTCAGGGCCTGCCGCTGGCGGCTGACCCAGCTGCCCAGCCAAACACCGTCCGCGGTCTTGTAGACAGAGGGGATCTCCAGATCGCCGTGCTCTGTCTTGTAGGCCAGAGCCAGATCATAGCGCTCCTGCCAGGGGTCGTACTTTTCCCACACCATGCCCAGCTTGTCCAGCAGGGCCTTGCGCTCAGGGGTGACCCGGGCGCTGGAGCGGTCCGGGTTCAGGTAGGCATAGCGCTGGCGCGCCACCCACTTGCCCAGCAGCACTCCGTCCGGCGTGACATACTCCGAGGGGACGTTCAGGTTGCCGTGCTCATGGTAGTAGGCGGCGGCAACATCGTACAGGGACATCCACTTGCGGTCGTTGCGGTTGGTCCAGTCCATGCCCAGAGCGTCCAGCCGCTCCACCTGTTCCTGAGGCAGCTCGCCTGCCTTGTGAGCGGCGCGCTGGGCCCCCAGCCAGACCCCCAGACCGAAGCCGGAGGGCGTTTCGTACTTGATGGGCACTTCCAGATCGCCGTGTTCCAGATAATACTGGGTGGCGGCGGCATAGTTCTGCTCCCACAGGTCGTTAGAGGTACTCCACACCATGCCGATGGCTTCCAGCCGCTCGATGCGGTTCTGGGTCAGGTTGCCGCCCAGATAGCGCTGGCGGTTGTAGACGATCCATTCGCCCAGTGCAAAATCATTTTTATCGCGGTAGCGCACCGGCACCAGCAGGTCACCGTGCTCGGTGCGGTATTTCTGTGCGGAGGCAAAGCCCTTTTCCCAGGCAGCTTCCAGCCGGTGGTTCCAGCGGATGCCCAATTTTTCCAGCTTGGCGGCCTGCTCAACTGTCAGGCGGCCCGGGCGCTGCCCGGCCTGTACCTGCCGCTGGAGCTCGAGCCACTTGCCCACAGGCACGCCGCTGTGGATGGTATAGCTCCGGGGCAGCTCCAGGGTGCCCTCTTTGGCGGCGGCATCGGCGGCAGCCTGACACAGCACCTCCCAGCGGGCCTCCATCTCCCGGCGCAGCTTGCCATACAGGCGGTAGGTCTGCTGCATGGGGCGCTCCTGCCGGAAGCCCGGCGTTTTGCTGCCGGCCCTGGTCATGGCCTCGGTGCAGTCCCGCTGCAGGGTGCGGCCGTTGCCCAGCCCCTCAAACTGCGCCACAAGGTCAAACACCGGCACGCTGCGGCTGCCTGCAGCCACCAGCGCGCGGCAGAGCATCTGCTTGAAGGTGGACATCAGGCTGGATTGGCGCACCAGAATGACCCCGGCCAGCCCCTCCAGCGGCTGCTGGACCCCCGGCGCGTTGACGCAGAGCAGGACCTTGGGGCCGGGGGCTGTATCGGAGAGAAAGGTCTCCACGGCGGCAGAATCCGCAAAGCAGGCGTGATCTGCAGCGTAAAAGCGGACGGCAGAGTCCACAGTGCGCAGCAGCTGTTCCAGCTCCACGCCCAGCTTTTCCTGATAGGCGGCGGATTCAAACAGGACCAGATAATGGCCGCTGGTATCGCTGAGCAGGCGGGGCAGCAGAACGGTCAGGTTCTCCACCTGACGCAGAGACCAGCTCAGCTCTTCATATTGAACGCGCAGGGAGGTGTCGCCCTTGGGCATACACAGGTTTTTGATCCGGGCGCGCAGGGTGGCCAGCTCCTCCTCCTGCGGCCAGAGCAGGGCTGCATAGGCTGAGGGCACCGGCATGGTCCCGGCGGCCATGGCCTCGGCCACAGTCATGTGGGAGACGATGCAGTCGGCAAACAGCTCCTGCGCGGCGGCGCAGACGGGGGCACCGTTGGGCACACCCAGCCCCAGCACCTTTGCCTGGGGGCACATCCGCAGCAGCTTCTGCACCGACTGTGCCCAGCACACGGCGCTCAGCTCATGGTAGCAGTCCAGCACCATGCAGCCGGGTTTCTGCTCCCCCAGCCGCACCCACTGCTCCGGGGTGGCGGCGGCCAGCTTTTCGCAATCACAGAAGCGGACATTGCCGGGCAGGGTGCCGCCGTTGTAGCGTGTCAGCTCTGCCTGCCGCAGGGCCAGACGCTGTGCACCGGCCACCAGCCAGAAAAAGGTGGTCTGGGGGTAAGCCTCCACCACTTTCCAGGCAATACAGCTTTTGCCGGTGCCGGTGGGGTGGAACACGGCGGCCCGGTTCAGGGTCTCCAGAGACTGTACAGCTTTCTGAAAAGCGGCTTCGTTGACGGGATTCAGGGTCATCGACATGGTGGTAGTGTCCTCTCCGAGTTGCATGTTTGACATCGTTGGATACAACGAAAATATTTCATAGGATTAGTGTATCGCAAAAAACATTTTTCTGTCAAGCCCTTTGAAGAGAATTTAGGGCAAAACTTGGGAAAAGGATAAAAATAGTGTGGAATCCGTGGCAGAAACTGCGAACTTTGTGCGCAGCAACGGGGATACTGAAAGTGGAAATGCGTCCCGGAGCGGAGAGAAAGTATGACCTATGGCTGGAAGAAGGCTTCTTTTGCCCCGGCAGAGCTGCCCGGGCCGCACCGTGGAGATCCGGGCTGGAGGGACGCTGCGGAGCATCCAAGAAGCATTTCATCTTTGCGGCCGAAAAAATGAAAAATTCCCTCTTGACTTTATGAAAATAAAGCGTATAATGCAATCAACAAACCGATGAGGCGGAAGAGAACCTGCAAGCGCACTTACAGTGAGCCCGAATGGTGAAAACGGGCAGAGAGCGGGGCAGAGTCCGTGGGCCGCCGAGGGCCGGGCGAACAGGGCAGTGCCTTTAGTAGCTTGGGACGGAAGCCTCCGTTACAGGGCAGGGGAGTGTTGGCTCTCCGTTGAGGGGCTCCTGCAGTTTTCCATGGTGGGAAGACGAGCGGAGCAAGCAAGGTGGCACCGCAGATTCGAATTTCTCGACTCTGTCCTTGTGGATGAACACACAGGGACGGGGCCGTTTTTATTTTACCCGTTCCGCAGGTGGAGCGGGTTTTATTTTTTGGGCCGCCCGCTCCGGGAAAGGAGCAACCGCTATGAAAACCATGAACATGATCTCCCGCCGCAGCTTCCTGAAGGCTGCCGCCGCAGCCGCTGTCGTATCTGCACTGGGCCTGACCGGCTGCGGCTCCTCCGGCTCTTCTGCCGCAGCATCCAGCACCGCTTCCAGCGCTGCCGGTTCCGCTGCCGCCGCTTCTGGGGCAGGCCAGACCTTTAAGGTGGGCATCGTCAACTATGTCGATCATGCTTCCCTGAACCAGATCGTGGCCTCTGTTGAGAGCCGTTTGGATGAGGTGGGCGCGGAGAAGGGCGTGACCTTCGACTATGCCGATTACTACGCCAACGCCCAGGCTGACCAGTCCAACCTGAACCAGATCGGTGCAGACCTGGTGGCCGACCAGGTGGATGTCATTGTGGCCGTGGCCACCCCCACTGCCGCCACCATGCTGGCCGCTGTGGAAGATACCGACATCCCTGTGGTCTACTCTGCCGTCACCGACCCTGTTTCCGCCGGGTTTGATGGTGAGGAGGGCATCACCGGCACCTCCGATGCTCTGAACACCGAGGCCATTATGAACCTCATCACTGCCATCAACCCCGACATCGACACCATCGGCCTGCTGTACGACCTGAGCGAGGATTCCTCCACCCAGGCCATCGCCGATGCCAAGGCGTTCTGCGACAGCAAGGGCATCAAGTACATTGAAAAGAACGGTACTACCACCGCCGAGGTGCAGATGGCTGCCGAGGCCCTTGTGGCCGCCGGTGTCAAGGCAGTGTTCACCCCCACCGACAACACCGTGATGACCGCCGAGCTGTCCATCTATGAGACCTTCCTGGAGGCAGGGATCCAGCACTTCACCGGCGCGGACAGCTTTGCACTGAACGGTGCTTTTGTGGGCTACGGCGTGGATTACGTCCAGCTGGGCGAGGCCACCGCCGATATGGTGGTGGAGCTGCTCTGCGGCGGCAAGACCCCCGCAGACCTGCCCTACCAGACCTTCGATAACGGCATCGTCACCATCAACACCGAGAGCTGTGAGGCACTGGGCCTTGACCTCGACACCGTCAAGGAAGCCTTCAAGCCCTATTGCACCGAAATTGTGGTAGTGACCACGCAGGAGAATTTCTAAAAAGGAGTATATCAACCATGCTGGCGAGTATCTTTTCGCTCAACGTGATCCAGACGGCGCTGGAGCTGGGCTGCATTTACGGTCTGGTGGCGCTGGCGCTGTTTCTGAGCTATTCGATCCTGAACATTGCCGACCTGTCCACCGATGGCTGCTTCACCCTGGGCTGTGCCGTGGCCTGCCAGGTGGCGCTGACAGGCCACCCCATTCTGGCCCTGTTCGCGGCCATGGCAGCGGGTGTGTGTTCGGGCTTCGTCACCGCCTTTTTGCAGACACGGCTGGGCGTTGAGAGCATCATGGCAGGCATCATCGTGAACACCGGCCTGTACACCATCAATCTGGCGGTCATGGGCTTTTCGTCCACGATGTCCCTGGTCAAGACTGATACAGTGTTCTCGCTGGCAAAATCCGCGCTGGCCTTTACGGGCGGCTGGTATAAGCTGATCATCGCGGCGGCGGTTATTGTGATCGCCTGTGCCGCCATGGTGGGTTTCCTGGGCACCCGGCTGGGCCTTTCCATCCGCGCCACCGGCGACAATGCCGCCATGGTGCGGGCCTCCAGCATCAACCCGGCCTTCACCATCACAGTGGGCCTGTGCATCTCGGGCGCGCTGACCGCCCTTTCCGGCGGCCTGCTGGCCCAGTATCAGAAGAGCAGCGACATCAACGTGGGCACCGGCATGGTGACCATTGCACTGGCTTCCCTTATCATCGGCGAAACGCTGGTGGGCAAGCGCACCATGGTGCGCCGGGTGCTGGGCGTGGTGTTCGGCAGCTGCCTGTATCGCTTTATCGTGGCCGTGGCCCTGCGCTTCAATGTGCCCGCCGCCGCCATGAAGCTGGTGAGCGCCCTCATCGTGGCTGTGGCCATCTCGATGCCCGCCATTCGGGCAAAGTTTGCCTTTGAGCAGCGCAAGCACAATGCCCGGAAGGAGGTGCACTGAGATGGAAATGCTGGAGCTGAACAACCTGCACAAGACCTTTAACCCCGGCACCGTCAACGAAAAGGTGGCCCTGAACGGTGTGAGCCTGCACATGGAGGCGGGCGACTTTGCCACCATCGTGGGCTCCAACGGCGCGGGCAAATCCACCATGTTCAATGCCATCACCGGCGGTTTCATTGCCGACGAGGGCAGCATCGTGCTGGGCGGGCAGGACATTACCTTTGCGCCCGAGTATGAGCGCAGCAAGGTCATCGGCCACCTGTTCCAGGACCCCCTCAAGGGCACGGCCCCCAATATGACCATTGAGGAAAACCTTGCGCTGGCCTATCTCCGGGCAGGAACCGCCCCCCACGCTATCTTCTCCCGCATCTCCCGCAAGGATAAGGAGCTGTTCCGGGAAAAACTTGCCCTGCTGAACATGGGCCTTGAGGACCGGATGAAGCAGCCGGTGGGCCTGCTCTCGGGCGGCCAGCGGCAGGCGCTGACCCTGCTCATGGCCACCCTCGTTACCCCCAAGCTCCTGCTGCTGGACGAGCACACCGCAGCCCTGGACCCTGCCACGGCGGAGAAGGTGCTGGAGCTGACCAAGAGCATCGTGGCCGAGAAAAAGATCACCTGCCTGATGGTCACCCACAACATGCATCAGGCCCTCGAGCTGGGCAACCGCACCCTGATGATGGACGGCGGCCGCATCGTGTTCGATGTCAAGGGCGAGGAGCGCAGGAAGATGACCGTGGACGACCTGCTGGAAAAATTCCGCGAGAACGCCGGTAAGGCCCTGGACAATGACCGCATCCTGCTGAGCAAGGTGGAAGCGGGCAACTGAAAAGAAACTCAAAATGCCCTGTCTGGACCCGAAACCGTGTCAGACAGGGTGTTTTTGATACAACAAGGAGAAAATGAGATGAAAATAACGATCCGTACCCCGCAAATGCAGGATTATGACCGATTTTCTGCTATTATGGATCAGGTGCAGCAGATGC
>OHMN01000611.1_pt1 | contig 32049 bp, 28 predicted proteins | sample 1569361 | NCBI WGS metagenome assembly OHMN01 (sample SAMEA3541508, study PRJEB24748) | human gut metagenome | biome: human gut; feature: human-associated habitat; material: faeces | place: China | collected 2012
CAACCATGATCAGATGATAATACATCAAATATACTGAATGTGCATTATGATCCATTTTGTCCATATAGTCAGTCCTTTCTATCCTTTCGACTGATTATAGTATACCACACTTCGCATTGCAGAACAAGCGTTCTATCTTCTTTTTCTGCAATTCATCTCCCACCTATAGAGGAAGGAGAATTCTTGCTAACTTTTGTTAAATTTTTGGGGTGTTTGCTTTGCATTAGTTTTAAAAAGCTCCATTCTTTTTTAGAACGGAGCCTTGTGATATACACCTCAGGTGATTTTCTTAAAAACAAATCATTTATTTCCGAGAATAACTGCTATCTTAATTTCTTTTTCTGTATCACTAAGATCAAATTCTCCTCCATCTTCTACCATAACATGCACTTCATATAATGTATCCTCTGTAAGTTTATCCGGCAATGTTCCATCTTCTTCCTGAATATGCCATAACTCTGCAGGAACTTCTTTTAATTTATTCTCTTTATCATATGCATATAATGTAAATGTATCTGCTTTTCCTGCAATTCCTTTCATTCGTATTGCCACAGTAGTATTTGGATGTACATTTTCTACTGTAATCGTATTCAGCCAGCCTGCAACATTTCCTTTCCCGCCGGCTTCTGTAAATTCTTCTTGTGTTAGTACATTTCTCTTTGCCTTGTCTAAATCTACTTTTCGATAAGGCATCTCCGGCAGATAAACAAATCTGTCCTGCAATCTTAAGAGCTCCAGATATCCTGTCGGGCAATATAATGTATTTCCACTATTTCCTGCATACATGCCGATTGCCATATTGTTGTATCCCGGTTTATCTGAGACATCCATTGTAAATACTGTTTCTCCTGTTTCAAAATCTAACATGATGAATTGCCACATGCCACTTTCCAGATCCTGAACATAACCATAGATATAACCTGTCGCTGTAGAAAGCTTCATCATAGATGTATCATGGATATCGTTTCTGCACCAGATACTCTTCATTTCGTATCCGTCCTTTGTCTTAATGGTATCGACACGCTCTACTCCCGGCACAACCATCTTATTTCCCTTCTTCAACCAGTTTACATCGTAAATATTTTCATAGGTCTGTATAGAAGAATCGTTGTCTGCGTCCGCAAGTTTAGCACTTCCGGCTCCAAACCAGTTACATACGATTGTGCTGACTGTACCTTCTCCGTTATCATATACCATTGCTGAATTTTCTACCGACACCTGCATATTTTTCGGAAGCTCATCGATTACCGGCATGCTTGCCACTATTTCCCCGGTCTTCATATCTAATGCCAACAGATTTACCGGATCCTGATTATCTGTAAACATAACTAATTTGCTTGTCAGAGATGGTGAACATCCACCTCCCCAGGCAAGACCTCCGCCTGTAGTTTCATCTCCCTCTTTGCTGTCTTTCGCTCCCACGCTTTCATATGGGGTACACCACTGCACCTGTACACCATCTTTTGCATTTAATAAATAACAATTTTGATTCGTTAATATAACTGCACCTTCCTTTGACGATGCAATTCCATTCTCTGCACCTTCGCCAGGCTCCAATTCATATACAAATGTAGATTCTTTCAGATCAACATGTTCTCCCTTTAAGATGGCATCAATTGCTGCCCTTGAAATGTATCCCATTGCACCTTGCTGTTTACGTTCCGGATAAATACGGAAACCGCCTGTAGCAAACCATAAATTTCCTTCATAGTCAAAAACTACAGATAATAAGTTCTGATCCAATGTTTTCCCTATAATTTCTTCTGCCGCTGCTTTAATATCAATATCCAGCACTTTTTCAAATTCCGGAAGGACATTTCCCGCATCATCTGTTGCTTTCAACATAAGCACGTGGTTGTTGCTTGTCGGACATACCAGGCGATTGCTCTCATCTACAAATGAATATGAGCTTTGTATCACATATCCTCCGCCATCATGCTTTGCCGGTGAAAAATAACCTTCTGTCTGTGTTTCATCCGCATTAATATCACGGATAGCCAGTCCTCCTTGAAATGGAACAACAGCATGTCCATATGTATCAAAAAATACCGCCGGAGATGCATTTGGATTTACTTTTTCATAAGAAACATTAATTTCCGGATAAATATCAACCGGTAATACTTCATCTGTCGTATCTGAATTATAACAGTCCTGATGAACATTGGCATCACTCTTTGCCATATATGGATTATCATCAATTGCTTTTGCCGTAATCGGCTTAATTGGAACAACTGCATTTTCTTCTGTTGTCTTCTGCTCTGATTTTGCCTCCTCTGTCTTTGGTGTACCATTTGCACATCCCGATGTGAGCGTAACTGCAGATATAATAAATGCTAATAGTATTTTTCTTCCTTTCATTTATACTTCCCTCCTTTTTCCAGCCTTTGTCATCTACTGCTTTTATTATAAAAAAACACTTCTCGTTTTCAATCGCTCTGTCACGAATAGTCAAAAAATAGCACGAATTGTAAATCCGCCCCGTAGTTTGTCTATCTGTTTTATGTTAAAATAAACGCATGAGAGAAAGCTTTTATATATTTCTTATTACGTATACTTCTTCCGCGACAGCCATTTCTGATCAATACACTTCACTTCCCCATCAAACCGGATATGTAAATGCACACCGCCAGATCTCTGGTTGATCTTCTCCACAATTCCATGTCCGAATTTCGGATGTGTCACTGCGTCGCCAAGCTTATACTGAACCACCTCATCTTTTTTCTTCTGTGCAGTCTTCAGTTGCTGATAAGTATCCCGGACCGGCACGGACTTATCATGAATCCTGTTCTTTAATACCTTATCGTAGTCATAATTCATAAGCGCTTCGCCCGCCTTATAATACGGCGTCGGCGCCGCTCCGATTAGAGAACAGCAGTATTTCCACGCGCGTGATCCGACGAAGCGGAAAAGTGTTCCGTTACGACCGGAAAAACTGATCCGTTGCTAGCGGAATCGGTGATCCGATGAAGCGGAATTTGCAGTCAGATACAAAAAACTTGCCACCTGCTACTTCTTACAAATGCATGGCAATACATAAAATTTGCCACTGACAGCATCTCTTGCATACTATGGTATAAAAAATGTGGACTGGCACCTCTTTTTTCAGGAACCTGTCCACATTTTTATTTTCTTTTCCGCGTATTCACCTGTTATATCTTATGCAGTCCGGAATCTATTTTTTATATTCAACCTCGAATGATCCAAGTTCATATCCATGAACGCTTCCCTTTACCTCTCTGGATACAAGCTCTACTTTCTGTTCAAGATGTTCACTATATACTCTTGTTGTCAGAACCGTTTCCCCGTTATTAATGAATATCTCAATGGCTGATGTATCCGAAAAGATGGTAATATCCGAAAGCTCTTCCACCTTAGCAAAGCGCTGCTTTCTTCCACGTCCGCTTTCTCCCATCGATAAGGTAAAAAGCCCGTCCTTCCAGCTTATTGTAACATCTTCACGAAGCTTAAGCTCCAGATTTTTTGCTTCTTCCACGTCAAGTCTCAGTTCAAAACAGCAGTCCGCAGGCGCCCACTTTGTAAATGCTTCCAGCTCGCAGGTAAATGCATTTTTACGCAGATCTTTCATCTCCTTTAATGGATGCTGTAAGATCTTTCCATCTTTCCATTCCAGTTCTCTTGGCATGGTAAGTGCATGGATCCAGTCATATGCAACCGTTGCATCATTATCATAATCTGCATCCGGAATCCCCATCCAGCCAATCAGGATTCTTCTACCCGCTTCATCTGCAAATGTCTGTGTCGCATAGATGTCAAATCCTTTGTCAAATTCCTGAAATTTTCCAAAGCTGTATGATTTGTTCTTCAGGTCAAACTCTACCGGAAAATATCCACACTGGTACACATTCTGGTAATCATATCCCTTCTGATCTACTCCCTGTGGACAGCATGTCATAATCTGCTGGCCGTCAATCTCGAACAGATCCGGGCATTCCCACATATAACCAAATGGCTTTGCTGTCCGCACCGTATCGTACCATTTCCAGTGTTCCAGATCGTCGGAACAAAACAAAAGTGCACAGCCATAAGATTCCGCATCACGGCCTCCCTGGATCATATAATAACGGCCGTCTTTTTTATAGATTTTTGGATCTCTGACATGCTTGGACATATTCACCGGATAATCATCATTGGTCATTACAAGCTTCTTGTATGCAATATTCTTTCCATCCGGACTGAATACGTGAATCGTATTCTGTTCCCGTCCATTCATGATATAATCATAATCTTTATCCCAGAGTTTTACATTTCCTGTGTAAAAATAGTGAATTCCATCTTCACAGGTATAGGCTGATCCGCTATATACACCGTCTCTGTCCCATTCTTCGTCCGGATAAAGGAACGGCTCTTCTTCTTTATAATGAATCCAATCCTTTGTTGTGTAATGTCCCCAAAGCTTCGTTCCCCATCCGGCAAGAAATGGTGTATATTGGAAATAAATATGATTCACACCCTGAAATTCACACAGACCATTCGGATCATTCATCCAGCCTGTCGGCGGCATCATATGAAAGTGAAGTCTGTTTTTATCTTTTTTTACATTCTCCCTCATACTTTCATGCTTCGGATATTCTGTTAAATATGTCTCTTTGTTCATCTGTTCCTGTCCACCTTATCCTTACACGATTTCAGCCATCTTATCATTTTTTGCAATATGTTTTTCTTCTGTTTTGATGGTCTTTCCTTCCGGAAGCTCTGTGAAGATAACAAGAATCTCCGGAGAGTATCCATGCTTCTTCACCAGGTCGATGTCAAATCTGATAAGTGCTTCTTCTGCTGTTACTTCCTGTCCTTCTTTTACAAGTGTCTCAAATCCTTCACCGTTCATATTGACGGTATCTACCCCGCAGTGAATCAGGATCTCTGCTCCATCTGCAGTTGTAAGTCCGATTGCATGTCCGGTTGGATATACGAGTGATACGGTTGCCTTACATGGTGCCATAACGGTTCCGTCTTCCGGAAAGATAACGACACCGTCTCCAAGTACCTTGTTTGCAAATGTCGGATCTGTCGATGCTTCGATATCTTTTACTGTTCCCTCTGCTGCTGCATAGACTGCACCAGGCTCTTCTGTAATAACTGCCTTTGTTGTATCATTTTCTTTTGTATCGTTCTTTTTGTCATTTTTATTCTTATCCGGTGCTGACCACATTTTCCCAAAGATGACTGTACATACAAATCCAATCGTAATCGCGATTGCATGTGCAATGATGTAGTTAATGTACCCGTGATGTGCCGGATTAGCAATTGCCATTCCAGGAAGTGCAGTTGTACCGAATCCAAGAGCAGTAAGCTTTGAATAGTATACATATGCACCTGCAACTGCACCACCGATACATCCACCGATCAGTGGAAACTTGTAACGTAAGTTTACTCCGAAGATTGCCGGTTCACTGATACCAAATAATGTCGAGCAGAAACTTGGAATACAAAGCTCTCTGGCTTTTAAGTTCTTCCAGTTCAGGGAAAGATAACCAAGTACCGCACCACTTTGTCCAAATAAAGCTACAGACATCAGTGGATTTAAAAAGTTTGTTCCTGTCGATGCAATAAGCTGTGCTTCTACCGCACCGATAATGTGATGAAGACCTGTGATAACTACGATCTGCTGAACTCCGGCAAATAACGCATACCCGAATGCTCCCAGATGTTCTGTACTCCACATCAGTCCGTCTGTGATTCCATTAGAAAGAATTCGTCCTGCCGGGCCTACAAGTGTAAAAAGTAATACCGTAGAGATAAATACTGTCAGCATTGGTGCAACCAGAAGCTTGATTACATCCGGAATTACCTTATTGAAGAATTTATCCAGTTTTGCAACTACAAATCCCATCATAAGCGCGATGATGATTCCTCCCTGGAATCCTACCATCTCAATCTTCAGTCCGAACAGACGGATAACTTCTATATCAACGGTTCCCTGTGCAGCCTGGTAAGCATTGGCAAGAGAACTGTCTAACATGATTGCTCCGATTACCATACCAAGAACCGGATTCCCGCCAAATCTTTTTACGGCTGAATAGCATACTGCCATTGGAAGGATTGCAAAGATACCTGTAGACGCAAGACTTACCAGCCGGTTGATCGCATATAAGGTATCATGTGTCTTTACTACTTCAAGTCCGCCAAGGACGCTTGTAATTCCCATCAGAAGGGCTGCTGCAAGAAGTGCCGGCATGATTCCGATAAATACATCAGATAACGCTTTGATCACTGCCTGAAGTGGATTCTGCCTCTTCGCACTTTCTTCCTTCAGATCTCCCAGTGACATATTCTGTGTATTCGTATACTCGGCAAATACCTCATATACATCATTCACTGTTCCAGCTCCCAGGATCAGCTGTAACTGATTACCTGCTATGAACGCACCTTTTACTTTGTCGATATCTTCCAGTTTTTCAATATCTGCAAGATCATTATCTTTCAATACGATCCTGAGTCTGGTTGCACAGTGTGCTGTTCCCTGGATATTATCCATTCCACCAATATTGGCTACGATCTGTTTTGATATTTCCAGATACTCATTGTTCTTTCCCATTTCTCTTCTCCTTGTATTGTTTTGTTTTGGAACCGGTTCCGTTCCTATGTTTTTATTATATACATCAGCTTTTGTATGTCAACACAAAACGTCCCTGCAATTTCATTTTCGGAAACGGTTCCAAAAATTGATATCTAAATTTGTCTATATTGCACAAAAGCGGGTCTGTCAAATTGACAGATCCGCCTGATTCTCAGTTCTCTTTTACACTTTTTCTTTCTATAATTTCATACGGGTTGACCTGAAGCGGGCTTACCGGCTTTCCTAAAATCATCTGGATCATCGACTCAGCACTGATCTCCCCCCAGTTCTTCCAGTCAAATTTTACCGTCGTAAGTGGCGGCTGTAACAGTTCTCCTGCTTCGTAATCGCCAAATCCTACCACGGATACTTCTTCCGGTATCCGTATACCTTTCTCTGACATTACTTTGTACACGCCAAATGCGATACGGTCTGTTGCGCATACGACTGCCGCCGGTGTCTTCATATGATCTACAAATTTCTGTACATTTTCAATTGCATTTTCATAAAAGAACGTTGTCTCTATGACTTCTTTTGGCTTTTTCTCACAGGACATAAGTCCATCGATCACTCCATGGCGTCGTTCTCCTCCTACTGCCGGGTCATCTTCAGGTACCCAGAGCATATAAATCTCCTTGAACTTACGTTGTCCGATATAATTACCCACCGCATATCCTGCATTGTAATCATCATTAATGACAGAATTCTCTCCCGGGAAGCGTTGTCCAAGAAACAGGATTGGAATTTTTAACTTCTTTACTGCTTCTTCGTATTCTTTTGTGCTTCCCGTCGCAAGAACCATAATTCCATCTACATTCATATTCTTCAGCCGTTCGATACAGCGTATTTCTTCTTCGATATCATTTTCCGTATGCATGATAAGAGGTGTATAATCATTTTTCTTAAGATAGGCAACGATTACTTCTACAAGTCTCGGTGTTGTTACCGAGTTAAATCCAGGTACCGTAAGTCCTATGATCCGGCTCTCTTTTGCATTCAGCCTTGCAAACAGATTCGGCTCATAATTATTTTCTTCGATGATTTTTTTTATCTTCTGGGCCGTTGCATCTTTGACGCTTCCCCCGTTCAGATATCTTGATACAGTACTTTTTGCCACACCGGACATCTGGGCTATATCATTTATTGTCAGTTTTTTTTCCAAATTATTTTCCCCCATAGCGTCTATTTCGAACCTGCTTATAATACAGAGAACCTGCCAGTGACAGCTTCTTTCGGACACATGCCGATTCAAAATGTCTTAATATGTATTATACTCTTCTTTGAAATTTCCTGTCAAATTATCTCCTGTCCGAAATAGAGGATTCACACAAAGATTTTCAAGGGTTTGCGGAGAATTTAATAACAAAATATAACAGTTATTAAATCTCTTAAAACAGGTGAAATCTCAATCGGGATTTCTTTCTGCAGACGCTGCCGCAGGAATTGGTCTTCTCTCATTTTTCTCTTTCTACGCTATAATATAACTGTTTTGGACTCTTTGGCTTATCTGGAATACTCAACTTAATTACGCCAGCTTCTACTAATGGATTTACATACGTCTGTATAGCATAAGTAACAGAATTTAACCCCAGATAATCACAAATTTCCTTTCTTGTACGCGGTGTTTTACAAAATACTATTAAATTATTTGTTTCTTCATCATTTGACATATCTTCATAATCATTCTTTGATTCTTTATATAGTTTTACAATAAAACTTCCTCTTTCATCCAAGAATTCTGTCTGTCTTAAGTTATATTTCTCCATTTCCATCCGGATTGTTGGAATTCCCGAATACCTGTTTTCTGTTATTCCCAATGTTTCAAGTGCCGATGCAAGTACCGGATTTCTTGTATCCGGTTGAATTTTTCCTAATTGGTCAATAGTGATTCTTCCATATAATCCACCTGGATTATGTATTTCAATCCTGTCTTCAAACATTATAAGTTGAATCGGCATTCCTTCTGTATGAATACTATAATCACGATGTACTAATGCATTTATAATAGCTTCTCTAACCGCTGTTATTGGATAGTCTGTTCTGTCAGTTCTTCGTCCGGTTGTCGGACTTATAATTGTCTTTGTCCGCATATTGCGTTTCACAAATAATAATGCCTCATCCAACATTTCCGGAATTGTTCCTTCTATTCTCTGATTATCCGAGAATCTTTCCCCCATGTCGCCAAGACTTCCTATTGTTCTCCCAGGAATTACAATTGCCATAATACACAATTGTGGAAAATATGCCTGTGGATATGGACTAAAAAGCAAAGTCGCACTAAGCGTTACTTTCTCTCCTCGCTTTATGCTCATAAGTTCATAAATACTTTCATTATCAAGTGTTGCTAATCTTTGTTTCCCTCTCTTTAACAGTTCAACATAACGATTCAGTTCTTCCTGATCCAATGACATTAATGTTACTCTCGGAACCTCACGGATATCGTCTTGATATTTTCTTCTATATGCTTCATAACTATATATTTCGTATTCTGTCATCGGTTCATCACTATCCCCAATACGGGTATAGGACCCCTTCAACCTTCCACGTCCTTGATAATAGCAAGGTCTGTCTGCCAAATCTATTCCGGGAATTTCAGCAGAAACAAATTTTTTATTTTCCTTCTCCACAACTGTAATAAGCGGCCGTACAACCGGATTCATCTGCAAGCATTGCTCGTTAATTTTCTTTTGAATGTCCTGAGCATCATAAACACCAACTTCTTTATAATCTTGTTTCTCATCAATTCCAAAAACAATAATGCCACCATCATCCTGATTAGAAAAACTTGACAAAGAATCATATAATCGTTTCGGATATCCTTGCTCCGCTGATTTCAATTCCAAATTCTGCGTTTCGCATTTCATTTTTTGAATTAATTTTAGTTTGTCATATAATTCTTCTGTTGTCATTTTAGTTCCTCCATTTATATTTTAGATTCTAGCACTATATTTAAGTTTATGTAAGAAACTCAAATATTATTCTTATGAACTAAAAAAGAACTCAAATTTATACTTCAAATTTGAGTTCTTTTTCATTTTCAATGTCCACTTATTCCTCTCTATATTTTATAGTCCATCTCTTCTTCAATCTTCTCCGCAACCGCCACATCCGCCGGCAGCCACTCCACATCCGTAAGCTCCTCCCTGGTCAGCCACCTGGCAGCCTCATGCTCCTTCAGCACCAGATCCCCTTTCACGATCTCACACCAGAAGCAATCCATCGAAAGATGAAATCCCGGATAATCATACTCCACCGTCTCGATCCATTTGCCAACAGAAACTTCCGTATCCAGTTCTTCCATGATTTCCCGCTTCAGCGCCTCCTGCGGTGTCTCCCCGGCTTCGATCTTACCGCCCGGGAATTCCCATCCGCCTTTGAACTCGCCGTATCCGCGCTGCGTTGCGAATATCATCGTTCTTCCGTCTTCCTTTACTGCCTTTATAACTGCTGCCACAACTCTAATCGTCTTCATCTTACCATTTATCTCCCGTCAAAAATCTTCCTGTAACAGTCTCTATTCATTCACAATATACTGATATATATCCTCTCTCACCGGAGTCTCCAGCTCCCATTCGATCTCCACCGCCGTCTTATCCGTATTCGGCATCACGAACTGTTTCGCATTCCCGGTCGCAATCACACGGCCCAGATAATAGAATTCCTTGGATATCTTATCATCCTTATTCTTTCTCACAAACAGCTGCACATCTATGCCACGTTCTGTTGCGTTCAGGAAATTCTGCACATCTTCCGAGTCCATGCTTCTTCCGCTTTTGGAAATCGCGATCAGCCGGTTCTCTGCTACGAAATGATCTTCGTATTTCGTGGTATCGCTGATATTGTCCTGCTTATCGTAGTTAATGAATATCGGAAATGTCTTAGTCTTTTTATCATATTTGTAACCGCCGATGTTCAGCGGCACTTCATTTCTCTCCCAGTTCAGCAGACGGCAGGCATCCTCATATGTATATTTCTGATACAATACCAGATTCGTATTCTGATAATGGTAACTGTAATTGACCTTATATCTCGAGATTCCGAAGTCCACCAGTTCCTCCAGAATCGCACAGAATTCCGGATTCTCTAACATTTTCTCATAAGAATCGGAAATGCCATAATCATCCTGTTCCTTCTTCAGAAATACACACTGTGCGTAAGTCTTCTTTGCTGCGCTCGTCGGAAATTCATTGGTCATCATATTGATCACATTTTCCGTACAGTACTCGTCCATCTCACAATGATACTTCTCGGATAAATGCTTCTGCAGACGCCCAATGATTCCATGGCGATACTGCAACGTACGTTTCAACAATTCCAGCTCATGAATCCGCTTGCCACTCGCCAGCTTTTTGGAAATGAATTCGATTGCTTTTTCTTCGTCTTCTGACAGCCGGATAGTATATTCCTTTTCGTATTTCACAAGGAATTTGTAATACGAACCCAGGCTGTTATTGTCGAAGATCCGCAGTACATCCATTTCCCCATATTTATCAAAATCTGCAAGTGCCGGGATATGCCCCAGCTTATTCTTCAGATTCGTATAATTCTCCCGGATTAATTTGATATCGCTGAAGTTCGCATTATCAATCGCCTGGAAAATCCGCTTTCTGGAAATCTCATCGAAGTGAATCGTGCTCGCCCCCGGAATCACTCTGCCGCCCTCCGTGACATAACGGCGGATATTGTCCTTGTTGTAACTGCGGTCGCCGGACAGCGCAATCGGAATCATAAAGTTATTCCGGTAATTTCCGATGAAATCCAGTACGACAACATATTCTTTATTCTCAGCTTTACGAAGTCCACGGCCAAGCTGCTGGATGAACACGATCGGCGACTCTGTCGGACGTAGCATGATGACCTGATTGATCTCCGGCACGTCCACACCCTCGGAAAATATGTCTACGGAAATGATGTGGTCCAGGGCATCTTCGGATTCTTCTCCTGCCAGCCGTTCGATCGCTACTGCTCTCGCTTCTTCCGAATCACTACCGCTCAGCACCAGCGTCCGCCAGCCCTTAGCATTGAATTTCTTCGACAATTCCTTCGCCTCATCAATCCGGCTACAGAAGATCAATCCCTTCACACGCTCACCACTGTATCCAAAATATTCCGCCTGTTTCATGACATTTTCCACACGCTCTTCGGATGTCAGATAGCGGAAGTTCTCCACCTTTTCTTCGGATGATTTTCCCGCATCTGCAATAATATCCAAATCCGTGATTCCAAAATAGTGGAACGGACACAACAAATCCTCCTCCATCGCATCCTGCAAACGAATCTCGTATGCGATCTGATGATTGAAGATTTCGTAAATGTTCCTGCCTTCCAGATTGTCATCTCGTTTATCCGGCGTTGCGGTCATACCAAGCCACAGCTTGGGTTCGAAATAGTCCAGGACTTTTTTGTAGCTGTTGGCGGCGCTGTGGTGGGCTTCGTCGATTACGATCGCATCAAATGCAGTCTTCTCATATCGTTGCAAATTTTCCTCTTTGCTCAATGTCTGAATGGTTGCAAAAATAAAATCCTTGTCATATTCCTGATATTTTCCCGTTACCAATCCCATCGAAACTTGTCCACTGAATACCTTGCGAAATGACTTCTGCGCCTGCTTCGCAATCTGATTCCTGTGTACCAGAAATAACACTCTCTGGAACCCCAGCTCTCGCATGGCGAATGCGGAGGCATAAGTCTTACCGGTACCTGTTGCCGATATCAGAAGTGCTTTTCTCTCGCCTGCTTCCTGTATCTTCCGCAGATTCTTAATAAAGCCGACCTGCATACTATTAGGCTCTAACTTGTACTTTTCAATCGATGTAATATCATCCAGCTTCGCAACATCTCGCTGATGCTTGATGATCTTATATTTTTCCCGGTATGATTCATAAAATGTGTCAAAATCCAGTGCGTATTTCGAATTCCACAGCGAATCAAATTCCTGTACAATTTCCCGTGCCATCTCACCGTCTTCCGTTGACACAATCTTCGTATTCCATTCCCGGTTGTAAGTCAGCGCTGCACTTGTGATATTGGAACTTCCGATGATAATCCGGTAGATCTCTTCTTTCTTGAAAATATATCCCTTGGTATGGAAACCTTCTTTTGCTGCTTCTACATCGTACATTTTCAAAGTGATATTCTGTAACTCATTCAACTTTTTCAGTGCTCTTGGCTCACTGAAATTCAGATAATTCGTTGTCAGAATCTCTCCCGGAATATTCTTCTTTTCCAGTTCTTTTAACGTCTGCAGAAGTGGCGTGATTCCGCTCATCGTGATGAATGCCACACTGATCTGGAACTGATCACACGCCAAGAGCTCATCCTCAACGGATGCGAGAACTTTCTTCCCTTCTTTGTGATTGTTGGATACGAACTGCGGGCGGTAGGCCAGGCTTGAGGCAGTGGCGCCGTTGATGTAGGCGGTTTCTAGGGCAGTTCGTAGGGTCGTGATATGTGGGGTGTTCATTTGTGGGGTGCTCCTTTTCGGAAAGATTCTTGAAGTTGTCTTCTCTTATAGAAAATACATTCATAAACTCATTATCATCTAAGCAATATATCTATTATTTTATTTAAATTATTTTTTCATAATGTAATATATCCATTTTTCCAACTATGTTTCAACACAACAAATTGCATATATATTTACTGCAATCTATGTATCAAAAGATAGTCCCTTTTCATCATAAATTCGGAATAACTTGCAACCCTATTTTTGCTATGCTATTCAAATATTCATGTATAATATGTAATGTTTGTTTATCATCAATTTTGCAAATTCTCTCTAACTCAAAATTCCCATCAAATGTAACCCCATATGCTAATGATACAATCATATTTTTAATACTGTCTTCTATGCCCGCTATTTCGTTCATTTGAACAACATTTAATACTGTTTCCTTTATTTTCTTCTCTACACGTTCTTGAATTTTTTTATAATACTTCCTTGAATAAGTACTTTTATATTCTAATGCCTCTTTTTCGATTTGTATATTAGCTTTTCCATAGATATTCAGGCCACATAAATCCAATATTTCCGAATTAATATACATACTCCTTTTTGTATTTTTTAGCAAACACACTTTCTCATCTATCTTTATCGGCCAAATACATTCATCTAGATTTTGAATAATCCCTTTTGTATTTTCTTCCGTAATCTCAACAATATCAAATAGTAATAGTAATAATTCATCCGCCTTTCTTTTTATATCATCAGGATATTTTATCATACGAATTACTATACTACATTCTTGGGATATAAGCATACCTGCATATTTCTTTTTACTTTTTGCTTCTGTAAAAACATAGATATCGCCCATTGACGGATTATTATATTCTTTATTTATACTATAATCCGCAATATTATACACTAACGTACCCGAATCAAGCAATTTCTTTTTATTAACAGCAGTACGCAAACTATTGTATTGCTTTTTAGAAGAAATATCTCTTTCTTCCATAATTTCTTTCGAACGTTTTTCACTATATTGTAAAAGTCCCTTCTCATAATTTAAAACATCCGTTTCCATTATTTGTTTCAATAAATTTTTCTTAATAAGCGAATCTATCAGCAATTCATAACTTTCTGTAAATTTTCCACCCTCAATATACGATTCAATAATCATATCATCTAAATTATCCATATCGATATGGAGTAAATCTTTAAAGGCTTTTTCTATAGATAATTTTTTCATCTCAATCATTTTGCTTAATGCTTTTCCATATACTGACTTCGAAATCATCTCTTTCATTCCACTTACGAGTATTCCTACATCTGTAACTTTGGAGAGTGGCCAAAACTGGTATAAAACTTCCAGATCTTTCCCTTTTTCATTATTTTGTTCAAGATATTTAACCTTTTTATCATGTTCCAACAACCCAGCCACTTCATTAGAATAAACGATCACTAAATCATTATAAGCCTTTCTTTCATCTGTAATACTCAATATATAGTCTAGGAATTCATTTTCACGTTTTTCTCCCATATCCTTATCCAAAATATATAATGTATTTCCACTTAACTTATGATAATCACTCTCAAAGCTAACTCCTTTATAAACATTAAATTCATTCTCCAATTGATCTAATACACTTTCTAATGTTTTTAAAGCGCTTTCACTATCAACTTCTAGGATTGCAGATATTTCCGAAAATAACTCAGGAATCTCCTCCTCTTTCATACTCTTTACTGGATTATATTGACACTTATTATATGCTTCTATTTCTTCCTTCAGAATTTCTATATCATATTGGCTGCAAAATTCTTTTACTGTAATATCCGAATCAAGTCCTATTCCCATTATTTTTTCTTCAATTTTTTCTCCTGATGGTTCCCACATATCATCAATCGAAATTATGTTTTTTATTTCATACGATTTTAACATTTGTATTAATTCACGCAATTCTATACCATCCTTTCGCTCAAATCAAATACAAATTTGTACCTTCTACCTTCTCTTCTTTCTTCAGAAAGCCAAACTCTTCCATTCATATTTTCAATCAATTCCTTTACAATAAACAGCCCCAATCCTCTTCCGTTCTCTTTCATGAATTGAAAAGGCTCAAATAATTTATTCTCGATTTCAGGATGTACCCCACATCCTGAATCAAAACATTCCACTATTCCGCTCTGTTTAATAACAAATTTAATATACTTGTTTTGTTCTGAGTATTGAACCCAATATAATGAATTAAGAAAAACATTGTCAAAAATAGTTGTTAAAATTCCTTTATTGCCTTTAATCAATATATTTTCACCTTCAACTTTAACATCTACTCCATTCCTACATGCTTTGCGAGACATTGGACTATCCTCATTTACATACATTGCCTCAAAAAAATCCTTTAACAATATTTCTTCTTTTTTTTCTAAATTACGTCTATATGTGGACTCCATGTGTGCTAATTGAATCTTCAAAAAATTTGTCTGCGTTATTATATTTCGTTGGTTTCGTACAACTTTATTAGTATCATTTTTACATTTTATTGTTGTTTTTGCATACTCTTCTATATTTTGTTCGATTCTATTCATCTCATGTGTCAAGGATTCTGCAATTATACCTAAACCTAGTAGCGGAACAATATCTTTTATTTCCTCAATTTGTTGTGATTTTATATATATTTCTTGTTTTTTTTCTTCAATAGCTTTTTTCTCTACCTCTTCATATTGTGACAATTTTTCTGCAAGGTTTTCAATTACTTTTTGTGAATCATTAGTAACTATACTTTCATTTGAAATTGCTACTTTTAATCCTTCTATTTCATTTTTTACGTCGCGCATCTTTTCATTCTTTACATCTTCATAACCCGCTTCTCTTTTAAACGAAATCTTTTCATTATCAGTTACGACTTCATTTTCTCTTTCTCGTACTTTAGAAAATCCTTCTCTAAATTTAATGTCACTTTCAAAAATGATATTTAACAGAAAATTCTGTATCACCATAAAAAAATTCTTACCATATTCATCTTGTATAAATCCCTGTCTATTTGTCTGTTCTTCAAGGTTTTCACTCGAAAATCCATCTATTTTTAAATATCCAACAACCGTATGTTCCTTGTAAATATTATTAGCCGCTGTTTGACTTTTTTCAGTAAAACCAATCCAATCTTTTCTTCCATATGGCAGAACCCTAAAACCATTTCTATACACATAAACTCCTTGCATTGAAGACCATGCTTTATTAATATCACTTAACGTATTTAATTTTGCTTTTACCAATCCTTCTTTTTGTAAAATAATATCTATTTCTTCTTTATTTGACTTATCTCTTGCATAAATTTTCCCTTTAAAATCACCTGGATACGCATATTGGTCTAATATTGCTTTTCTGTACTCTTCTTCCGATATTAAATTATTTTCTTTTTTTTCTTCAAGTTCAGACAAATCACTTTCACTCAAAAAATTGATTTTTTCCATTGTGAAATTAATTTTAGGATAATCAACATAAACTTTTTTCAAATCACTAAAATCAACCACACACTCATCCTTCTGTTTCTTATATTCAGATTCATATAATATTGTAAAGCCAGAATCTTTCATTTTTTTTACAATTGAATTGCGTCGCTGCATAATATATTTTAATGGTCGTTCAATCTTCACATATAATTTCCATGCTTTAAATTCAAATGATACCTTTGAATCATATAATTCATCCAATAGCCCTTCATCTACCGGCTGTACTGAATAAGATTTACCATCAATTTTTAATAATACATTAAACCTTTCGCTCATTTTCAAATTAAGGTTTTTTTGAAAAGGATCCATCATATTCAACAATTCATTTCTTAATTTTTCTTCCTTTTTTTTATCCATATTCCAAAAATTAAGATTCTTAATTCCCTGAATAACAATCTTTGTTCCATATGCTGGTACCAAGTCCTTTTCATAATCAACAGAAGCCGTAATCTCTGAAAAATCCATATCAACAGGAAACTCTGACCAATCAATTTTTATATTAATTTTATTATAATCCTTTAAAATTTCTTCATCTTCAGCGCCAAGTAAATCTGTTTTTTTATATCTGTCTATATTCGGAAGTGTTTCAACAGTTATATAATTTCCTAATCTTTGAAATGAAAGACGTCCTATTCCCTTTTTCCCTAAAACTCTTCTATGATAAAAAATAGAACTTTTCTCTTCTTCCTTAAAACTTGTTGACAATCTCAAAAAAGAGTTTCTTACAATGCTCGGAATCATGCCATTCCCATCGTCTTTAATCTCTATACGCCCTTTCCCATACGGAGTGATAACATTTGTATTAATGTCTACATCTACATTATTAGCGTCTGCATCATAAGCATTTTTTATTAATTCCAAAAGCGCAACCAACTCATCTTCTATAAGTTGTTCACCTAACTGCATAATTAATCTTGCAGAGGCTGTTAATTTCATCATTTCACTCCTATGCACTCTTTTTTTCCTCCTTATCTATTTTTTCTAACTACTAAAATATATTCATTCATCATTGTATTAACTTCCTCACATCTTTCAATAGTTGAATTTATGTGATACGGCATCCTTTTAAAAGAATATTTTCTACTCAAAGAAGCTTCACACTCATAACCTCTATTCAGGAACCAATCTCTTAATATACCTTCCATATTAACAACAATTTTTCCCATTACAGTCCGATGTCCTACTATCCAAACCTGAAAGCCATCCTTTCTCATTACTCGGTCTGTTTCTATCACAACTTTATATAAATCTTTCAAAAAAACTAATACTTCCTCTTTCCTTTTTTGAATAGATTTTTCATTTCTTATAATAGTTTCTCTTACCTTATCTATTTTTTCATTCAAGCTTGCTTGACGAATTACATATTTTGAAGACGATTCATTTTCCATTTGTTTCATATACTCAATCGAATTTATTTTTGCTAATTTTTTGGTCTCTTTATTTTTTAATTTTGATTTTTTTATTTTTCTATAAATATCCAGTCTTACTCTTTCAGAAATTAACTTATAAAGAATATCATTTTTATGTAATAGAGCCGATGAAACAAATTGCCCATTCTCTATGCATATTTTCATCTCATCTAAAACAGCGTTAATTTTAACTAATTCATCTTTTTTTTCTTGAATTCTAGATTGCATTTCCAATTCCAATTTTACTATTTCTTCCGAATTGTAAAAACCTTCTTCATCCTCTATACTCCATTCAGATTTTCTTCCACCTAATAGTCGTTCATCACAATTACAATCTTCCACCTCTATCCCCACATATTTTTTCAAAAGATCCTCCATCCACAGAAGCGAAAGCTTTGAAAATTCACCATACGCAACTGTCGTCTTTGAATCCCCATATGGCGGTGAAGTTATTACCAAATCTATACTATTGTTCTCCAAATAAGTCAATGTCTTAGCATTTTGCAAACATATAGTACTTTTAGTTTTCTTTTTATAGCTATCATTAGCCGCAACCAACATATCCAACAAGCGATTTACCGCCTCTTCAAATTCATTTACCGCATTAATTGAAACTCTCTCTATATCACTTGGTGACATTCTATATAACTTGAATTCGCCGTTTCTAGTCAATGAAACCTTTCGAATAGTGGAACTAAACGCGGTTAACAATATTAACGCATATTTTTCTTTATTTTTTTTATTACTATTGTTTATGAATTGATTAATTTTAAATCTCAAAAAACTTAATTCATAAATATTTTCTTTTTTAAACCAATATTCTATACTATTAAAATTATAAACTGGTATTAATCTTGCTCTTGGATATTCTTCTTTTATCTGTGTAATAAATTCGTTCAGTCTTTTTTTTGTGTAAATTGTATTTTCTATAGTCAACACTTTTGTTTTCGATAATAAAATAGCAAGTGGATTTAAATCCGATCCCCAAAAATCTAATCCTAAATATTTTGCTTCCAATGCAGTTGTTCCACTCCCTACAAACGGATCTAACACTGTACTAATCGATCTAATAGACATAACCTTTTTAATTAAATCATTAATCATTTCTGGAACTGCTTTAGCCGGATATGTATGCAAATTTCCTGTTGAGGGAAAAAAGGAAGTATACTTATTTTCCCCTTCATAATCTAAATTAAGTTCTTCCCATTTTTCCAAAACATTTTCAGCACGTTTCATCTTTTCACCTCTTTTTGAGTCTAAAATCCCATAATGTTATTATACTCAATCCTTCTCAATTTCTCAAGAGATACATTTTTCACTTAATATATTTTTACTCCCTCTCATACCTCCGCCGATAATACTCCAAACTCCGATACCCAAGCACATCCCCCATCTGCTCGCCAAACGCCATATTCCCAACAACGTCTCCAATCTCATCCCTCAACGCCAACGCATATCCATCCTTCTCCACAAAGAATCCCTTCCCTGACGCCTTCAAGAACCGAATCGGCATCCGCTTCGCCTTACTCAGATGCTGCTTATCCGTCACTTTCTTATAATCCTCATAAGTATTCACATTCGGGAAATCCTTCCAGTTCGTCCCTGTATCAAAGAATTCCTTCCAACTCTCCAATACCTCTTCATCCGTAACCGCAAGCCGGATATTTCCATGATTATAAAAGCTGTAAAGGATCGGCATCTTATACACTTTCTGCATCTCCGTAGTTTCGATCGTCTGAATGAATTCTCGTCCGATTCCCGCATATAACTTCTGCTCATCCTCTGATAATTCACCCAGTTCATACAGAAAATCAAGATAATGCTGGAATGGATTTTCTTTCGCATGACTGCCGCTGACACAAATCCGGTAAATCTCATCATCCATATAAGTGAACAAGTCCATTCTGCTTGGCCGCTTTCCGTCCAGTAATTCTTTCACACGATAATATTCCTGCCGGATCTGCATTTTCAGTGTTAATTTCTTCTTATCTATTTCCTTGAACAGATCAATCAGACGCATGTCAAAATCAACAATACAGTCATCCGGATATTCCAGATCCTGATACTCACAGGATCCTTTCTTGTTAAATGATTGCTCTCCGCTTAACAATAGCGGTGCCTTCCCCGCTTTCTCATAATTTCCGATGAAATCCAATACGTTCAGATATTCTTTTCCTTTATATAGACGAAGTCCTCGTCCCAACTGCTGCAGGAATACGACCGGGGATTCCGTCGGACGCAGGAACATTACCATATCCAGCGAAGCGATATCCACACCTTCATTGAACATATCCACAGAGAAGATCACCCGTATCTCTCCCTTCTTCAATTTGCGGATAGCTTCGTTACGCTCCTCGGCATATGCTCCATTTTCACCGCTGTATACTGCTGCGGATGCGATTCCTCTCTGACAGAACTCTTTTGCCATGTCTTCTGCATGCTGTCTGGAACAGCAGAACCCGATTGCACGCAAAGAACGATATTTTCGATAATATTTGTAAATCAGATCATATCTTCTTTCATTTCCGATATAAGCCTGATTCAGCTCCTGCTCATCATAGCGGCCCTTCACGATCCGCAGTCCGGAATAATCCGTCTCATCATACACGCCGTAATAGTGAAATGGTACGAGCATTCCTTTATTGATTGCTTCTTTTAAGGAAATCTGATATGGCACGTTATAATCACAGATTTCATAGATATTTTTTCCGTCCATTCTTTCCGGTGTTGCTGTTAATCCCAGTAAGAATTGCGGCTGAAAATAATCTACGATTCTCCGGTATTGATCTGTAACCGCATGATGGAATTCATCAATGATCACATAGTCAAAATAATCCGCCGGAAAATATGCCTCGTTCAAATATTCCGGTCTTCCGAGTGTCGCTACCGATGCGAAGATGACGGATTTATCCCTATCTTTTTCTTTTCCGTCAAAGAATCCATAATCCTCCGAGTTCCGCACATTTTTGAAAGAAACCGCCGCCTGCTTCAGGATTTCTTCTCTGTGTGCAACGAATAACACCCGTTCATATTTTGCCGAATCAAATGCAGCAAGGTATGTCTTTCCGATTCCGGTGGCCGCATATACAAGTCCTTTCGCCGCCCCTTCCATGCGGCTTTCCTGTAACGCATACAGCGCCTCTATCTGCGCTCCCCGAGGGCGGTACATCATTCGGACATTTTCAGTATTCCTGTCCTCATTATCTTCTGCTATGTCATATTTCGCCAGATCCCTGGACACCGCTGGCTTCTTCCACGCCTTGGAATATCGTTTTAATTCTTCATCATCTATAATGATCGAATGGTTCAGAAACAGATCTTCAAATGTAGCATAGAACAACTCATAATTCTTTTTGTCCAGTGTATCACTGAATCTGTAATTCCATTCGATACCTGAAGTTAGCGCACTTTTGGAAATGTTCGATGATCCGATGTATATTTCATTCGAAGATTCATAATGAAAGATATAAGATTTTGGATGAAATGAGCGTGATGTTTCATTATACAGGCGCAGATCCACACGGTCGCCAAGCTCACTCTTGATCAGATATAAAGCCGACGGCTGTGTGATCCCCAGATAATTTCCCGTCAGAATACGGATCTGCACGCCCCGGTCCAGCGCCCGCTTCATATCATTTAAGAGCATCCGCACACCCGACTCCATCAGAAATGAGACGATGATATCAATCTGCTTCGCCTTTGCCATACTCATTTTCAGTTGATAATATAGATACCGGCTCCGGTCTCTGTCCCCGGTCATTACATTCGTAGATTCGATCTCATATGTATCTATTCTTTCCTCAAAATTAGATTGAGCCATTTCTCTTCTCCCCGCTCCGGACGTACATCTGATGTAATCCATTGTTCTTCTATCTCTAATTCATCCATGTCCTGAATCAATTTTGCAAATGTCTCTTCTGTCATATCCGTAAAATATCTGCCGTTTCGTTCGCCCTCAAATATCCCGTACTTGAAGGATGTGTAAATGATTCCGTGGGCTCGAAGAGCGTTTGCCATCTTCTTTATAATGTCTCGCAGTTCATTTGCCGGAACATGAAGGATTGACGAGCATGCCCAGATTCCGTCGTAGGCTTCTTTTTCATCCAGATCCTGGAACAGCATGTGTTTTATCGGAATGCCTGTATATTCGCTTGCGAGTTTGCATAGTTCCTGTGAGCCGTCTATGGCAGTGACTTTGTACCCTTGGTTCAGGAAATATTTTGTGTCGCGTCCGGAACCGCAGCCGTAGTCCAAGATTTCCGCTCCCGGATGCAGTTTGTCCAGGAAGTGATTCTGTATGGTACCGAAGTCTACGGATATGGTGCCGGTGATGAATTTTTTTGCGTTTTGGTTGTAGTAGTCCAGTGTTGTGGTTGATTTTGTGGGTTCGTTTCTTGCGTTCACGATTGCCTCCTGAGGGTGTGATACTTGTTCCAATATTGTCTTGTATTTATTATACTGCATGGGAGCGGATGGATACAAGAAAGAGTATACTCTCCTTCACAAAGCATTCAGCAACTTAATAACCATTATCTTTTTTCACCTTTTATTACTTATCACTCTCTTCTTTGAATTCTCTCATTATATTATCAAATGTTTCTTCTGACATTAAACCATACATTTTATTCACATATTCTTTTCTGAACAACAATATTTTCCGAAGTGATAATTTACAAGTTCGAATCACTCTCCATCGATGTTTCCTTTGAATCTTCTTATCTTGGTTATCACGAAATTTCATCCTGACAAATACTTGTTCATAATCAGAATATATCTCCAGTCCAAATTCTAACGGCAAGATTAAAATTGTATATACTATTGGAATCATAAAACTAACCAGTGTATTGATTACATTTAATTCTTTATACTCTTTTAATCCAACATTCGCGGCACCCCAAAGCATATACCAACCAATACATGCCAGTACAATATCTATTAGCTTATGAACTCTCCTGTATTTTTCTTCAGATTCTGCTACCACATTCATAAGTATTAATATTGTTATTACCGGAATAATCAACATTTCAATCCAAAATTTAAATGTAAATGTTCCAATAAAATATTCGAAAATAACTATTACTCTAAAGTTATCTTTCACTGTGCTTTTCAAATGCTCTGCATCACCCTTTATAATAGAATTCACACAATATGATATTCCAGAAAAGATCAACCATAATATAATATCTTTTAAATATATATTATTCCAGAATGGTAACTGATAAAATATCATGGTTATTCCCGCCACATATAAAGCAATTATCAGAAAAAAGTGTCTTAAATTTTTGCCTAAGAGGATTTTAATAACGTTCCATAAACTTTTACGGATTTCCCTTTGAGTCAACATCCATACAAAGAATCCTGTACCCCATATGGCAATTGCCATTCTCTTGTTGATAAAATTGTCACTATTTCTTCCATTCATCTACTCCAATCTTCAAAAACTCCACATGCATTTACATTTATAAAATCTATTTCTCGTCGTATCATTCATAGTTATTATCATTTTAGCAAATCTACTGTCGTGATATCGCAACACTTATGTATCTTGCTTCAAAAAAATCCCACATATTACATGTAGGACTTTTCTTATTCACTATATATGCTTTTTGCATGTTCTAAATTTTCTATAATTTTACCTTTCAGACTCTTCGGTGATATGACTTTAAATCTATTCGCATATTGTACAAACCAGCCAACCAATGTCACGCTGTCCATCTTTTTAAATACCGCTTTATACTTTCCTTTTTCTAACGATCTGACCCTTATTCCATCCCCTGCAAAATCATATAATATAGCATTGGTACTCGGTGACGGCTCATATTCCATTTCGATTCTGATCGTATCCCCACTAAAATGATTCACGCTCTTCTTAATATAGTTCTGAATTACAAGCTCAGGATTCACACCAATCTTTTCTTCTGCCGGGATAGCTTCTTCACTGGACATACTCATATTTTCAATCCGGTCCAACCGGTAATTCGTCAACCCGTCATGATTATCATGAGAACCGATCAGATAATAATTATTATCCGACCAATATATCGTATACAGATTCAACTGATACATCTTGCCTTTTTTTCGCAAAACTTTCTCCATTGCATTATTGATCTCTGTATACTGAAACCGAATCTTCTTATGCAAATACATTGCTTCCAGCATAATCTCTATATATTCACCGATCTGACCGACACCCCTGACATTTCCGGGCAGCGGCATAATCATATGCGAAAATCTGCTTCGTCCTCTCTGACTCGTCAGATTTAACAGCTTATTTCGAATCTCATTCGCTTCATGAACGGACACACACCTTGCCTGTTGCACCGAATCTAACATCAGCTTAATTTCCCAGTCTTCCAGCAAATGTTTCTCCATATACCATCCTTTATGTGAATTTTCTGCCTGCTTAATCGGATAACCGCAGCTTTGCAACAAACGCACATCGTCATAAATGGATGTACGGTGTACATTTTCCATTCCGTATTCTTCTTCCAGTTTCTGGCTTATCTGCACTGCATTCATCGGCGTCTTCTCATCGGTGGTCTGGAAAAGTTGAAGGACGCGGATTATTTTTTCTTTATGGGGTGTGGACATAGGGGTGCTCCTTACATTATGTTTTTGAGTTAAAGCGATATATTAATTATACTGTACCGTGCCTGCCTATACAACTTTCATCTTTTCATTTTTTGTAGTTGACTTTCATTAACAAACAGGTTAATATTATATATAAGAAATGGGTTTTTTACTGAGTAATGTCTTCGGACTGGAAAAGGGTGCTCGTTTCTTTTTTTATATTTATTATATCATAAAGGTACTTTTTCCCATCTCTGGCATGTCTGATGATCATAATTACATTAAACACATTATATCGTGTAATTTCTCCATCTTCACCAAACACAGGTAAAGCAAATCTCGATGAATAACGATACCAACCATACATGGCATCTACATTATGTTTTACTTTATAATTCTCAGTAAATTTCTTTCCATCAGCTATTTTAATAAGCTCTGGCAATCCCTGCGCAGCATTGGCCTTTGCTTTGGCATTTGCTCCTTTTAAAATATGTGTGTAGTTGGAATGTGCATATTCATCTGGCAAGTCTGCTCCTATGTAAATAACTTCATTACTATCATCAATAGTACAAATGTCACCAACATATTGCCTTAAATACTTTTCGACCTCATCCCATTTCACCGCCCGCTTCCCTTTGAAAAGAATATCATGAATAAAAACCGTTTTCTTTCCATCTAAATCTTCTATTACATTTACTTTTCTTTTCATTTTAACCTCTCCAACTTTCATCGCGCTACACGCATTGCGTTATTCTTTATCCAAAAAAATAAGTCTTACGACTTATTTTTCATCATATCTTCCACTTCCGCCCGATATTTCATCAAACGTAAAAGATATTCCGGAAGTTCTCTCTTCTCAGCTTCCCAATCTTGAACAGTACGATACGGTATACCATAATAATCACTAAACTCTCTCCTGTTCATTCCCATTTTTTCCCGTAATTCTTTTACTTCTTTTCCTCGACTCATTAGATCACCTTCCAGACGCATTGCGTTAATAAAATAATAATTCATGTATAAATGTCTGTCAATGACTATTTTCTATGCCCCCCCTATTCCATCACAGTTTATCATACTTCGCACTCTTCCCCTTAGCCTTCTCCACCGGATACTTCTCTGCATTCACCCTGATCTTCTCCCGCACGATCTCATCCAGATCCAGTCCGCAAGCATCTGCCAGCAAGACACAATAATTCACAACATCCGCCAGTTCTTCTTTTATTTTCTCCTGTTTTCCTTCATTTAAGACATCTGCGCCACTCCACTGGAATACTTCCAGAAGTTCTGCTGCCTCCAGTGAAATGGAGATTGCCAGATCTTTCGGGTTGTGGAATTGTTTCCAGTCTCTGTCGTCTCGAAATTTTAATATTTCTTTGATTGTTTCTTCTGTCATTTCAATTTTCCTCTTCGATGTATTTACTGAAAATCTCTTATATTCATTATACTTCGCTAACCATTGACGTACAAGAAGAAGTCATATTTCTACGACTTCTTCTAATACAATTGACATTTATCATCAAATAAAGTAATATTCTATACAAAGAAATGGGTTTGTTACCGTACAGCTGTTGCTCAAGCGGGGTGCTCGTTTCTTTTTTATATTCATCGAATTCCAAAAATTCATTTCTAAATCTATCACAAGGTAATTCATGCTGTTTCCTCCTGTTCACTTTTCAGACTCTTTTTACAGATCTTGCAGATTGTTCCTGCCGGTGTAACCAATACCACCTTCGCATATGCCGTGTCACCTATCTTGTCATACAGGCGGCCTGCACTCATAGATTCACCGATGACTGTATACGAACTATTTGCTACATAACCGATCTTCCCAAGTCCTTCATACGTCACTTTGATTGCTTCCTTGTCATATTCATTATCCGGTTCTTTTTCTAATCTGATCTTCATACCTTTTTCCAGAAAATCATTTCCGAAGTAGTGTTTTGTTCCTGTCAGGGTGATAAATATTTTTGCCATTGTGTCTGCTCCTTTCGCTTTGAAAACGTGTTCATCTGAATTTGATTTGTTGTCTTATAATTACTTTTATCTCCCGGAATTCTGTTTTATTCCCTTTGATGTGTATAGTATAATTCAGATGGTGGGGTATAATATTCTCCCCTTTTTTATTTCCATACATCAAAAAAGGAAATCAACCGCAGTCAATTCCCTCTTCTCATCATCAATCATACACCCTTTTCAACACTTCCAGATCAACCTCAAGCTCCCTGTCACCATCTCTTACCTTAGCAATCACCGGTACCCCCGTTAATCTCTCGATCATTTTCTCATTATCTTCCTGCATCGCCCCACCCGAGTAATGATTCAGAATGATTCCTTTTACATCCATTCCGTGATTCCGGATGTATTCTACCGTCAGGACAACCGCATTGATCGTGCCAAGTCCGGCATCTGCGATCACCAAAGTATTCAGATGCAGCATTTTCACAATATCTTCCAGCAGGATCTCATGCTCTTCATCCCAGCGGATCGGACATACAATGCCGCCGCTTCCTTCTACCGTGACATAATCGTACTCTCTCTTTACCCTGTCAAAATCTGCTTTTACCGTTTCCGGATCAACCGGATTCCCTTCTATTCTGGCAGCCAGATGCGGAGACACTGCGTTTTGATACAGATATGACAGTAAGCTGCTGTCTTCCTGTGTGATACCGGCAATCTTCTTTACATAGCCTGCGTCACTTTCTTCTATGGACTCTGCGCCTGATAAGGCGGCCTTATAATAGCCTGCATGGATTCCTGCATCCGCCAGCTTTTTCACGATTAATGCTGTGACATACGTCTTTCCTACATCTGTGCCGGTGCCCGTCACAAATATTCCTTTTGCCATAATCTCATGCCCCTTTTTTTATTAACTCAGATAAAATCCGCTTTTTCGCATTCTAAGTCCCACACCGGCTGCCAGCAGACATAATACAAAATCTCCAGGCATATCTAATGGGAAGCAGGACAAAAAGATCACGCCCAGCGTTGCCGGTGTATGTGCATAAAAGTTCAAGATTATGAATTTATACACGATTCCGATTGCATATGTCACAACAAATCCTGCAAGACAGGCAAGCAGATAGTTCTTGTAACTTGCTTTCAGCTTTTCGCATACTTTTCCGGTTACATATGCGCTTACAATGAATCCGACCAGATAACCAAAGCTTGGCCGGAATATGTATCCGATTCCTCCGCCTGCTGCAAAGATTGGTACTCCGACAAGTCCCAGTAATACATAACATCCTACAGATATTGCTCCCTTATCAGCCCCCAGAATCAATCCTGCAAGCAGTACGAAAAAGAACTGAAGTGTGAAATAATCCATATATGGAACCGGGATCTGGATAAATGCTCCTATGGCAACCAGCGCCGCGAACATTCCGCATAATACCATACTTACGGTGGATATTTTTTTTGTTTTTGTGTTCATTAAATTGTCAACCTTCCTTTCAGTTTATGGTTAACAATTTATCGTATTTCGCTTTGATTGTCAACTTATTTTTCGTGCTAGTTTACAATCATATTCTTGTTTTGCTAATTCAGAATCCATTTCCTACTCCCCATACTGCTCCATAAGCCTCCGGGCCTCTCCCCGCATCTGCTCCACAACCTCATCCGGTCCAATGATCTTAACTGCTTCCCCCAGCGAGAATACCCATCCCAGGAACTGTTTGCTCACATGCACATCCACATTCACCCGGAAATGATCCTCGTCTTCCGGAATCATCATCACATCTTTCCCAAACCGGTCAATGATCACGCCCGCAAGGCTGTTATTTACCAGCATCTTTACAGACGTTTCCTTTCCCCTGAACATTCCGAAACTCTTCTTGGCATAATCCGCCATATCCAGCTTCTTGAAGTGTTCTTTTCCCTCACGGGATTCATCCGACATCCGGATATGCAGCATCTTGTCCACCCGGTAATGCTTGATCAGCTGCGCCTCTGCATCATATCCGATCATATAATAATTCTCATCATCCCAGGACAATCCCCATGGGCTGATATGATACCATGCTCCTCCGTGACGCAGCTCCATCTCTTTCTTCACATTCCACTGGAAATACTGGAACTTGATCTTCTTATTTTCAGAAATCGCATTGTGGATTGCATCGACAGTATAATAGATGCTTTCATTCATCGTCTTAATTCTTCCGGATACATACACCTGTCGCTGCAGCCTCTGTGCATCGTATTTACTGACCAGCTTTTCCAGCTTTTTTATCAGTATGTTGGTCTTCTTCTCTGTGATGAATTTGGAAGACTGGATGGAATCTACCAGAAGCTTTAATTCCGGCAGTTCGAACGGGCGGTTGACTACGCGGTAATGATAGCGGTTGCCGATGGGTTCGCCCTCTACCTCGATCCCGAGCACAGACAGATCACGCAGATCTGCATAGATTGTTTTGCGGTCTGCGGTCACTTCGTATTTTCCCAGTTCTTCCATGATTTCCGGCATGGTAATATAGTGTTCGTCATCTGTATTTTCCAGCATGATCTGTGCAAGACGGTATAATTTTAGCTTTTGATTTGTTCCTTTTGGCATATAAGTATTCCCCTTTTCGTGATATGAGTAAAGTATAGCACACATGGGAATTTTCTTTACACATTTTAAGCACCATTAATCACATCTCTAATCATTCACATAATCATAATAATCCGCTTCGCTGGCAAATAAGATATATTCACCATCTACCATTCCCATATAACCGTCACCTGTGTTAAAACCTTTCATTGCCAGTTCCTCCATTTCTTTGAAAATAAATGATCTGTTTTCCCTTTTATGTCTATAGTTTATAACATCAGGTGGGGTATAAAATTACCTCCCGTCCTCTGCGCATTAAATCGTATGCCGCAAGACGAAAATAAGGGCAAAAAATTCTTTAACCGAATTTTTTGCCCTTATTTTTCTATCTCTGTATATTGTCTGACTTATTTTAAATACTGCATCCATGCCCGCCACATGTATGCCCTTCCTCATGGCTGTGCTCATGGTGAGAACACTTTACATCCGTTAAGTGCCACATAGGAAATCAGAAAATTTGCAAACCAGCCAGCCGGCACAGCAAGCCAGACAAATGCAATGCCAAACCGAGGCGCAAAAATCAAAGCAACTGCCAAACGGATCGCAAGGTTTACCATATTGGCGATGAGAAACGGACGCATGATTCCAAGTCCACGAAGTACTCCATCGGTTGCCATCTTGATACCCATGAAAATGAAAAAGTAACCGAGCCATCTCATATAATCCCCTGACACCTGATATGCCAAGGCAGATCCATCTTTGCCCAGAAATAACGAAGAAATCTGCGTATGCAGTGTTTCAATGACTACAAAAGCAAGGACTGCAAAACACAGATCTAACACCAGTGCCGCGTGATATCCCTTTTTGATACGATCCATTTTCTTTGCGCCAAGATTCTGGGAAACATACGGTGAGACTGCATTTCCGATAGATACAAATATCAAGGAAAAAACATTCTCTACTCTCATCGTTGCCGCATAACCTGCAAGTGCCTGTGTACCGAATGGATTTACAACTGCCTGTACGATCATCATACCGATTGACACTGTAGACTGCTGCAGAACCGAAGGTACAGCAATCCGCAGCATGGAATACAATTCATGCCTGTCAAACCAGTCAAAATGACTTTGATACCGGCGCATCCTGCTAAAGAAGATCAAAAGTGAAAACACTGCCGAAATCCCCTGTGCGATGAGCGTTGCAAGTGCTGCACCAAACACTCCCAAACCAAGTCCCGCCACCATCCAGAAATCCATAAAAATGTTCAAAACAGAAGAAAATATCAAAAGTCCCAGTGGAATCTTGGATTCACCGATCGAAGTGAACATTGTTGAAAGGATGTTATACATAAACAGAAATGGAAATCCCACAAAATAAACACGGAGATACAGTACTGCTTCCTCCAGTATATCCGCAGGTGTCTGTAATAAACTCATCATCGAATGGGAAAAACAAAATCCAAAGACACCCAGAAATATGCTTAGAATCAGGAAACTGATCAATGATGTTGACACAATTGTTTTCATTTTACTATAATCTCTGGCTCCAAAATAACGGCTCACAAGTACACCTGCACCTACACCGGCACCCAATGCTATACAAATGAAGACATTCGTAAGTGCAGCACAGGCACCGACTGCCGCAAGTGCAGATGAGCCAACAAACTGACCAACGATAATAGAATCAGCCATATTATATACTTGTTGAAAAAAGCTGCCTAAAATCATAGGCATTGCAAAAACAGTCAATGCTTTCAGAGGCGCATCTGTGATCAAATATTCATCCTTTGACATTATCTTATTTTCTCCTCCATCAGAAATTATTTTGCATTTTCGAAATGTAAGTTATAAGTTTCGTTATGTAATAATTATATGTAGTCACAGTAACCAAGTCAAGCTATCGTTTACTTTTTGTAATATGAATGATATGATGTAAGTGTCAAATCATAATATTTGATATGCAATGGATATTATTTTACAGGAGAGACTATTATGTACCTAGACAGTTTAGATGAACTGGATCAGAAGATTATCCAGTTACTTATAGAAAATGCACGTATCTCTTACTCTGATATTGGTGAAAAAACCGGTATTTCCAGAGTAGCAGTAAAAGCCCGCATTCAAAGTTTGGAGAAAAAAGGTGTAATCGAAGAATATACGACAATAATAAACCCTCAAAAAATCAGTGGTGCTGTATCATGCTATTTTGAAATTGAAACAAAGCCAGAGCATCTATCACAGGTAACAGATATATTGTATAAAAATGATACAGTTACACAGATTTACCGTGTTACAGGAAAAGACAAGCTTCATGTACATGCCATTGCTTCGTCAAGTGATGAAATGGAATACTTCCTGTACAATGTCATTGACACCCTGCCCGGTATTATCAGCTGCAGCTGCAATACCATCTTATCACGCATTAAAGATATTAAAGGACTGCGGCTATAAATTATATCCAATTTAGACATTGTGATGTTGTATTTACACCCAAACATGGTTTCTGGTTAAACATGATTGAAGGTTTTTTCAGTAAAATGACAAAGCAGATGCTGGGTGAAATCCGTGTGGAAAGCAATAGAGAACTCGAGGATAGAATCTACAGATACTTTGATGAAATCAACAAAAAACCTGTGCCCTACAAATGGACATATAAAATGGATACCATTGATCTTTTTAAAGAAGATATTGATTCTATAGTGTACGAGGTTGTGAATGCAAAAGCTGCTTCAGCAGAAAACAAAAACAAAAAAGCACTAAAACCAATTTCACGAAACAGACTTCTAATTTGCATGGATCATACTAGTTCATTTTTCTCTTTTTATAGAATCCTACAATCAAACCAAAACTAACAATCGCTATTAAAAACCATGTAACTATATTTGTTGTATCTCCGGTTTTTACCGTGTTTATTATTTTCTGAATAGTATTTGGCTTATCTGGTTTTGAAGGTGTCGGCTCCTTTGGCTTATCTGGATTGTTCGGTGGTGTTTCTGGTGAAACCCATTCAGCTTTTGGCT
>OHMN01000612.1_pt1 | contig 32048 bp, 23 predicted proteins | sample 1569361 | NCBI WGS metagenome assembly OHMN01 (sample SAMEA3541508, study PRJEB24748) | human gut metagenome | biome: human gut; feature: human-associated habitat; material: faeces | place: China | collected 2012
TTATATGATTTCTCTATCGCCCCAAATTTCTGCCGGTGCAAATATCCAAAAAGCATTTTATTTCATCCTGAAGCTGCTTTTGTTCCTTTTTAAAATAATAAGAATGCCAAGACCGCTGCAAGTATACCAACCTGTGATAAGGACAGTTGGTAAGCCCTTTTTCAATGGTTTCCGCACTGCGCCACAGCACTGCTTCATCATTGCGAGACTGGGTAATTAATACAGGAACAGTCACCTTAGGCAAATTTTTCACTGCAAGTCTGGACAATCGGGTTAAATCGACCACCCTAGGCAGCCAGCCTACGGTGTACAGGATATTATCTACCTGTACACTGTTATTTTCTCGGTAATAGCGGTCAATGCGATTATAAATCGGATTTCGGCTGAAAAGATTCTTTGTGGAATACAAAGAGCTGCGGCTTTTTAGTCCTATTTTAATGGCAGTATTGAGCAAAATCAGACCTTTTACGTTGGCTTTGGAGCAGACGCTTTCATTAATTGCAAGCAAACCTCCCATAGAATGTCCCACCAAATAAACATTCGGGTACAACTCTGCATAGCGATGTACTTCTTTATGGACTTGCTCTGTCCATTGCTGCTGCGAACTATGTGCAAAATCCTTCGCTGTACCGCCATGTCCCGGAAGTAACAAAGCGGCACACGCATATCCCATATGGTATACAAAATCAGCAAGACTAATAAATTGATAGGGACTGCCTAAAAAACCATGAATGAAGATAACAATGGTATCTGTGTCTTTTCTTAACATTTCAAAAGCCTTATGAGGATTAAACGGTTGGTATTCCAAAGGTTTTAATGGATTTTTTTGTTTGCCCAATGCAATTTCTCCTTTTTCTATATTCTCTGATAAACCAAGAAATCAAAATGAATTTCCGTTTTCAGCGTCTCCGTATGTTTCAAACGTTCGCTGCCTTGTATGGTGGTTTTCCAATAATAAGGCGTCATTGCAAATAAGTCGGCAATGATATCATGTTGGGTAATATAAATTTCATCTTTGACAGTGACACGTTTCTGAAACGCAAATCCATCGTAACATGTATCTTTTTCTTCATTTTCATAAGGGCGTTCATACAAAATCTCTTTTAATCCAAACAAATGACGTGCTCCCGGAACCGCAAGTATCATAACACCGCCGCGCTTTACAATTCTTTGAAATTCTTCAGGCACAATGGGGGCAAAAATATTCAGCAAACAGTCTGCCGAATTGCTTTCAATAGGACTGTCAAAAATACTGCCCACTGCAAATTGAATATCACGATACTTTTTTGCCGCCGCTTTCACGGCAAATTTAGAAATATCAAATCCTGCAAACTCTGCCTGAATTCCCAATGCATCCAAATGCGCTTTCACATGCCCTGTATAGTAACCTTCTCCGCAGCCTGCATCCACAACGACAGGCTGCGTTTTATGTTCAATTGCTTCCTCCACCAAATCGTTGAGCTGATTACTGAACGGAAGGTAAAGACCTGTTTCCAAAAATTCTCTGCGGCACGCAACCATTTGACGGTTATCTCCCGGAATTTTGGAATGCATTTTATTGGGTGGCAACAAATGAACATAGCCTTGCGCAGATATGTCATAACTATGTCCGCTTTTACAGCGGTATGTATGAACCGTATTTTCCAATTTTTTCTTGCAAATAGGGCAAATAAAAACCATATCCGTTCCCCTTATCCATTTGTTATGTAATAGGAATACACCGAGAGATGATTTACTCTCGGTGTATCATGCAGTCTATCCGGCTGTTTGTATGCAGAAGCAATATTTAAGCTTTTGCATCATACCAAGTTTTCCCGATGGTTGCTTCCGCTACCATTGGAACAGATAGGTGAATTGCCTGTTCCATTTCTTCTGTCAACAGCTGCTGAACCAGAGGAGCTTCTTCTTCCGGAGCCTCTACAATCAATTCATCGTGTACCTGTAAAATTAAACGGGCACGCAAACCTTCTTTTTCCAATCGATGTACTACGCGAATCATGGCAATTTTGATGATATCCGCAGCAGTACCCTGAATTGGCATATTCATTGCAACACGCTCTCCAAAAGAACGCAAATTGAAGTTGGACGAACTCAATTCGGGAAGATAACGTCTACGTTCGAATAATGTTTCCACATAGCCGGTTTCTTTTGCATGTTCCACCACATTTGTCATATAATTGCGCACACCGCTGAAATGGTCCAAATATGTTTTGATATATTCTTCTGCTTCTTTACGGGTAACGCCTATATTTTTTGCAAGCGAAAACGCACCGATTCCGTAAATGATACCAAAGTTAACCGCTTTTGCACGGCTTCTCATTAACGGTGTTACCATTTCACGAGGCATATGGAACACTTGTGCGGCAGTATTGCGGTGAATGTCATCATTTTCTTTAAATGCTTCTATCATACCGGAGTCGTTTGCTACATGTGCCAATACACGCAGTTCAATTTGAGAATAGTCTGCATCTACTAAGACACAACCCTCTTTAGCAACGAAAAATTTGCGCAATTCTCTGCCAACATCAGTACGAACAGGTATATTCTGCAAGTTAGGTTCTGTTGAACTGATACGGCCTGTCCGTGTTTCTGTCTGATTGAAACTGGAATGGATGCGTCCATCTTCCTCCACCACTTTTAACAAACCGTCACAATACGTAGATTTGATTTTTGCCAATGTACGGTATTCCAAAATCAGTTCTACCACAGGATGTTCATAACGAAGTTTTTCCAACACTTCTGCATTGGTGGAGTATCCTGTTTTTGTCTTTTTCCCCGCAGGCAGACCCAATTTTATAAACAGCGCTTCTCCCAATTGTTTTGGAGAATTTAAATTAAATCGGTAACCGACTTCCTCATATACTAAATCCTGCAGCCTGTCGATTTTGTTCTGCATGATTTTACCGTATTCGGCAATGCCTGCTTTATCGACGGCGAATCCCAATTCTTCCATTTGCGCCAATACTTTGGCAAGTGGGAGTTCAATTTCGTGCAGCAATTTATGCTGTGTATTCTGAGAAATTTTATCATCTATCACCCTATATAAAGCGGGATAGATTGCCGCCCATTTTACCATAGAATCTTGCTCAATCAGCTGGGAATCCATTTGGGGCTGCTCCACACCGTATTCTGTCGCCATACGCTCTATTTCATAATTGGAAGAAGAAGGATTGAGCAAATAACCCGCAAGCATGGTATCCATTTCTACCTGAACCAAACCGATATTCTGTCTATATAACGCAGCATACAATGGTTTGACATCATGAGTATACTTTTTGATATCCTCACTTTCACAAAACGCTTTTAAAAAATCAGCATGTTTCGCTGTATTAACAGTACAAACGGTATTCTCTAAATGAAAATATAAGGTTTCAACTTGTTTGTCCCGATAAGACACCAAAAAATAGGCGCTGCCTGTTTGTTGTAATTGCTGCAGTAAACTTCGCGTATCATCGCATTCCTTGATTTGCAGCGATTGTTCCGTGATAAGCGCTTCTTGTTCCACTTCAATTTGGTCCAAGCCCCATTTTTTAATCAAACTGAACAATTCCAATTTTGCCATCAACCGTACAGCTGCCTGAACATCTCCCTCTGACACATGGTAATGTTCCAAGTTGGTATCAATTGGCGCTTTCAGACAGATGGTACCAAGCTTATAACTTAAGAAGGCGGACTCTTTACCCTCCTCCAGTTTTTTACGCATGGCAGGTTTTAAATCCAGCTGGTCAAAATCTTGATAAATTGCTTCAATGCTGCCATATTTTTGAATCAAATCCGCCGCGCCTTTTGCACCTATTCCCGAAACACCGGGAATATTGTCGGAACTATCTCCTTGCAATGCTTTGATGTCAATTAATTGGTGCGGCGTTACACCATAGTCCTCTTTTATTTTGGCTTCATCGTATACAGTTACAACCGGTTGTCCAAACTTTGTAGCTGCCAAACGCACTGTAACTGACGGATTGACCAACTGCAAGCTGTCTCTGTCTCCTGTGGCCAACACACATTCGTGACCTTCTTCTGTGCATACTCGCGCCAAAGTTCCTAAAATATCGTCCGCTTCGTATCCTTCACATTCTACAATTTGATAACCCAGCAACGTTAAAAGCTCTTTTAAAATTGGCAGCTGCTGTGCCAATTCCGGTGGCATACCCTTGCGCTGAGCCTTGTAACCATCGTACTCTTTGTGGCGAAATGTTGGCGCACGCATATCAAATGCTACCGCTACCGCATCGGGATTTGTGTCTTCCTTAATTTTATGCAGCATAGTTAAAAAACCATAAATAGCGTTTGTAAATGTACCGTCTTTTGTAGTTAACAATTTAATTCCATAAAAAGCTCGATTGAATATGCTATTTCCGTCCAGCACAAGTAACTTCATAAGTATTTCCATACCTTTCCAAATAGTTAAAATAATGCTTAACTATAATTTGCTTTATTATAGCATTAAAAAAATTGTGTTGCAATTTTTAACGTAATAAAAGCTAAAACGTTCTTACCAATAACCAAAATCTACGATTTTGCTGTTATTGCTAGGTTGTTATAACATAAAAGAAATTGTTTCACAATTTCTAACCTATAAACGTTAAAACGTTCTTGCCAACAGCCAGAACCCTATCTTTTCCGCTGTTGCTAGGCTATATCAGGGTTATCATGTTTTAACAATTGCCAAAATTTCAACCTGCTATACGGTCATAACACAATTTTTAATGCAAATTTGCTGTTTATCAGTAACAAAAATTGCGTTATTCCCTGTTTTATGATAGAATAACTCATTATTAAAATTTTATGTATTTTAATTTACTTAGAAACGGTAGGGTTTAATTTGAAAATCGGCAATATTTCTTTTGATGGAAAAGCAATTTTGGCACCTATGGCAGGTGTTTCGGATAAATCGTTTCGCGAATTGTGTACTTCTTTTGGCGCTGCATATGTCATCTCTGAAATGGTAAGCTCCAAAGGGCTGCAATACAGTGACCGAAAAAGCAAAGAATTAATGGAGTTGTCTCCCGCAGAACGTCCTGCAGCAATTCAAATTTTTGGAGATCAACCTGAAATTATGGCCAAAGCAGCTGAAAAAGCAATGGAATTCGAACCCCAAGCCATTGATATTAACATGGGGTGTCCGGCTCCTAAAATCAGCAACAGCGGAGGCGGTTGTGCTTTGATGAAACGTCCTGATTTGTGCGGAGATATTGTCTTGGCTGTTAAAAAAGCCGTGTCTGTTCCTGTAACCGTGAAAATTCGTAAAGGGTGGGACAAAAACAGTATCAACGCAGTAGAAATAGCATGTATTTGTGAACAAGCCGGAGCTGACGCAATTGCAGTACATGGCAGAACCAGAGAGGATATGTATACGCCGCCTGCCGATTGGGATATAATTCGTCAGGTCAAACAAGCCGTATCTATTCCCGTAATCGGAAACGGTGATATCAACACTGCACAGGATGCAGCCAAGATGATAGAAGAAACAGGCTGTGATATGGTTATGGTAGGTCGTGGCGCGTTGGGAAATCCTTGGATTTTTTCACAAATCAACGCATATCTGTCTGATAACTGCACCATTCTTCCTCCACCTTCTATTATGGAACGCATGCTGGTTATGAGAAAACATATGGTAGCCTTATGCGACCACAAAACAGAACAGCATGGAATGAAAGAGGCCCGTAAGCATGTTGGCTGGTATGTAAAAGGAATCCATGGTGCGGCAGAGTTCAGGCGCAGAGCGGGATATTTGTCTACCTTGACAGAACTGAATCACTTAATTGAAGATATTATAAAAGAAAATTCTCAAGCAGAATAAATATAAACTTTATATCTAGAAGAAGGTTGTTGTACAATAACCTTCTTTTTTACATGCAAAAATAGCAATATTCCAATTTTATTTTGTGCCGCCATTTCATTAATTACATAAATATGCCATTTAGCTACAAAAAGCAAACTTTATTTCTTAGATATGTTACACTTTAAAAATAGTAAAAATGTTTAAAAAACATGCATATTTATACCATTTTATGGTATTTTTTGTTGAGAAATAAAGTTTGCTATTTTTACCAAAACCTATAATGATAATCTGCAAATAACAATAAACAACTCATTGAAAAGGGAATTTCAGGGTATGCATTTTAAGAGAGCTCTGTTTATTGTTTTTATATAGATGATACTCTTGTTTTACAGGAGAATTGAAGATTAAAGAAGGAGATTTAGATGAAAACAAAAAAATGGAAAAAGATTTTGGCGTTCATTCTTGCTTTATCTATTCTATGTTCCTGTATTATCGGTACAGTTGCAGTATATGCAGAGCAGGTTAATCCCCAAACAGGCATATCACAAAACAGCCCCGGTTCTAATGTGACCGATAATAACAATGCAAATGAAGAAAGAACAACCGATATTACGAAAGAAAACATTTCTTTGTTTGCAGGAGATTCTGCAGAAGTCAGAAATTTTAAAATTCAGTCAGCCAAGCGTGTAAGCACAGGTACTACACCTTTTGATGCAAATGATGATCCAGGTAATGATTCGTCTAAAAATAATGCAATTGTCAGATCTTTTGATGACATTGGTTATGAATTTACTTACGCAGGTGAAATTAGTGGTAATGTACAGGCAGTAGAACTTGAATTTAAGTTTACCTTAAATGTTTCAAAAAAATATGCGGAATTTGATGAAGATGTTTTAAAAAGCTGGATGACAGATATCGTCCAAGAAGATGTAAACGGTGTTTGTACCTTAACAGGTAAAACCATATATAACAGTGCTGGCGGTGGAGCAGGTTTCCAATCTTTTTCAGAAACAAAATATATACCTGTTAACGTAAAAGGCATGAATCAATCCCAAGAGGTTATTCCTACCTTCAACGTAAAACTGACAAAAGATACATCTGCTGATTCATGGAAAACAAAAGTCATGAGTGGAACAGATGAAAAGGCCATTGTTTCTGCAGTACCTATGTACGACATTGAATTGGTAAATCCAACAAAAATGAACTCCGTTGGTACCTATGATTTTTCAACAGGAAACGGAACTGCCCCTAACAAAGATGCTGGCAGCGTTTATGGCAGACTGCTGGACTTTGGTATAGGTCTAAGAATGAAAGCGGTTGACAGTAATAAGGGAATGAAGGGATTTTATATTCCCGAAACAACTGATAATTTAACTTTTACGATACATCCAAGTATCAGTGAAAACGGTGTTCCCACCTCTCTGCAAGCCTTGTTATGGGATTATAAAGAGAATACCTACGGCACTACCGGTATTGGTGGACGCGACTTAACCAATGGTGCCGGAAACGCTGATGTATATGCAGCTGCACTCCCCCAAACAAATTCTGCCGGTTCACCAAACAGTTTCACAGTAAACAATGGAGGAACCTGGACATTTGTGCAAAACAAAGATGGCAGCATTGATGTAACAGTTACCGGAGCAAGTTTATATAATCAAAAGGGAGAGTTATTCGCACCTACTTTAATGGGAAATGGCGCTACTACACTTAGTCCTACTCCCTCTCAGGGAAATCTTTATATATCAACAGCCTATTTTCAAATGGTAGCTCCTCTTGATAAAAATGAGCATGATAATAAAAAATATCAATTAGAGATTTCTGACAGTAACATGAAAGTACCTTACCAAGACGGTTTAGGTAATTCTTTGGTCAGTACGACACAATCCATTACAACAAACGATACCGTAATAAGGGACTATGAAATTTTCCGAGATGGGAGTTATGGATTATTCCATTATATCGGCAGAGAAAATCAACAAAATGGTTTTTGGGGCAGCAACCTTTCCAGTAATAAAGCAGGAATGGGGTTAGATGCTTACGCATTAAAGGGTTCAACTGTACAAATAGCCGGTGCCTTTTCCTATGCCGGTGATGATAAAAATGAGTTAAAAGCCATCAATTTATTGATGAGAATAGATGATGAAGCCATGCAGCCCAGTGCTTCTGCATCCAATGGAGTTCCAACAAGCTCGAATGTTGCGGGGGATGTGACATTATTGTATGCTGCAAAACCCAATGGAGAAGGTTGGACATCCGACACTGAAATGTTATCTTCAAAAGAGCAAGATTTGGTGTACTTTGCGTCCATGGCTGATTTAAAAGCAGCATATCCTGATGGTGTTTGCGTTGCTGTTTTGGCTGAAGTAAGAAATATCACAAACCTGCAAGAAGTAACACAATACCAAATTGGATTTAATGTGGATATATTGAGCACTGCAACAGAAGGAAATGTGTACCAAACAGTTCATACAGCAGCCTTCTATAAGTCCAATAAAAACATCACTGCAAATGATACACGTTTAGACAAAAACAGCTATGATAAGTTAAATCAACCTAACTCTTATGTTCGTGATAATAATCAATATGAAAAAGCACAATATAATAATGCACATCAAATTGTGAACAGCAGTTCTTCTATGGCCAGCTATGCAAGAGGTGCTTCATTATTAATTGTAGGTGTGGAAGCAGGCATTGAAAAATCAATTGATGCAAACAATAAATCATTTGACCTTTCAACAGGCGTTACGTTTATTCCTTACCGCTTACAACCTATCTTAAACGTTGCAAGCGGTAAAGAAGGAGATACCATCAGACGAGTAACGATAAGTGATATTCTTCCCGCTCAACTAACTGTAAGTAACGATACGAAATTTTATTATGGTGATCAACCAATTACAGCATCTATTGAAAAGTTAGTAGATGGAACCACCAAAGTCAGCTGGACTATTGAAAATGTTCCCACAGGTGTAGTACTGCCTGCAATTACATTTAATGCAGAATTGAATTTCGAGAATATCGATTTACAACAATCTACTCATACTGTATATAACACAGCTTACATTGAAGCGGAAGGAGATAACAGAGTATTTAGTTCTCAATGGCCTTCCCACCCCAATCAATCCGAAGCTACAGCTACCTTGGTAGTCAATAAATCATTAAATTTATCTAAACAGGCACTCCAAAGTGATGCTGAAATAAATGGAGATATTCAATGGAGAATTGCTTTTACAAATACTAACAGCTTAGACTATACAAACTATAAAATGTTGGATGTTATGCCTTACAACGGAGATGCTAATGGCTCTTCATTTGACGGATCTTATACCATTACAGCTACCTTAACAGCTCCTTCAGAAATAAAATTATATTCATCTACCGACAAAAATGTACGTGGGACCAACGTTTCAACCGTAGATGAAACATTGTTCCAAGAACTTGTACCGACACAAACATTGGCAGATAAAAATGTGTATGAGTTGAACGAAGATGTTACCGCTTTATTATTAAAAGGCACACTGCCAACATTCGAACGATATGTATTGGATATTACCTTACATCCTACAAACAATAATGGTGGTAATGTCTATGGCAATAGTGCTTCCATGGAAGCAGACGGATTAAATGAGCTAACTACTCCTATTTCTAAAATTAATGTTAGAGAAAGAACTCTTTCCGGTATTGCATGGCTTGATGCAAATCAAGACGGTTTAATTGGTAACACAGAAGAACGAATTCAAGATTTAACCGTAACCTTATATCATACTGATGCCATTACAGGACAAGAAACCATTGCAAAGGACATCAATAATAACGACTGCATTACTACTACCAATACAAATGGCGAATATTCATTTACGAAACTGCCATCAGGAACCTATAAAGTGGTATTTACAGATCATTCCGGAACACCAATTTCATTTGCAGATTACATTGTGACCGATAAGAATATGGGAACTGATGAAGCAATCAACTCGAAATCAGACGCAATAAAATCTCCTGAAAATATATTAACCTCCGCAGAAATTAAAGATATTACGCTACCTACTCTGAGCGAAATGCAGAAAAATAATATCACTATTTATCAAAAACAATATCAAAATCTGGGTATTTACAGAGCATTGGTTAATAAATCCGTGACAAAAGTCTGGGATGATAACAACAACCAAGATGGTATCCGCCCTACAGAAATCAAAGTACAGCTGTATGCCAACGGCACTCCTGTTGGAAATGAGACTGTCCTAAATGAAGGCAATGCTTGGTCCCACACTTTTACTGATTTACCTCAGTTTGAGGGCGGAACAGAAATTGTTTATACTGTAAAAGAAGTTGATGTTCCAACAGACTATACCGATAATGTTGAAATTGGTACTGACGGAAACTTTACTCTGACTAACTCCCATACACCTGCAACAGTAGAAAAATCTGTGACAAAGGTTTGGGATGATAACAACAACCAAGACGGCATTCGTCCTACAGAAATCAAAGTACAGCTGTATGCCAACGGCACTCCTGTTGGAAACGAGACTGTACTAAATGAAGACAACGCTTGGACTTATACTTTTACTGATTTACCTCAGTTTGAAAACGGTAAAGAAATAGAATATATCGTGAAAGAAATAAATATACCCAATGGTTATACAAACCATATAACGATTGATGAGAACGGAAATATTGTTGTTACGAATACACACGTTCCTGCAATTGTGTATCCACCTGACGACAGTTCTCATAACAATATGCATACTGCTAATACAGGCGATGCATCAAACAACCTTATCTGGATACTTATGTTAGTGGTATCCGTGTCCGGAGCGGTGTCTATTTTGTTCGTAAAAAGAAATCGCAATAGATAAAAGACAAAAGCAAACCATTTATTCTTTATGACAAAATAAAAAGTAGTATTTATTTCAAAAACAGCAGCAAATATCAATAAAAAGCTCGTACAAACAGTTTGTTTTGTACGAGCTTTTCCATATATACGGCACTATATCTTATCCGTATACCAAAAATAATCATGACTGTACGAAAAATGCGCTTACTTATGAGACCATAGAAAATAATTTGCATCATAAGTGACCGCAGTATAATCAATAAAACATATAAATAAAAAAGCTGTAATTCTCTATACAAAGAAATTTACAGCTTTTTGAATTATTCAAAATCAATAATAACTTTTAATGCGTTTTCTCTTGCCGCATTTGCAAATGTATCGTAAGCATCCATAATTTCACTGAACTTAAAGTGATGCGTAACCAATTGCTGTGGTTTAATTTTGCCGGAAGATACTGTTTTCAACAGCATAGGTGTTGTATTTGTGCTAACCAAACCGGTTGCGATTGTAATGTTTTTAATCCAAAGGTCTTCCAAATGAAGTTCAACGGATTTACCGTGAACGCCTACGTTTGCAACATGGCCGCCTTTTGTAATAATTTTTTGACAAATATCAAAGGTTTGCGGAATACCTACCGCTTCAATGGCAACATCAACACCAAGACCATCTGTCATTTCATAAATTTTCTTAATTGCAGCATCCATATCTTTGGAATTTACAGTATCTGTAGCACCAAAACGTAAAGATTCTTTCAAGCGATTATCATCTAGGTCAATCATAATAATACGTGCCGGTGAATAGAATTGGGCTGTTAACAAAGCAGCAAGTCCAATTGGACCTGAACCTACAATTGCAACTGTATCACCCGGTTTTACTTGACCATTCAATACACCAATTTCAAATCCGGTTGGTAAAATATCACTGAGCATTACAGCTGCATCATCCGTAATTGACTCCGGAATGTGATATAAACTGTTATCAGCGTGAGGAATATGTACATACTCTGCTTGAGTACCGTCAATCATGTAGCCTAAAATCCAGCCGCCATCATCACAGTGAGCATAAAGACCCCTTTTGCAATAAGGACATGAGCCGCATGAGGTAACGCAGGAAACAATTACTTTATCTCCAACTTTAAAGTTACTTACATTTTCTCCTACAGACTCAACAATACCAATGCCTTCATGTCCCAGCACTCTGCCTTCTTCAACTTCCGGAGTATCCCCTTTTAAAATATGAAGGTCAGTACCGCAAATGGTGGTTTTCAACATTTTTACCACTGCTGCCTTACTGTTTTGCGGAGTTGGTTTTGGTCTTTCCAATACTTCTTTTTTACCTGGTCCTAAATATACCATTGCTTTCATAGTCTCACTCATGTTTCATCCTCCTTTAAAATGGTTAATTTTTACTGATGTGTACATCATATAACAAAAGATTATTTTTGTAAATAATAAATAAAAAGTTAACAATATGTGTTATATTTTTAACTAAATTGGTTTATTTTATCACAAACTTTATCCTGTTTTTTTGATATTTTCCGTAATAATGAATATCTCAAAAAAGAAAAGGACGCCTCAAATGAGGCGCCCTTTTTCACATTTATATGATTCCAAAATTTATTTCCCTGAAAATAGTAATGCATAACCATAAGGCTCCAAAGTTAATGTACCGTTCCAAACAGCCTTTCCAAGAAGTGCTGACGCAGTTTCCCATTCCTGAGCCATAAACAAATGTTTACGCTGCTCTGTTCTGTTTGCTGCTACCAATAATTTTTGACCAACCGCTTCATCTGAACGGATATATACAAAACAATCGTCATCAGCATAGTACGGTTCCAAGGTTCCTTGCTTTAATACTTCACAGCTATGACGTATTTTCCCTAAACTGCGGTACCAGTTCACCAGCTCTGCATCTTCATGCCCCCAGGGAAAGCAACCTCTGTTAAATGGATCGCGATATCCCTCCATTCCTGCTTCATCTCCATAGTAAACGCAAGGAATCCCGGGCAGGGTGTATTGCATGAGCGAGGCCAGCTTTAATAAAGACAATCCTCTGCTGCGCTGCTCCTGCGATAGTTTTGTTCTGCTCTGCCACTCTCTGTCCCGTCCGTTTAACGGCTCTCCTCCCAACACAGTCAAAATACGTTCTGTATCGTGAGTCCCTATATGATTCATTAATAGGTGAATCGCACTAGGCGGATAGTGTTCCAATACAGTCATAATCAATTCCATCATTTCTGCAGGATTTTTTCCTGTTAAAAAACCTATGATTGCCTCGCGAAACGGATAATTCATCACGCTATCCAATTGCTTACCAAGTAAGTATCTTCTGCGCTGTCCGTAAGCCATTTTATTGGAGGCATCCTCCCATACTTCTCCCAGTATCATGGAAGTTGGTTTTACCTGTTTGGCAGCTTTTGTTATATGATCTAAAAATAAATCAGGAAGCTCATCTGCTACATCCAGCCGCCATCCGTCTGCCCCTGCTTTCAGCCATGTTTGTATTACTCCATCTGTTCCATTGATGTATGCGTTGTACGTCTCATTGGTTTCATTCACGTTTGGAAGTGTTTCAAAGTTCCACCAACAGGCGTATTGCTCCGGCCACTGATAAAATTGATACCAATCATAATAAGGAGAGTCCTGAGATTGATAAGCACCTAATGTTTGGTATCTGCCCTTACGATTAAAATAAATGCTGTCACTGCCTGTATGGTTAAACACACCATCCAGTATGATGTGTATCCCTCTTTTATTTGCTTCTTTGCACAGACGTTTAAAATCCTCTTTGCTGCCAAGCAACGGGTCTACTTTTGTATAATCCGCTGTATCATAACGATGATTGGAATGAGCTTCAAAAATAGGATTCAAATAGATACAAGTGATACCTAAACCTTGTAAATAATCCAATTTTTGAATGATACCCTCCAAATCTCCGCCAAAATAATCAGAGTTTGTGATTTCTCCCTGATGATTGGGCCTCCATTCCGGTTGTGCCCCCCACCGCTGATGCAGATAACGGTCCTGAGGTACGTTATATTTTGTAGTACCTGAACGATAAAAACGGTCGGGGAAAATCTGGTACATAATCCCTCCGCTTAGCCAATCAGGTGTTTGATACTGAGATTCAAATACTGTCAGCTGCCAGCATTCTCCTTCAGGAGAGCCGTACTCATCGATTCCGCTTTCACCGCCAAAGCGACTTGTAATTCCCAGGGTACCCCTCCAGGTATCAATTTCAAAACGGTAGAAGTAAAGACCGGACTGTTCAGGTGTAAAATCACATTCCCACCATTCATGGTCTTCTCCATTCATTCCGCACCAAAACAAACCAAGTGTTTTTACTTGTTTTGTAAACTCTTCCCCAACCATAAGGCGCGCCGCGCTGCATCGGAATTCTCTTGGAACCAATAATTTAAAATGGATATTTGTATGAGCTTGAACCGCCCCTGTTGGATTGCGGTAAATAGGATTTCTGGAATGAAACATAATCATCTCTCCAAAAAAGAGCAGGAAACAGATTACGTTCTTCCTGCTCTTGCTTGATATTTTCTATGACTTAGGAATTGGTGCCTCTTTTGGTCGATTTTGCCGTTCTTTTTGTTGCTACTGATTTTACAGCTGTTTTTTTCACGGGTTCTTCTGCTTTCTCAGTTGTTTTTGCAGCTGTTTTTTGCTCCTCAGACGGAACCGGAGTTGCTCCCCAAATATTTTGTGCATATTCGTGAATAGCCCTGTCTGCGGCAAATCGACCTGCACCTGCGATATTAACAAGCGCCATTTGCTGCCATTTCTGTTGGTCGGCATACAATTTTTCCGCTTTTTGATGTACTTTGCTGTAGGAATCAAAGTCTGCCAATACCATATAAGGGTCTACATTTATCAAATTATTTACAATATCATGGAATTCAAATCCATTTAGACCTGAACGCATTTCTTCAATTGCATGTTTAATCACAGGATTGTTGTCATAAAACAGTTTGGACTGATAACCGTTTTTGGATAAAGACTGTGCTTCCGGTGTAGTCATACCAAACAGCAGCATATTTTCATCGCCCACGGTTTCATGTATCTCAACATTCGCTCCATCCAGCGTACCTAATGTGATAGCGCCGTTAATCATGAACTTCATATTTCCGGTACCGGATGCTTCCGTACCTGCAAGTGAAATTTGTTCGCTGATGTCCGCTGCAGGTATCATCAATTCCGCCAATGTCACACGGTAATCTTCCAAATAAATCACTTTCATTTTATCGTTTACCCTTGGGTCATTATTGATGACTTCACCCAGTTCCACAATGAAGCGAATCATTTGTTTTGCAAAATAGTAACCAGGGGCCGCTTTTGCACCAAAAATATACGTATGCGGAGTAAAGTCAGCATTTGGATTTTCTCTCAGCCACTGATAAGTAGCCAAAATATGCAGTGCATTTAAATGCTGGCGTTTATACTCGTGCATACGTTTGACCTGTACATCAAAAATAGAGTTTGGATTTACTACAACATTGTTGCTTTTTTTGATATACTCGGCCAAACGTTGTTTATTATGATATTTAATAGTTTCTAATTTTTCAAGAGTTACTTTGTCATCTTTATATACTAAGAATTTAGATAATTCATTGGCATCATGGATATACCCATCTCCAATGGTCTCGGTTAAAAAAGCAGCCAGTTCCGGATTGGATTGGTTCAGCCAGCGTCGATGTGCAATGCCATTGGTAACGTTTTTAAACTTTTGAGGCATGACCTGATAAAAATCTTTAAATACGGTTTCTTTTAAAATATTACTGTGCAATTGAGAAACACCGTTTACGGAATGACTTGCAACCACTGCCAAATTTGCCATTTTTACAAATCCGTCATTGAGTGGGGCCATACGTCCTACCTGATAGCCGTCTATTCCTTTTTCATGCATCTGAGCACAGAAGCGACGATTAATTTCCTCTATAATTTGATAAATACGGGGCAGTCTTCTTTTAAATAACTCTATACCCCAACACTCCAACGCTTCTGCCATAACCGTATGGTTGGTGTAAGCAATGGTGCGGGTTACAATATTCCACGCCGCATCCCAGCCATAACCGCATTCATCCAACATAATGCGCATCATTTCAGGAACCGCTAAAACGGGGTGCGTATCGTTTAAATGAATGGCTGCCAACTCAGGTAAGTTATCCAAAGAACTGTAAGTAAACAAATGACGGCGGATAATATCCTGTATGGTAGCAGAAACCAAGAAATATTGTTGAGTTAAACGCAAACTTTTACCCTCTTCGTGATTATCACCCGGATACAGTACCTTTGTAATTGCTTCCGCAAGCGCATTTTGTTCCATTGCGCGCAAATAATCACCATCGTTGAATAACTGCATATCAAAATCAGCAGATTTGGCTTTCCAAACGCGCAATACACTGACACCTTTTCCGTCCATACCTGCAACATACATATCATACGGCACTGCAATTACTTTTTTATAATCCTTATGATTTACCATATGATATTGATTGTTCCAAGATTCCTCAATATAACCATCAAAGTGTACTTCAACTGCTTTATCCTGTTGAGGTGTCATCCAGATTTTACCGCCAGGAAGCCAAAGGTCCGGCAGCTCTGTCTGCCAACCGTCCACCAATTTTTGATGGAAAATACCGTATTCATAGCGCAAAGAATACCCCATTGCAGGGTAACCGTCTGTTGCCAAACCATCTAAAAAGCATGCTGCCAAGCGGCCTAAACCGCCATTTCCCAGACCTGCGTCAGGCTCCTGCTCATAAATACTATCTAGGTTAACGCCCATATTTTTTAGGGCTTTACGGAAATCTTCTTCTATTCCCAAATTAAACAGATTGTTTTTCAAAGAGCGACCCATTAAAAATTCCATGCAAAGATAATAAATCTTTTTTGATTTCTGCGCACGATTTAAAAACTCACTGCGACCCTCCATCAGCATTTCTTTTACCATAAGGGCAACTGCTTTATAATATTGCATATCTGAAGCTGTTTCCGCTTTTTCGCCAAATTGATGTGCAAGTTTCTCTTCAATACCCGCCTGAATTTTCTTGACAGATTGTTTATAGTTCATGTTTTTCCCTCCAAATAAATAAAAAACAAGCCTTGCTTTTTGATTTTGGGTCACAAATATCTATTTTATACTTATGTCCAGTATATACCAAAACCAACCGTTTTTCAACTACAATACAATGCTTGAAATCAAATGTATCAACATTGACCAAATCCGCATATTTACAGCCTTTTAGATGTATCCTTTTTCCATAAAGATGAATTTTCATTTTCATGGAAAAAGGATATTTTTTTGTACAATATCTCTAAAATCTTTATAATTCATCTGCTGCGGAAGAATTTCATATTTAAAACGAAATGATATGTGCCATTGGCATGTAAAAATACGGAAAATACGCGAAAACCTCTTTTAAAAGAACCCGTTTTATACTATAATAATAAGTATTATCCATTTCGCCTTGGCAATAAGGAGGTATTCCATGGACAAGACCAAAGTAAAATTACGTATTTGTGACATAGACTGTACCATTACGAGTGATGACAATGAAGAATATGTACGTACCATCGGCGATGAAATTGACCGTGCCATCTCTGCCGTTTTAAAGAAAAACGACCGTATCTCTCTTTCTATGGCCGCCATTATCACTGCCATGACTTATTGTGACGAATCTGCCAAGGCAAAAGCTGAATTAGCAGAATTAAAAACACTTGATAAAAACAGGTCAAACGAATATGAACGTTTAAAACAAGCCGCAGAAACAGCACAAACCGAAGCAGAGCAATTGCGCTCTGAACTTCAGGTATTACATGCATTTTTAACAGAAGACAAAGATTTGGAAAAAATGCCGGGATTCAAAAACGCACTGGTTACGGCAAATCAAAATCTTTCTCCGGGACAAAACAGGGATTCTTCCGATGCGAACAATGCCTCTGAGGACACTTCAAATACATCGCAAGAGACACAGAAGCAGCAAATAAATGAAACTCCCGCGCCTGCATCCGTAGAGGATGCACACACATTGGAAGAGCTCCGTAATTCTATTGACACAGAAGAAATAGACCAAATGGTAGATAATCCCTTAGAAGGTGTGCCTTCTGCTGTGAACAAACCTCAAACTAAACATAACAAACAAAGCCGCCACCAGAAAAAACAACAAAAAATGGCACAAAAAGCAGCTGAAAAAGAAGGACCGCGCCATATACCGCCATATTCCCCTGTTCAGCGTGCAGAACACCCTGTACCGGACTTATTAACAGGAAGTTACACACGTCCCAAATCACCAATTGAACCTGAACTGCCGTCTGACGATACGTTTATTGGCTATTTTGAGAAACAATAATCCATACATAGCGGCACAAAGAACACATGCACTCCCTGATTCGGGGAGTGTATTTTTCAATCACACTGAAAACCATTCATCGAAAGGATACTTACATGAAACAACCGAAATTGGAACTGTTATCTCCTGCGGGTTCATGGGAAGCTTTGGAAGCTGCCGTGCGAAGCGGCGCCGATGCTGTATATTTAGGCGGCAGTCTGTTCAGTGCCCGTGCCAACGCGCAAAATTTTGACCATGATACACTGAAACAAGCAGTTGCATATTGCCATGCCCGTGGCGTAAAGGTGCATTTGGCAGTAAATACAATCTTATTGAATCATGAGATTGAGCCGGCGCTGGATTTTGTTGCCTTTGCCTGTACGCTTCCTGTCAATGCCGTTATTGTACAGGATACCGGTTTGCTTCATCTTTTGCGCCAAGCTGCGCCGACACTGCAAATTCATGCTTCCACACAAATGTCCGTGCATACTCCGGAAGGCGCAAAACTGCTGGCGGAACAAGGCGTCTCACGGGTTGTACTGGCTCGCGAATTATCTTTAAGAGAAATCAAAGAAATTTCCCGGGCATTAAAAGACGGTGGTTTTGCACATGTTGAAATGGAACATTTTGTACACGGCGCATTGTGTATGTCTGTTTCGGGCCAATGCTACTTCAGCTCTTTGCTTGGTTCCCGCAGTGGAAACAGAGGCCAATGTGCACAAACCTGCCGTCTGCCTTTTTCCGCAAAAGGCGGAACAGGTTATGACCTGAGCTTAAAAGATTTATCTATGATTGAACGGATAGGAGAGCTTGCCGATGCTGGCGTTACCTCCTTTAAAATTGAAGGGCGTATGAAACGTCCGGAATATGTAGCGGCAGCAACAGCCGCTTGCCGTTTTGCCTTAGACCAACAGGCTATTCCGCAAAATTTAACCGAAAATCTGGAAGCAGTATTTTCTCGCTCCGGATTTACAACAGGATATCCCGACGGAACATTAGGCCGTGATATGTTTGGCATCCGTACCAAAGAAGATGTTACCAGTGCTACCAACACGGTATTTCAGCAGCTGCACAGCTACTATCAAAAAGAACGTCAATCTGTCCCTATTACGTACTCTCTTATGATAAAAAGAGGCACTCCTGTTACCATAACGGTTTCCGACCATGAGCAACATACTGTTACAGTAGAAGGAGACATTCCGCAGCAAGCCATTCATCGTCCAATAGACGAAGCGCGCTGTTTGGAACAATTAAAAAAGACAGGGGGAACCCCCTTTTATTGCACAAACGTCACTTGCTCCATCGAACCTGATTTGTCCATTCCCGTTTCTTTGCTGAATCAACTCCGCAGAGAGGCGTTGGAACAATTACTCAAACAGAGAGAACAGGCACCGGTCATTCCGTTTCATCCTGTCTCCTTCCCTACAAAAACATCACGGCAAAGCACTGAGCCACTTCCTTTGCGGGCTGTATTCACCAGATTGCATAGCGCAGACGATATTCCTGACTGCGCAAATGTTTGTCAAATGATTTATATCCCAATCAATACCAAAGAACACATTGTTAAAGAATTGCAAAACCGTGGTTTACCGCTGGCAGTTACTATGCCGCGCGGTATGTTCGGAACCGAACGTACCATCGCTTCCAAACTGGAACAGTTCCTAAAATGGGATATTTCCCACGTTTGGGCAGGTACTGTAAACAGCGTTGCACTGGCAAAGACAATGGACTGCAACATTCATGGAGGATATTCTCTCAACGTGACAAACACAGCCGCTTTTGAGTGGTACGAACAATTGGGGCTGACGGACCTTGAGCTAAGTTATGAACTGACACTGAAGCAAAGTGCTAAGATAGGAGGAAGCCTTCCCCGCGGATTGTTATTATACGGACGACTTCCTTTGATGTTATGCCGCAATTGCCCTGGAAAAAATGACGGCAAAAACTGCAAAAACTGCAAAAATTGCAACGGCACCACATGGCTGACAGACAGAAAAAACATAAAATTTCCTGTTCAGTGTGATTATGGATGCAGTGAAGTTTTAAATGCAGTTCCTTTGACAATGTCTGATAGAATTTCGGATATATCCGGTATGAATTTTGGAATATTACGATTCACTGTTGAAAACTCTGTTGAAATTGAGGAAACTTTTCAGCAATTTTTGTATCAAAAAGCGCCTTTAGGGCATTATACCCGTGGTTTGTACGAAAAAGGAATCAAATAAGTTATGTAAAGTTCAATTCCCTGTGGAAATGTTGAAAGTTTAGAAAAAGGAGAACGCCATGTTATATTTAGCTTCTGCTTCCCCACGCCGTAGAGATTTATTAAAACTTGCAGGATTCCGGTTTACAGTAGAGCCTGCTGAAATTGACGAAGTAATGTCTCAGGACGATCCTGCATGTTTGGTACAAAATCTTGCATTAAAAAAAGCGAGAGCTGTTGCAAAGCTGCATCCGGATGATGTCGTTTTGGCAGCCGACACCGTTGTTGCGTTGGACAACCATATTCTTGGAAAACCCCAGGATAAGGAACAAGCACAGAAAATGCTGCGTATGCTGTCCAACCGGGTTCACCAAGTATATACCGGTTACTGTATTTTAAAACAAAACCGTTGTGAAATTGGCGTAAGCTGTACTTCCGTTGAATTTTATCCCTTATCCGACGAGGATATTGAAAGCTATATTGCAACAGGCGAACCCTTTGACAAAGCCGGCGGATACGGTATTCAAAGCCTAGGTTCCTTATTGGTGCGTAAAATTGACGGAGATTTCTACAATGTGGTCGGTTTACCCATTGCGGAAATCAGCCGCTTGCTCCGCACCTTTGGTTCTTCAAAAACTGCAGAAGAATCGAACTATGGAAAAGAGAGTCCAACGCTGTAACATATTTGCTGAAACTGTACCTATGTTTTGAATTTGTTTACAAAATTTTTAGTTGAGAATTGATTGATAAAAGGTTATAATAAATTGGAATAGAAGTTTCTAATCTATACCATAATATAAGATAGAGATAGATTGTTTCAAATATTTGAACGGAATACCGTCTGAAAGGCGGACGAAAGGGGAAAATCAATGTTTTCAAAAGATATTGGAATTGACTTGGGTACAGCTAACACCCTTGTATATATGAAGGGCAAAGGTATTGTCATGCGCGAACCCTCTGTTGTAGCGGTGGATGTGCGCTCCGATACTGTACTTGCAGTCGGTTCTGAAGCAAAGAATATGATAGGCCGTACACCCGGCTCTATTGTAGCAGTACGTCCGTTAAAAGACGGTGTCATTGCAGATTTTGACATCACTGCTACCATGCTGAAACATTTCATCCGTCAGGCAACCAAATCCAGTTCTTTTGGACGTCCGCATATTGTTGTCTGCATTCCTTCCGGCGTTACAGAAGTAGAACGCCGTGCTGTTGAAGACGCTGCACGCCAAGCAGGCGCCAATCATGTTGACTTAATTGAAGAACCAATGGCTGCCGCTATTGGTGCAGGATTACCCGTAGGAGAACCTTGCGGAAGTATGGTTGTCGATATCGGCGGCGGTTCTACGGAAGTTGCGGTAATCTCTTTGGGCGACATTGTAACATCTTGTTCTGTACGCATTGCCGGCGATAAATTTGACGAAGCAATTATTAACTACGTAAAACGCAAATATAACCTTCTCATTGGTGAGCGTACTGCGGAAGCAATCAAAATGACATTGGGCTCTGCATACCCCAACGAAGAAATTGAATCTTCGGCACTGGACATCAAAGGCCGCAACATGGCCGATGGACTGCCGAAAAATGTAACCATTACAGGTCCTGAAGTACGAGAGGCACTGGAAGAGCCTTTGGGTTATATTGTAGATGCAATTAAAAATACATTGGAAAAAACACCGCCTGAATTAGCGGCGGACATTATAGACAATGGCATTATGCTAACCGGCGGCGGTGCCCTGATTCGCGGTTTAGACCGTTTGATTATGCAAGAAACAGGTATGCCCGTTCATGTTGCTGAAAATGCAATCGACTGCGTAGCGGAAGGTACCGGCAAACGTTTGGAAATTGAGCTTCCTACTCAATACTACAAATCTCGCCGTAAATAAATCACGTTTTAAAACGAAAATGGAAGCGGAGGGTTTGTGCCCTCTGCTTATTTTCACTCTAATCATTTTTTGGACTTACAGAAAAAGGAGGACTGCTTGTGAAGGCTTTTTTTCGCAGTAAAAACTTTATTGTACTTGCCGCAGTTACTTGTGTTTTGGTAGCTGTTATTATCTATTCCGCCTGTACAGGAGGAGGAGTTATCTCCAATATATTCGGCGCGGTTATCTCTCCCATGCAAAAAGTAACTGCCGTGGCTACAAATAACGCACAAGCAAGTCTTTCTGAGGCAACTCGTTCTTATGAAGATTTGGCTGCTGAAAATGAACAGTTAAAACAACAAGTAAATGAGTTAAATCAACAGCTGGTAGAGTTTTACCAATATAAACAAGAAAATGCACAACTGAAAAACTATTTGGGATTAAAAGAAAACAATCCCGATTATCAATTTGTATCTGCATCCGTTATCAACCGTGACCCAAATAACTTATACTATACGTTTACACTGGACCAAGGAAGCAATGCCGGGGTAAAAGTAAGTGATCCCGTCATCACTGACCAAGGCGTTGTAGGCTGGGTATCGAAAGTCAGCGCAATGTACTGCGAAGTAACAACCATTTTGTCTCCGGATACCAATATTTCCGCAACAGACAAAGTAAACCGAGAAAGCGGTACCATTAGCAGCAATGCACAGCTTTCTGACCAAGGACTGATTAAATTGGGATTATTGGAAACAGGCACTACCGTTCAAGCAGGAGATATGATTGTTACCAGCGGCATTGGAGGAAAATTTCCTAAAGATTTACTGATAGGCAAAGCTGTCGAAGTAAAACCGGAAGAAAATGACGTTTCTCTGTATGCCACAGTGGAACCTTTTGTTGATATTAAAACTGTGCGTGATGTCATTATTATTACCAGCTTTAACGGTCAAGGTGAAGTGGTAGACAACACGGATACAAACAACGCTTCCTCCAATGGAGGGTAAGTCATGAAACGTTTTCGAGTATTAAGATACATTGCATATACCATTGAAATCATTGTATTTTTTATCATACAGCAAACTCCCGGGCTCATTCCGTCTTTTTATGGGATTCTGCCAACATTGTTAATTCCGATTGCATGTTCCATCGCCATGTTTGAAGGTCCTGTATGTGCTCTGCTTTACGGCGTATTCAGTGGATTTTTATTGGACTATGGTGCCAACTGCACGTTTGGATTCCACGCCCTGATTTTGGGGTTGATTTGTTTTATCATCTCTTTTTTGGTACAAGATGTATTCCATAATAACTTTTTGACCGGCCTAATTATGATGTTGGCTGCCATTCTTATTGTCATACTGCTCCAATGGCTGTTTTTATACATCTCAAAGGGCTACGATGCAATTGGCTACGTACTTTACCGCCATTATTTACCCCGTGCTGCTTATACTTTTCTGTTGGTTCCTTTGTTTTACTATTTCAACCGTGGATTTTCCTACATCTTACGCGAAGAACGTTCTCAATCGTAAAACGAAAAAGCATTCTCTTTACCGATTTTTTCTCTTTTGTTCACCCATCCGTCATATAGCTATGTAAAAATAAACATATTTACAGTGATATTCTACTTCAGTAAAGAAAGGAGCCGCTCATTTGAAATTTCGTAAATCCGGAAAAAGAAAACGCAGTCCCATAAAAGACCGTATCAAATTGCGTTACGCTACACTGGGCGGTATCCTTTTGGTTTGTATGGGTGTATTTGTATATCGATTGGTTGACTGGCAGTTGATAAACGGTGAACAATACTTACAGCAGGCAGATGCCACCTATGTTTCTACTGTAAATTTAAGTGCTGCCCGCGGAGAAATTGTAGACACAAATGGCGAACCGTTGGCTGTAAATAAAACCGGCTATAATGTAACATTTGATCAAACTTACTTAGACAGTGACAATCAAAATGATGTGATTAAGAATTTAATTCACTTGCTTGACCAAAGAAATGAACCTTGGGTAGACGAACTTCCTATTGTGATAAACGATAAAGGTGAATATGAATTTGTAGAAGGAAAAGACGCAGAGATAGCGGAATTAAAAGGAAAAAACTTTTTAAATCTGAACTCTTATGCCACTGCAGAAATGTGCATGCAGCAATTAATGGAATTATACAATATCGAAGGTTATTCACGTGAAGATACCAGAGATATTTGCTCTGTTCGCTATAATATGACTCGTAAAATGTTCAGCATTTCCAATCCTTATACATTTGCAGAAGATATTTCAAAAGATACCGCCTCTATCATTCAAGAAAATTCTACCAATTTGGCAGGTGTCACCATCGAAATTACCACTGTAAGAGAGTATGAAGACGGAATGTTGGCTCCGCATCTGATTGGAACCATAGGTTCTTTAACTCAAGATGAATATAATGCTTTAAAAGATGAAGGATATGCTTACAATGATAAAATAGGAAAAAGCGGTATTGAGGCCGCGTTTGAAGAAGAATTAAGAGGCACTGACGGTACCAAGGTGGTGGAAACCAATCCTGACGGAACAGTAAATTCCGATACTGTTACCGAACAGCCTGTTGCAGGAAATACTGTGTATACTACTTTGGACAGTAATTTACAAAAAGTAGCCAATGTGTCCCTTGCAAATAACGTACAGGCAGCTCAAAGGGCCGGTGCGTCTACCTCTACAGAATATGACGGAGAAGATTGTGTGGCAGGTGCTGCCGTTGTCCTGAATGTAAAGGATTTTTCTATATTGGCTGCATCAACTTATCCAAGTTATGATTTGACCAAATATTTAGAGGACAGCAATTACTATACTTCATTGGCAACAGATGAAACAAACAAACCACTGGTCAATCGTGCCTTTGACGGAAACTACGTTCCCGGCTCTGTATTTAAACCGCTTGTTGCAGCTGCTGCACTGCAGGAAGGAACCATTAATACCAATACGCATGTAGAATGTAACCATTATTATACATTCTATGCTCCAAGCTATATTCCAACCTGTTTGGGATGGCACGGTGACGTTGACTTGCAAAAGGCAATTAAAGTGTCCTGCAATGTTTTCTTTTACGAGGTAGGGCGATTACTCGGCATTGATAATATCGATTTATACGCAAAACAATTTGGTTTAGGAGAAGCAACCGGTGTGGAAATTGGAGAAAGCACAGGTACCTTGGCAAGTCCTGAATACCGTACCAGCAATGGCGGCGTCTGGCAGCCGGGTGACGTAATTCAGGCTGCAATCGGACAATCTGACAACGCATTTACCCCGTTACAGCTTGCAACTTACTGTGCTACCATTGCCAATAACGGTACCCGTTTGAAAACACATTTGGTAAAACAAGTAACCAACTATAATCGTGACCAAGTAATTTCTGAAACAGAGCCTGAAGTAGTTTCTCAAGTAGATATTTCTCAGGAGAATTTAAAAATTGTTCAAGAAGCTATGAAAGGTGTAACCCAATCAGGCGGTACGGCAAATTCCATATTTGGCGATTATGGAATTACGATTGCAGCAAAAACAGGTACTGCTGAAAACCCGGGACACTCAGATAATGTAACATTTATTGCTTATGCACCGTATGACGACCCGGAAATTGCCGTTGCAGTGGTATTGGAGTATGGTTCTCGCGGTACGTACTCCATGAATGTCGCCAAAGATATTTTTGATGCTTATTTTTATGGCAAAACCGTGGACGAAAACGGAAATCTGGTGATGCCGGAAGAAACAAACAGTTCCGGTACAACAAACGAATAAAAATACCAAAAAATTACAAAAGTAGCTGTGTTTTATAAAAACCTGTGCTATAATATAAATTATGAAAATGAAGCAGTCACTTTATGAAATAGTCAAAAAGGTTCAAAATTTTTCAGCACTATTACTATGATATTCTTAGTTTTTATGAAGCTTTTGTGAATTTATTTCTTCCATCTCTAAAACTATACAAAAAATTTTGACTGCTATACTGAATTATGGTAAAATATTGATGAGGTTTTTATATGGGATTAGTAACAGTTATTACATCCGGTAAAGGCGGAGCAGGCAAATCTACTATCAGCGTAGGTTTGGGTTGTACACTTGCAAAAAACGGAAAAAGAGTTCTCTTAATCGACGGAGATGCAGGTCTTCGCAGCTTAGACGCCATGCTTGGCGTGGATAAAGAATTGGTGTTTGATATTTCTGACATCGTAAACGGTAATTGCGAACCGATTAAGGCAATCTATTCTTGTGAAGAATATACAGGGCTAAACAATCTGTTTTTGCTGCCGGCACCGGCTTTAGAGAAACACACTATACATCCGGACTTAATGAAACAATTGGTCCCTATTTTATCAAGATATTATGACCATGTGATTATTGACTGTCCGGCAGGTATCGGTAAAGGATTTATCTCTGCTGTAGCAGCTGCAGACCGTGCTTTGGTAATAAGTACACCTGACCCTATTTGTATTCGCGACAGTGACAAAGTCCGTCAATTACTGGAGGAACGAGGAATACGTCAACAGCGTTTGGTGATTAATCGTTTTAGTTTTGAATCGTTTCGTAAAATGCAACATTATCAAGATATTGATACGATTATCGACGAAACCGGTATTCGTTTAATTGCTGTATTACCGGACGACATTCATTTGCAAACCAATCCGGCAAAAGCTGTGGTAAATCATTCACATTCGTCGGGAGCAATGGCTTTACAGCGTTTGGCGGCTCGTCTTGAAGGTGAATCTGTTCCTCTATTCCCATTAGAAAGATTATAATCATCTTCCGTTTCAAATTTATACGTAAAAGGAGGGGCAATCGTGAACATTGCTTTAATCGCACATGACGCGAAAAAAGAATTAATGGTACAATTCTGCATTGCGTATTGTGGAGTACTCAGCCGCCATAATTTATGTGCCACCGGTACTACAGGCAAAATGGTAACCGAAGCAACCGGACTTAAAATTCAACGTTTTTTATCCGGTGCTCAAGGAGGTGACCAGCAAATTGCTTCCCGCATCGCATGTAATGAAATTGACATGCTTCTGTTTTTCCGTGACTCTTTAACACCAAAGCCGCATGAACCAAGCGATATGCATTTATTACGCTTATGCGATGCGCACAATATTCCGTTTGCAACGAATATTGCAACAGGTGAAGTTCTTATTCATGGTCTGGAACGTGGAGATTTAGAATGGCGTAACTTGTTAAGAGAACCTGGAATGTAATCATCTATCAGATAACAAAAAGAGTTTTTGCTAGTTTTATTAGCAAAAACTCTTTTTTATTTATTGATATTTTTAACGTACATTTTATTATAATATTTTATTTTTGATATATTTTGCGAAAACCTACTACACCATCTGTGTAGCCTATACTCTCATAAAAACTATGTGCGCCAGTTCTAAAATCTGAAGATACCAAAAACGAATAGGCACAGCCCTTTTTCTCCGCAAATTGATCGAGTGCTTGCATCAGCATTCTTCCAACACCTTTTCCCCTTTGATCACTGCGTACAATGACATCTTCTACCACCAAAAATGGATTCACCAAACACTGACAACAAATTCCTAATGCAGAACCTACAATTTCTCCATTTTCTTTCGCCACTGCCAAAAAACTGCAGTCGTCCTGCTCCATTGTTTTGTATGTTTTTAAACAGCGTTCCAGAGAAGTATTAAACTCTATATGAGGTGGTATCAGCTCTTTATAAAGTTCAATTAGCTGCGGCATATCTTCCTGTTTTAAAGCCTCTATCGTAATCATGAAATCCCTCTACTTTATAGTAATGATAATAACCCGCTTGCATCAAAAATTTCACTACATTTTTATTCTTCTAGATAACTATTGAATAAATCAGTATCCACCATTTTTATTTCAAATGCTTTTCTGATATTTACACCAAAATTATATTCAATCATTAATTGGACTAGTTTCTTTCCATCTATTAAGATAATATGTTGATTATTCGCATATTCTATAGCTTGCCTAGAATATTTTGCAGTTGTTACAAAAAGTCCTTTTCCACCTTTTCCAGCAATTGCGCCAACAAAATTTTGAATATCAGGTCGGTCAACTGTACTGCTCAAATCCCATTTTTTGGCCTGAAGATAAATTAAGTCAAAACCTAATTTATCTTCCATAATAATTCCATCTATTCCTCCGTCTGCCGTAGCAGACGTTTTCTTAATTGCATTTTCAAATTCTCCATATCCCATTTTTGAGAGTAAATCAAGAACCATTTGCTCAAAAGAAATTGGAGATAATTTCATCACTTCACTAAGCAAATCATCCTGCAAACTCGAATTTATTTTCTGGAATGCCTCTTCGAAAATATCATCTGGGGTATCCTGGGTATCAATTATTGTTGTTTGTTTATTTTTAGAATATGAAGATATTTTTTGAAATTGCCTAAATTCGTCAAATCTCATTAAATAATTATTATCAATTACCTTGGGATTTTCAACAAGCACACTTAATCCCCTTTTAGTGATAGTAAAAGTTGCCCGTGCAGGACTAACAATAAGTCCTGCTTTTTTTAAGTATAAACTTGCCCAACTTACTCTATTAGAAAAAACAGGCGTACCACTGGATAATAACTCCAATAGCTCTTCTTGTGAAAGCTTAAAATAGACACTTAGATATTTTTTTATCTCTTTCAGAGTATGACAATGTTCATCTCTTAAATATTCTAAAAAGGGCTTATTCATTTCATAATATTTAGGTATGGACATATATGCTCCTCCAGAAATATAATCTATTTTTTAGAAATTTCTTCACTCTGTTGTTGTTTACAAACCGCAATTCCCAACTCAACCAATTGCCTTTCATCTACAGTGGAAGGAGAACTGGTCATCAATTCACTGGAATTTGCTACTTTTGGGAATGCAATTACATCACGAATGCTTTCTCCGCCAAGCATAAGCATTACCAAACGGTCAAGGCCAAATGCCATACCACCATGAGGAGGTGCACCATAACGGAACGCATCAATTAAAAATCCGAAACGTTCCTGTGCATCTTGTTCCGTAAAGCCCAATGCTTTGAACATACGTTGCTGCAGCTCCGGATTATTGATTCGAATAGAACCACCACCTACTTCATTTCCGTTTAGAACCATATCGTATGCTCTTGCACATACTTTACTTGGGTCTGTTTCCAACAATTCCAATCCGTCTTCTTTTGGCGCTGTAAATGGATGGTGCATCGCAACATAACGGTTTTCTTCTTCATCAAACTCGAATAGAGGAAAATCTGTTACCCAAAGAAGATTTGGTGCTGAAGTATCAATCAAATCAAAACGTGCTGCAAGCTCACAGCGCAATGCCCCCAGAGAATCAAACACAACTTTGGATTTTGGACTTGCTACCAATAACAGTACATCTCCTGTTTCCGCTCCCAACGCATTGCGTACAGCAGTTACCTCATCCGGAGCTAAGAATTTTTCATAACTGGAGGTTTCCCCTTGTTCCGTTAGTCTGGTCCAAGCAAGGCCCATAGCACCGTATGCTTTAATCCATTCGGTCAGTTTATCAATTTCTTTTCGACTCAATTGGTCGGCATGTCCCTTTAAATTAATGCCTCGCACGCTGCCGCCTGCGGAAAGAGCTCCACCAAATACTCTAAACTCTGTTCCCTCCAGAGCCTTGCTTAAATCTACCAGTTCCAAACCAAAACGAAGGTCAGGCTTATCGGAGCCAAACCGTTCCATTGCCTCATGCCATGTCATTCGGCGAAATGGAGTAGGAATGTCAATGTTGAGCACCTTTTGATATACCTCTTTGATAAATCCTTCACCCATTGCCATAACGGTATCTTCATCTACAAATGACATTTCCAAGTCAATCTGTGTAAATTCAGGTTGACGGTCTGCACGTAAATCTTCATCACGGAAACAACGAGCAACCTGCATATAACGGTCAAATCCTGAAAGCATCAACAGTTGTTTATATAACTGAGGAGATTGTGGTAATGCAAAAAAATTTCCCGGGAACACACGAGATGGAACTAAGTAATCCCTTGCACCTTCCGGTGTAGATTTAATTAGATTCGGTGTCTCTATCTCGATAAAACCATTCTCATCAAAGTAGTCACGTGCTACTTTCACAATTTTATGACGACCAATAATTTTTTTCTGAACATCAGGACGACGCAAATCCAAATAACGATGTTTTAACCGAAGTTCTTCTTTTACATTTGAGTTTTCTACAATTTCAAACGGCGGTGTTTCACTTTTTGCCAAAACGCGCAATTCCGTAACAACAATTTCCACTTCACCTGTAGGCAGTTCCATATTTTTTGCAGAACGCTCTTTTACAATTCCTTTTGCCGCCAATACAAATTCTGCACGAGCTGTAAATGCTTTTTCAAAAATGGTACGGTCGGTGCTGTCATCAAATGCAAGCTGTAAAATACCGGTTCTGTCTCTCAAATCTATAAAAATCAGTTGTCCCAAGTCACGTTGACGCTGTACCCAACCGCATACGGTTACTTCTTTTCCCACATCTGACAAACGCAATTCTCCGCAATAATGGGTGCGCGTTAAACCTGTCATAAACTCTGCCATAAATTAGCCTCCGATTTTTCCACTATTCTTTCTCAAATTGTTTAAAACTTTCTAAATCAATGGACAATTCGTCCATATTCAATGCCAACATATCCTCTGCCTGCGTTGCAGCAGCAACAAATTCAGTTAAAAAAGTATCTCCCAAAGAGATGGGTATTTTTTCTCCTGTTCTCATATTTTTTAACTCAGCTTGGTTACGTTTCAGTTCATCATCACCTAAAACCAACGTAAATAGAGCACCAATTTTATCCGCATATTTCATTTGTGCTTTTAAGCTGCGGTCGCACATATCACATTCTGCCTTAATAGAAGCTTGATGCAACATATTTGTAAGGGCAAATGCCTTTATCTGCGCTTGTTTCCCCAAAGGAGCAATATATAATTCACAAACAGGAGGTTCAGGAAGTTGAATTCCTTGTGCTTGCATAATCAGCAACAAACGTTCCATACCCATAGCAAAGCCTAATGCAGGTGTTTGCGCACCACCCATTTGTTTTACCAAACCATCATAACGTCCGCCGCCGCATACTGTGCTCTGCGCACCTAAATCATTTGAAATAAATTCAAAAACAGTGCGTGTGTAGTAATCCAAGCCACGGACAATACGTGGATTTACTGTATATTCAATTTCTGCTGCATCCAAATATTCTTGTACTGCTGTAAAATGCTCCGCACATTCCTGACACAGATAATCCTTCATAACAGGAGCATTTTGGGTAATCTCCCCGCATGACGGTGTTTTGCAATCCAAGATACGCATTGGATTTTTATCCAGACGCTCTAAGCAAGTATCGCACAACTCTGACTTTGAAGCCTCCAAAAAAGCTTTTAAAGCTGCATGATATTTTGCACGGCATTCCGGACAGCCAATGGAATTAATCTCCAAGGAAAGATTTCGAATACCCAAACGTTCAAAAATACCATGTGCCAAAGCGATTAACTCAGCATCTGCCACAGGAGCTGCAGCGCCGAATGCTTCACAACCAAATTGGTGGAACTCACGCTGTCTGCCTTCTTGTGTATTTTCATAGCGGTAACAAGAAATCAAATAATAAAATTTTTGCGGCACACCTTCGTTAATTAATGCATGTTCCAGCAAAGCACGTACCACTCCTGCAGTTCCTTCCGGGCGGAGGCTGATGGAACGATTACCTTTGTCCAAAAAAGTATACATCTCTTTCTGGACAACATCTGTTGTATCCCCAACAGAACGCTCAAAAAGTTCCGTACGTTCAAATACAGGAGTGCGAATTTCCTCAAAGCCATGAATGGATGCCTCATCACGCATGACATCTTCTACCAACTGCCAAGTACCGCTGTTTTTTGGCAAAATATCTTTGGTTCCTTTTGGTGCTTGAATATTCGCAGCCATATGATTCTCTCCTTGTTAATACATAAATTCTAATAACAGTTTATCTGAATTATTATAGCATTAAAAAAATTGCTTTGCAATTTTTTACTGATAAAAGCGAAAACG
>OHMN01000633.1_pt1 | contig 31091 bp, 24 predicted proteins | sample 1569361 | NCBI WGS metagenome assembly OHMN01 (sample SAMEA3541508, study PRJEB24748) | human gut metagenome | biome: human gut; feature: human-associated habitat; material: faeces | place: China | collected 2012
AGCAGCAAAGATGATCCGCTCTCTGGACAGAGAGGATGCAAAAGTGATACCGATCATTGCAATGACAGCAAATGCGTTCATTGAGGACAGAATGAGAGCAAAGGAAGCGGGAATGGATGAACATATTGCCAAGCCTGTTGATAGGAAATTATTAGTAAAAGTAATCAATGAGTTAGTAAAACACAATCAGAGGGAGCAGTTATAATGAAAAAGAAAAAATGGAACAAGTTAGTTTCTGTACTTTTGGTGATGGTGACGGTTATGTCACTTCTGTCTGGCTGTGGCGGGAAAAGTGCGGAAAAAGAAGACGCAGAAACCATCACAGTGTATTTATGGACCACAAGTCTGTATGAAAAATATGCATCATACATCCAGGAACAGCTCCCGGATATCAACATTGAATTTGTAGTAGGCAATAATAATCTGGATTTCTATCGTTTTCTGGATGAAAACGGCGGATTACCGGATATTATAACCTGCTGCAGGTTTTCCCTCCATGATGCAAGTCCCCTGAAGGACAGCCTGATGGATCTTTCCACAACCAATGAGGCAGGTGCTGTCTATGATACATACCTTAACAGTTTCAGAAATCAGGATGGCAGCGTAAACTGGCTTCCTGTGTGTGCAGATACCCATGGCTTTGTAGTGAACAAAGACCTTTTTGAAAAGTATGATATTCCTCTTCCAACAGATTATGAAAGCTTTGTCTCTGCCTGTCAGGCATTTGAAGAAGTGGGGATCCGTGGCTTTACTGCAGACTATTATTACGATTATACCTGTATGGAGACATTGCAGGGGCTGTCAGCATCAGAGCTGTCTTCTGTAGAAGGACGCAAGTGGCGCACCACCTACAGTGACCCGGATAATACAAATCGAGAAGGTCTGGATAGTACCGTCTGGCCGCAGGCTTTTGAACGTATGGAACAGTTCATACAAGATACAGGGCTGAGTCAAAATGATCTGAATATGAATTATGATGATATAGTTGAGATGTATCAAAGTGGTAAGCTTGCCATGTACTTTGGCAGCTCAGCTGCTGTGAAAATGTTTCAGGATCAGGGCATAAACACAACATTTCTTCCATTTTTTCAGGAGAACGGTGAAAAGTGGCTGATGACTACACCATATTTCCAGGTGGCTTTAAACCGCGATCTGACACAGGATGAGACACGTCGAAAGAAAGCAGTGAAGGTACTGAGCACAATGCTTTCAGAGGATGCGCAGAACCGGGTCATTAGTGATGGACAGGATCTGTTAAGCTACAGCCAGGATGTGGATTTTAAGCTTACGGAATATCTGAAGGATGTGAAATCTGTGATTGAAGAAAATCATATGTATATCCGCATTGCGTCAAATGACTTTTTTTCTGTTTCCAAGGATGTGGTTTCCAAGATGATCTCAGGAGAATATGATGCAGAGCAGGCTTATCAGTCATTTAACACCCAGCTCCTTGAGGAAAAATCCACTTCAGAGAATATCGTGCTGGATTCAAAGAAAACTTATTCCAATCGCTTCCATACCAGTGGAGGCAATGAAGCCTATTCTGTTATGGCAAACACTCTGCGCGGTATTTATGGGACGGATGTGTTGATCGCAACTGGAAACAGCTTTACAGGAAATGTGCTGAAAGCCGGATATACAGAAAAAATGGCGAGAGACATGATCATGCCAAATAGTCTTTCGGCTTACAGCAGCAAGATGAGCGGAGTCGAACTGAAAGAGACAGTCAAAAATTTTGTAGAAGGCTATGAGGGCGGATTTACTCCGTTTAACCGAGGCTCTCTGCCTGTGGTCAGCGGCATTTCCGTGGAAGTCAAAGAAACAGATGATGGTTATATATTGAGCAAAGTTACAAAAGATGGAAAAAAAGTTCAGGACGAGGATACTTTCACGGTAACCTGCCTTGCGATATCTAAACACATGGAAGCTTATCCGGCAGATGAGAATATTGTGTTTGATGGAGAAGATACCACTGTAAAAGATACCTGGACAGGATATATTTCAGATGGTGATGCCATTCTTGCAGAGCCTGAAGACTACATGACTCTGAGGTGAGAAGAATGGATATTAAGAATCATAATAAAGGCAGAAAGAAACTTGTCATGGGAAAACCATTCCAGATAGCTGTCTTTACAGCTGTTTTACTGGGAATTGTTCTGATGGTTTTTCAATATTTTGGATTTGTATCGAAAACTATTTATGAGGAAAGTGTTTCTCATCTGACGGAAGTTTTTCATCAGTCTGATAACATGCTGAGAGAACTGACAGATAAGAATCTGACTTATCTTCATATGTGGGGTGAGAATCTGCAGAATATCTCCAGTGAAGACGAAATTCGTAATTATATAAAGAAAGCGCAGGAAGATGCCAGATTTTTAGATTTCTTTTTTCTGTCAGCTGACGGGGACTACAAGATGGCGACAGGGGAAACCGGGTACCTTGGATTACAGGAAAACATTGAAGAGGATATCCGGCAGGGAAATGATGTGATAGCGAATGCAGCAGTTCCCGGAAAATCCCAGCTGCTTGTTTTTGCCACTCCCAGGGCGCATGGAATCTATCAGGGATTTGAATATGATGCAATTGCCATTGCGTATGAAAACTCTGATATTGTAGATGTGCTGGACATTTCTGCTTTCAATGGAAATGCCCAGAGCTTTGTTGTTCATCCGGATGGCCGTGTTGTGGTCGATCATTCTTCTGAGTCATGGGGGAATGTGTACAATTTCTTTGGTGTTCTAAGAGAGCATTCCAATATGTCTGAAAAAGAGGTCAATGAGCTTTCGGAGAAGTTTAAAGCGGGACGCACCGATGCGATGCTGGTAAATCTGGATGAAAGAAACTATTATCTGGTCTATGAAAAATCAGATATTCAGGACTGGGTATTTCTGGGACTTGTACAGGCGGATATTGTCAATGCCAGTATGAACAGTTTGCAGCGTAGTACAATGCTTCTTGTGGCTGCGGTTTTGTTCTGTATTGCCGCCTTTTTTATCGGCCTTATTATTCAAAAAAACAGGATAAGCCTTAGAAGAAAGGACACACAGATCCGGTACAGAGACGAACTTTTTCAAAAGCTGTCAATGAATGTGGATGACGTTTTTCTGATGCTGGATGCAAAAACATATCAGGCAGACTATATAAGTCCAAATGCGGAAAAACTGCTTGGTATTACGGTAGAACAGATCCGCAAAGATATTCGTGTCCTGGGAAAACTGCATCCAGGGGAACATGAAAATCCGGAGGAAAATTATCTTGAGGAAATCCAGGTGAATGAACAAAGAGAATGGGATTTTGAATATGTTCATCAGAAAACAGGGGAAAAACGTGGGTTCCATAATATTGCAATGGGCAGTGAGGTAAATGGGAAAAAGAAATACATCCTGGTTATGTCAGACCGTACTGCTGACTGGAAAATGAATCAGGCACTTTCTGAGGCAGTCCATGCGGCGGAGACAGCAAACAGGGCAAAGAGTACTTTCCTTTCCAATATGTCTCACGATATCCGGACGCCAATGAATGCGATCATCGGCTTTACCACATTGGCTGTAAGTAATATTGATGATCAGAAAAAAGTCCGGGATTATCTGGGCAAGATTCTTTCCTCCAGTAAACATCTGCTTTCACTGATCAATGATATCCTGGATATGAGCCGGATTGAGAGTGGAAAGATCCATCTGGAAGAAACGGAGGTCAGTCTGTCGGATGTGCTTCATGATCTGAAGACCATCATCAGCGGGCAGATCCATGCGAAACAGCTGGAGCTTTATATGGATGCAATGGATGTTACCAATGAGGATGTCTATTGTGACAAGATGCGTTTGAATCAGGTGCTGCTGAATCTTCTGTCCAATGCAATCAAGTTTACTCCTGCAGGCGGAACTGTATCTGTCCGGATGAAACAGTATCCAGGGACGGTAAAAGGCAGTGAACTATACGAGATCCGGGTAAAGGATAACGGAATCGGTATGAGTCAGGAATTTGTACAGAAGATCTTTTCTCCTTTTGAGCGGGAGCGGACTTCCACTGTGAGCAGAACCCAGGGCACAGGACTTGGCATGGCCATCACCAAGAATATTGTGGATATGATGGGTGGCACTATTGAGGTCCGGACAGAGCAGGGGAAAGGCACCGAATTTATTGTCCGTCTGCCATTTCGGACTCAGCCTGAGAATCACCGTATAGAGAAGATTGCAGACCTGGAAGGTCTTAAGGCTCTGGTTGTAGATGACGATTTTAATACCTGTGACAGTGTGACAAAGATGCTTGTGAAGGTTGGAATGCGTTCGGAATGGACACTTTCCGGTAAGGAGGCTGTTCTGCGTGCAAGGCAGTCTATGGAGCTTGGGGATGCATTCCATGCTTATATTATTGACTGGCGTCTGCCGGATATGAATGGTATTGAGGTCACCAGACAGATCCGCAGCCTTGGTGATGATACGCCGATCATTATCATGACTGCTTATGACTGGTCAGATATCGAAGTGGAAGCCAGGGCTGCAGGGGTGACTGCATTCTGTGCGAAGCCTCTGTTCATGTCAGATATCAGAGATACCCTGATGACTGCTATCGGCCAGAGTCAGGCTGAGCAGGAGAATCCCGTTCTTCCTGAGACAAGCTTAGATTTCAGAGGCAAGAGCATACTGCTTGTGGAAGATAATGAACTGAACAGTGAAATTGCGGTGGAGATCCTTAATGAATATGGCTTCCTGGTTGATACTGCAGAAAATGGGGCAGAGGCAGTGGAGAAGGTTAAGAATTCAAAGTCATGTAATTATGATCTGGTGCTGATGGATGTGCAGATGCCGGTAATGAACGGATATGAGGCCACGAAGCAGATCCGTGCCCTTACTGATCCGGCGCTGGCGGGAATTACCATCCTTGCTATGACTGCCAATGCTTTTGACGAAGACAAAAAGAAAGCACTGGAATGTGGTATGAATGGCTTTTTATCCAAGCCAATTGTTATAGAGGAATTGATCAGTACGTTACAAAACAATCTGGTAGATTAGTAAAAAAACTGCTAAGAAGTTCGGTTAACAGCTTTTTAGCAGTTTTTTTTATTTATTCGGAAAATTTATCACTGTAACGAAGCTGCATATCTTCCCAATCCATGAACAATACATAAAATACTTTTCCGTATTGCTGGCTTTCTACGATTCTTCCATGATCAAGCACGGAAAGATAAGTTCCGTCAGCTTTTCGAAGATGAAAGTGAATATAGTCATTGTCATTGCCTGTGTCAATCTGTTCCCAGATACTTGTTTCAATCTGTTGTTGTTCATCTGGTCGGATCAGATTGCGGAACCTTTTTTGAGTAAGCCTGAATAGTTCATCCATGCTCTTATAACCAGTCATATGAAGAAATTCGTGGTCTGCATAAAAGAGCTCATCATCTTCTTTGGCGCCGTAAACGCTTCTAAGGCATTTACGGCGCGTTCGCTGTTTTGGCAGATATAAGAAAAAAGGGACTGACTGGTAGTGTTGTCTCGTCACCGTTTCGGCTGGTACCGCATATCAGAAACATTATAGATGGTAATGAAAGCGAGCGGGTCCTCCCGGCTGATGTAGTTCATGAGCTTCTGGTATTCGCTCTTATCTACAATGGTGATGATCTCGTAGTGCTTTTCCATGTTGTATGCGCCGATCGCTTCGTAGATGGTGGCGCCGCTGTGCAGCTCATTGATAATAAATTGCCGCAGTTCTTCTTCCTTTTTTGTGATGATGCAGACACGCCGCTTTACATTGTGATTAAAAATAAAGTGATCCAGGATGATGCCGTTGAAATAGGTACCGAGGATACTGAGAACAACGGTTTTTTTGTCGTAGACCAACGCCGCGGATAGTGCCACGCACATGCCGGAAAGGGACATGGCCCGGCCGAGGTCCATATGAAGATACTTGTTCATGATCTTGGCTACAATATCCAGGCCGCCGGAGGATGCGTTCCGGTTAAAAAGAATGCTTAATCCGATGCTTACGACAAGAATATAACAGAGAACATCAAGCTCCTGGCTGTCCGTCAGGGAGCCGGTTTCTGGGAATAATGTCTCGAAACAGGCAAGAAAGACGGGGAGCATAATACTGGTGTAAACAGTTTTGGCGCCGAATTCTTTTCCGCAGGTAAAGAAACCGATGATGAGGAGCAACACGTTTAAGATCATCGTGATCGCGGAAAGCGAGAGCGGGACGAAGTTGGAAAGTACAATGCCAAGTCCGGAAATACTGCTGACAGACGCATGGCTTGGGAGAAGAAAGAAGTAAACAGCCGCTGCGATGATGGCCACGGCAATGGTCAGAACAGCGGTCTCTTTGATCAGGGATAAAGGATTATGGTGTTGATTCATGACAGACCTCCAAAAAACAAAATAATCCAGCCTATTTTATCACGGGAAAACAGGTGCGGCAATCGATGAGCCTCCACTGAAGTTTACGCATAAAGTGGAGGCTCATGGTTTTTCGTTATTATTTCACTTCAACCAGCTCGATCTTGAAATTCAGCTCTTTTCCAGCCATTTCATGGTTGGCGTCGAAGGTGATAACGGTTTCTGTTTTTGCAGTTACACAAACCGGGAACTGCTGGCCGTTCTGGTTTGCCAGATAGATGCGCTGTCCTACCTGCAGCTCCTCAGAGCCGGGAAGATCTGCAATCTCGACTTCAAAAATAGCATCCGGGTTTGGCTGGCCGTATGCTTCTTCTGGCATCAGGTGGATCTCTTTTACTTCGCCAACTTCCATATCTGCAACAGCAGCGTCAAAGCCCTTGATCATCTGACCGGCACCGCAGGTAAATTCCAGCGGCTCACCGCGGTCATAAGAAGAATCAAACTGGGTTCCGTCATTGAAGGTTCCTTTGTAATGAGTGCGGCAGATTTTGCCGACATTGCGTCCTGTGATCGTATCCATATAGGTATTCCTCCGTTGATTTAATAGTTTAGATGAAACAGTAAATCCCAGTATACTAAAGAAATGTGAAAATGAAAAGAGAAAACGGAAAAAGAAAATAAAAGCTGGAAGAAATATTAGAGCAGAACGCAAAGGGCCAGGGAAAATTCTTCAAGCTGGTGCTGACAGGCTACTTTGAAAAGTCCAGTCCGATGGATCAGCGTGCCATGCTCGCCTCAGCGCTGCGCGATGTGAAACCGGCACAGACAGGAAAAAAACAGAGCGAGGAAGAAGTAAACCAGCAGATGGGAGCATTTCTTGGCGGTTTCTTAAAAGGAGCAGGTCCATTACTCCATAAGCTTCTGCAGGGACTTCCGATGGAAGGTATACCTGCGTTGGCAACCGGGCTCCCGTTTGCATCCAGACATGAGGGCTGCATGCATGCCTGCGGCCACGATACCCACACGGCAATGCTCTTGGGTGCAGGCAAGGTGCTGTGGGCCCATAAGGATGAGCTGGCCGGTACGGTCCGCCTGATGTTCCAGACGGCAGAGGAGCAGTCCAGGGGCGCAGAGGTTATGATTGAAAATGGCGGCGTGGAGGGCGCAGATGCGGTATTTGGCACCCACATCGGCACCATTCTGGATAAGACGATTCCGGCCGGAACTTTTATCGTGCCGTCGGGCTGCTGCATGGCTGCGTTTGATAAGTTTTTCATTAAGATACACGGAAAGGGCTGCCATGGCTCTACCCCGGAGAAGGGAATCGATCCAGTCAACATTGCAGCGCATATTGTGCTCGCACTGCAGGCCATCACCACAAGAGAGCTGAATGCAACCCGTCCGCTGGTCCTCACTATTGGAAAGATCCAGGGAGGAAGCCAGTACAATGTCATTCCGGATGAGGTAGTGATCGAAGGAACGATCCGCACGCTGGAGGAAGAGGTGCGCCAGTTTACGGCTAAGCGTATCGGTGAGATCGCATAGGCAACTGCTGCGGTATTTGGCGGAACCGTCGACTATGAGATGGTCTGGGGGGCACCGCCGGTCATCAACGATGATGCAATGGCTGCCCTGGCAGCAAAGGCCGCAAAAGCAGTTCTTGGGGAGGATAAGGTGATCACAAAATTACCTGCCCCGAACATGGGCGGAGAAGATTTTGCCTATTATCTGCAGAAGCTTCCGGGCGCATTCATGTTCTTAAGCTCCTCAAACCCGGAAAAAGGCACCGATGTTTCCCATCACAACCCAAAGTTCGATGTGGATGAAGATGTCCTCTGGGAAGGTGCCGCTGTATTTACTGCTATTGTGGAGGAATTTTTTGCATCTTAGGAAATTGCATCCCGGGAAGACGAAGAAAAATGCCTGGAAGCAGGCATGAATGCACATATTGCCAAGCCTCTGGATGTCCAGAGGGTAAAGAAGGTCATAACTGAATGCGTAATGAAACCGTAGATGTAAAACCATGGCTGTGAAACCATGCCATAGCCAGTTGTTGACAGGAGCTTTCTGGGTCGTTTATAATAGAAAATAGCTTTGCGAAACACGGGAATGAGAGGAGTGTAGCGGCCTATGAAGCTTGAAAATTACGAAGTACATTTACCAAATTATTCCATCGGAGACAAGATCTACGACAAGATCGGCCTAGTGTGTGAATCTTATGGAAAAAAGGTCTGGATCGTTGGCGGTAAGCGGGCACTTAAAGCAGCAGAGGCTAAGATCCGGGAGTATGTGGCAAAAACGAATCTGGAAATCATTGGAACAGCTATTTATGGAGAGGACTGCACCTATGCGACAGTAGAAAGGCTGCGTGAACGCCCGGAATACCGCGAAGCAGATATGGTATTTGGCGTGGGCGGTGGGAAAGCCCTCGATACCGTAAAGTGCTTATGCATCACAGATGACAAGCCGGTGTTCGCGTTCCCGACGATCGCATCGAACTGTGCAGCATGTACCTCGGTGTCGATCATGTACAATGACGATGGCACCTTCCTGAAGCCAAACTTTTTTGTGCGTCCGGTCATGCATTCCTTCATTGACACGGAGATCATCGCAAAGGCACCAAGCCAGTATATGTGGGCTGGCATCGGCGATACCTATGCGAAATTCTATGAGGCAACCATCTCTTCCCGGGATGAGCGTCTGGAGCACTTTACTTCCCTGGGCGTTGCGACCAGCCATATGTGCCGGGACCCGTTGCTTATGTATGGTGCCAAGGCACTGGAGGACCACAAAAAAGGTCTTTGCACCTATGAGGTAGAGCAGGTTGTTCTTGCAATCGTAGTCACGACCGGAATTGCCTCCATCTTTCTGACGAAGGACTTCACACCGGATTACAACAGTGGACTTGCCCATGCAGTTTTCTATGCACTGACCTCGTACCCGGTCATTGAGAAACGTCATTTACATGGCGAGGTAGTTGGCTTCGGCGTGCTTCTTCTGCTGCTTGTAGACGGACAGATGGATGAATTCGAAAAGATTTATCAGTTGAACAAGGACTTAAAGCTCCCTGTGTCTCTGGATGACATTGAGATTACGGAGGAACAGTGGCAGGAAAGCATGTCCTGGATCCCGGATATGTCAGACATCCGCCATTATCCGTACAAGGTGACACCTGAAATGCTTGCAGAGGCAATGGAGATTCTGGAAAAAAGAAACTGTTTATAAAAGACGAAAAACTGCAGCCTTACGCGAAGGACTGCAGTTTTTTTGTTATATTTTTATTTCGCTTCCGGGCGGAAAGCCCGATGAGGAGGCCAAGAAAAGCAGGCAGGAGCCAGCCCAGATTCAGACTGAAAAACGGCAGGAAGCGTTCAGCCAGATTTATGGCTGCATCTAGGTGCAAAGTGGTCTGCAGTGGTGCCGGAAGTGCCTTGAAAAAGTCGAACAGGGAGGCACACCAGGTGCATACCGTAACCCAGAAGTAAACCTTGGAGCTATGGCCAAACTGTTTCCCGAACAGCGCCAGCAGGATCAGCGCAATGGCCGGAGGGTAAATGAGCATCAGGACCGGTACGGAATACCGGATGATGGTGGACAGCCCTGCGTTTGAAATGAGAAAAGAAAACGCAGTAAAGAGTACAGCCCAGGCTTTGTAAGAAAGCCGTCCCGGAAACATTTTTTCAAAGGTTTCGGAGCAACTGGTCACCAGCCCGATCGATGTTTTTAAGCAGGCAAAGGTGATGGTGACAGCCAGGATCATAAGCCCGGCCCGGCCAAGGTAGTGGCTGGAAATCTGGGACAGGGCGATGCCGCCGTTTCCGGAGACAGCGAATAAGCCGAGAGACTGAGCGCCCATGAGGATGGTCAGCATGTAGATGAAGGCCATAAGGAGTCCTGCCAGAATCCCGGAATGCAGCACTTCACTGGCAATCGCCGTATCATCCTGCACACCCATCTGCCGGATCACCTGAATGACTACGATACCGAAAGCGAGACCGGCAATGGCATCCATGGTGCCGTAACCTTCGGAAAGTGCATGGAACAGGGCTCCATTCTCATAGGAAGCATCGGGTGCCGTGGAAAAGACCGGTGCGCCCGGGTGCAGCAGGGCAGATACAATGAGAATCGCCAGGAAAAACAAAAACAGCGGGTTGATGATCTTTCCGATCCAGAGCGTGATGTTGCCGGGGCGGAGGGAAAAAAACAGTACCAGTGCAAAGAACACTGCAGAAAAGAGAAACAGTGCCATGCGTGGGGATACTGCAGTGCCGAGCAAGGGAGCAATGCCGGTCGTAAACGATGTGGTGGCACAGCGTGGAATGGCAAAGCATGGACCAATGGTTAAGTAGAGCAGGCAGGTAAAAAAGCAGCCGTACCGTTTTCCAACCCTGGAAGCCAGTGCCTGCAGGCCGTCTGAATGGGTGTTGCCGATGGCAGCAACACCAAGGATCGGAATGCCAACGGCGGTCAGGATAAAACCGATCATGGCCGGAAGCAGGTTTCGTCCGGCTAATTGACCTAAATGAACCGGAAAGATCAGATTCCCGGCACCGAAAAACATGCCAAACAGGGTGGCAGCTACCAACAGCCTCTGTTTGAAAGAAAGATGTTTTTGTTTCATGATGTTTGAACACCTCAAATCTTAATATTTTTATAATCGTTTGTAATGTGAAGCATCGGCAAAAGCTGTTACTGACTGCGCAATGCGTGAGCAGTAGCTTGATATTTATTGTACTGTCCATCTTGCGGTTTGGGAAATCCATGTTTATAATAGAAATATGACAAACTGTAATACCTAATAAAGGAAAGGAACTATGTAATGGATGCGAAGAAACTGGAAATCTTAATGACAGCAGTAGACTTAGGCAGCTTTTCCAGGGCATCGGAGGTGGTCGGATACACCCAGTCTGGGCTTACCCATCTGGTGAACAGCCTGGAGCGGGAAATCGGGTTTCCGCTCATCATCCGGAGCCACAATGGAATCGCCCTGACAGAGGAAGGACGGGAACTGATGCCTGCGATCCGCCAGTTTTTGCAGGCAAATGCAAATCTGGAAAACCAGATCCAGAGCATCACAGAGAAGCAGACAGAAACGATCCGCATCGCGGCTTACGCCAGCATTGCCATGTTCTGGATGCCGGAGATCCTGTACCGCTTCCGCCGGATCTGCCCGAATGTCGATGTCGATCTGCGCATGGTGGATCATGCGCTGGAACCATTTGAACTTTTACAGGATCACAAAACAGATGTGATCTTCGCCAGCAGGCAAAACTATGGGAACTGTGAGTGGACGCCCCTTTATCATGAATTACTTTACGCGATTCTGCCGAAGAATTATCCGCTTCATGGACGTACAGAATTTCCGCTGAAGGAGTTTGAGGGAAAGGAATTCCTGATGCCGTATGGGCGGTTTGATATTGATGTGCATGCGGCTTTTCGCGCAGTCGGGGTGAAGGCAAAGGAACAGACCGTGTATGTTGATGATGAGACACTGATCCGTATGGTTGGAAAAGGTCTTGGCATTTCCATGATGTCAGAACTGATGATCCGCGGCAATACCGATGATGTCTGCTGTGTCCCGGTCACGCCAAAGAGTATCCGCGAGCTTGGCATGGGAACGGAGAAGGGTGTGGAACTGCCGGAGAGTATGCGAAAACTGAAGGCGTGTGTGGTAGAATATACATCGCAGCTAAAAAGCAGAGATTTCCGAAACTGAAAATCCGGAAGCATGCAGTGCTGCTGGCCGTTTTTGCCGTTACGATCCACGCAGGCATACACGGTATCGGAAAAAGACCTTGACTTTTCTGCACAGAATGGCTAAAATGTTTCATAGATTATGGATGTCCGTTTCGGACAGACATACCTGCAATCACAAATAAAACTAAGAAAAGCGAAGATCGTGTATTTAAGATCCTGTTTCCGGTCAGAGAGAAGAGGCCATCGGCTGTGAGCCTTTTTCCGTTCAGACAGGTATCCGAATTTCCCACGGGAGCTGCATTGCTGAATGGCAGAAGCGAAACGTCAGTAGATTCTAAGTTGCCTAAGTTGCATTTCACAGGCGCATCGCAGACACAGGCTGAGTAGGCATTGCCGTCTGGTGTACGTTACATACCGGAAAGTGTCTGCGGCAGTTTGTGTCTGTCTGCAGGAAGCTGGGTGGTACCGCGGTAAGAATTATCGTCCCTTTGCGCATTTTGCGTGAAGGGATTTTTTTTATTATTTCCCTGGGCAGGTGCGCAGGATTGCAAACATAAGTAGTAACTGCGCAGACCTATTGAACAGTTACCATAAGTATCACAATTATGGATAAAGGAGAAGAATCATGCAGGATTTAAAAGAGCTGAATGAAGTGATCGCTGCGATCAAAGAAGAGATCCGTCAGGGCGCAGATGCTTTGACCACTTCCAGAAGTGTCTATGAGTTTAAGAAGACCTTTCTGGATAACAAGCAGGGCCGGATTGGTCTGCTGATGAAGGAAATGCGCAATGTGCCGAACGACCAGAAGGCAGAGTTCGGTAAGACTATCAACGGCGCAAAAGAGTGGGCAAACCAGTTCTTCGATGAGCTGGATCAGAAATTAAAAGAGAAAGAGCAGCAGCAGCGTTACGAATCCGAAAAGATTGATATTTCCATGCCGCCGGTTAAAATCCGCTATGGAAATCTGCATCCGGTAACTACCGTGCGCAACCAGCTGACGGACATCTTCGCATCTATGGGATTTGAAGTGTATGAGGGTACTGAGATCGAGACCGACTACTACAATTTTACCGCACTGAACACTCCTCAGGACCATCCGGCACGCGATATGCAGGATACCTTCTACCTGTCTCCGGAGTTCTTACTGCGTACCCAGACTTCCGCAGGTCAGGTTCATGTCATGGAAGCCAAGAAGCCTCCGATCAAGGTTGTTTCTCCAGGTAAAGTATTCCGTTCCGATGACGATGCGACCCATTCTCCGATGTTCAGCCAGATGGAGGGCCTGGTTGTAGACGAGGGTATCACCCTCTGCGACTTAAAGGGCATGCTGGACATGTTCGTTCAGAGAATCTTTGGCGAGAGCACCCGCACAAGACTGCGTCCGTCCTACTTCCCGTTCACGGAGCCATCCGTTGAGGTGGATGTCAGCTGCTTCCAGTGTGGCGGCGAAGGATGCAGATTGTGCAAGGGAACCGGATGGATCGAGGTTCTGGGCGCAGGCGTGGTAAATAAGAAGGTGCTGGAGAACTGCGGCATCGATTCCGAGAAGTACAGCGGCTTTGCATTCGGCCTTGGTCTGGAGCGTATCGCAATGCTGAAATACGGCATCAACAACATCAAGATGCTTTTTGAGTCTGATCTGCGCGTGTTAGATCAGATTGATGACTGATCAGGACAGGAGGATTAGAAATGCTTGTACCATTAAGCTGGTTAAATGACTATGTAGATATCAATGTTTCCGCAGATGAACTGGAGACCAAACTCTTTGACTGCGGATTTGAAGTAGAAGAAAAATGGCAGGTGGGTAAGGACATCAGCGGAATTGTTGTTGGTTACGTAGAGTCCTGCGAGCCGATCCCGGAGACCCATCTTCACGTGTGCCAGGTCAATGTAGGCGGCCCGGAGCTCTTACAGATCTGCTGCGGCGCAGACAATGTCAAGGCAGGCGGTAAGTATCCGGTCGCTATGGTTGGGGCACAGGTTTACGCAACCGCAAAAGACCACGTCACCATTGAGGGTGTGGCTACCATTAAAAAAGGAAAATTAAGAGGCTATGAGTCCCACGGTATGCTTTGCTCCGGAACCGAGCTTGGCTTAAACGAAGACCTGTATCCGGGTGCCGGCTACAACGGACTTCTGGTTTTGCCGGAGGATGCTGAGATTGGCGCTGATGTAAAGGAACTGACCGGATTAAACGACTGGATCTTCGATGTTTCCATTACGGCAAACCGTCCGGACTGCCAGAGCATCTTCGGTCTGGCAAGAGAGGTGGCAGCAGCACTGGGCCAGCCACTGAAGACTCCGGCTCTGGACTATACCGAGACTGAGGTAGAAAAAGAGGGCTTTGAGGTCACCGTAGATGCACAGGATCTCTGCCCGCGCTATATTGCCCACTATGTATACGATGTAAAGCTGGGACAGTCCCCGGCATGGATGAGAAGACGCCTTGCCCTGGTCGGCAACAACTCCATTTCCAACATCGTTGATATTACCAACTACATCATGCGCGAGCTGGGCCAGCCGCTCCACGCATTCGACTGTGACTTCCTGGAGGGCAACGCAATCCAGGTAAGACGTGCAGCCGAGGGTGAGAAGATCGTTACCCTGGATGAAAAAGAGTTCACCTTAAATCCGAATAACCTGGTCATCTGTGACGGCAAGAAGCCGGTTGCACTGGCTGGTATCATGGGCGGCTTAAATTCTGAGATCCGCGATACGACCACCGAGGTTATGTTTGAGTCTGCAAAATTTGCCCGCGACAACATCCGCAGAAGCTCCCGTGCCTTGGGCCAGTCTTCCGACGCAAGCCAGAGATATGCGAAGGGTGTCGATGAGTACGCAACCGAGATGGCCATGAAGCGTGCTCTGCATCTGATAGAAGAGCTTGGTGCCGGAAAGGTGTCCAGGACCCACAAGAACGTCAACACCGGAAATTCCTTAGAGCCGGTTACCTTTAAGACCAGCATTAAGAAAGTAAACGGAGTTCTGGGCATTACCGTTCCGGATGAGGATATCGTCCGCATCCTGACCGGTTTAAACTTCCAGCCGGAAATCAACGGCGACGAGCTGACCCTGCACTTCCCGGCATACCGCGAGGATATGGAGGACTACCCGGATGTCGCAGAGGAAGTTATCCGTATGTACGGCTATGACCATATCAAATCCACCTTCCTTCCGACTGCAAAGGTAACCGTCGGCGGAAGCAACCTGCGCCAGAAGACCATCCTGAAGGTGAAGAGAGCGCTGTGCAGCGTTGGCGCATTCGAGGGAATCCATTATTCCTTCTTCTCCCCGTCTGATTTAGACCAGATGGGCTTTGCTGCGGATGCACCGGAGCGTAAGGCAATCCGCATCATGAACCCGATCAACGAGGATCTGTCCCTGATGAGAACCACCCTGGCTCCGCAGATGATCCACGCAATGGGACGTAACCAGAAGAGAGGCATCTTCGAGGGCCGTATCTTCGAAATCGGCAACGCATTCATTCCGAAGTCCCTGCCGCTGACCGAGTATCCGGAGGAGCGGGAGACCCTTTGCATCGGTGTATTCGGCAAGAAGGAATCCTTCTTTACCTTAAAGGGTATGGCAGAGACCGTTGCGGATGTGCTTCATATTTCCTTTACCTACGAGAAGGCAGAAAAGCCGTTTTTACATCCGTACCAGACCGCAGCGATTTTCTGCGACGGCGAGGAGATTGGTTACCTCGGCAAAGTAAAATACGAGATCATGAAGGACGAGGCAATGCGCGAGGATGCTTACGTTCTGGAGATCAGCATGAAAGCTCTGGAGAAATGGTATGGCAAGGCTCCGGTATTTGAGCCGCTTCCAAAATTCGCAGAGGAGAAGCGAGACCTGGCACTGGTTATGGACAAAGACATTACCTGCGGACAGGTTGAGACCTGTATCCGTGAAGCATGCGGTTTCGTCAAGGATGTTACCCTGTTCGACGTTTACGAAGGAAAACAGATTTTAGGAAACAAGAAATCCATGGCATTCACCGTTTTATTCACTCCGAAGGACGAGGCATTTGGTGCAGACAGCGTAGACGGATATGTGAAGAAGATCCTCAAACAGCTGAACAAGACTTATGGAATTGAGCTGAGAAGCTAAGGATAAAAATGTGAAAATTGCCAGAAAACTACCGTAAATGCTGTTAGAGCTGTCTTTTCCGTGTATTCTGGGGCCGACAGCGAGAAAAAGGCTTGTGTTTTCAGTCTGGCTATGCTAAAATGTCAGTGTTTGACTATTAGGAGGTGCATTTAGATGCTGAAAACGATTTTATCCGTGATCTTCGTTCTTATATGTCTGGCTTTGACCGTGATCGTATTACTTCAGGAAGGAAAGTCTCAGGGCCTTGGCGCGATCGGCGGTATGGCAGAGTCTTACTGGGGAAAGAATAAAGGACGTTCCATGGAAGGTACCCTGGAAAAGTTCACGACATTTGCTGCAGTAGCATTTATGGTACTGGCAATCGTATTAAACTTAGTCTAAGCAGAAGAAAAAGCACTCTTGGAAACAAGGGTGCTTTTCGTTTAAAAGAGAGGAATTATGACAGAAGAGTTATTAAAAGAAAGAAAAGAAGCAATGCTGGCCCTGATCAATGATCCGACCTACGTTCCCATGAAGATCAAAGAGCTAGCCATGCTGTTAGATGTCCCGCGGGAAAAACGGGATGAGTTAAAAGAAGTTCTGGATGCCCTGGTGGCAGACGGCAAGGTTGGCCTTTCCAAGCGCGGCAAATACGGAAAGCCGGAGGCATTTACCATGGTCGGAACTTTTTGCGGTCATGCAAAAGGCTTTGGTTTTGTGACCGTGGAGGGCATGGACCAGGACGTGTTTATTCCGGCAGAAAAAACGAAGGATGCCATGCATGGCGATACGGTGCAGATCACGGCAAGCCCGGCAGCAAAGGGAAAACGCCCGGAGGGCGCAGTCATCAAGGTGCTGGAGCGCGCAAACCAGACTCTGGTGGGTTTTTACCAGAAAAATAAAAATTTTGGGTTTGTTGTGCCGGACAACCAGAAGATTAATGCCGATGTATTTATTCCGCAGGGCAAGGATATGGGCGCAGTGACTGGCCACAAGGTTGTTGTACGTCTGACCGATTTTGGCGGGGAGCGCAAGAATCCGGAGGGCATCATCACGGAGATCATCGGTCATGTAAACGATCCGGGAACTGATATTTTATCGATCGTAAAAGCTTACGGTATTCCGGAGGAATACCCGCCGGAGGTCATGAAGCAGGTGAGCCGCATCCCGGATGAGGTGGATAAGGCTGACATGGCTGGAAGAAAGGATATCCGCGATTGGCAGACGGTTACCATCGACGGGGAAGACGCGAAAGACCTCGACGATGCCATTACCATCAGCCGGGAAAGCTACGGCTACAAGCTGGGTGTCCACATCGCGGATGTCAGCCACTATGTGACCGAGGGCAGCCCACTCGATGAGGAGGCGTTAAACCGCGGCACCAGTGTGTATCTGGTAGACCGTGTTATCCCGATGCTTCCGCATAAGCTTTCCAATGGCATCTGTTCTTTGAATGCAGGAACCGACCGCCTGGCGTTAAGCTGCATCATGGAAATCGATCCGCAGGGCCGCGTGCTGGGGCATGAGATTGCGGAAACCGTGATCCGGGTAGACCGGCGTATGACCTACACGGCAGTGAATGCCATTGTGACTGACCGCGATCCGGACACCATGGCAGAGTACGCAGACTTCGTGGATATGTTCGATTTAATGAAAGAGCTGGCGGATATCCTGCGTGAGAAACGGCGCCAGCGCGGCTCCATCGATTTCGATTTCCCGGAGTCCAAGATCATTCTGGATGAAAAGGGAAAGCCGGTGGATATCAAGCCGTATGAGCGGAATGCGGCAACCAAGATCATCGAGGACTTCATGCTGATGGCGAACGAGACCATCGCAGAGGACTATTTCTGGCAGGAAATTCCGTTCGTATACCGGACTCACGATAACCCGGACCCGGAGAAGATGAAACGCCTGGGCGTCTTCATCAACAACTTTGGCTACACCATCCGCACACACGACGGGGAAGTGCATCCGAAAGAACTGCAGAAACTCTTAAAGAAGATTGAAGGAACCGAAGAAGAGGCATTGATCAGCCGCTTGACCCTGCGCTCCATGAAGCAGGCAAAATACATGCCGGTCTGCAGTGGGCATTTCGGCCTGGCAGCAAAGTATTACACCCATTTCACCTCTCCCATCCGCCGTTATCCGGATCTGCAGATTCACCGTATCATCAAGGAAAACCTGCGGGGCGGCTTAAGTGAGAAGCGCATCGCCCATTATGGTAAGATCCTGACCGGAGTGACCATCCAGTGTTCCGCAACAGAGCGCCGCGCGGAAGAAGCAGAGCGTGAAACCATCAAGCTTAAGAAGTGCGAGTATATGTCCAAACGCATCGGCGAGATTTTTGAGGGCGTGATCTCCGGTGTGACGAACTGGGGCTTTTATGTGGAGCTTCCGAATACCGTAGAGGGCCTGGTGCATGTCAATGAACTGCACGGAGACTACTATGTGTTCAACGAAGAACGCATGGAATTGCGCGGGGAAATGAGTGGAAAAACCTACAAGCTTGGGCAGAAGATCCAGGTGGTGGTAACCGGAACCGACCGGTTAACCAAGACAATCGATTTTATTCCGGCGAAGAATATGGAGCTTCCGGAGGAATAAAAGACAGGAGGGCAATTTTGAAAGAAGCAATCAAACTGGTGGCCAACAATAAGAAGGCTTATCATGATTATTTTATTGACGAGAAATTTGAGTGCGGTATTGAGCTGTTCGGAACCGAAGTCAAGTCCATCCGTATGGGAAAGTGCAGCGTGAAGGAAGCATTTGTCCGCATCGACAAAAATGAAGTTTACATTTACGGCATGCACATCAACCCGTATGAGAAGGGCAATATCTTCAACAAAGATCCGATCCGTGCGCGTAAACTGCTCATGCACCGCAGCGAGATCAACAAACTGGAAGGCAAGATCCGCGAAAAAGGCCTGACCCTGGTGCCGCTCCAGGTTTATTTTAAAGGCAGCCTGGTAAAGGTAGAGATCGGTCTGGCACGCGGTAAGAAGCTGTATGATAAACGCGACGATATTGCGAAAAAAGATGCGAGACGTGAAGTGGAGCGGGATTATAAGCAGAAACTGCGGTAAACTTTTTTGTGGGAAGAAAATCTGCAAGATAGATCTTGTGGTTATGAAAAAACTGCATGGATATAAGAAATAGTCATATCTAATATGAAGCACATGTATAGTCAAATTGAAAATCAACCATTGATTTTCAGAACAGTCAGGGCTATAATGTTCATTAATCAATCGATTATAAATCTTCCCGCGGATGACAAAACGGCAAAAGCATCAGGATACCGCATCGGGGTCCATGGGAAACCAGAGATGGAGGATAAGACAATGGAAAAGAAAAATCTTGACTGGGGAAATATCGGATTCAGCTATGTAACAACTGACTACCGTTATGTGTCAAACTATAAAGACGGAAAGTGGGACGAGGGAACCCTGACCGAGGATCCAAACGTCGTGATCAATGAGTGCGCAGGCATTCTGCAGTATTGTCAGGAGTGCTTTGAGGGCTTAAAGGCATACACCACCGAGGATGGCAGCATCGTAACCTTCCGCCCGGACTTAAACGCAGAGCGTATGATGGACTCCTGCGCAAGACTGGAGATGCCGCAGTTCCCGAAAGAGCGCTTCATGGAAGCACTCGATAAAGTCGTAAAGGCAAACGAGGCATGGGTACCGCCGTATGGCAGCGGAGCAACCCTTTACATCCGCCCCTACATGTTTGCATCAGGACCGGTTATCGGTGTAAAACCATCTAACGAGTATCAGTTCCGTATTCTGGTAACTCCGGTAGGCCCGTACTTCAAGGGCGGCGCAAAGCCGATCACCATCTGCGTCAGCGACTTCGACCGTGCTGCACCTCACGGAACCGGTCATGTAAAAGCTGGTTTAAACTATGCAATGAGCTTACACGCACATGAGGTTGCACATGACAACGGATTCGATGAGAACATGTTCCTGGATCCGGCAACCAGAACCTATGTAGAGGAGACTGGTGGTGCAAACTTCTTATTTGTAACCAAAGATGGCGAGCTTGTAACTCCGAAGTCTGATTCCATTCTGCCGTCCATTACCAGACGTTCCCTGGTTTATGTAGCAGAGCATTACCTCGGCATGAAGGTAACCCAGCGCCCGGTAAAGCTGTCTGAGCTTGGCGATTTCGCAGAGTGCGGCCTGTGCGGTACTGCAGCCGTTATCTCTCCGGTAGGCAAGGTAGTAGACCACGGCAAAGAGATCTGCTTCCCGAGCGGCATGGAGAAGATGGGACCGGTTACCCAGAAGCTGTATGATACCTTAACCGGCATCCAGATGGGTAAGATCGAAGCTCCGGAAGGCTGGATCCACAAGATCAAATAAGAAAATCAGGCAAGAGGCATTTGATTTTTAAACCAGAAGTTGAAAATTTAGACACCCGGATCTCGTTGACAAAAACGGATCCGGGTGTTACAATATCACATACTTGCAGCGGCGGTTTCACTTCTTTGCGATGCGCCTGCAGCAGGTATTTGTTATGTATCACCGCTGAGTCACGGTGAGCCAGTAAGGGGTTGTACTGGTTTCGACGGGGGTCATGCAGCTGGTGAAGCTATCCGCATGCGGTGCGTTAAACGGCAAAATTAAAATTAAACGCTGAAGATAATTTAGCATACGCAGCCTAATGGCTGCTGTCAGTCTTAGTGCACTCACACATTAAGAGTCTGGCATCGACTATGTGAGAAACGACATGTATTAAGCTTTGCGTGCATGGGCGTATCATGAAGCTACTGAAACTGCGAGGGTGTCTGTTTTCGCGCGGCAGAGGGAATGTCAAATAACAGACTATGATAGTAGAAGAACAGGGAATTGATTTTCGGACAGGGGTTCGATTCCCCTCAGCTCCACGCTAAAAGCCGCGTATTTACGCGGCTTTTTTTATCAAAAGAAACAGTGGAAAAAAGAACGTGAGTTCTGCATAATGAAATATAGAAAACGAAAAGGAGAAGACGGTATGAACTATGAGGAATTTAAAACAGAGTTTATGAAGCGGCTTACGGAAAAGATGGCAGGCATGGAAAACATCTGGAAGTTTAAGCTGTTTGAAGATGGGGCGGTTTCTGAAAATCCAGAGGAAGGTGCTTTTATCCGGGCAACGAATGATAAATACAGCCAGACAGAGAGCGATACGCTGATTGGAGATTTTCTGCGGATCGCGCCGGTAGATAAAACGGAGGGCAGCGAAGCCAGATTTGAGATGAAGTACCTTTACGAGAGCTTTCAGGAAGCAGGATGGGACTTCATCTGGAAAATTGTGGAGGCGAATATGCGCTGCGCGAAAAACATCGACATCAAAGACATCAGCAGTGTGATCGATCAGTATGACCAGATCAAAGGCAGGCTGATTTTGCGCCCGCTGAATTATACAGACAACAAGTATGCATTGAAACACTGCATATACAGACAGGTTGGAGATATGGCGCTGGTTTTATATCTGCTGCTCTCAGACAGTAGTGAGTTTGGCCTCACAACGACGAAAATCCAAAAAGAAATTGCAGAAAAATGGGAAAAGAGTACCGAAGAACTCATGGAGACGGCACTGATCAATACCAACATTCGTTCCGTGCCAAGAATGTACAACAGTCCGGCAGAGTCTGCAAATCCGAAGTATCAGACCGGTGCGTACATGTCGGTAGGAGCAAAAAGCAGACTTGCAGCCGGGATGAACAGCAGCATATTTACGACATATCCGAGTGTGAATGGCGCGATCAGTTTCTGGTATCCGGGCGTACAGAAGAAACTGGCTGAGATGGCTGGCGGGGATTATTATGTTGCATTTACGGGAATCCATGAGTTTCATATTCATCCGGTGGGCAGTACGACCCCGCGGGAAATCCTGGAACGGATCAAGCAGATGAACCGCTACATGAACAAGAAAGAAGAAATTCTGAGCAGAAAGGTCTATCGTTATCAGGCCGAAACAGGAGAATTAAAAGAACTGGAATTGTAAGGAAGTAATATGGGCAGAAAAAAGAATGTTTATAATCAGGCAAAACGCGGAGTGAAGCGTTATCAAAAGGCAAAACAGGGGAAAAAGGGCAGAGCAGCAGTGCTTGCAGCTGTGGCGATCATTCTCGCGGCGATCGGTGTCAGCCAGAAAGACATTGGGCGGCTGGAACAGGCAGCAGAACGGGTTCTTGATGCATATGAGACGACTGCGGAAACATCTGTGCAGGGACAGGGAAATTCTGCACCGGGACAGCAGACGTATGATGTGGAAAATCCTTCCGGTGTTCAGATTGGTGCTGGCGTAGAAGTTTATGTGGACCTGGTGGCTATCCCGCCTTATTCCGGTGATCCTTATGCGGTTGTGAATGGAAACGTTCCATACTTTACCGAATCGGATCTGACGAGCGAATCATTTGAGTATTACAGCGACTTAGATGAGCTGGGACGCTGCGGTACTGCCTATTCCAGCGTAGGAACCGATCTGATGCCGACGGAAAAACGCGGTTCCATCAGTAAGGTGAAGCCCACAGGCTGGCAGACTTCGGAATATGAGTTTGTCGATGGAAAACATCTCTACAACCGCTGCCACCTGATCGGATACCAATTAACGGCAGAGAATGCCAACGAGAAAAACCTGATCACAGGTACCCGTTACCTGAACGTAGATGGCATGCTGCCATTTGAAAATCTGGTGGCAGACTATGTAAAGGAAACAGAAAACCATGTGCTGTACCGTGTGACTCCGGTGTTTGAGGAGGACAACCTGGTCGCATCCGGTGTGCTGATGGAAGCGGAATCCGTAGAGGATGAAGGCGCGGGGGTAGAATACTGCGTTTACGTTTATAATGTGCAGCCGGGTGTCGTGATCGATTATGCGACCGGGGAGAATCAAGCGGCAGAATAATGCTGCTGTTAGCCAGAAAATCCCGTTGATGGATACTTATGTGAGAATAGCAACATCACGCCCGTTCATTGCCGCTTCGTTGACGGATGCGATACAACTGTGTTACAATGTAACCTGGTTTTTGCGTAAGAGCGACGAAAAACGTTACGCAAAATAAACATGTGACTGTGAAGCTATGGAACAGTTACGAAGAAACATAAATGGCGGGGTTACATACATATGAAAAAGAAAAGTCTGGTCCGTACGCTTGGAATGAGCATGACAGCGCTTGCGGCCGCGGCAGCGATTACGGTATCTGGAATTCAAAGTGAAGCATCATCTTCCTATTTAAAAGCAGCGACGTATGTGTCGGATGCCTGGGTAAGCAATTTCTGGAATTCGGAAAGTGATCACATGGAGGAGGAGCTGGCGCAGATTGCGGCAGATGGGTTCAACAGCATTGTGCTGGTGATCCCGTGGCGCGAATTTCAGCCGGGCGTGCTTCCAATCTCTTATAACCGTTATGCCTTCCAGAAACTGGATAAAGTAATGTCCGCTGCGCAGGCAAAGGGACTTATGGTGGAGCTGAGAATCGGCTATGTCTGGGATTACTATTCAGATGATGTAGCTACGACCCGGTACAAAGAACTGTTAAAGGATGCTTCTACCCGTGCAGCCTGGCTGGCATACGCAAAGCAGATCTACCGGACGGCATCGGCGCATTCCAATTTTCATGGCGGTTTTATCACCTGGGAGGATTTCTGGAACTATGTGGAGGATGCGGCAAACCTGGGAAAGGGTGCAAACAGCAGGAAAGCAGCAAAGGACTGTGGATATCAGGCATGGCTGAAAAAGCATTACTCTTTAAAACAGATAAATGGCTACTACCAGCCGGCGGAACGTTTTGCCAGCTTTGACGATATTTATATTCCATCCAGAACCAGCTATGCGTATAAGCTGTTTTATGAATTTTACGATGATTTCTTAAATGATCTTTTAGAGGATACCCAGAAGGTTTTCCCCAATCTTTCCATGGAGGTCCGGCTGGATGTTGACCCGGTCGATGCAAACGATGGAAGTGGCCAGGCTGGAGCGGCACATTACAGTACCTTCTCCTGCAAGGATGCAGATCACACAGCGTTGATGTATAGCGTTTCCATGGGGCAGAGCTTCGGTGCCGTGATCTCCGCACAGGAAGCAATCCGGACTATGAATGAGCAGCTTTCTATCGTCCGTTCTAATAATGGGGGAAAGCCGGTCTTCGTTGACCAGCTTCTTTACATGGATGCAACCGAAGGGTTTGAACAGAATGCGCGGCTGGCGGAAAGCCACCGGGGCGCATACCTTACCGGTATCCCGGATACGCTCCGCACCTATACAAACGGGTATGCGGTCTGGACTTACCGGAATTATACGAATAATCCGGTTTATAATCACCAGTTTGCCCTTGGTACCCGTGGCTGGGAGGTGCGTAGCGGTGCTGTGAAGGAACGTAATGGCAGCAGCCAGCTCTTTTTACAGAAAGGCGGTAAGCTGTCGCAGAAAGTCGGACACCGGATCGGAGGGCGCTCTACCCACGATGGACATGTGCGTTTTACAGCAGACAGTGATGAGCCTGTGACGCTGACGGTAAAGCTTGGCTCCATGAGCCAGACGGTGGAAGTAAACGGACCAAAGCAGTATGACTTGAATCTTGGGCGCAAAGGATTCTATGATGTAACCTTTGAAACAGATGGTGACGTATATCTGGACAATATTCATGTATACAATTTTGTGCAGGATGGCCAGCTATATGATGTGGATGGCAATGCGCTCAGCTGTCTTGGGGCCATGCGCTCCCTGAATGCGAGCATGAACTAAGAAAGATTCTGCCAGCTTCAAAGAAAATTTCCGGACACCTTTCCAAACGTTTTGGAATGACTTTTGCAAGAATGACTTTTGCAAAATTTTTATGCTTGACATATTTTCCGGCCGTGCTATAATCAGTGACAGATATGAGAAAAGTTTCATATTTACGAACACGTTGATGAGAAGAGTACTTCGGCAGAGCCATTCAGAGAGAGGTGCAAAGGGTGTGAGCATCTTATGGGAAGGCCGGCAGGAAAACCAGCTCGGAGTGGTCCTTAATCGGATCCGGTGATTCCGTTACCATCAGAATGAAGCGGCTGTGTGAATTTACATTCAGGCAGCAAACAGGGTGGAACCGCGATAAATGAATTATCGTCCCTTGTCCGGTGTGTGAAAACACATCAGGCAAGGGGCTTTTTTATTTCAGGATGCAAAAAGCTTTTGCATCGCTTGCCAAAACTTATCGTCCCTTGTATCATAAGAAAAAAATACCAGGAGGAAAAAAGCATGATCATCACATTAAAAGATGGAAGCAAAAAAGAGTATGCACAGGCTATGTCCATTATCGATATTGCCCGTGACATCAGCGAAGGACTGGCACGTGTTGCATGTGTCGGCGAGGTAAACGGCGAGACCGAAGATCTGCGTACCGTTATCGACAAGGACTGCGAGCTGAATATCCTGACTGCAAAGGATGAAGCAGGACTTGCAGCACTTCGTCACACCGCAAGCCATGTTATGGCCCAGGCGATCAAGAGACTGTATCCGAGCGCAAAGCTGGCAATCGGTCCGTCTATCGCAGATGGTTTTTACTACGACATCGATTTTGAGACCCCGATCACTGCAGAAGATCTCGAAAAGATCGAAGCTGAGATGAAAAAGATCATCAAAGAGGCACTTCCGCTGGAGCGTTTCACTCTTCCGAGAGAAGAGGCACTGGCGCTCATGAAAGAGAAAGAGGAGCCGTACAAAGTTGAACTGATCGAGGATCTTCCGGAAGGCGAAGAGATCAGCTTCTACAAGCAGGGTGAGTTTACCGATCTTTGCGCAGGCCCGCACTTAATGAACACCAAAGAGGTCGGAAAGGCTTACAAGCTGACCAGCATTGCCGGTGCATACTGGAGAGGAAACGAGCACAACAAGATGCTGACCCGTATCTACGCTACCGCATTTGCAAAGAAGGAAGAGCTGGAAGCATACTTAACCATGATCGAGGAAGCAAAGAAACGTGACCACAGAAAACTGGGCAAAGAGCTTGGCCTGTTCATGATGCACGAGGCTGGTCCTGGCTTCCCGTTCTTCTTACCGAAGGGCATGGTATTAAAGAACACTCTGTTAGAGTATTGGAGAGAGATCCACAAGAAGGCTGGTTATGTAGAGATTTCCACTCCGGTCATCTTAAACAGAAGCCTGTGGGAGACCTCTGGTCACTGGGATCATTATAAGGATAACATGTACACAACTGTTATCGATGACCAGGATTATGCGATCAAACCGATGAACTGCCCGGGCGGCGTTCTGGTTTATGCATCTGAGCCGCGTTCTTACCGTGATCTTCCGCTCCGTATGGGCGAGCTTGGACTGGTTCACCGTCATGAGAAATCTGGCCAGCTTCACGGCCTGATGCGTGTACGCTGCTTTACTCAGGACGATGCACACATCTTCATGACTCCGGAGCAGATCAAGGACGAGATCAAGGGCGTTGCACAGCTGATCGACAGCGTATATAAACTGTTCGGTTTCAAATATCATGTAGAGCTTTCTACCCGTCCGGAAGACAGCATGGGAAGTGACGAAGACTGGGAGATGGCTACAGACGGTCTGAGAAATGCCCTGGATGAGATGGGCCTGGATTATGTGGTAAATGAAGGTGACGGCGCATTCTACGGCCCGAAGATCGACTTCCACCTGGTAGATGCGATCGGAAGAACCTGGCAGTGCGGTACCATCCAGCTTGACTTCCAGCTTCCGCAGCGCTTTGAGCTGGAGTACATTGGTGCAGACGGCGAGAAACATCGTCCGATCATGATCCACCGTGTAGCATTCGGTTCTATCGAGCGTTTCATCGGTATCCTGATCGAGCATTTCGCAGGTGCATTCCCGACCTGGCTGGCTCCGGTACAGGTAAAGGTACTGCCGATCTCTGATAAGTACATGGATTATGCAGAGAAGGTAAAGGCTGCCCTGGATGCTGCTGATATCCGCACCGAGGTAGATACCCGTTCCGAGAAGATCGGCTACAAGATTCGCGAAGCACAGAAGAACAAGATTCCGTACATGCTGGTCGTAGGCCAGAAGGAAGAGGAAGAGGGCGTTGTATCTGTCCGCAGCCGTTTCAAAGGCGATGAGGGACAGAAGTCCTTAGAGAGCTTCATTGAAGACATCAAAAAGGAAATTGCTTCCAGAGAAGTACGTGCTGTGGAAGTAAAACCAGAGCAGAAATAATACTGGAACAAAAATAATGCCGGTACAATGCTAGTGCAGAAATAAAAAATACGTTGTTGTTTGCGTGATGTGTGAGCAGCAACGTATTTTTTTAATGAAAAAGTCCATACTAGTCCTGTGGAATTATTTAAAATAAGAAACAGGAGGTATGGGTTCCATGACGAAATTAGAGTGCAACGTAACAAACTGTCTTCACAATGCAGATAACTGCTGCTGTAAGCAGGCTATCATGGTAGATGGCCATGATGCAAAAGAAAAAGAGCAGACCTGCTGCGGAAGCTTCGACGAAAACAAAGGCGGTCTCTTTAAAAATGTCTTTAAGACACCGGAAAGCCGCCTGGAGGTTTCCTGCGAGGCAGTGCAGTGCATTTACAATGAAAATCACCGCTGCGCAGCCGAGCATATCGGCATTGCGGGAGACGGCGCAAGCAGGGCGGAGCAGACACTCTGTACTACATTCGAGAAGAATTAAAATTTTATTTTGAAAAATCCCCGGAAAAACGCTTGACTTTTCCGGGGATTCATAGTATAGTGATAAAAGTTGTGAGAGCAACACAGGAAAGTAGGTATCCACCTCACCTCGGCACGAGTAAGTGACCCTGGTTTATAGCAAAGAATGCGTATATGCGGCGGCAACAACGTCCTATGCGATGCTTTTGAGGGTGGGTAGAATATTCTATCTACTTTTTTTATGCAGAAAAACAAACATGCAGAATTCTATGATGGGGGTGCACGACTATTAGCGAGTTAATGATTAACGAACAGATCAGAGACAAAGAAGTTCGATTGATTGGTGCAGACGGCGAGCAGTTAGGAATCATGTCTGCGAAAGAGGCCTTTAAGCTGGCTCAGGACGCAGAACTGGATCTTGTAAAAATTGCTCCGACGGCGAAGCCACCGGTTTGTAAGATTATCGATTACGGTAAATATCGTTACGAACTGGCAAGAAAAGAGAAAGAAGCTAGAAAAAAACAGAAGGTAATCGAGGTTAAGGAAGTGCGGTTGTCTCCGAATATTGACACCAACGACTTAAACACAAAAACGGGCGCAGCACGGAAATTCCTGGAAAAGGGAGATAAAGTCAAAGTTACCTTACGTTTCCGTGGTCGTGAGATGGCGCATATGTCCAAGTCCAAGTACATTCTGGACGATTTTGCTGAGAGCTTAAAAGATATTGCAACCATTGACAAGCCTTCCAAAGTGGAAGGAAGAAGCATGGTTATGTTTTTGACTGCCAAGAAGTAAAAGCAAAGAGAAAGAATTAAGGAGGAAGTTATAATGCCTAAATTAAAAACAAGCAGAGCAGCTGCAAAACGTTTCAAAAAGACCGGTACCGGTAAGCTGGTAAGAAATAAAGCATACAAATCTCACATCTTAACTAAGAAGTCTACCAAGAGAAAGAGAAATCTTAGAAAAGATATCGTTACCGATTCCACCAACGCAAAGGTAATGAAGAAGATTTTACCATATCTGTAATAGACTGATTAGATTAAGAAGGAGGAAAAACCGATGGCAAGAATTAAAGGCGGTATGAACGCAAAGAAGAAACACAATAGAGTGCTGAAAATGGCTAAAGGCTACAGAGGAGCACGTTCTAAACAGTATAGAGTAGCAAAGCAGTCTGTAATGAGAGCTCTGACCAGCTCCTACGCAGGCCGTAAGCAGAGAAAGAGACAGTTCCGTCAGCTGTGGATCGCTCGTATCAACGCAGCAGCACGTATCAATGGTCTGTCCTACAGCAAGTTTATGTACGGCTTAAAGCTGGCTGGTGTTGAGATGAACCGTAAAGTTCTGTCTGACATGGCTATCAACGATGCTGAGGGCTTCGCAAAACTGGCTGAGCTTGCAAAAGCTAAATTAGCTTAATAGGCTTTATAAAAGAACATAAAGAGAGGACCGGCGTTTGCCGGTCCTTTTTGCGCTGCTTGCCGTCAGGCTTTTTCATAGACAGTGTAGTTATTGCGCCCGCCGCGCTTGGTCTGGTAAAGTGCCTTGTCTGCATTGCGGTAGAGCTCATCGAAACGGATGCCCTGTTCCGGGCTAAAGGCAAGGCCGACACTGAAGGTAATGGACTGGTTATCCATCTCTGCATGCTTTACAGCGCGGATCTGGCCGAGCATGGCTTCTACCCGCTTTAGGGCAATGTCTTTGGAACCGATGTTTTTCATGAGGATCACGAATTCATCACCGCCGATACGGCCGATGATGTCCTCATCGCGGAACTGTGCTTTTAAAAATGCGCCTACGCGCTGAAGGATCACATCGCCGACTGCGTGTCCCCAGGTATCGTTTACATCCTTAAATTTGTCGATATCGAGAATCAGAAAGGCGTGGAGCGAATCCGGGCTGCCTGTCCGGAGAAATGCATCGATGACAGGCGGGGTGTGTTCCTTATTATAAAGAGAAGTCAGACCATCGATCTGGGCGGAGTATACAAGCTCCCTCCGGTCTCTGGTATGGATCATGGCAATGCGGCAGACCAGAAGAAGAACCAGGAGCATGAAATAGCAATTCAACGCAAGCTCATAATCGTGGATGAATTCGTAGCTTTGGTTGGCAATGGATACGGGAATGACGTAGCACATCATCCAGTTGTTTAAGTGGAGTGGCGTGTACGCAATATAGCGGCTGGAAGTCGGGTCCTCTGGCTGGATCAACTTTAAAATGCCTTCAGACTGGGACTGGAAGGCGTCGCGGATTTTTTGAAGAGAATCGTTGCTGCGAAAATCCCATTTGCTGTAAAAGTCAAAGAAATTATCGGTGTAGGTGATTTTCTGTGTATCGGCATTACCGTCCAGGGTGATGATATTTCCCTGTTCATCGATGATGATGCAAAAGCCCTGGCTTCCGAACAGATCGTCGAACATTAAGTGGTTCAATGCGGTAATATTATAGGAAGTGCCTAAAACCCCGATGACAGAGCTGTTATGCAGGACCGGAACGCCAAGGATCACACGGGTCTCATGGTCGACACTGCTTTGGACCGGATCGCTTAAGATCCGCTGGCCACTGATCCCTTCTTTAAAATAATTGCGGTGGGAGAGGTCTTTTACATCCCCATTTTCATAGTGCGCGGTTCCGTCCGGCTCGATCAGTGCAACGTGATCGATGGAGGTGGTGGATTTGATGGAGAAAAGCATATCCCGGTTTTCCTGGGAGAGAAGTACGCCGTCCTTTCCAATCTGTGCTGCGATCCCGTCCAGAAACTGGTAGTTGACATCCAGAATATCCTCAAAATGTACGCTCTGCCTGGAAACATTGGTTATCAGCTTTGACTGGGACAGTGATTCTACAGCACGTTGGGAAACTGCGGAAAAAACAACAATGCCAAGCACAGTTGCAACAATGAAGGCTACGATACTGGGGAGATAACCCTGGAGCGGGGTCTCGAATTTCTTTTTCATAAACAGTCACCTCATTCGTTAAAAAGTTGTGAACTCTCTTCAATTATATCGAGTTTGTGTAAAAAAATCTACAAAATGCATAGAAAAAGATGACAAATATAAAAATGTGTATGCCAAAGTGATAAACTTAAGGGCAGAAATGAAATGAAAAAGGGCAAAAAATAAAAAGAAAAAATAAAAAACAAAAAATGATAAAAAGTGCTTGCCAGAAACAGGGAACTGTGGTATAGTATTAAACGTTCGCGGGAGTGCTGGAATTGGCAGACAGGCTAGACTAAGGATCTAGTGGCAGTTATGTCGTGTGGGTTCAAGTCCCATCTCCCGCAGTATCTTCTAAAAAGAGGGTACGGGAACATTCCTCGATAGCTCAGTCGGTAGAGCACGCGGCTGTTAACCGCGCTGTCGTAGG
>OHMN01000640.1_pt1 | contig 30970 bp, 27 predicted proteins | sample 1569361 | NCBI WGS metagenome assembly OHMN01 (sample SAMEA3541508, study PRJEB24748) | human gut metagenome | biome: human gut; feature: human-associated habitat; material: faeces | place: China | collected 2012
CGGCCCTATTAAAGTAAAATAAATTGTTATTATATTACGTCAGCTCGCATACCGTATAATTATTCCGCCCACCCTTCTCATCTGATGAAAAGAATTTATTTTATCTTCACAAATGCCTTTCGCTCTTTCTAAAACATATCTTACTGCAATAGAAAAGTGTCCTCTGCTTTTATACAGGGACGCTTTTCTATTACCAGTCATCTATTTTTCTAGCGAGTCCTGTTGGTATAAACCACCACATAACTAATAAAATTATAAGTATTACATCCGCTACCTTCCCTAAAAATTGCAAAGGAATCATAGCAAATCCTATAATAGGTAACGTTAATACTTGGATTATATATTGTACTAATTCCCCCAATGAGAAAGAGCAAAAAAACTTCGGCGGCGGATCGTCATAAGGAAATTTTTCACGAAAATCATAAGGATAGAGTAAATGTTTAATATACAATACGACTGCAGTAATTATAACACATTCCGGGTAAAACATTATATATTTCATATTCCGTTATATCCCCGCATAGTCAGAAAAGCGCAGTGCGTACCTGCCACTATAGCCGTACTGTAACGATAACCACGCCACATAATTAAAAAAATCTGTATATGTTTCGATGTCTTCATAGACATTCATAATTTGTCCGGTTGTACTTTTTACTTCAAAAATTTTGTCCATACCTGTCCTCCCACATATAATACTCATATTCTTTATTTTATTATAACATTATTTGTTATAGTTGCAATGGTGGTGCCTAGTATATGCAAGGAATATCTAATCATACTTATCAGGATCTGATTCAGGATCTATCGTTCATCATCAGGAAAACCGAAAATAAGTGCAAATTTCACGTTATCAGAGTTGGAGCATCTACTATACAAAAAACGTACTATGCTTAGAAAGGTATATTAAAAATGAAGACTTTAGATGAACTAATTTGCTTTGTATGTAGGACTTCTATATAATTCATTTGTAGTGTCACTTGATATTTTTTCTTTTAAAAGCCAATATGGCTTTCCGGAGAAAGGTGAAAATTTATGACGAATGAGATGCTTATTTGGAATGAAAGAATACGGCTTTTTGAATCCGGAAAAATCGGTGGTACGGGAAGAATGATAGAACTTCATGCGGAAGATGGCACGGTGAAAAAAATGGAAGAGCCAGAAAAAATTCACAGTTACAGCCGGTGGCAGGAATACGGCTATCAAGTGAAAAAAGGAGAAAAAGCGGTCAGCACCATTGAAATTTGGAAGTATGCACAGAAAAAAGGAAGATTCAGACAAAGACGGAGAAGATGCTGAGGGAAGCGAAAGAGTGTTTAAAAAGAAAGCATTTTTCTTTCGGTTTTCACAGGTAGAACCAATACGGAGGGCAGAAGATGAATGTGAAAAAGTATGATGTTAGAGTAAGGGAAAGCCGGATACCGTATCTTGTAGCGGTAGGAAAGACAAGGATTACCGATGAAGATATGTACTAGTCTCCAAAACGGATAGCAGATGTGATAGGGACGGTATACCATGCGGACCGATTGCCGGAAGAGCATATGTTTTTGCTGTCGTTCATAACCATCCGAGTGGAGACCCAAGTCCAGCAGATGCAGATATTAAAATAACAGAACAAATTGCCATGGCTGCCAAGGTATGCGGCGTCGATATGTGCGACCATATCATTATAGCCGGGGCACGGAAAAATGCGTATTTTAGCTTTCGTGAGAATACGGGTATTTTGCAATAATTCGCACAGGCTAAGTGATGCGGGTACAGGGGAGCCCCTGTGCCCGCGAGGGAACCCCCGATGCTCCCCGGCCCGCCTGGGCCGCGCCCGTTCCCTCGACCCTCCCGTAAAAACTTTTTGCTAAAAAGCTATCAAAAATCCATATATATTTGACAATTATTGCGGAAAAGAGTATTATTCAAATTGGATTTTGTTACAAAGATAAGGTCAATAAAATTAAGCGCATATATAATGAGAATATGGGATTCCTTTTATGTTACAGTGGGACCACACACTTTCAAAGTGTATTCGCATGAGGGGAGAAATACCATGAAAAAGAAAAAGTTACTGTCGTATATCTTGTCTACAAGTCTATTGATTTCTCTTACATCCAATCCAGTTTTGGCTATGACTGGGGGGGGGCAAATATCGATCAAGAGATAACATCTGTACAGGAAAATCAAGATAATAATTCCAATCAAAACAAAAAAGATCAGGAGTCAGATTCAAAGGATATTTCAGATTCCAAAGACCAGGATGATGAACCATCATCGGATACTCCGGATAAATCGGAAGAAGACTCTGATAGCGGGGACAAAGAATCTGATCAGGACAAGGGTTCAGATAAATCTGAAAAAGGATCTGCTGCTGATGATCTGAATAAAGATCATAAACAGGATGATCCGGAATCGGAGTCAGATAAAGGCAAGGATTCCACAGATTCTGACAAATCAGATAAGGAAGATGATAAAGATCCGGTAAAAGAAGATTCATCTGAGAAAAAGGATGATGTATCCGATTCAGATTCCACAGATCAGGAAAAGAAAGATACTGAGAATGAAGATAAAACTGGTGAGAAACAGGAAGATGATTTAGAAACATCTTCTGGTAAGAGTGATTCTTCATCAGAGACCAAAAAAGAAGAGGAAGAAGCAGATCCGGATTGTGCCCAGTTGGAAGGCTGCGTGAATGGGAAACACGATAAGGATTGTCCTTTGTATGAAGAAGATGTGGATTTGCTTCCAGATCTGGAATGTGCGCATCTGGAGGGATGTGTTGGCGAATTCCACGACAAGGATTGCCCGCTTTATGAGGAGACGGATCCTGAGAAAGAATGTCAGCATCTGGCTGGCTGCGTGGATGGTAAACATGATCCAGATTGTCCATGTTATAAAGAAGCAGATCCGTTGATGCTTGCTCGTGGCGTTCAGGTATCGGATGTAATCTATCTTGATGCGTCCGGAGACGATACAAATAATGGTACAAGCGCAGAGACAGCTGTTCAGACCTTAGAAAAAGCTTATGAAATAGCTGAGGATGGAGATACCATTTATTTGCTTTCTGATATTGTGTTACATCAGCCAACGGTATTAACGGGTGATAAGTCTGTGACCATTGAAAGCGCTTCTGATGATGAAACACATACAATTACATATGCAAGTGCCACTTCACCTAAACCAACAGATGAAAATTACATGATCAAGATAGGTAATGAAGCAGGCACCCAAGTTCAAACGCAAGTGGTACTTGCGAATTTGGTGATAGATGCTAAAACCCAGGATATGCGGTGTCTAAGAGTTTGCTCTGGCGCCAGTCTGACTCTGGAGGATGGCGCAACCGTAACAAATGGACGGGCAATCTCTCAGGATGCAGACACGGGATGTAACGACTGGGGCGGTGGTATTGTGGTAGATGGCAATGCAACGCTGACGATGGAAGATGGATCTGAAATTACAAATTGTTCTGCAGAGTGGGGCGGCGCAGTTTACGTAAGCGGTGAAATGGTAATAAATGGAGGCGAGATCAGCAATAATACAGCAGTTGGAGATATTTTTAAGATTAATGGAGCAAATAGATCTGCAAGTGCACATGGTGGTGCTATTATGGTCCGGGCATGTAAGGCAGATTATGATAACACTTATAATGAACCGGCGAAACTTATCATGAATGGAGGAGAGATTAAGGATAATGCGGCTACTGCGGATGCCAGTGCATTTGGTGGTGCTATAGCAATCCTTGGGGCACCACATGCATCGAATAAGCCAAATGTGTTTGAAATGTCAGGAGGCTTAATTTCAGATAATCATGCGGTTGATGGTGGTGCGATATCTGCTTATATTGCGGATAATTATTGGCAGGGAAATGTAGAGATTCAGATTTCAGATGATGCTACTATAGAAGAAAACAAAGTAAGACGTTCTGGTGGTGCCATCTATTTGAATAGCAATAATGCAGGAAACTATACAAATAAACTGGAAATAACAGGTGGTACTATTTCTGAGAATAAGGCTGTCAATAGTGGAAGCAAAGGCGGCGGTATTTATTTATCGGGACAGGGTGACTTGCTATACCTGGTAGATGGTAAAATTGAGAATAATGAGGCAGGTATGGGTGGAGCCATCTCGATTAATTCATCAGGAGAGAAAAAAGCGAAAGCCTGTGTACTTGGGGGTACAATTGCGGATAACAAAGCTACAGACGGATATCCAGCGCAAGATACTCAGCCGGAACGGTATTATTATGGCAATGCGATTGATCAGAATGGTGAGTTGTACCTAAATGGCATAAGTGCGGATATCCGTGGAGACATCCGGATTAAATGTGATGCAGTTGGAAGTAGTATTTTCACAAATCGCTTTGTAACATTAGTTGGCGCGTCGGAAGATATGAATGATTATGAACTTTCTTCTGATCAGGCTGGATCGGTAGATGGAAGAGCGGTTGTTGTGCCTGGTAATGTTACGTATGATGGAATGGATTATGAGGTTGCGGATGCTGAGCCGTATGTGTCCCATTTTAAGCAGAACCATAAGAGAATCGTTACTAATACGGATTATAAGAATCAGGTTCCAACAGGTACGAATCATGAAAAGAGCCTGGTTCTGTATGGAAAACATGCTGTGGAAATCACCCCGATGGATATTACCAGTTACGTCGGTGGAAATGGGTATGATGGTGTGATTGGTTCTGATGGTCAGTTTGCTACAAATGATCTTCCAGAGATCGGATTTTACCTGACACTTCCGGATGAATTAAATGAGCTGCTTGGAAGTACGCAGGAAGAACCGAAAGACCTTAGTGACTATGTTGCCCTGACTTATAACGACAGTTCTAACCGCACAACGCGTGACTGGGCTTTACAGTTATATGGAGAAGAGGACAGCAGTCTGGCAAAGGTAGATGGCCAGCATGTTTATATTTACAAGCTGATGTCGAGTAAAATAAATGGCACGGCTGAGCAGATACCGCTTCGTATGCAGTTTACGGATGAAGCTGGCAATGTTATGGTAGATTCCAAATTCCCTGTCAATGATACAGACCAGTTCCGTGACTATAAAGTTGATTTTTATTCCGGAGATTTGGATGCAAAGTTTTATAACGTTACCGTCCAGGTTAATGGCAGCACGCAAACATATCCGGTCATTTTGAACAGCGGAAGTTTGAAAGTACGTGGAAACAAGGATCAGACCTATCGGGATATTTCCGATACCATGCCAAGTGTGGATCCGCAAAACAAAGGAGTTATCCTGGCAGAGACAGCACAGGATAATACGCAGTATTTCATTAATAAAAGCAATGTGAATGCAGACCCTGTAGGAGTAAAACTTCTGGTTGATCACAGCCTTGATGATACGCTGTTGACTGCTTACCTGAATCAGAATAAAAATGCGGATGGTAAATATGTTTATCAGTTCAGGTACCTTGACCTGGTTGATACACATAACGGAAACGCATATATGACGATGGCAGGTGGTCAGAAGATGAACATTTACTGGCCGGTTCCGGAAGATGCGAAAGAAGATTCTACATTCCATATTGTGCATTTCGGAGGATTGAACCGAGAGAGCAATGCGGATATGAATGATTTACTGAGAAATCATATTCCGGAAGAATTATCCAGTGAAAAAGTTTTCATTGACGGTCAGGCGTTCATTAAGTTTTCGGTTGGAAGTTTTTCACCGTTTGCCTTGATGTATGAAAATGGCAGCACATCCGGTAATGGAGGAAATTCCGGTAACAGCGGCACATCGAATGGAAATAATGGTTCTTCTGGTGGAGAAAGCAGTTCATCTGGCAGTGGAAGCAGCGGTGGTCACAGTTCCAGCGCTGGATCCGTTACTGCAGGAACCACACAACAGGAAAAGCCGGAAGAAACTAATCTGGCAGAAAATGTATCTGCAGTGGATAATACAGACGAGATAAAAGAAGAAAATCAGGTTGAAACTGCACTTCCAAAAACAGGTCAGTCAGATAACTGGTCTGCAGTGCTTCTTTTCAACAGCGCAATCCTTCTTCTTTTCACCTGTTTTTTTAAGAAAAAAGAACACTAACAAAAAAATGAAGCTGGGCAGCAAAAGTTGCTGCTCAGCTTCTTACAAAGCAAAAGAGCGTATATATTGCGAGAATATGTGATTCCTTTCTTCATTGGGACTATTTAATTTCAAAATACATACATTCGGAGTAAGAAAGGAATAATATGAAAAAGAAAAAATTATTATCGTACATCTTAACTACAAGTCTACTGATCTCTCTTACTGCTAATCCGGTATTATCCATGGCCGAGGAAACAAATCTGAGCCAGGAAATTACGGTTGATCAAGATAATCCTGATCAAGATTCTAAATCCCAGAACATTTCATCAGAAAAAAATGCAGACTCAAAAGATAAAAACGAGAACGATGGATCAGACCGTGGTGATGAAATAGAACCGTCTGAAGATGGAAAAACAGAAGATCTGCAGGAAGATGAAGACAAAGCCAATTTATCTTCTGGAAAAGATGAAAAGCCGGATCTGAATGGATCGGATGGTGACCAATCAGAAGAATCGAAGAAAGATTCGATAAATGATTCTTCTGAGGAAGACTCTGATCAGGCAGATGCAGACTATGGCAGATTGGACGAAGATGAAAATATTGATCCTGATTTTAGTCAGCCAGTTGAAAATCCAGAGGAATCTTCTAGTGCTGCAGGTACTACTGCAAATTCTGGAAGTACTTCGGGCGGTTCTGGAACATCGAAAAAGAATGATGCTGATTTAGATGAATGTGAGCATTTAGAAGGTTGCGTGGATGGCAAACATGATCCAGAATGCCCGTTATATGAAGGAGAAGTGGAACTGCCGTCAGAAGCCGAATGTGCGCATCTGGAAGGGTGCGTTGGTGAACTTCATGACAAGGACTGTCCGCTCTATAAGGAGCTGAATGCTGCACTTTCAGCAAAACTTCCTTTGGCAGTACAAGAAAATATTTATGAAGATGTTTATATCACTGTTGATGGAGTCGAGTATCGGTTTGATTTTTATCCAGATACTCACGAAGCAAAATTGACAAGGATAACAAATCCAAATGCAACTACAGACGTTGAAATACCGGAAAAAGTAAGTTATCACAATGAAAATGAGAGCGATGATGAAGAATATACGGTAACAGAATTAAGCCTTAGCTTTTGGGCGTCTACGTGTACAAATGTTACTAAGCTGAATATACCAGACACCGTAGAAACATGTAACAGTTATTTTAGATGTTTTTCTAACTTAGAAGAAATTACAATTCCAGGATCGGTAAAAACATTTTCCGGAAGCTTTCAATCTATGGACCATTTGAAAACTATAACTTTTGAAGAAGGTGTAGAAGAACTTGCCGGAAATTCACTGTTAAGTAATTGTGCTGTAGAAACAATTCATTTACCAGATAGTTTAAAAAGAATCACTGCACCTAGTGCGTTTTCTGGTGCTTCAAAATTAAAAACGATAGAACTTCCAGAAGGAATTGATATTCGTGAAGGAAGCTTATTTGCAGAAGATAGTTCACTTGTTTCAATAACATTGCCTGCGTCAATTACAAAAATCAATGGTTCCATGTTTAAAGATTGCAGTAGTCTGGAGACTGTAACTGCAGAAGGAACCATTACAGAAGTAGGTCAAGAGGCATTTGAAAATAACACAAAGCTGACCAATATTCCAGATCTTAGTCAGGTCACATCCATGGGGACTTTTGCATTTTCTGAATGTAATAATCTGAAAGGCGAAGTTAATTTAGCAAGTTTGAATGATATTCCATATCGTGCTTTTTTAAATACACCCATTGAATCGGTTGTTTTGAGTGACAGTCTGCAGAAGATTGATGATGAGGCATTTTCAGGTACTAAAATAGCCTCGATCACATTTCCGGAATCACTGACAGCCATTGGAAGTGAATCTTTTGCAAATACTCTGCTGAACCAGGATACCTTAATCATTCCGGATAATGTGGCAACGATTGGATCGTCTGCGTTTTCTGGCGCAACCATCAAAAAACTTGTTTTGGGAAGTGGTTTGACTAATACATCAAATAATGAATTTTCAGGGATAGATGGATTGGAGTCTGTAACGGTTCAAAATAGTTCAGATGTATTGAATCTTTCCAATGCAGGTCTGCCGCAAAATGTAACCATAAATTATACGATTCCATCTATTTCAGATACAGTAGGTGATACGATTTCCAGTGAGGTAGGTGCTCCAAGTCTGCAGAAAGCTGTAGACACTGCAGCGGATGGAGAAACCATCAAAATTAAAAAAGATATTAAGCTGAGCAGTCAAGTTACGATTCCACAAGGAAAATCGATTACAATTACTTCTGATGATGATTATACGATTGTCGGCGTAAAAGACGGTACTAAACCGGAAAATTTATTTGAAGTGTTAGAAGGAGCAAATGTTATTTTTGCCGGGAAACTTATTTTATCAGGTAGGTATAATGACAAGAGCATTATAAAGAATCATGGTACCGTAACGATTACAGATGACGTAACCGTTCGGGATGCAACCATAAAATATGATGAAACCGGTGCGCTGGAAAATAGTGGGACCAATGCGAAACTTGTTATTTCAGGCGGGCAAATCACAAACAACAAAATCATAAATCATGCGGAGTATAGTGCGACAGTCCTGATCAAAGATGGTGCTGCTTTTGAAATGACTGGTGGCAGCATTCAAGATAATAATTCTGTTAATGCAAATTACTCCCATTCCACTGGTGGCGTGTTCTTTTTTGGTGCGAGCAAAGGGGAAATGTCAGGAGGACGCATTCAAAGGAATATTGGACATCGTGGCAGCGTTGTAGTTCTTAGCAATGACCGCGATGCTGATCAGCAAGCAGCGTTTACGTTATCTGGTGATGGATTGATCACAGAAAACAGTGGTACTTCCGGTAATAATGTTGATGCAGGTGGGGCTGTATTTATAGAAAATAATGCAGTATTTGAGATGACCGGTGGAAAGATAACGAATAATCATTTCATTCAAGGCGGCGGAGTTTGTGTCGTGGATGATGGAGTACAAGACAGCATAATTGAAGAATATGGCACTGCGTTTGTAATGAATGGAGGTACAATATCTGGAAATCACGCATCCCATGGTGGCGGAATTTATAGTTTTTCTAACGGAACCGTTCTTAATTCTGGAAAAATAGTAAATAATACGGCAGGTGTTTCAGGCGGAGGTATTTATTCCGAGGGAACACGTAATAATGGCTACAGTTCTATGCATTTATATAATGCGATTGTTACAAATAATACAGCCCAACAGGGAGGTGGCCTGTGGTTTTGCGCAACTGGTACCACAACCCTGAATATCAAAGATGGTATTGGCATCTTTGAAAATAAAGCGGTGGAATCAGATGATAAAGCAGCCGGTGATGATCTGGTATTTAGTGTTTTCGGTAATGGCGATCCCGACTATACAGCTACATTATCAAGTCGTATGTTAGGTGGCGGTGCGATCCAGTGGTATCCGGATGGCAAAATATATAATGGAGTCACCTCATCTTATCCAAGCGTGATTTCTGATATACGCTATAATAAAGATGATCCAACAAGTACAGCATTGGAGTCTGGAAAACTGGCAGATATTCAGACGAGTCAGGCTTTAAAAACGATAATGTCTGCGGATGCACAGAATCTGGCAGAGAATGAAGCACAGTTATTCATAGAGGGAAATACAGCAAAATATGGCGGAGGCATCGGTGCAAACGGAGGCATTATTGTAGGAGAAGATGATACGATTGATATATCGGTCAAAAAAGTCTGGAACAATGCCCCGGCTTCCGGAACGCCGGATTCGGTCACGATTCGCCTGATAAATGAGGGACATGTGATTGATAGAGCTGTTTTAAATGCGGCAAACAACTGGGAATATCAGTTTGAGAATCTTCCGAGAGGATATTCTTATTCTGTATCAGAAGTTGTTCCTGCAGATTATACGCCAACGGTATCTGGAAATCAGACAGAGGGGTTCCAGATATTGAACACCTATACTCCTGGAACACCTGCAGAACCGGAAAAACCGGATAATGGAGGAACAAATCCTGGAAATTCAAATCATGGATCAGGAAGTTCTGGTTCAAGTGGCTCTGGCAGTTCAGGAGGATCCGGAAGCAGTACAAGAACTGCACAAGTTGTTGAAACAACTCCAGTTGAACCGGTAAAAGAAGATATACAGCCGATTCCAGAAGATATTCAACATGAAGATTTTGCTTCCGAAGCCAATAGTGCATTGCCAAAAACAGGGCAGGAAGCAAACAAGTCTGCACTTGTATTTTTCTCCAGCGCACTGCTTTTGCTTGCTATGCTGATTTTTAAGAAAAAAGAAGACTGATAAAGAAACTTATGATTTTCAGATCCTTATGGGGCTGGTAATAGGAAAGTGCTTGTGTGAGAATATCCATCAAGCACTTTCTTAGTGTTGCGGTAACATATCAAGCAGTATAATCATTACGGACTGTTTGTCAACAAGATTTACAATTTTGTTTTATGTGGGAAGGGATGAAAACGATGAAAAGAAATATGAATCGACGATGTTGTTTTATGTTATGTTTTTTGGGACTCTTGCTATCGTTCTCATTTCCTGCGTCAGCTGCGGATACAGCAGAAAAGGTTGTACGGGTTGGATGGTATGAAGATTCTTACAATGTTACAGTGAGATTTTTAACTTGTACTTTACGATCATGCAAATTTATTTGAATCTTAATATTGATCATATAAAGAAATTTGTGTATAATTTTGTTATCATATAAGGGGGTGTTTTTATGCCAACAATCAAATCCAGTGCTGATCTAAGAAACAATTACAATGAGATTTCAACTCATTGCCACACTTACACTGAGCCAGTTTTTATCACCAAAAATGGAAAAGGTGACCTTGCCGTGATGAGCATTGAAGCCTACGAAGCACTAACAAGCCGCTTTGAGTTATACGATCAGATTAATGAAGGAATGGATGATATTAAATTCGGAAATACACGACCGTTTTCAGACGCATTATCAGAGATCCGGAAAAGACGTCGTAGATGAGTTATACAATCCACATCACTGCAACAGCAGAGAGAGATCTTCTGAAAGCAGCCGACTATATAGAATTTTCCCTCAAAAATCTGGATGCTGCAGACCACTTACTGGATACTGCAGATGAACAAATTTCTTCTTTAGCTGAAATGCCTCAGAGATACCGGATCGTAGATGATCCAGTCTTATCCAGTTGGGGAATCCGTTTCATAAAAGTCAATAACTATCTGGCATTTTATACTATAGATGAAAATAAACAGTTAGTAATCATCGTGCGTTTTCTGTATCAAAAAAGTAACTGGGCTTTTATCCTTCATCACGGGGTTCCGCTTCAATAAAACCAAATGGCCAACTTAAAAAGAAAACAGGCTATCTCTCCGGAGATAGACCTGTTTTTTTATGGATTTTTCAAAAAGGGCGTGTGAAAAAATGATTTCTCATTTTTTTACACGCCCTTTTTGGTTATACAATAAGATATGCAACACGCAGTTCAGAAAATTCCTACCTACGACAATTTCCAGATATCCTTGTTGTACTGTGCGATTGTCCGGTCGGAGGAGAAGAATCCGGCCTTGCTGATGTTAACGAGCATCTTCTTTGCCCATTCGGTGCGGTCGGTGTAAGCGGCATAGGCCTTTTCGCGGGTCTTTACGTAATCCTGGAAATCCGGGAAGGTCATGAACCAGTCTTTGTTTAACAGCTCTTTGTAGAGACGCTCCAGATTTTCTTTCTGGCCGATCTTAAGCAGTTCTTTTCCGACGATGAAATCGACAGCGGCTTTTAAGTCTTTGTCTTTCTCGTACCAGTCTTTGGACTTGTAGTCACCGCGTTCATAGCGGGCAATGACCGTCTCGGAGGATTCGCCGAAGGTGAAGATATTATCTTTGCCGACCAGCTCTGCAATCTCTACATTTGCGCCGTCCATGGTGCCAAGGGTCAGGGCACCGTTTAACATGAATTTCATGTTGCCTGTTCCAGATGCCTCTTTGGAGGCCAGGGAGATCTGCTCGGAGATGTCGCAGGCCGGAATGAGCTTTTCAGCCAGGGTTACATTGTAGTTTTCCACCATGAAAACTTTCAGGTGTGGACTTACCTTTGGATCTTTGTTGATAAGTTCCTGCAAACATAAAATTAAGTGGATAATGTCCTTTGCAATGACGTAAGCGGGAGCTGCTTTGGCACCAAACAGTACGGTGATCGGTGTCTTCGGGATCTTTCCGGCTTTGATCTCTAAGTATTTGTGGATGACATAGAGGGCATTCATCTGCTGGCGTTTGTACTCGTGCAGGCGTTTTACCTGAATGTCGAAAATGGAATCCGGGTTTAACACCAGCCCCTGGGTCTCTTTTAAATAGGAAACCAGCTGTGCTTTCTTTTTGGTCTTCACCTCCAGAAGTTTGTTCAGTACAGCCGGATCGGACACGAAAGCGCCCAGTTTTTCCAGCTCCATGGCATCTTTTTTCCAGCCTTCCCCGATGAGAGAGGTGATGAGGGCAGAAAGCTCTGGGTTGCAGGACATGAGCCATCGGCGGAAGGTGATGCCGTTGGTCTTGTTGTTGAAGCGCTCCGGATACAGCTTGTAGAAGTTGTTCAGCTCCGTATTTTTCAAAATCTCGGTGTGCAGGTAGGCAACGCCATTGACGCTGTAGCCGTAGTGGATATCCATATGAGCCATGTGCACCAGTCCGTTCTGGATGATGTAGGTGCTCTCGTCCTTTACGGTAGCGCGGATGCGGTTGTCCAGCTCGCGGATGATCGGCATCAGCTGCGGAACTGCTTTTTCCAGGAAAGAGATCGGCCATTTTTCCAGGGCTTCTGCCAGAATGGTATGGTTCGTGTAGGCGCATACTTTGGAAACGATGGAGATCGCTTCATTCATTAAAATGCCGTGCTGGCCTAAAAGGCGGATCAGCTCCGGAATGACCATGGACGGATGGGTATCGTTGATCTGAACGGCAGCGTACTCAGCAAGGTCATGCAGGTTGGAACCGCGGGCGATACACTCGTCTAAGATCAGCTGGGCTGCATTGCTGACCATAAAGTACTGCTGGTACACGCGCAGCAGGCGTCCTTTGTCATCGGAATCATCCGGGTAGAGGAAGAGGGTAAGGTTTTTCTCAATCTCGGTTTTATCGAAGTCGATGCCATCTTTGACAATGCTCTCGTCCACGGATTCCAGATCAAAGAGGCGCAGGCGGGTGGAGTGGTTGTCGTAGCCGGTCACATCCATATCGTAGAGGCGGGAGGTAACGGTAAAGCCGCCGAACGGAACCTGGTAACTGGTCCCGGTTTTGGTGAGCCAGCTTTCTTTTTCCATCCACGGGTTCGGGGTTTCCTGCTGGAGATGCTTTTTATCAAAAACCTGCTTAAACAGGCCGTAATGGTAGTTTAAGCCGACACCATCGCCGTTTAAGCCGAGGGTGGCGATAGAATCTACAAAGCAGGCAGCCAGACGGCCAAGACCGCCGTTTCCAAGAGATGGCTCCGGCTCCAGTTCCTCAATCTCTGCAAGGCTCTTGCCAGCAGCTTCCAGTTCTTTTTTGACTTCATCGTAAAGCCCAAGATTGATGAGGTTGTTGGAGAGCAGTTTGCCGATCAGAAACTCTGCGGAGATGTAGTAGAGCTTGCGCTTGCCGGAAGCAGTCTCTTTTGCCAGAGCGGTTTCCTGTGCAGAAGCGTTTTCCTTCTCTTTTGCAAGTTTCTTTACCTGCTCCAAAAGGCAGAGGTAGATTTCCTCATTGGTGCAGGAAGCCAGTGGCTTCTTATATTTTTCTTTTACAGCGTTTGTCAGATTCATGATGGTTAAAAACTCCCTTCTCTGAAGTGTGAGGCATGTTGCTGTTCGCAGGTAGGAATTTTCTGAACAGTAACGAATGGATCACAGAAACAAAAATTTGTTTTTATTATAACAAAGTCATGCCGGATTGTGCAACCCAAATTGCAGACAGAAAGCCAGGCAAAAACCAAGTGAAAAGTCAGATTGCCAGTTCGGCATGAACAGGCAGTAAAATTAAAAATCTCCAGGTTTTACAGAGTCTGGCAGCATGGACCGATAGCAGCGTTTTCCTTTCTGCTGCTGATAATCCGCCTGAATGTGTTCGCAAAGTTCCGGACTGGAATACAGCTGTTTTGCAGCAGTAAATAAAATCCGTGCTGCATAGTGCATCCCCTTATGGGCCAGAGGACTTTTTCCCTGGGCTACGATCTGCCAGGTATGCAGGGCGCAGCCAGTGGCTGCGGTTGCGACCCCAATGAGACCGGTGGGAACCTGCCAGCTCACATCGCCTACATCGGTACTGCCAAGGTTGATGGTCTGGCCGGCAGGAAGAATCTCTGTATCAATCGAAGCGTGGGCAGAAGCAGCTTCTTCTCGCATGGTCTGGTCTATGGAAGCAGCGTCAGCGGTGCCGGACAGCTCCGGCAGCAGCATAAACTTCGCTGCATACGCATAATCTTCCTCCGTATACTCGGGTTTTTCCGTTTCCTGCATCGCCGCCATCATTAGCTTTTCCATAGCCGGAACCGATAACAGATCTGCATAAGCACTGACCGTCCGGTAAGAAACCTTGGTTCCGGTCATCAGTGCAGCCCCTTTTGCCACGTCGCTGACGCGGTCATAAAGCTCGGCAACGTAGGAGCTTTCCGGTGCCCGCAGGGCGTAGAGAAGGGTGGCAGCGGCAGGAACGATGTTCGGTGCGTCACCGCCGTCGTTTAAGTAGGCGTAGTGCATGCGGGCATCCGTTTTTACATGTTCCCGCAGGTAATTGACACCCACATTCATCAGCTCACAGGCATCCAGAGCGGAGCGGCCGAGTTCCGGGTGGGCGGCAGCGTGGGCGCTTTTTCCGGTGAAGTCGAAGATGACGCGGATATTGGCCAGAGCTTCTTTGATCAGGCCGGTTTTGGAACCAGGGTGCCAGGCCAGAGCAAAGTCCAGAACGTCAAAACAGCCGGAGCGGGTCAGGAATGCTTTTCCGGCACCGCCTTCCTCAGCCGGGCAGCCGTAATAGATTACGGTTCCGCTAAGCTGTTCTTCTTCCAGCCAGTCTTTGATGAGGCAGGCAGTCTCCATGGTGCCGGTACCGAGCAGGTTGTGTCCGCAGCCGTGACCTGCTGTGCCGGGGCGGTCTGACTGGCGTTCACAGGCATTGGCCGTCTGGTTCATGCGGGGCAGGGCATCGTATTCGCCCAAAAGTCCAATCACGGGGTGACCGGAGCCGAAGCTTGCGGAAAATGCGGTGGCAATACCGCCAAGATTTCGCTCTATAGTGAAACCATTTTTTTTCAGAAAATCAGCCTGCAGTGTGCTGGAACAAAATTCCTGGTAACGGGTTTCCGCAAAGTCCCAGATCTGGTCGCTGATGGATTCAAATTGCTGTTCAAACTGTTGTCTGTTCATGATGAAAAGAAACCTCCGGCTATATGATTTTTGTCTGAATCTTTACCATATTTTCTGTGCCATATTATAGCATTTCTGTTTGGGTTTGAAAACCGGGACTTTGCCGGCGCTTCGCATTCCAGAACGGCAAAAGCTGCTGTCCAGACGGTATTGTACGGAAGTTTCAGTTCAGAAAAATTCCGTCGCGGAACAGTAACATTTTGTATCTGTTGTTGTGTACATTTTCGTTATATAACATTTACAGAAACGAAAAAAGTTGTTACAATAAAATGATAATCAGAAAAATAGTTAGGCTGACTATCTAAAAAGGAGCGTGCAGATGATGGGAATGGAAAACAATGTATATGGGGAACTTTTGCTGGGCCTTCAGTTGGAAAACCAGAAAATTCTTCTGACCAGCCTGCAGGAAGACGGTACACTGGAAAAGCATATTTATGAGCCGGGAAGAGAGGAAGAAGCTGTCGAGGCATTGGCACAGCAGGCAGCGTTTGAAAAGAAGGTATGCATTCTGGGATTTGAGCAGGAGCAGAAGCGTGCACAGGGCAGCGAACCGTACCGTACGAAAGAAAACGGGCAGGATGACAGACCAGATTGTGCGAAAAACACCTGTCATGGTAGCGGAACGGATGATGCGAAAGACGCCGGACAGAATGGGAAAAAGTGGATCGCGGAGCCGTTTTGCAGGGAAAACCGTATGCTGATCTTTGGCGGCGGTCATGTTTCCCTGGCTCTTGCAGAGTTTGCAGCCCGCACCGGGTTTTCCGTGACGGTGACCGATGACCGGCCAGCCTTTGCCAATAAGCTGCGTTTCCCAACCGCAAAGGAAGTGCTCTGTATGGATTTTGAAGCGGCAATTGAAAAGCTTGGTGTCAATTCATCGGACTTTGCGGTTCTCTTAACAAGAGGCCATCGTCATGATGGTGTCTGCCTTAAGGCACTGGTCAAACAGCCGCAGACCGCATATCTTGGCATGATCGGTTCCAGAAAGCGCGTCCGGGAATTAAAGGATACGCTGGAGGAGGAAGGCATCAGCAGAGCGTGGCTGGACTGGATCCACACTCCGGTCGGACTGGATATCGGTGCAGTGACACCGGAGGAGATCGCAGTGGCAATCCTTGCAGAGACCATTCAGGTAAAGCGCAAACCGGAGACAGAGGGCGGCAGAAAGGTATCCCAGTCGGATATTGATATGGAAGTCATTCATGATCTGGCAGAGCCGGATGAAAAGTTCGCGGACCAGAAAAAAGCAGTGATCACTATTTTGGGCACCAAAGGTTCGACACCGAGAAAAGCCGGAGCCAAGATGATCGTTTATGAGACCGGCCTTATTCAGGGAACCATCGGCGGAGGCTGTGCGGAGGCAAACCTGATGCAGCATGCCAGAGAGGTTATCCGCGATGGTATTTACCAGATTCGACATGTGGATATGACCGGGAAAGCAGCAGAGGAAGAAGGCATGGTCTGCGGAGGCGTGATGCAGGTATTGATCGAACGGGATGATTTCTAAAAAAATGTTAGGAAAACTTTCAAAAAATTAGATAAGTGATTGCATTTCCAGGCAAAACAGATTACAATAGAAGCATCTGAAAAGCCGGTTTGCCGGAAGGCAGGCCGGTTAAAAAAGTGAATCGTTATTTTTTAAAAAAAATAACGGTGGTTCTATAGAATAGCCTGGTAACCAGAAGGACGTGAAACAGTTACCGGTTTCAAATATTCACATGGAGATTGGGAGGAGCTATACATGAAGCTGATAAAAACAGTCGATGCAGAGGGAGCAGTTCTCTGCCATGACATCACACAGATCATCCGCGGTGTAACAAAAGATGCGGTGTTTCGTAAGGGCCATATTGTAACCAGAGAAGATATTCCGGTACTTTTGAGTGTCGGAAAAGATACCCTTTATGTATGGGAAAAAGAAGATGGCATGCTTCATGAGGATGAAGCAGCCGAAGTGCTTTGTGAAATCTGCAAGGGTGAGCATATGGACCGTTCCCAGCCGAAGGAAGGCAAGATCGAGCTGACTGCGGCCTGCGATGGTCTTTTAAAGATTGACGCAAAGGCTTTAAAAGAGGTCAACGCCTTTGGCCAGATGATGATTGCCACCCGCCATGGCAATTTTGCCGTGAAGAAGGGGGACAAGCTGGCAGGTACCCGCATTATCCCGCTGGTCATTGAAGAAGAAAAAATGAAAAAGGTCAAGGCACAGACCATGGAACTGACTGGTGGAAAGCCAATCCTGGAACTGAAACCGTTCCAACACAAACAGGTTGGAATCATCACCACCGGAAACGAAGTGTTCCATGGACGCATCCAGGACACGTTCACACCGGTGATCGTGGACAAGCTGGCGGAGTTTAATGCCGAGGTGACCGATCATGTGACCTGGGATGATGACGATAAAAAAGTAACAGCCAGTATCCTCGACATGATCGAAAAGGGCGCGGACATTGTCATCTGCACCGGAGGAATGAGTGTAGATCCGGATGACAAGACTCCGCTTGCGATCAAAAATACCGGTGCACGCATCGTATCCTATGGTGCGCCAGTGCTTCCGGGAGCCATGTTTTTACTGGCTTACTATGACCGCATGGAACAGGGAAAGAACCGCAGAACCGTCATTATGGGACTTCCGGGCTGCGTGATGTATGCAAAGCGCACCATCTTTGACCTGGTACTTCCGCGTGTCATGGCAGATGATGAGGTTACGGCGGACGAGCTTGCAGCGCTCGGCATGGGGGGCTTATGCTTAAACTGTCCGGTCTGCACGTTCCCGAACTGTGGATTTGGAAAGGGGTACTGATATGGAATTTACCCATTTTGATGAACAGGGCAATGCCCGCATGGTGGATGTCACCGAAAAAGGCGAGACGGTCCGCGAGGCGGTTGCCAAAGGCCGTATCCGCGTGAGTGCGGAGTGCTTTGGGAAAATTAAAGAAGGCACCATGGCAAAGGGGGATGTGCTCGGCGTGGCACGCATTGCCGGGATCATGGGAGCCAAGCGTACTTCGGAGCTGATTCCGCTCTGCCATATTTTAAATCTGACAAAGCTGAATGTGGATTTTGTCATGCATCCAGAAACCTGCGAGATCGAGGCGATCTGTACGGCCAAGACCACAGGAAAGACCGGCGTGGAGATGGAGGCACTTACCGGTGTATCCGTGACGCTGCTTACCATTTACGATATGTGCAAGGCTGTGGATAAGGCTATGGAGATCGGAGCGATTCATCTGGCTGAGAAGACCGGAGGAAAGAGCGGGCATTTCATAAACCCCAAAGAGCAGGGTGGTGAGCAGGCATGAAAGATGCCCATGGAAGAGAAATCAAATATCTGCGAGTTTCTGTGACAGACCGCTGCAACCTGCGCTGCAAATACTGTATGCCAAACGGGATCGAGTGTGTGGGACACAAGGATATCCTGAGCTTTGAGGAAATCCGGAAGATCGCAGCGTGCGGGGCAAAGCTTGGCATTACCAAGATCCGCCTGACCGGCGGGGAGCCGCTGGCGAGAAAGGGATGCCCGCAGCTGATCCGCATGCTGAAAGAGATTCCGGGCATGGAAAAGATTGCCATGACGACCAACGGGACTTTGGTGAGAGCGATTCTCCCGCAGCTTGTGGAGGCAGGACTGGATGAGATCAACATCAGCCTGGATACGCTGGATGCGGAAGCGTTTGCCCAAATTACCGGACAGGATCTTCTGCCGGAAGTACTTAAGAGTATCGATGCGTCACTTGAAGCGGGGCTTAAGGTGAAGGTCAATGCAGTATCCATGCCGGATACCGACTGGCGGCGTATGGTCTCGCTGGCAAAGGAAAAACCGGTTGATGTCCGCTTTATTGAGCTGATGCCCATTGGAGCTGGAAAACAGTCGAAGGGACGCAGCAACGAGGAACTCTTAGAAGAGATCAGCAATGAATACCCGGAACTTCAGGCGGATAACAGCGTACACGGAGCCGGTCCGGCTGTCTACTATAAGATCCCAGGGTTTCAGGGAAGCATCGGGCTGATCAGTGCCATGCACGGAAAATTCTGTGCTTCCTGTAACCGGGTGCGTCTGACATCGACCGGCTTTCTAAAGACTTGCCTTTGCTATGAGGACGGCGTGGATCTGCGAAAAATCCTGCGGAAAGCAGAGGATGGAAAGACAGCAGAAACCGGAACGGGCAGGGAATGGAACAAGGCTGTGGATGAGAGCGTGGAGGGGAATGCCGTGGTGAGAGCATCGGGCATGGAAAATCCAGACATGGAGAATCGGGAACTTCTGGATGCCATGGGCCGTGCCATATACGGCAAACCTGCCGGACATTGCTTTGAGCATCCGGATCAGATCACGGAAGCGCATGGTATGAGCGCAATTGGAGGATGAGAAAATGGAATTTGGAAAAGAGGGGGTAGTGAAGGCCATCTGCATCAGTCCGTCCCGGGGAACGGAAAAGCATACGATCCCGGAGGGACATTTCATTCCGGATTTCGGAATCGAGGGCGATGCGCATGCTGGAACATGGCATCGTCAGGTGAGTCTTCTTTCCTATAATAAAGTAGAAGAGTTCAATAAAAAAGGAGCAAACGTAGGGGATGGCGCATTTGGTGAGAATCTGGTGGTGGATGGAATTGATTTTCGTGCCCTGCCGGTTGGAACCAGGCTTTATGCCGGAACCGTGGAGCTTCGCATGACCCAGATCGGCAAGGAATGCCACAGCCACTGCGCGATCTATCACCGTGTGGGCGAGTGTATTATGCCGAGGGAGGGTGTGTTTGCCGAGGTTGTAAAAGAGGGAATCATCCGCCCGGGAGATATTATGCGGGTGGAAGCGCCAGATGAGAACCGTCCGTTTACGGCTGCGGTGATCGTGCTGAGTGATAAAGGCTCCAAAGGCGAGCGGGAGGACTTAAGTGGTCCGGCAGCCGGGGACATGTTAAAGGAAGCTGGTTATGATGTCGTGGAGCGCTTTGTGATCCCGGATGAGCCGGAGGTGCTAAAACATCACCTCGTGCGTCTGGCAGACAGCCGACAGGTGGACCTGGTGGTGACCAGCGGCGGAACCGGATTTTCCATGCGGGACCAGACACCGGAGGCAACTCTGGCGGTGGCTGACCGGAATGCGCCGGGTATTGCAGAGTATATTCGTATGAAATCCATGCAGATCACAGACCGCGCCATGTTAAGCCGCGGCGTATCGGTCATCCGGAAAAAGACGCTGATCGTCAATCTGCCGGGAAGTCCGAAAGCCGTGAAAGAGAGTCTAGGCTTTATCCTGGGCGCACTGGATCATGGGTTAAAGATTCTGCGTGGGACTGCGTCAGAGTGTGCGCGGAAATAGATACCGGGAACAAGTTACAAATCTGGTGATTCATAAGAATTCGCATAAATTATTGCAAAAACAAGGGAGAAGCAGACAATGAAGAAACAGTTCGCAGTTGTAATGGCAGCTATGATGGCAGCAGGAATGATGGCAGGATGCTCCTCCAAACCGCAGGAGACTACCGCAGCAGCAACCGAAGCAGAGACTGCTGCAGAGGAGACCACCGGAGCAGAGACTGAGGCAGAAACCGAAACCGAAACAGAGGGTGAGGCAAAGGCGAATCTTGGCGAGCAGGGCATTCTGGTTGCGGCAGCAGCAAGCTTAAAGAATGCATATGAGGATGAACTGATTCCGATGTTTGAAGAGCAGTATCTGGGTGTAACCGTGGAGGGAACCTACGACAGTTCAGGAAAGCTTCAGACCCAGATCGAGGAAGGTCTTGAGGCAGACGTATTTATGTCCGCAGCAGTTAAGCAGATGAAAGCTCTGGACGAGGAAGGCATGATCGCGTCTGATACCATCGCGGACCTGTTAGAGAATAAGATTGTTCTGATCGTTCCGGCTGGCAGCGACAGCAAGATTGATTCTTTCGAGAAAATCGGCGATGCCGCATCCATCGCTCTGGGCGATCCGGAGAGTGTTCCGGCAGGCCAGTACGCAAAAGAAGCGCTGACAAACTTAAATGTCTGGGACAGCATTCAGGATAAGGTAAGCTTCGGAACCAATGTAACTGAGGTATTAAACCAGGTTGCAGCAGCAAGTGCTGACGCAGGTATCGTTTATGCAACCGATGCAGCAAGCATGGCAGATCAGGTAACCGTTGTTGCAGAGGCACCGGAAGGAAGCCTTGAGAAGAAAGTCATCTACCCGGTAGCAGTCGTAAAAGTAACCGCTCATGAGGATGCGGCGAAGGCATTTGTAGATTTCTTACAGACTCCGGAAGCAATCAAGGTATTTGAGGCTTACGGTTTCACAGCAGCAGAGTAACAGGCCGGAAAGAATGCCGAAAGCATGTGCGGCAGAAAGGAGAAAAAGATGGACTGGTCCCCAATTCTGATATCCATGAAGACAGCCAGTGTTTCCATTGTGATCACATTCTTTCTTGGAATTCTGGCAGCCTGGTGGGTGGTTGGCATGAAAAATGAGCGTATGAAGGTCATCCTGGATGGAATTTTAACCCTTCCATTGGTGCTCCCGCCTACCGTAGCAGGATTTTTCCTTTTATATCTGTTTGGGGTGAAACGTCCCATCGGAATTTTCTTTTTACAGTATTTTGGAGTCAAGATCGCGTTTTCCTGGGTGGCCACGGTGCTTGCGGCAGTGGTGATGTCTTTTCCGCTTATGTACCGTTCGGCCAGAGGAGCTTTTGAACAGGTAGACCCGAATCTCATGGCAGCGGCCCGTACCCTTGGTATGAGTGAATGGAACATTTTCCATAAGATTCTGATTGCCAATGCCATGCCGGGAATTGTCAGCGGAGGTGTCCTGGCGTTCGCAAGAGGACTGGGGGAGTTTGGAGCAACCGCCATGATCGCGGGCAACATTGCAGGCAAGACCAGAACCCTGCCTATGGCAGTGTATTCTGAAGTGGCAGCCGGAAATATGGATGAGGCATACCGGTATGTTGCGATCATTGTTGTTATTGCCTTTCTTTCCGTGATCTTAATGAACCGGGCGGCACTGAGAGAATCAAAAAAGCGTGGCCAGTTCCGGTAATAAGGAGCAGAGTATGAATGAACAATTATTAGCAGTTGATATCCGGAAAAAGCTGCGGGAGTTTGAGCTGCAGGTTCAATTTACTTCCGGCAAAGGCTGCCTTGGAATTCTGGGACCTTCCGGCTGCGGAAAGAGCATGACATTAAAATCCATTGCAGGGATCGTGGAGCCGGACAGTGGTTCCATTGTGCTGGATAACCGAACGCTTTATGACAGCAGCAGAAGACAGAATCTGAAACCGCAAAAACGGCGTGTAGGCTATCTCTTTCAGAATTATGCACTGTTTCTGAATATGTCCGTGGAGGAGAATATCCAGACAGGACTGAAAACGGGAAAACGTTATGATGAAGCACAGCAGAAAAAACGGACAGCCGAGATGGTGGAGCGTTTCCGCTTAAGCGGACTGGAAAAGTGCTATCCGGCTCAGCTTTCCGGCGGACAGCAGCAGAGGGTGGCGCTGGCGAGAATCTTGGCCTATGAACCGGAAGCACTGCTTCTGGATGAGCCATTTTCCGCGATGGATACCCATTTGCGGGAACGACTGCGCCTGGAACTGGCCAGTGTGCTTTCTGAGTATCAGGGAGCATCGATCATGGTAACCCATGACCGCGACGAGGCTTACCAGCTTTGCGATAATTTGCTGCTGTTTAGCAGAGGACGTGTGATCGCGGCAGGAAAAACGAAGGACATCTTCAACGATCCGGGCAGTGTAGAAGCTGCAAGGCTGACCGGCTGCAAGAATATTTCTCGGATCGAGAAACTTGATGATCACCGGGTGCGTGCGCTGGACTGGGATAATCTGGAACTGGTGACAGAAAAAACGGTGGCAGAGGATATCACATCAGTGGGAATCCGCGCCCATGACTTTGAGCCGGTGGCAGATCAGGAGACGGGAGTGGAAATAGAAAACCGGATCCCGGTGGGAAATCCAAAAATCTCCGAGATGCCGTTTGAATGGTATATTACCCTGTCAAACGGAATGTGGTGGAAAATTGGAAAGACCATCCACACACATAGTGCAGATGGCCAGATTCCAAACTATGTGAGGGTTGCACCGGAGGCGATTCTGCTGCTGAGAGGGTAAGTGATGCGGCCAGTCATATGTGGAATTCAGAATACTGGGCCTGCATATGTGAACAGTAGAGTTTTTAATGGTATTAATGCGGATAAGAACCAAAATATTTATCAAAGAGCTGGGCAGTGACTGCTTTCAGCTCTTTTTCCATATCCTGATAACGTGAGAGAAAATCCTTCGCTTCCTTTGTCAGATGGGAGGAACCACCGGCTGCACCGCCGGATCTTGACTGAATCAGGGAATAGCCCAGATATTTTTCGGCTTTTTTAATGATCTTCCAGCCTTTACTGTAAGACATTTCCATTTCCCGGCAGGCGGTCTGCATGGAATTGGTCTGGTCCACCAGAGTGAGAAACTCTGCAACGCCGGGGCCAAAAAAGGTATCGCTCTTTGCAAGGCGGAGCCTTACGGATGGCCGGAGCGGAAGGTCTGTGGGAGAAATGGATTCATCGAAGGTTGGTTTTGGTCTGCGGCCCATGAAAATGCTATGTCCTTTCTAAATGCAAGTTTACGTTCTATTTTTTAGTATAGCACGCTGTGATCGTCCGGGCAATTTTTTCTCGACAAAAAGCAAAAAAACTGTTACTGTATATGGGTAAATTGTTACCTTCAGAAAGATAAGGAATTGATATGAAAGAAACCAATAAGATTGAATTGCGCGGGGATATTTCTATTCCGTTTTTAAAAAAAAGCCGCTTTACAGGAAGCTTCAAAGGAATGCGTTACGTGCTCATCAAGCATGACAATGAGCTAGAGCCTGCTACGGAAGAAACACCGGCAAAAACGGAGACCGTGATCCGCGCCATCATCTGGCCAGAACCGTTTAACTTTGAAGTGACGCCGGATGAAAAAAAACATCACAAGGATTTTCCGTTCACCACAGATGGAATCTGGGAGGCAGTGGACTGGCTGAACGCAGAGCACGAAGCCGGGCATTATTGACCGGAAGACATCTCTAATACTGAACCACTGCATCTCCATTTTTATATCCAAAATAGACACTGATTGCTCCTTTATCAGAGGAGTTCTCAAAATAGATCACGATATTCGCCTTTCGGAAATCTCTGTCTCCCCGATATTCGCCCTTTCCAAAGAAAATACTTTTTGTGCCGCCATCCACGGAAGTTCCCTTGCCGCATGGCTTTTTCGGACAGGTGTAGTAGATCTGTCCGCTGTCCGGATCATAGAAAAACGGGTTTGCATTTCCACTGGAAGAGCCCTTCAAATGTGGATAGTCTGCCTCCCATATATATGTTTTCGGATTTTTTCCGTCTGCATCCGTTACCGTGAATTCTCCCAATGCGGAAAGATAGCGGGCTGCAGAATACGCACTTCTCAGATTTGCTACATCTGTTGTTTCCCGGCTTTTTTCAGCCTGGCTTGTAAACACCGGAATAGAAACACTGACTAAGATTCCAACGATAGCCACAACTACAAGAAGCTCTGCCAGTGTAAATCCTTTCCATGAATGTAATTGTCTTCTCATCATGCACTCCATTTGTCAAATTTTTATGATCCCAGCAAATGTTCCAGCGTACGGAATCGATACTCCATACTTCCAGACCATCCCGAAACACTGGCTTTATTGTAGCACAATGGCTGGAACTGGATAGAGAAGATCTGCTTTTTATGCAACGATTGTGCACTGCCCAAGGTTGCTATTTCCCTTGCAAAATGCTAAAATCGAACTACACACGGACAGTGGAATTTGTGGGGATTTATTCTCTGTCTGTGTTCATAAAAATGTGAACGGGGGTTCATGAAAAAAGGGAGATTGTATTATGAATATTTCACAAATTACCGGGATTTACTTCAGTCCTACCGGCACGACCAAGAGCGTGACAGAGTGGATTACAGGGCAGATCGCGGCAGATAAACAAAAAACGGATGAGGTGGACTTAACCGATGCCATTCCTTCCCGCCCGGACTATACCTTTACCGAGCACGAACTTGCAGTAGTCGGTGTGCCGGTTTATGGAGGACGTGTGCCGGAAACAGCAACAGAGCGACTGAAAAAAATGCATGGAAAGCGGACCCCGGTGGTGCTTGTGGTTACGTTTGGCAACCGGGCATATGAGGATGCACTGCTGGAGCTTTCTGATATTTTAAAGGAGCAGGGCTTCATTCCGGCAGCAGCGGCAGCTGTGGCAACGGAGCATAACATTGCAAGAGTGTATGGCACTGGCCGACCGGATGAAAACGATAAAAAAGAGATGGCTGCTTTTGCGCAGGCGGTAAGACAGAAACTGAAGAACACAGCCGGAAGCACAAAGCTGCCGGAGCTTTCCATCAAAGGGAACCGCCCGTATAAGCCTTACGGAACGCTGCCTTTGAAGATCAGCGTATCTTCTGCCTGTGAGAGCTGCGGGCTCTGCGTCAGCAAATGTCCGGTTCAGGCCATTTCCAGGACGGACCCGAAGGTGACGGATGAAACGGCCTGCATTACCTGCATGCGCTGCGTTCAGATCTGCCCGAAGCACGCAAGGAAGCTTGGAACCCTGGTGACTCTCGCTATCCGCCAGAAATTAAAGAAAGTTTGCACGGACAGAAAGGGTGCAGAGTTTGTACTATGAAGCTGGAAAATGACTTAGACACCGATGACATACGGGGGCTGGTCCTTCGTCTGGCACTGCCATCCATGCTGGCTCAGTTCGTCAGTGTGTTTTACAGCATTGTAGACCGTATGTACATAGGAAACATCCCAAAAATCGGAGAGGTGGCTCTGGCCGGTGTCGGTATCTGCGGTCCCATTGTAACCCTGGTTTCGTCCTTCGCTATTTTGGTGGGGGTAGGCGGAGCGCCGCTTATGAGTATCCGCATGGGGCAGAAGAATGAAAAGGGAGCAGGACAGATCCTTGCTAATTGTTTTCTCATGCTGACGGTGATGTCCCTGATTTTGACCGTCTGTGTGCTGGGACTTCGGGAAAAGCTGCTCTGGTGGTTTGGCGCAGGCGAGACAACGTTTCCGTATGCGTTATCTTATATGACCATTTATCTGTGCGGCACGTTTTTTGCATTGATGACAACGGGCATGAACCAGTTTATCATCTGCCAGGGCTTTGCGAAAGTCGGTATGAAAGCGGTTGTGATCGGTGCAGTGGCGAATATCATCCTAGATCCGGTATTTATTTTCGGACTGAACCTGGATGTGCGCGGTGCGGCACTGGCTACGGTACTGTCGCAGATGTGCTCCTGCGTTTATGTCCTGCGCTTCCTGTTTGGGAAAAAGGTACCGATCCGCATTACCTTTCACGGGTATGATCCGAAACTGATGCTGCAGATCGTCAAAGTCGGTTTCTCCCCGTTTATCATCATTGCGCTGGACAATGTGCTGGTCATTTCCCAGAATATGGTGATCCAGCGTCTGGGAGGCCCTGGTCAGGGCGATGTCCTTTTAACTTGTGCGGCCATTGTCCAGAGTTTTATGCTGATCATTACCATGCCGCTTGGCGGTATTACTTCTGGTACACAGACCATTCTTGGGTATAACTTCGGGGCGAAGCGTCCGGACCGCATCTGGAAAGCGGAGCGGTGGATCGTCACCTGCTGTCTGGTATTTAACGCGATCATGTTCCTGGCGGCACAGTGCATTCCGGAGGTTTTTGTGCGGATCTTCACCCGCAATGAGGAATACGTGGCATTAAGTGCCTGGGCCATCCGGGTTTCCACGCTTGGCGTGCTCCCGCTGGCGATTCAGTATACCGTGGTCGATGGTTTTACTGGAATGGGCATTGCAAAGGTAGCGATCACCTTGTCACTGTTTCGGAAGTTTATTTACTTTGCGTCCGTCGTGGCAGTTCCGGTGCTCACCGGGGTGACGAATGTATTTTTTGCGGAAACCATTTCTGATTTTGCCGGTCCGGTGTTTTCCACGATCATGTTTCTCTGTGTGTTTAAAAAGGTTGTGGGGGATCCGAAGAAGGTGCCTGCGGCATGAACAGAACCGGTATGAAAATCCGCTCTGTCGGATTTTTCTGCCAGAAATTTTATCCATATAAAAACAGCAATCCGATTTTTCTGTATGGTATCGCATGTAGCCAGTTGCGGAATAAGATACTATAAGGAAAGAGGGTGATCTCTCATGCGAGAGGAGCTGTTTCATATTATTTTAGGAATTTTGATCCCGTTTCTGGGAACGACCATAGGAGCGGGCTGCGTATTTTTTGTACAGAAGGAGATCAAGCCGGTCATCCAGAAGATGCTTCTGGGATTTGCCTCCGGCATCATGGTGGCTGCTTCGGTGTGGTCGCTTCTGATCCCAGCTATGGAGATGTGCGCGTCAGCAGGAAAGCTGGCCTTTATCCCGGCGGCAGTGGGCTTTTCCATTGGTATGCTTTTTTTGTGGATGTTAGATAAGCTGATCCCGCATCTTCATATGGGAAGCGATACGCCGGAGGGACCAAAGAGTAACTTAAAGAAGACAACCATGCTGGTGTTTGCGGTAACACTTCATAACCTGCCGGAGGGCATGGCGGTGGGCGTTGTATTTGCCGGGCTTCTGACCGGAAGTGCACCGATCACCGTGGCAGGAGCATTTGCCTTAACCATCGGCATTGCGATCCAGAATTTTCCAGAGGGAGCGATCATCTCCCTGCCATTGCACAGCGAAGGGCAGTCGAAGCTTCGTGCGTTTATCATGGGAACGTTGTCCGGTGTGGTAGAGCCGATCGGGGCATTGGTTACAATTTTATGCGCAAAGGTTCTGGTGCCGATCGTGCCTTACATGCTGGCGTTTGCAGCAGGAGCCATGATCTATGTGGTTGTGGAGGAGCTGATCCCGGAATCCGCACAGGGCGAACATTCAGACATGGGAACCATGGGATTTGCGGTGGGGTTCCTGATCATGATGATTCTGGATGTGGCATTGGGGTGATTCTGAACCCGATATGATGAAAATAGCAGCAAAGTAATATAAGCCGGAATGCCTTCAAACGTGCATTTTCCGGCTAATACATAACAAGGAGTGAGTGTTAGAATGACACAGGAAGAGGTTTTAAAGAATGCAAGGACCTGTCTTGGTTCGTACTGTAAGGGATGTCCGGTCTGCAATGGCCGCGCCTGCAAGAATACCATGCCGGGCCCGGGCGCCAAGGGCGAGGGCGACACGGCAATCCGCAATTACGATAAGTGGAGAGAGATCCGCGTGCAGATGGACACGCTCTGCGAGAATGGTCCGGTGGATACGAGTCTGGAACTCTTTGGAAAACAGTTTGCCTATCCGTTCTTTGCGGGCCCGGTGGGCGCTGTGAATCTGCATTACGGGGACAAGTACGATGACGCGGCGTATAATGATATTCTGGTGCATGCCTGCGCGGAGGCTGGCATTGCAGCATTTACCGGCGACGGAACCAACCCGGAGGTGATGCGCGCGGCTACCGCGGCGATCGGAAAGGCAAACGGACTTGGCGTGCCGACCGTGAAGCCATGGAATGCAGAAACGGTAGCAGAGAAGATGAAACTGGTAAGAGAATCCAAAGCCTTTGCGGCGGCCATGGATATTGATGCGGCAGGTCTTCCGTTCTTACAGAATTTGACTCCGCCTGCAGGCAGCAAGACCGTAGAAGAACTTTCCGGTATCATCCGCGAGGCAGGAGTTCCGTTTATCGTAAAGGGTGTTATGACCGTGAAGGGCGCATTAAAGGCGAAGGAGGCCGGTGCATCTGCGATTGTGGTATCCAATCACGGCGGACGTGTCCTGGACCAGTGCCCGGCAACTGCGGAGGTGCTTCCTGAGATCGCAGAGGCTGTGGGCGGCGGTTCCATGAAGATCCTGGTGGATGGTGGTATCCGAAACGGCATTGACATCTTCAAGGCACTGGCACTTGGTGCTGACGGTGTGCTGATTGCCCGCCCGTTTGTCACCGCGGTATATGGCGGGGCAGAGGAAGGCGTCAGGGAACTGGTGAACCGTCTGGGAAGCCAGTTAAAAGACACTATGGCTATGTGCGGCGCACACAGTCTGGCTGAGATCACGAGAAATATGGTGCGGAACGATTGAAATGTCTTCTAATTGCGGACATATGACCGTTTCCGAAAGGAAAACAACATTAGGTATAACTGAAAAGAATATTACACATTCCTTTTATATAGTTGACAAATAGTACCAGGATTGTTATCATAAAGAGAACGTGACAGAAGGGAGAACACTTATGGATCGAATCGTGTTATCATTGTTAGTAGACAACACATCAGGTGTCTTAAGCCGTGTAGCAGGCTTATTCAGCCGCCGTGGCTACAACATCGAGAGTCTGACCGTTGGTGTCACTGCAGATGAGCGGTATTCCAGAATGACAGTCGTTGCTTTTGGCGATCAGAACGTTTTAGAGCAAATCGAAAAACAGCTCCGCAAGCTGGAGGATGTCCGCGATATCAAGGAATTAAAACCGGGTCATTCCGTTTACCGGGAACTGATTATGGTGAAAGTACGGGCCAACGCGAGTCAGCGTCAGGCAGTCAGTGCCATTTCCGATATTTTCCGCGCAACCATCGTGGATGTAGGCAAGGATTCCCTTACCGTCATGCTGACCGGCGACCAGTCCAAGCTGGACGCACTGATCAACCTGCTGGAGGATTACGAGATCTTAGAGCTTGCAAGAACCGGACTGACCGGCTTATCCCGCGGCTCTGATGACGTGCGGTATCTTCCGTAAGCAGAAATTCCGTGAAGACACGGACTTATTACAAGGGACTTTAAGTGTCAGAAACTTCAGGGGCGGACTGAGAGTCGTCGAAGCGCTGGCGCATGAAGCATACAGGCAGCTGGAGGGAACCTGCTTTCTAGTTACCACACAACTATGAATCTAAAGATTCTTGAGGAGGAAAAGAAGATGGCAAAGATTTATTATCAGGAAGACTGTAACCTGTCCTTACTGGATGGAAAGACCATCGCTATCATTGGCTACGGCAGCCAGGGACATGCACATGCATTAAACTTAAAGGAGTCCGGATGTGACGTTATCATCGGTCTGTACGAGGGCAGCAAGTCCTGGGCAAAGGCTGAGGCACAGGGCTTTAAAGTATATACCGCAGCAGAGGCTGCAAAGAAAGCAGACATCATCATGATCCTGATCAACGATGAGCTGCAGGCTGATATGTACAAGAAAGACATCGAGCCGAACCTGGAAGAGGGCAACATGTTAATGTTCGCTCATGGCTTCAACATTCATTTCGGCTGCATCAAACCGCCGGCAAATGTCGATGTTACCATGATCGCTCCGAAGGCACCGGGCCACACCGTTCGTTCCGAGTACCAGGAGGGCAAGGGTACTCCGTGTCTGGTAGCTGTAGAGCAGGATTACACCGGCAAGGCTCTGGAGAAAGCTCTGGCATATGGCCTTGGTATCGGCGGCGCAAGAGCTGGTCTTCTTGAGACTACCTTCCGTACCGAGACTGAGACTGACCTCTTCGGTGAGCAGGCTGTTCTTTGCGGCGGCGTTTGCGCTCTGATGCAGG
>OHMN01000641.1_pt1 | contig 30945 bp, 29 predicted proteins | sample 1569361 | NCBI WGS metagenome assembly OHMN01 (sample SAMEA3541508, study PRJEB24748) | human gut metagenome | biome: human gut; feature: human-associated habitat; material: faeces | place: China | collected 2012
TTACAGCGCCTACAAGGTGGATGCGCTGCAATATCTGCTGCTGCCGGTGCGCCAGCGGGAGCTTTCGGCCCTGCTGGCCCGCGCCACCGAGCCGGAATACGGCCCGTCCGTCACGGTGAACACCGCCGAGGGCCTGCGGGCGCTGCCCTATGCGGGCATCGAATATCTGGAGTGCACCCACCACATCGTGCACTTCCACCTCACCAGCGGGGAGGACGTGCCCACCCTGTCGCTGCGGGTGCCGTTTTCTGCGGTGGCACAGCCTCTGCTGGCGGATGGGCGCTTTTTGCAGCCCCACCGCTCCTATGTGGTCAATCTGGCCGAGGCGGACCTGCTTTCTGCCGGGGAGCTGCGCATGCGCAGCGGGGCCCGCATCTCCATCCCCCGCGGGCGGGAGGGTGCCGTGCGGGACGCCTTCCAGCAATGGGTGCAGCAGCAGAAATACAGCCTGAAATAACAGCACGCCGGTGCTCCCACAGCGGGAACACCGGCGTGTTTTTTGCGGAAAAATTTCTCAGATCTTTGTCCAGTCCAGTGCGGTCCAGTCCGGCAGGAACTGGTCGCACACCTGCGCCATGGCAGGGGCATCGTCGGCACTGGCGGCGTCCTGCACGCCCAGCACGGTGAACCCGGCCTTGTGGGCAGTGGAAGCGGCGTAAATGGCGTCCTCGCACACGGCGCAGGCGGCGGGGTCGGCCCCGCCCAGCCGGTGCATGCACTCGAAGAACACCTCCGGGCGGCTCTTGTGCAGCACGCCCTGCGCCTCCACGATGAAGGAAAAACAGTCCGCGATGCCCAGCCGGGTGAGCACGGTGCGGCACTGGTCGGACCAGGTGTTGGAGCACAGGCACAGCCGGGCCCCCTCGGCCTGCAGCTTTGCCAGCAGGGTGCGCACACCGGGCTTCAGGTCCACCGTTTCGTACAGCTGGGCGATCACGTCCCGCATCACGTCGTAATATTCCGCCTCGGTCAGGGGCAGGCCGTATTCTCGGATGAGGTAGCGGGCACCGTCGGCCATGCCCATGGTCAGCAGCACGTCGTTCAGGTCTGCTTTGGGCGTGCGGCCATAGCGCTGCAGCAGCGCCAGCGGGGCACCCCGCCACACCACGGTCATGCTGTCGGTGAGGGTGCCGTCCATATCAAAGATCCATTGCTTGCAGCGCATGGGGCAAAGTTCCTCCTTCAAGATGATTCCTGCCCAGTATACCACGGATCTTAGCCGTATAAAAGCCGTGAGGAACCAAAAAACGGGGAGAAATTTTCCGGAAAATATGGTATAATTTCAGCAAAGACAGACAGGGAGGCAGGCAGTATGGAAAACCAAACCATTCCGTGCAAAGCGCTGGTGCTGGCCGGGGGCGGCGCCCGCGGCAGCTATCAGGTGGGCGTGTGGCGCGCCCTGATGGAACTGGACTGGCACCCGCAGATCATCACCGGCACCAGTGTGGGCAGCCTGAACGGCGCGATGTTCGTGCTGGACCTGTACGAGACGGCCCGGGATATGTGGCTGACCATCCGCAGCAAGGACGTGATGGAGCTGCCGGAGGACAACGCCGATCTTTCGGCTCTGCACAGCTTCCTGCGCCGGGTCGTGAAAGCGGGCGGCATGGATGTGTCCCCGCTGGAAGAGATCGTGGAACGGGTGCTGGACGAGGACGCGCTGCGCCGCGCCAACATCCGCTTTGGCCTTGTCACGGTGGAGCAGCGGGGCCTGAAGCCCCGGGAGCTGACGCTGGAAGAGATCCCGCAGGGCCGCGTGAAGGATTACCTCATGGCCTCGGCGGCCTGCTTCCCTGCCCTGCGGGCGCGGGAGATCGACGGGGTCAAGTTCCTGGACGGCGGCTACAGCGACAACATGCCCACCGGCCTTGCCAAAAAGATGGGGGCTGACGAGCTGGTGTGTGTGGACCTGGAGGGGGTGGGCATCACCCGCCCCAACCTCACCGGTCTGCCCACCACCATGGTGCGCAGCTACTGGGAGCTGGGCGACATCCTGCACTTTGACCCCGATACCGCCCGCCGCAATGTGGAGCTGGGTTATTACGACACCCTGCGGGCCTTTGGCCGGGTGCGGGGCTGCGCCTATGCCGTGGACAACGGCCCGGACAGCAGCGCCGATGCTGCCGCGTTCCGGGCACGGTTCGACGCGGTGCAGAAGGCCGTGCGGGAGAAATACCCCGTGACCCTTACCGCAGACGCGGCCCTGCTGCTGGCCCGGATGAAGGACGCCGAGCTTGCCCCGCTGGAAGCCGTGGCCGAGGACGTGGGGGTAGACCCCACGGTGTACTACACCACCCGGACGCTGGGGCAGGCGTTTCTGGACAAATGCGACCGTGCGCGCATGGCCGGGTTCGCCCCGCTGTTTGCAGGCAGCGCGGACGCGGGCCGGGCGGCGCTGGCAGCCCTGCTGCCCAATACATTCTTGCAGGCGCTGGTCTGGCAGGCCCTGACCGCGCCGGAACTGCCGGAGGTGACCGAACATGAAGATCTGTAAAGGTGTTTCTGCGTCCCCGGGCCTTGTGCTGGGGCAGGTGAGCCGGTTGGAACGCCATGTGGAAACGTTCAGCACCGGGCCCTTTGACCCGGAACGGGAGCTGCGCCAGCTGGAAGATGCGGTGCGCACCGCCCAGAGCGAGCTGGACTCCATGGCAGAGCGGGCCGCTTCCACCGAGCAGGCCATCCTGCAGTTCCAGAGCATGATGCTGGACGACGAAGGCATGATGAACGAGGTGCGGTTCTGCATCAAGGCAGGCATCAGCGCCGCTGCCGCCATGGACAAGGTGGGCCAGCGTTACGCCGACCAGCTGGCCAACATGAAGGACAACCCCTACATGCAGCTGCGCAGCGTGGACATTCTGGACGCCACCAGCCGGGTGATCAACATTCTGGGCAACTGGCCCCGCATGTGGCTGGCACTGGACCACCCGGTGATCCTGGCCGCCGACCGCCTGATGCCCACCGACCTGTTCAGTGTGCCCTCCGGCATGATCCTGGGCGTCGTCACCACCGAGGGCAGCGGCCAGAGCCATGCCGCCATCATTGCCCGGGCCATGAACATCCCCGGCATCGTGCAGGTGGGAGCGGATTTTCTGGAGGATTGCGACGGCCGCACGGTGATTCTGGACGCCACCAAGGGCGAGTGCATCCTGGACCCGGACGCGGTGGCCCGCCAGCAGGCCGAGGCCCGCATCTGTGAGCTGCAGCGTGAAAACGAAGAAATGCGGGTGCTGGGCCGCCAGCCCGGCTACACCCGGGACGGCGCAGCCTTTGAGCTGCTGGCCAACTGCTTTGGCCCGGAGGACATCGACACCGCCATGCAGTCCGGTGCCCGGGGCGTGGGCCTGCTGCGCAGCAGCTACATGATGCTGCCCGGCCGCATTCTGGACGAGCAGGAGCAGTTCTATTTCTATTCCTCTTGTCTGGCCGCAGCACAGGGCTGCCCTGTGACCGTGCGCACCTTCGATTTTGGTGCCGACCGCACCATGGCGGACGCCTATCAGGGGGTGCAGTCCTCCAAGCTGGGGCTGCGGGGCATCCGCAACAGCCTGCGCCAGCCCCGCCAGTTTGAGACCCAGATCTGTGCCCTGCTGCGCGCAGCGGCCCGCGGCCCGCTGCGGGTGATGTTCCCCATGGTGACCGATGTGGAGGACTGGGACGCCGCCATGCACATCGTAGAGCACTGCCGCCAGAGCCTGCGGGAGCGGGGCGTGCCCTTCAACGAAAAGACCCCCTTCGGCGTCATGCTCAGCGTGCCGTCGGCCTGCCTGACCGCGGAGGAATTCGTGGCCCACGGGTGCGATTTTCTGGTCATCGGCACCAACGACCTGACCCAGTACACCCACGCCGCCGACCGGGAGCTGGCCAGCGCGGAGCGGTATTACCGCCCCGCCAGCCCGGCCATGAAAAAGCTCATCGCCATGGTCATGGAGACGGCAAAGGCCGGCAGCGTGCCGGTGACCATCTGCGGCCTTGCCGTGGGCAACCCGGTGAACACGGTGCGGTATCTGCAGATGGGCCTGCGCAGCTTCTCGGTGAGTCCGCAGAACCTGCTGCACACCAAAAAGGCTCTGCTGGAAGCCGACGCCCACCCGGACGACACCGAGCTGGAATAAAGCGATAAAAGAAAGGGGCTGCTGCACGCTGTGCAGCAGCCCCCTTTGTTTGGGGAACCTGCCGTGCTGCTTGCGGAACCGCACGGCAGGAGAAGATGGCTTTTATAAAAATGGTTTTTCAGTTCATGCGGCGGCCTTTGCGGTCCAGCACAAAGCCTGCGGCCAGCAGGAACATGCCGCTCAGGGCACTGCCCACCACTGCCAGCCAGTTTGCACCGGTCTGGGGCAGGGCGGCGGCAGCAGCGGGAGCAGCGGGAGCAGCTTCCGGCTTTGCGTCCGGGGTCACAGCGGCATCTGCCGGGGCAGCGTCAGCCTGCACGGCGTCCGGGGTCACGGCGGGGTCTGCCGGGGTCACCTCCGGGGTGGACGGGACGTCCGGGGTGTCGGGCGTGTCCGGCTTGTTGGGGGTATCCGGCTTGTTGGGCGTGTCAGGCGTGTCCGGAGTTTCCGGGGTGCTGGGCGTGTCCGGCACGATCTTGGGCAGCACCACATGCTTGGTCTGCCCGCACTTGTCGATGGAGCAGATGTAGTCGGCATAGCCGTCCTTTTCGGTAGTAGGCTCTACGACTTTGCCCACCAGCTTCCAGTCGTGCAGGTCCTCGTCCTCCAGTTTTTTGGTGTCAATGTTGGGGTTCTCGTCCATGTACTTGCGGTTGTGGACGACCTTGGTGAGGGTGCCGCCGATGATTTCGTGGCGATAGTCGATATGATTCAGGGCACCCTCATCTTTTGTACTCGGCAGGTCAAGTTTTGTAGGCTTGGCAGTGCCATTATTATAGCAATTGACGATGGCAGAGTTGCTTTCGCCAAAGTGGGAGGAACCGTCTGCCTTGTAGCTGGCGCTGTCGGCAGGGACATACTGATATTCGGCGTTGTATGGTGGGTCATCGCTATAAGTTTTAACTGTGGAACCGACCGCAGTGCCGGAGCCTTTTTTATAAATGTATGCGTTGACAACGGTATCGCCAGTGCTGCTGTTAATGTTGACGTTACAGGCACCGCCACGCTCAGGAACTATAGTAGCGCCAATTGCAGGGCTGTGGTCACCGATTCCATCATTTGAGCCGTACTCAGAATCAACGGAATTGATCGCATTTACGGTGCCGCCGGTAATGTTGATGGTTGTTGTACCGTAAGTACCGGCATAATTTCCGATCGCGGGGGCGTCATGGGAACCGATAGCAGTAACGTTGGCATTCTTTTCAATATTGATCGTGAGATCAGAACAGCTGCCATACCGACCACTACCAATGGCGCAGCCTCCTAGACTGGTTTCTGCATGTACGGTGGCATTTCCGGAGATCGTAATAGTAGAAGGGCTGTTGAGGTGGCCCTCACTATCGCCGCCTCCAATTGCAGCGCCGTAAACAGCATAAGCATTAACAACGGCATCGTCCGTAATGGTGACGCTGTTTCCACTGCCGGTACCACCGCCAATCGCAGCACCCTCGCCGGCAGCGGCAATAACATCGGCATTGCCTTTAATGCGGATGTTTTTGCCGGTACCGTCGTAGCCGCCGCCAATGGCAGCAGCGCCATCATTTCCGCCAATGGCAGTGATCTTACCGCCGGTGATGGTAATGTTGGATGTATCACGAAGGTCTTCCCCATTACCGCCGCCGATGGCGGCGGCCATAAGGTCGCCGCCTGCCAGCAGCGTGCCGGTAGTGTCCGCCTTGGTACCGGTCTTTTCAGAACCATCATCGTTCAAATCGTCCTTGATGGTCAGGGTGCCCTCCTTGCCGTATTTATCCGCTTTTTCGATGGCGGCGTGTCCTTCCCTCCAAAGGTTCTCAGTCAGAACGGTATTATTGCCGTTCAGCTCAAGGTTGGTGTCGCCATCGCCCTTTATTTCAATCGCACCGGACTTGGCATCGGTGGTATTAACTTCAATGTGCACATTCTCCAGGGTCACATCGGTAGTCTGATCTTTTGCCGTCTCCACCGTGATGGTATTTGAAGTCTTCTCGCCGCCGCTGGTAATGGTGACGCCGGTATTGTCTTGGTGATCGTTTATCTCTGTGTTCTCCTGCGTCACATAAGTGAAGCCGTCCTCTTTGGTCTCTACCGTCACACTGCCCTTGTTCAAATCGTAAGTGTCCGCAAACGCCGCCGTGGCGATGGAAGAGACCATTGCCATCAACGCAGCTGTAGAAAGTACCCGCAAGGCCAGCTGTTGTTTCACGCTTTTTCGCATTACAAAACCCTCCAAACAAAAAAACTTGCAGAGACGTAAACGTTACCGGGAACGATGCCGAAAACCGGCAAAACCCGGAACTTCGGGGCAGAAAATCACATGGCTGTGCATTTTCATGCCCGGCGTCTCTTTGTGGCGCAAGTATAGTACTGTGCCGTGGAGAATGTCAAGACAAAATGCTGAATTTTCGGGGGGGGGGGTAGGTAATTTTGTGGAACGAGCACAAAAACAGCTGAGAATTTGAGGTAGAATGACAGGGTAATGCTGCACAAAAATCCGGGAGATCTTTATACGAGGCAAAAAATAAAAAATGGGCCCGGGAAAGCCCGCAGACTTTCCCGAACCCGTGGGTCGGAATTTTTCTTTGATGGAAGGTGCGCCGCCCGGAGCCCCGGTTATTCCAGATTGCCGGTCAGGGTCATCACGGCGGCAAGCACGGCCAGCGGGGCGGTCTCGCACCGCAGGATGCGGGGGCCAAGGCCAACCGTTTTGGCTCCGGCTTTTGCGGCCATTTCGGCCTCCTCGGCGGCAAAGCCGCCCTCTGCACCGGTCACGATGGCGATCTTTCGCTTTTTGCCGTCGGCGGGTGCTGCCTCGGCCAGCAGCTGGCGCACCGGCGCGCCGCCGCACTCGTAGCAGAACAGCACCAGGTCGTACTGGTCAAAGGTGCGGCACACGGCCCCGAAGTTGGGCAGCGGCAGGGCCACGTCCGGCAGCACGCCCCGGCCGCACTGCTTGGCGGCTTCCAGCGCGATGCGGTTGTAGCGCTCGTTCTTCTGCTCCTCTTTTTTGGGGGCGGCCACGCAATACCGGCTGAAGAAGGGCACCACATGGGCGGCCCCCAGTTCCACGCCGTGCTGGATGATCTGCTCCAGCTTGTCCTGTTTGGGGTAACCGGCCAGCAGGGTGACCTCCACGCTGGGCTCGGCGGCGCTGGGGTAGCCCGGCTCTACCGAGAATTCCACGCAGTCATCCCCGAAGCCGGTGATGGTGGCGGTGTATTCCACGGCGCTGCCGTCGCATAGAATGACAGTATCGCCCATGCGGGCACGCATCACGCGGGCCAGATGATGGGCATCGGTGCCGCGCAGCACAGCCGTGCCGTCGGCGATCTCAGTGGTAAAATAACGGTGCGGCATAGTTCCTCCTTATGCCTTCTTGCAGACGATGCACTCCCAGCCGCGCTTCTCCTTCACTTCCACAACGGCAAGGCCGGCCTTTTCCAGCCCGGCGATCACCTCGTCCTTGCGGGTGTCGATGATGCCGCTGGCAATAAAGGTGGCACCGTCGGCCATCAGGCCGGGCACGGCGGGGGCCAGGCTGAGGATGGCGTTGGCCACGATGTTGGCCGTGATGATGTCGTATTGGCCGCTGGCCTTGTCGGACAGGTCGCCCACCAGCACGGTCAGCTGATCCTGCACGCCGTTCAGGGCAGCGTTCTCCCCGGCGGTGCGCACGGCTACGGGGTCGATGTCCACGCCCTCGGCCACGGCGGCACCCAGCTTCAGGGCTGCAATGGCCAGGATGCCGCTGCCGGTGCCGATGTCCAGCACCCGTTCACCGCCCTGGACCCGCTCGTCCAGCGCTTCCATGCACAGGCTGGTGGTCTCGTGGCCGCCGGTGCCGAAGGCAAGGCCGGGGTCCAGCACCAGCTTGACGCGGTCGGTGTCGTACTCCTGCCAGGAGGGCACCACGGCCAGCCGCTTGCCGATCTCCAACGGGTGGTAATACTTGCGCCAGCCGTTCTGCCAGTCCTCCTGCTCCACACCCTCGGTCTCCACGGTGTAGGCGATGCCGGCAGCCTCCATGCGGGCAGAGATCAGGGCCAGGGTCTCCACGGGGGAAGCGCCCGGCTCCAGATACATGTGGATGATGACCCGGTCGCGGGGCTTGTCCAGCAGCTCCTGCTCGATCAGGTCCACATGGGCGATCTCGGCCACCTGCTGCTCGATGTCGCTGTAATCTTCGATATAGATGCCGCCCTCGGCGATCATGGTGGCAACGGCTTCGGCGTTGTCGGCGTCGGACTTGGCCACGGTCAGGCGGATGTCGGTCCATTCCATGGGGAAAACCTCCTTCAAAATTCTGTGTTTCCTTATACTAGTATAGTACCCGATTCCCGTCTGGGATGCAAGCCTTTGGGCAAAATGCCGGAGAAAAGAAAAGATTTTTCAACATAAAGCCGAGGATTGTACACGAAAACCAAAAAATGTTCACGCAAAATACGCAAATAAGGACTTTTGACGCAATTTGATAGATTTATCGCGGAAAGGACTTTCCTTTTTTGCAAAAGTATGTTAATATTCTATTACGGAATTATGGACGGCTTACAACCAGAAGCGTCTGTAAACACAAACATTTCTTAAGGAGGAATGTGCTTTATGATGAAGTATCTCCAGAAACTGGGCAAAGCACTGATGCTTCCCGTCGCTGTGCTGCCGATCTGCGGCATCCTGATGGGTCTTGGTTATGCCCTCGCTCCGGGCGTTATGGGCGTTCCCGGTGCACCGACTTCCGGTGCAGCATACACCGTTGGCTTCCTGCTGGTCAAGGCAGGCGGCGCTCTGATCGATAACATGGCATGGCTGTTCGCCATTGGTGCCGCTGTGGGCCTGGCCGACAACGACGGTACCGCAGGTCTGGCCGGTCTGGTCAGCTTCCTGATGATGCAGCAGCTGCTGAACCCCGGCGTGGTCGGCATGGTGCGCCATCTGGAAGAGGGCACCGCTACCTACATCGCCTTCCAGAAGGTCGCCGGCAACTCCTTCATCGGCATTCTGGCCGCTGTTGTGGGTGCTGCCTGCTACAACAAGTTCAAGAATACCCAGCTGCCTGACTGGCTGGCATTCTTCTCCGGCAAGCGTTTCGTTGCCATTGCTACCGGCGTGATCTCCATTCTGGTGTCCGTCGTTCTGCTGTTCGTCTGGCCCGTCATCTTCGGTGCTCTGGTCGCCGTCGGCAACGGCATCGCTGGCATGGGCGGCATCGGCGCTGGCATCTACGCTTTCCTGAACCGTCTGCTGATCCCCACCGGCCTGCACCACGCTCTGAACAACGTGTTCTGGTTCGACACCATCGGCCTGGGCGACCTGTCCCACTTCTGGGCAGGCGAGACCAGCGCAGATGTGGGCTGGAGCCTGGGCATGTACATGTCCGGTTTCTTCCCCTGCATGATGTTCGGTATTGCCGGTGCTGCTCTGGCTATGGTCAAGACCGCCAAGAACAAGAAGGCTGCTATCGGCCTGGTTCTGTCCGCTGCGATCTGCGCCTTCGTCTGCGGCGTTACCGAGCCCTTTGAGTTCGGCTTCATGTTCCTGTGCTTCCCCCTGTACATTGTCTACGCTGCCCTGTACGGCATCTTCACCATCATCACCTACTACTCCGGTTTCCGTGCTGGCTTCTGCTTCTCCGCAGGCGCTACCGACCTGGTGTTCTCCGCTTCTCTGCCCGCAGCTGCTAAGACTTGGATGATCATTCCTCTGGGCATCGCAGCATTCCTGGTGTTCTACTTCGTGTTCTACTTCGCCATCACCAAGTTCGACCTGAAGACTCCCGGTCGTGAGGATGACGACGAAGAGGCTGAGAAGAAGGTCGTTCTGGCCAACAACAACTACACCGAAGTCGCTTCTGCTGTTCTGGCTGCTGTCGGCGGCAAGGAGAACGTGAAGGAAGTTGGCTACTGCGCAACCCGCCTGCGCTTTGAGGTGCTCGACAACGCTAAGGTTGACGAGAAGGCTGTCAAGGCTGCCGGTGCTGCCGGTGTCATCCGTCCCAGCAAGAACGCTTGCCAGGTCATCATCGGCACCAAGGTTCAGTTCGTGTACGACGAGCTGAAGAAGATGCTGTAACTGGCACTTCGGTAAAACAAAACAGGCGCGGAGGGCTGGTTGCCTCCGCATGACACCGCCGGGGGCGGGCGCAGAAAGCGCCCGTTCCCGGCGGCTTTTTTGTTCACACAAACTGCTTTTCTTCCAAAATGGAACGTGCTATACTGAAAAAAACGCGCTGCCCGCTCTGGCCGCTGTGCACCGGTGGAAGCGGGCGGGCCGCTGACGAAAAACGAGGTGTTTTGCATGATCATTCAGAATGCACTGGTTTATACGCCGCGCCACACCTTTGAGCGCGGTACGCTGTTCATCCGCAACGGGCGCATCGTGCCCTTTGCCGCCCCGGAAGCGGGCGAAGAGGTGATCGACGCCGAGGGCCTGTATGCCCTGCCGGGTCTGGTGGACATCCACTTCCACGGGGCCATGGGCAAGGACTTCTGCGACGGCACCGAGGAGGCCATCCAGACGCTGGCCGACTTTGAGGCCAGCAAGGGCGTGCTGGCCATCTGCCCCGCTACCATGACCTACCCGGAAGAGTTTTTGAACCATGTGATGGACGCCGCCGCCGCCCACAAAAACGGCAAGGGCGCAGATCTGGTGGGCATCAACATGGAAGGCCCCTTCATCAGCCCCAAGAAGGTGGGTGCCCAGAACCCGGAGTATGTGCAGGGTGCTGACGCGGGGATGTTCCGCCGCCTGCAGAAGCGCGCGGGCGGCCTGATCAAGCTGGTGGACGTGGCCCCCGAAGAGCCGGGCAACCTGGATTTCATCAAGGAATGCCACAATGAGGTGCGCATCTCCATTGCCCACACCTGCACCGACTACGACACTGCCGTGCAGGCCTTTGAGGCCGGTGCCACCCACATGACCCACCTGTACAACGCCATGCCCGGCATCACCCACCGTGCCCCCGGCCCCATCATTGCGGCACTGGAGCACGGCGCAGAGGTGGAGCTCATCACCGACAACGTGCACATCCACCCGGCCATGGTGCGGTTCACCTTCAACACCTTCGGGGCCGACCATGTGTGCCTGATCGCCGACAGCATGATGGCCTGCGGCCTGCCGGACGGCCAGTACAGCCTGGGCGGACAGGCTGTCACGGTCAAGGGCCCGCTGGCCACCCTGACCGAGCAGCCCGGTACCATTGCCGGCAGCAATACCTGCCTGTACGACTGCATGAAGCGTGCCGTGCTGGAGATGAACGTGCCGCTGGAGAGCGCCGTGCGCGCCGCCAGCGAGAATCCGGCCCGGAGCATCGGCGTGGACAACGACTACGGCAGCCTCGCCGCCGGCCGTTACGGCAACGTGATCCTGGCCGACAAGGAACTGAACATCAAGGCCGTGATCCAGAAAGGGACCCGCATCGTATGAACAAGACCTTTACCTGGCGGCTGCTGACCCCCGGCGAGCTGACCGACGTGTATCTGCAGGAAATGCGCCGCGACTTTCCCGCCGGGGAGCTCAAGCCGCTGAGTATGATCCTGACCAGCGAGGCCGAGGGCCTTGCCCACACCTGGGGCGTGTTTGACGGGGAGACGCTGGCCGCCTACCTGCTCATGGTGCGCCCGGAGGGCAGTGCCATCAGCCAGTTGGACTACTTTGCCGTGGTGCCCGCCTACCGCGCGGGCGGCCTTGGCGCAAAGCTGCTGGCAGCCCTGCCGGAGTACGAAGCCGGGACACAGGCCATCATCATTGAGGCCGAAATGCCCGAAAAGGCTGAGGACGAGGCCATGGCCGTGCGCCGCCTGGGCTTTTACGCCCGGTGCGGTGCCCGCGACACCGGTTACTATGAGCACCTGTTTGACGCGTGGTTCCGCATCCTGGTGCTGCCCTGCCCCGGTGCGCCGGAGCTGAGCGACAAGGACGCGCTGGACGCCCTGGTGAGCTGCTACAAACGCACCATCAGCGAGAGCCAGTGGCGCAAGTATGTGCAGTTCTACGCCCCGGACGGGAGCCTGCGCCTGTAAGGGAGACCCCGACGCAGGGATGTAAAGGTGAAACAGCAATTGCTGAAAAGGAGGTTTTTCTTATGACAACAAAAATGACTCGGCGCACGTTTCTGAAGGGGGCTGCGGCTGCTGCGGCAGCAGTGTCCCTGTCTGGCCTGCTGACGGGCTGCGGCGACCAGGAGCTGCCGGACAACGAGATCCAGATCGGTGCATACACCGTAAAGGTGTATGACCTGGATGTGGACCAGGGCACGGAGATGAATAAGGCCGGTGCCATCCTGGGCAAGGTGAAGCTGCGGTTTGCAGACGGCGGCGGCAACTGGCAGACCATGAGATATGATGGGATGTTCAGCGCAACTGTCAATGGATGCAATCTGACCCAGGTGGCTCCCACCGGAAGGTTTACCGTGACCGATTCCATGGGCGGAAAGCTGCACAGCACGGTGGAGCAGGAGCTGCGGCTCAGCTTCCCCAACGAGGGCTGGCGTTACCAGTACCAGAACGGTGCAGTGGCAGTGCTGACCATTACCATCAACGGCATACCGGGTGTGCTGTATCTGGTAAAACGGGACGGCAGATACGTTGCCACCAAGATCAAACCCATGAACTGATAAAAAACCCTTTGCCCCGGGCACTCTGGAAAGAGTGCCCGGGGCTTTTTGTCGTTCTGCCCAGGGGCAGAAGGGTGGTTTTGGGCAATTTTTCCGGCAATGTAAAAAAAGGTGCCACGGTTTTCACCGTCAGTTTACAAACTCCTTGCAAAAGCCTGGCCCGGCCCCCCAAAGATTTACCTGCATTTTGCCCTGCCATGGTCGAAGAAATGCTGCCGGAGGAATACAATAGAGCCGTTCCCAAGAAAAACACAAACACAACATAAATTGCTGCCGGGCGGCTGCCCGGCCCGATCTGGAGGAAAATATTATGAAAAAGATCACGCGTCGTTCGTTCCTGGCTGTTTGTGGTGCAGCAGCGGCTGCTGCTGCCCTCACCGCCTGCGGCGGTTCCGCTTCTTCCGCTTCCACCACCGCTTCTTCTGTGGCTTCTGCTGCTTCTTCCACTGCCGAGAAGGCAGCTGGCACCCTCAGCGGCAATGTGGCCACCGGCGGTTCCACTTCCATGAAGAACGTTATCGCCGCCCTGACCGAAGGCTTTGCCGAGGTGGAGCCGGGCGTTACCGTCAGCTATGACCCCACCGGTTCCGGCGCAGGCATCACCGGTGCCACCGACAAGACCCTGGACATCGGCCTGTCCTCCCGTGCCCTGAAGGACGACGAGAAGAACGATGTGGACGGCACCACCGTGGCGCTGGACGGCATCGCCATCATCGTGAATAAGGACAGCAAGGTGGCGGACCTGACCGTGGACCAGCTCAAGCAGATGTTCACCGGCGAGATCACCAACTGGTCTGAGGTCGGCGGCGACGACGGCGAGATCGTGCTGATCGGCCGTGAGGCCGGTTCCGGCACCCGCGACGGCTTCGAGAGCATCGTGGACGTGAAGGACAGCTGCAAGTACGCACAGGAGCTGACCGCTACCGGCGCTGTCATCAGCGCTGTGGAGGCCAACCCCCTGGCCATCGGCTACGCTTCTCTGTCCGCTGTGGGCGACACTGTGGCCATGGTCACCGTGGAGGGCGTGGAGTGCAGCGAGGACACCGTGAAGGACGGCAGCTACAAGATCCAGCGTCCCTTCGTGTTCGTCACCAACAAGAGCGTGGCCCTGTCGGAGCAGGCCCAGGCCTTTGTGGACTTTGCCACCAGCAAGGAGGCTGCCGACCTCATCCGCACCGCAGGCGCTGTGCCCGTGAACGAGTAAAAGGCGCTCAGAGTCAGCCCGGCCGGGAGTTCCCCCGCGAAATTCGGGGCTTCCAGCTCCCGCCCTATTGCCTGCGGCAACAGGGTCCCACCCTCGGATCATTCGCTGGTGAAACTCCCGGCCGAACTGACCCGGTAAACAGGATGGGGACAATGATAAAATTAGCCCACCGCGTTGGCCTGCCGTTTCTGCGAGCCAACGCGGCTTTTATAAAGGTTTTCAGCTATGAACAAAAAATCCTATCTGGCTCGGGTACGGCTGCCCCGCACCCCTGCCGACTGGCTGGAAGCGATGATGAATTTCATCTTCTTCCTGTGCGGCATGCTGGCGGTGGGCTGCGTGGTGCTCATCACGGTGTACATGGTCCTCTCCGGCGTGCCAGCCATCCACAAGATCGGCCTGTTCCGGTTCCTGCTGGACACCGAGTGGGCCTCCACCGCCGCCGACCCGAAGTTCGGCATCCTGCCCTTTATCCTGTCCAGTGTGTACGGTACGCTGGGTGCCACCCTCATCGGCGTGCCCATCGGCCTGCTCACGGCGGTGTTCCTGTCCAAGGCGGCCGGCCCGAAGGTGCGCACGGTGGTGGTCACGGCCATTGAGCTGCTGAGCGGCATCCCCAGCGTGGTGTTTGGCCTGCTGGGCATGCAGGTGCTGGTGCCTGCGGTGGCCAAGACCTTTGGCAAGGCCTCCGGTGCCTGCCTGCTGTCGGCCATCGTGGTGCTGTCCATCATGATCCTGCCCAGCATCGTGTCCGTGTCGGTCACGGCCCTCAACGCCGTGCCGCCGGAATATGAGCAGGGCAGCCTGGCCCTGGGTGCCACCGACACCGAGACCTGGTTCAAGATCAGCGTGCCCGCTGCCAGAAGCGGCATTGCCGCCGGCATCGTGCTGGGCATCGGCCGCGCCATCGGCGAGGCCATGGCGGTAATGATGGTGGCCGGCAACAGCCCCAACATGCCGGACAGCCTGTTCCGCAGCGTCACCTTCCTGACCACGGCCATTGCCAAGGAAATGAGCTACGCCGGCGGCCTGCAGCGGCAGGCGCTGTTCAGCATCGCGCTGGTGCTGTTTGTGTTCATCATGATCATCAATGTGGTGCTCAACGTGGTGCTGAAGGGAGGCGACCGCGATGCATAACGGGCTTTCGCCCTCCCGCCGCGCCTGGAACCGTGTGATGACGGTGCTGGTGTGGGCGGCGGCGGTGCTGGTGATGGCGCTGGCGGCGGGCATCATCGGCATGGTGCTGGTGCGCGGTGTGCCGCACATCAACTGGAACTTCCTCACCACCACCGCCAGCGTGCTGAAAGGCACCGACGGCATCCTGCCGGCCATCCTCAACACGCTGTACGTCATCCTGCTGACCCTGCTCATCGTGCTGCCGCTGGGTGTGGGCGCGGCGGTCTACCTGACCGAATACGCCTCCAACCGCCGTCTGATCGAAGTGATCGAGTTCACCAACGAGACGCTGGCCGGCATCCCCAGCATCCTCTATGGTCTGGTGGGCATGCTGGTGTTCAGCCAGGCGCTGGGGTTCCAGACCTGTCTGCTGTCCGGCAGCCTGACGCTGGTGGTCATGAACCTGCCCACCATCATCCGCACCACCCAGGAATCCCTGAAAACGGTGCCCCAGGGCTACCGCGAGGGTGCGCTGGGTCTGGGTGCCGGCAAGTGGCACATCATCCGCACCATCGTGCTGCCATGCAGCATGGACGGCATCGTCACCGGCTGCATCCTGGCCGTAGGCCGCATCGTGGGCGAGAGCGCCGCGCTGCTGTTCACTGCCGGTGCGGCGGAAGTGATCGCCAAGGGTGTGGTCAAGGCCTACACCTCCAACGGTGCCACCCTGTCGGTGCTGCTGTACCTGCGTGCCTTTGAGGACGGCGACTTTGCCTCCGCCTGGGCCATCGGTGCCGTGCTGCTGGTGCTGGTGCTGGTCATCAATCTGGCGGCCCGGCTGGCCAAAGCAAAACTGAAACAGAAGCAGTAAAAATAAAGAGGTATGCTATGGAAAGCACAACGATGCCGGTCATCTCGGCAAAAAACCTGAACCTCTGGTACGGCGACTTCAAGGCGCTGAAACATATCTCGCTGGACGTGGGCGAGCGGGAGATCACGGCCCTCATCGGCCCCTCCGGCTGCGGCAAGTCCACCTTCCTAAAAACGCTCAACCGCATGAACGACCTTGTGCCGGGCGTGCGCATCGAGGGGGATGTCCGCCTCAAGGGGCAGGACATCTTTGCCCGGGACATGGAGCTCACCGACCTGCGCCGCCGGGTGGGTATGGTGTTCCAGAAGGCCAACCCTTTCCCCATGAGCATCTACGACAACATCACCTACGGCCCCAAGCTCCACGGTGTACGCAATAAGGCAGAGCTGGATGAGCTGGTGGAAAGCTCCCTGCGGGGTGCGGCCCTGTGGGATGAGGTGAAGGACCGCCTGAAAAAGAGCGCCCTGGGCCTGTCCGGCGGCCAGCAGCAGCGCCTGTGCATCGCCCGCGCCCTGGCTGTCAAGCCCGAAGTGCTGCTGATGGACGAGCCCACCAGCGCCCTGGACCCCGGCTCCACCATGAAGGTGGAAGAGCTGATGAGCGAGCTGAAAAAGAACTACACGGTGGTCATCGTCACCCACAACATGCAGCAGGCTGCCCGTATCAGCGACCGCACGGCCTTCTTCCTGTTGGGCGAGCTGGTGGAGGTGGGCCCCACCAACCAGATCTTTAGCGCCCCGCAGGACAAGCGCACCGAGGATTACATCTCCGGCCGGTTCGGTTAAATCGAGGAGGAAAGACCAATGAGCATCCGCAAACAGTACGACACCGATCTGGACGCCCTCAAGGCGGCGCTGGTGGAAATGGGCAGCAACTCTGCCGAAGCCGTGGAGGCCGCTCTGGAAGCACTGTGCACCGCCGATGCCGAAGCCGCCCAGAAGATCGTGAAGGGCGACAGCCGCATCAACAACATGGAGCGGGACATCGAGCACCGCTGCATGACCCTGCTGCTGCGCCAGCAGCCGGTGGCCGGTGACCTGCGCCGCATCTCCACCGCCATGAAGGTGGTCACCGACATTGAGCGCATCGGCGACCATGCTTCGGACATTGCCGAGATCATCCCGCATCTGGTCACCGTGCGCAAGGAGGGCGACCCGGCGGTGAGCCAGGCCATTGCCATGGGCCGCAAGGCATACCAGATGATCCAGGACGCCATGGCGGCACTGACCGCGGAGGACGAGCTGGCCGCCCGCAAGGTCATTGCGGCCGACGACGCCGTGGACTTTGACTTCAATGCCATCAAGCACACCCTCGCGCAGGAGATCGCAGCCGACCCCGCTAAGGTGGACGCTGCGCTGGACCTGCTGATGGTGATCAAATATCTGGAACGCATCGGCGACCACGCGGTGAACGTGGCCGAGTGGGTGCAGTTCGTGCGCACCGGCCGTTACAAGGACGAGAGCATGTTTTGATCAAGCGATTTTCCTCATTTTCTTCCAGATGGGCCGCGCTGTGCAGTTCGTGCACAGGCGGCCCTTTTTGCTGGGAAAAATAATTCAAAAATTTTTATCATTTCGTGCAATCTTCCGGGACCGTGTTTCGTATACGAAGTGTAAGGGCCTTCAAGCAAGACCTGCAGTTCCCGTGCGGTGGGTGTCCGGCTTCCCCCAGTCCCCGCCCGCCGCACCGTTACAGAGGAGATCCAGATGATGCAGACCAAGAACGAGATGCTGGAGAGCCGCACGGAAGCCGTCAGCCGCGACGCGCTGGTGCGGGCGGCTCTGCAGGAGATCACCCAGAATTACCGCGAGGCCAGCCTGTCCAACGTGGCGCGGGCCTATGGCGTTTCGCTGGCATACGTCAGCGAGTGCGTGCGTGCGCAGACCGGCAAGACCTACAAGGAGCTGCTGCAGAGGCACCGCATGGAGACGGCGGCCCGCCTGCTGCGCCGCAGCGATCTGAACATCCAGCAGATCATTGCCCAGGTGGGTTACGAGAACACCAGCTATTTTTATCGTCTGTTCCACGAGCGCTACGGCCTGAGCCCCCGTGAGTACCGTCAGGTGCGCGCAGTCCGCAGCCGGACCACCGCCTGAGCATTCCAGGCAAGAGAATCACTTCCCCCCCTGAGCAGGGCACCGGTGTGAGACGCACGGTGCCCTGCTTTTTGCAGTTGTGCCGATGCACAAAAAACTGGTGTTTTCTGGCAGGATGTAGTATAATAACAAGTGCAACAAAGCGGTGCCGCGCCTTCCTTGCGGAGAATATGCGGCAGGATAAGAGGGTGTAAACAGATGTTTCGTGGAGCAGTGAGAGGAGATCTGCCGCAGATCCTGCAGATCTATGCCCATGCGCGGGAAGCCATGGCGGCTTCGGGCAACCCCACCCAGTGGGGCGACAACTTTCCCCCGCAGGAGCTTCTGGAGGAGGACATCGACTCCAACCGGCTGTTCGTGTATGTGGTCAACGGCCAGCTGATGGGCGTGTTCGCCTTCATTCTGGGGGCGGACCCCACCTATCAGGTGATCGAGGACGGTGCATGGCTGAACGATGCCCTGCCCTATGGCACCATCCACCGGCTGGCCTCCTCCGGCAAGAGCAAGGGGGTGGCTTCGGCGGTCATCGAGTGGTGTCTGGAGCACTGCCAGAGTCTGCGGGCGGACACCCACGCCGACAACCAGATCATGCAGCATCTGCTGGAAAAGAACGGCTTTACGCGCTGCGGCATCATCCATGTGGCGGACGGAACGCCCCGCATCGCCTACCAGAAGCTGGCCCTGACCCAGCAGCACAGCTGAGCCAAAAACACAGCATAGCACCCTTTGCCCCGAGGGTCCGGCCCCGGGGCAGGGGGTGCTTTTTTTGTCGTCAAAACTGCAAAACTGTATTTTATACAAATACAGTTTTCGGGGCGAAAAAATAAAAGTTCACAAAAATTGGAAAACGAGAGAGAAAAATGCCTGGAAATACTTCCTCTTTTGGGCCGTCTGTGCTATAATGACACTTGTTCTTGGGAAAGAGACAGAAAACTGTACGCATGAGGCGTACAGCATAAAGAGGAGTGTTATCATATTATGAAGACCCTGAAAGCTGCTGTTGCAAAATACAACGGCATCAGTCTGATCCTGCGCATCCTCGTCGGCCTGGCAGTCGGCGTGGTGCTGGCACTGGTGGCCCCGGGTGCCGGTTGGGTGGCTGAGTTCGGCAGCCTGTTCGTCGGCGCATTGAAGGGCATTGCCCCGGTGCTGGTGTTCGTGATCGTGGCAAGCGCCCTGGCACAGGGTTCTTCCAGGCTGGACCGCCGCTTTGGCACGGTGATCTGGCTGTACATGCTCACCACCTTCCTGGCCGCTGCCATTGCGGTGGTGACCAGCTTCCTGTTCCCGGTGACCGTCGTGCTGGCCGATGCCGCCCAGTCCGACGTGGTGCCCCAGGGTCTGGGCGAAGTGATGAGCACCCTGCTCACCAACTTTGTGGCCAACCCCGTGGCGGCCATCATGAACGGCAACTACATCGGCATCCTGTTCTGGGCCTGCATGTTCGGCATTGCCATGAAGGGCATCGGCTCGGAGAGCACCAAGACCTTTATGGCCAACACCGCCGATGCGGTGTCCCAGATCGTGCGCTGGATCATCAATCTGGCACCCTTCGGCATCATGGGTCTGGTGTACACCAACGTTTCCGGCAACGGCCTGGCCATCTTTACCCAGTACGGCAAGCTGCTGGCCCTGCTGGTGGGCACCATGCTGTTCATGGCCCTCATCGTTTCGCCGTTCATCATGTTCATCTACCTGCACTGCAACCCGTACCCGCTGGTGTTCCGCTGCCTGAAGGAGTCCGGCCTGACCGCCTTCTTCACCCGCAGCTCCGCCGCCAACATCCCCGTGAATATGGCCCTGTGTGAGAAGCTGGGGCTGGATAAGGACATGTATTCCGTGTCCATCCCGCTGGGCGCCACCATCAACATGGACGGTGCCGCCATCACCATCACCATCATGACCCTGGCCGCCGCCAACACGCTGGGCATTCAGGTGTCCCTGCCGGCCGCCATCGTGCTGAGCGCCATGAGCGCTCTGGGTGCCTGCGGTGCTTCCGGCGTGGCCGGCGGCTCCCTGCTGCTGATCCCCATGGCCTGCTCCCTGTTCGGCATCTCCAACGATGTTGCCATGCAGATGGTAGGCGTAGGCTTTATCATCGGCGTGGTGCAGGACTCGGTGGAAACGGCCCTGAACTCTGCCGGCGACGTGGAATTTGCCGCCACCGCAGAGTATCACCAGTGGCGCAAGCAGGGCAAGGCTCTGCCGGGGTTCCTGGCTCAGTGAGAAAACCTAAATTTTAAAAAATGCGAACGACCGCTGTCCTCGTTGCGAGGGCGGCGGCCGTTTTTTGCGTGTAAAATTTGAAAATCAATAACGATTGGGGTTATCCGTCTGGCAAAGAAGATAGTCGATGCTCACGTTGTACAACAAAGCAAGAGAAACCAGCAATTCTGCTGTGAGCTGTTGAATGCCTGTCTCGATGTAGCTGTACTTCCGCTGTGTGATACCGATTTGGTCAGCAACCATCTGTTGCGTAAGGTCGTGATCTTCTCGTAAGTCTTTGAGTCTGTTCTTCATGGCTGTTGCCCTCCTTACTATTAAGGATAGGCAAGAAGAATTTTTCTATTGACTAATAGATAAATATTATCTATAATACAAATATGCAATAAAAATACGGCTTTTGGCGAGAGAGGAACTGCAAATGGTCGTAAAGTCGGAATCTGTGATGGGAGAGATCCTGAAAAAACTTCCGTGTGAGCCGCCAGAGATAGGCGGAATTCTTGGCGGAAAAAATGGAGTGGTCACATGCCATGTCTTGGACTACGGAAAGACGGGCGGTTCTCCGTGCAGTTATACGCCAAATATTGCGTATTTGAACCGGAAGATCGAGGAATGGTTCAAAGATGGAATTGAATTTATGGGCATCTTTCATGTGCATTTTGGTGGAGCAGAGAGTCTTTCGCCGGGTGACAAATTGTACATCGGCCAGATTTTGGAAGCAATGCCAGAAGAAATAACTTGTTTGTATTTTCCGGTCGTTAAAATGCCTGAGCGGGAAATGGTGGTCTATCGGGCATCGAACGATCATGGGAAAATCAAAATAGAAAAAGAGCCAATCTTATATCAGGGAGGAATTGACGATGGAAAAAGTTGATACCCGGAACAAGCGCATGATCGTGCTGCCGGAGGGCTGCTTCTGTGGAAACTGCATGGAGTGTATCTATGCTGACCGGAGTGACTGGAACGGGGATAGGGTTTACTGCCGCTGCCAGAAAGGCTGGACCCACGGCTACAACCGCCCGGAAGATCGGAACGGCTGCATCTGGTTTGAAGAACGCTAAGAAAGTGATGGACCTGTAGTAAAGGAGCAGATCGGCCATCAGGATCAGTGTGGAACAATGAACTCACCGGATCTGCTCTTTAAAAGCTGCAAAGTGCGGCTTGCTTTGGGGAAGGCTGCACTGGAATGAATCCAGAAAACGGAGGAATAGAAAATGGATCAGTTGGTGGTATTGATCGTGATTCTGCTGATCGGCGCATGGTTTTCCTGGCGGGATATCAGCAATGGCCGGGGATGGATGTGCCGATTCCTTTCGGCAGAAACACTGCAGTCGCTGAATTCGGACGGCGGGCAGGTGAAAAAAGCACTCCTGTCGGTGGTTGTGGGCTATGCAACTATCTGCGTAACCATCGTTAAGTGGCTGTTTTTGCTGGCAATTCGGTTGACAGATGGATTCTGAGCAATGGTACAGATGAAATAAAGCAACAGCCGTCTGCTTTCTTCAAAAAGAGGGCAGGCGGCTGTTGCTTTTAAAGGGAGGATGGAAAAATGTATTTAACGATGTTGATAGCGGGTTTTGTGATCGCATGCATTTGTCCGCCGATCGGCTGTCTGATCATTGCTGTGGATGCATACATGGTAGCGGCGGCGTATCCGATCCTTGTCGGGATCCTATGCGGAGTGGCATATCTTGCAATGAGTGCATGGATGATCTACAGCTGATTTGGAGGAAAGATCAATGGGATATTATAATCAGGCTCTGACCGATTATGTCGGAAAAATCTGCGATGTAGAAAGGGAACTCTATACGACACAGCGGTTGATCGCCAATCTGGACTACCAGATGCAGCGGCTTGGACACCCAAGGGAAGTCGATCCTCCAGAACCGACAGACGGCGGAAATCCGTTCGTTCAAAACGGCGGCTGGTATATGGTTTTTCTTCTGGGGATCCCCATCTCTGGTGTTGTTCGAAGCATCTCGTTGGGCATTGTTATTGCGATCGCTCTCGGTGTGTTCGGAACGGTCTGGGGAAACATCTACCAGCGTGCTGCGGATAGGGAAATACGCAACGAAAAATGGGCAAAGTATGATAGTGCCGTGGCTGCAGACAAAAAGAGAGTAGAAAAAGAACGTGCTTACAGGAAACAGCTCCAGAGTGAAAAGGAACTGCTGCTGCAGCAGCAGGCAAAACTGGAGCAGGCCCGGGCAAGACTGTATTCCCGCGGAACGATCCACGAAGCCTACAGAAGCCTGATCCCCATGGCGTGTTTCCACCACTATCTCTCAACGGGCATTACGAACACACTGGAAGGAAAGAAAGGCTGCTATGACCGGTTTGATGAGGATTCGTGGAGGCACGCTGTCCTTACAAATTTACAGCAGGCAGTACGAGAACTGCGAAAGCTGCAGCAGGTCAATCAGGGCCTTTATGAATGCCTGAACCAGAGCAATCATACCCTGAACCGCATTGAGCAGGGAAACCAGAGGATCTATGGGCAGCTGGACGCTGTGAGGACAAATACCGAACTGACCGCATATAATAGCCGGGTATCGGCACTTGCGAACAGTGCGATGACCTATATGTATTACGACAGAAATTATCGCTGATGCGCTTTCCCGAAAAGGCCTTAGTCCATAAACCCTGCCTTTTCCAGGGCCGTGAGGATCAGGGGGATCAGCACCAGCTGGGCCAGGATGCCCGGCACGGCGGTAAGCAATGCACCGGACAAAAAGGCCTGGAAGGGGAAACTGCCTCCGGTGAGGCCTGCCAGCATGAAGCGCACAGCACCCCACACCAGACGCCCCGCCACCATGGCGGTGACGAGAGCGATATACATCATGGGCAGGGTGTGCTTCACTCTGCGCCAGACAAGGCCGGACACAAGGCCGTAGGCGGCCAGCTCAAAGGCCATGGAGACGGCGATGGGAAACATCGGCGGCATGCCGAACAGCACCGAGCGCAGCAGCGGAGCCACAAAGCCCACGGCCAGCCCCCAGGGGCCGCCCAGCACAAAGCCGCACAGCAGAATGGGAAAATGCATGGGGCACAGCATGTTGCCCACCTGCGGCACATGGCCGGTGACCATGGGCAGCAGGAAGGCCAGCGCAAGGAACAATGCCGCCAGCACGATGCGGCGGGCGGGCGAAACAGTCTTGGTGTTCATGAAAAAGTCCTCCTTTGCACAAAAAAAGGGGCCTGCTCCCGGCGTTCCGACCGGAAACAGACCCCTTCATGGTGTCTTTTGAAAAAATACTCTGGACAAAAATATCCTCCGCATGGAGAAAACGGACTTCTGCCCGCACACCCGGCTCCGTGCCGGATTTTGACAAAATTATAGCAAATGCCCCGGCGGCTGTCAAGATGCGGCAAACGACCCGCAAATTGACCAAAAAGCGGAACTTTTCGGGCAAGATTTCCCCGTGTATGTACATTTTGCATGAAGGAACTTGACCTTTTTGCATAGAATAGCTAATATAAACTTGAAAAAGAGCGCACTGCTGGGACACACCTGTCCGGCAGGGCGTAAAACGGCTTTTTTGGAACGCTTGCAAATCTGAGGTTCATACGGGAGGACCATCATGACAAATGCAGAAAAACTTACCCTGGCAAAGCACGCCTGTCACATCCGCATGGGCGTGATCGAGGGCACGCACAGCGCAAAGTGCGGTCATCCGGGCGGCAGTCTGGACATCGCCGAGCTGCTGAGCTACCTCTATTTCGTGGAAATGAACATCGACCCGAAGGCTCCGAAGAAGGCCGACCGCGACCGTCTGGTGCTGTCCAAGGGCCATGCCGCTCCGGCACTGTACGCTGCTCTGGCAGAGCGCGGCTACTTCCCGGTGGAGGACCTCAAGACCCTGCGCAAGATCGGCAGCTACCTGCAGGGCCACCCCAACATGAACGAGACGCCGGGTGTGGACATGTCCACCGGCAGTCTGGGCCAGGGCATCTCTGCAGCCTGCGGCATGGCACTGGGTGCCAAGCACGCAGGCAAGCCCATCAACGTGTTTGCCATCGTGGGTGACGGCGAGGTGGAAGAGGGCGAGTGCTGGGAGGCCTTTATGTTTGCCGCCCACTATGGCCTGAGCAACCTGTGCGTGTTCTTGGACCGCAACCGCCTGCAGATCGACGGCTCCACCGAGACGGTCATGAGCAGCGAGCCGCTGGAAGAGAAGATGAAGGCCTTCAACTTCAACGTGCTGACCATCAATGGCCACGACTATGACCAGATCGAGGCCGCCATCCAGGCTTTCCATGCCGAGAACGACAAGCCCACCTGCATCATCATGGACACCACCAAGGGCAAGGGCGTTTCCTTTATGAGCAACTCCGTGGACTGGCACGGCAAGGGCCCCAACGACGACGAATACAAGGTCGCTATGGAAGAACTGAACGCCGCCTACGCCGCGCTGGAACAGGAGGAGAAGTAAGATGGCAGACGTGAAAAAGATCGCTACCCGTGAAAGCTACGGCAACACCCTGAAGGAGCTGGCCGCTGAGGGCCACGACGACCTGGTGGTGCTGGACGCTGACCTGGCTGCCGCCACCAAGACCGGCATGTTCCGCAAGGCTTACCCGGACCGCCACTTTGACTGCGGCATTGCCGAGGGCAACATGATGGGCGTGGCCGCCGGCCTGTCCACCATGGGCTATGTGCCCTTTGTTTCCAGCTTTGCCATGTTTGCCGCCGGCCGTGCCTTTGAGCAGGTGCGCAACTCCATCGGCTACCCCCACCTGAACGTGAAGATCGGTGCCACCCACGGCGGCATCTCGGTGGGTGAGGACGGCGCTTCCCATCAGTGCTGCGAGGACTTTGCCCTCATGCGCAGCATCCCCGGCATGACCGTCATCTGCCCCGCCGATGACGTGGAGGCCCGCGCCGCTGTGCGTGCCGCCTACGCCATGGAAGGCCCGGTCTACCTGCGCTTCGGCCGTCTGGCGGTGCCCGTGTTCCACGATGCCGACAACTACCACTTTGAGATCGGCAAGGGCGAGCAGATCACCGAGGGCAATGACATTGCCATCATCGCCACCGGCCTGATGGTCAACGAGGCCCGCATCGCTGCCGAGCAGCTGGCCGCCGAGGGCATCCATGCCCGCGTCATCAACATCCACACCATCAAGCCGCTGGACGAGGAGATCATCCTGAAGGCGGCCAAAGAGTGCGGCAAGGTGATCACCGCCGAGGAGCACAACGTCATCGGCGGTCTGGGCGAAGCCGTGTGCGCCGTCCTGTCCGAGAAGCTGCCCACCCCTGTGCGCCGCGTGGGCGTGCAGGATGTGTTCGGCTGCTCCGGCCCCGCATGGGACCTGCTGGCAAAGTACGGCCTGGATGCTGCCACCATCTGCAAGACCGCACATGAGATGCTGAATAAATAAGCACTCCGTTTCTCTGTATCTGCGCCGCCGCATCATTCGTTGATGCAGCGGCGTTTTTGTATGCCACAAAAATTTTTGCCAAACACCGCAGGATATGGTATGCTTACAGAAAAAGCAGTAAAACCGGAAGGGAGAATCTCAATGCTGATCGTGGACAAACTTGCACTTCAGGAAAAACTTTCGGAAGGCGAAAAGACACTGGCTGCTTATATTCTGGCACATGGCATGGAAATTGCCAAATATTCCACCCGCAGTTTGGCGGAAGTAACCTATACCTCTCCGCCGACCGTGCTGCGCCTTTGCAAAAAACTGGGCTTTTCCGGCTTTGACGACTTCAAGCAGAACTTTATGCGCGAGCTGGAATATCTTGACCAGCGGCAGGGCAAGGTGGACTTCAATTTTCCCTTTGCGGAAACCGACAGTCCCATGCGGGTAGCGCAGAACATCGGGGAGCTGTACGAGGAAGCCATCAGGGACACCATGCAGCTTCTCCGGTATGAAGATCTGCACAAAGCCGTGCTGCTTCTTAAATACCACGAAGAAATCCACGTTTTTTCCGCCGGAACTGCTATCAATCAGGCCGAGTCCTTCCGGGAAAAGATGCTGAAGATCGGAAAACGGGTGGTCATCTCCAACAATCTGAACTACCAGCGATATCAGGCTTGTTGTCTGACCGAGCGAGATCTTGCCATGATCATTTCCTATTCCGGCGAAACAGCGCAGATGCTGGAGATTGCCCGACAGTGCAAACGCTCCGGCACGCCTATTCTTGCGTTGACCAGTTTTGGCGAAAACAGCCTGACTGCTTACGCGGATTGCAAGCTGACCCTGTCCACAAAAGAAAGCATCTATCAGAATCTTGGGGACTACGCCTCCCACCTGTCCATGACTCTATTGCTGGATATCCTGTATTCCGAATACTTCCGGCAGAACTACCAGAAGAACTATACGCACAAGCTGGAACGCGCCCGGGAGCTGGAGCAGCACCGCACCTCTACCAACCCGATTTTGTTGAATTTGCACAAAGAAAATGCGGAATGAAACACTGTTCCGTTTTTTGCCGAGCAAATAGAAACGGAAAAATTAACACTGTACCAATAAGTTTGAAAGATATTGAACAAAGACCTCTTTGCAAGTATTCTATACCTGCAAGGAGGTTTTCAAGTTTATGGAGATGCCAAAAGAGTTTCTGTGGGGTGGTGCGACCGCTGCCAACCAGTACGAAGGAGCCTACCAGACCGATGGCAAGGGGCTGAGCATTGCCGATGTGGAAAAGGGTGCACGCCATGGGATCCCCCGAGAGATCCACACACATGTCATGGAGGGAAACTACTATCCCAGCCATGAAGCTGTGGATTTTTACCATCATTACAAAGAAGATATTGCGATGTTCGCTGAGATGGGCTTCAAGTGCTTCCGGATGTCCATCAACTGGCCGCGCATCTTTCCGCAGGGGGATGAATTACAGCCGAACGAGGCCGGGCTTGCCTTTTATGACCGGGTATTTGACGAGCTGCACCGCTATGGAATCGAACCGGTGGTCACACTTTCACATTACGAGACCCCGCTGTATCTGGTGCAACACTACGGTTCCTGGCGCAATCGTGCGCTGATCGATTTCTTTGCCCGGTACTGCGAAACGGTGTTCCGCCGGTACAAAGGCAAGGTGCGGTACTGGATGACTTTCAACGAGATCAACGAGACTATGAACCAGGCCGAACCGTATCATCAGGCGGGCGTGCTCTTTACGGAAGGTGAGGACCATAATGCTGTCAAGGCGCTGGTCAGTCACAATATGTTTCTTGCCAGCGCAAAGGCCGTGCAGATCGGTCATGCGATCGACCCGGAAAACAAGATAGGCTGCATGATTCAGTATCCGACCACTTACCCGCGCACCTGCGCCCCCAAAGATGTGCTGGCGCAGCGGTTCCAGATGATGCCGAACTACTATTATACCGATGTAATGTGCCGCGGCCACTACACCAGCCTGTGCACGGCACAGCTGCGGCGCATGGGTACTTCCGTGGAGATGCAGCCGGGCGATGCCGAACTGCTGGCTGCCGGAACGGTAGACTACATTGCGTTCAGCTATTATTTTTCTTCTGTGGCCCGTGCAACGGAAGAAACCGACTGTTGTGTGGAGCGCAGCAATCCGTATCTGGAACGCACCGCGTGGGACTGGCCCATTGACCCGGATGGCCTGCGCATTGCACTGAACGAGCTGCATGACCGGTATGAGCTGCCGCTGTTCGTTGTGGAAAACGGTTTGGGTGCCATCGATACCGTGGAGCCGGACGGCAGTATTCAGGACGATTACCGAATCCGTTTTCTGGGCAGCCACATCAATGCGCTGCGTCAGGCTATCGAGCTGGACGACATTCCGGTGATCGGGTACACTTGCTGGGGGCCGATCGATATCGTCTCGGTGGGGACCGGCGAGATGCGCAAGCGATATGGATTCATCTATGTGGACAAGAAGGATGACGGCAGCGGCACGCTGGCCCGTAAAAAGAAAAAGTCGTTTGAATGGTATAAAAAGGTGATTGCAAGCAACGGCGCAGACACAGCCTTGTAAGCGATAAATCTTTTAGAATAGGATATTGAAGGAGGCAAAACAAATGGATGCAAAGAAAACTGCTCAGCAGGTGCTGGAACAGGTCGGCGGCGCAGAAAACGTTGCATTTCTGACCCACTGTGTTACTCGCCTGCGATTCAATCTCAGATCAATGGACGGCGTGGACGACGCTAAAGTCAAAGCCGTGCCCGGCGTGGTGGGCGTTGTGAACAAAGGCGGCCAGTATCAGGTCATCATCGGCAACGAAGTGGTTTCTGTGTACGATGAGCTGATGAAGCTTGGCGACTTCGGCGGCAAGGAAGTTAAACAGTCTGCTGCCACGTCTGGCGAAAAGAAAAGTAAGGTCAGCGTTGTTCTGGACACGCTGGCCGGTGTGTTCACCCCGCTGATGCCGCTGATTGCCGGTGCCGGTATGATCAAGGCTCTGCTGTCTGTGCTGACTCTCGTCGGCTGGATCGATAAGAGCGGAAACCTGTACTATTTCCTGAACTTCATCGCAGACTCTTCCTACTATTTCCTGCCGATCTTCCTGGCCAATTCTGCCGCCAAAAAGTTTGGCTGCAACCCGCAGATGGCTATGCTGCTGGGTGCCATCCTGCTACACCCCAATTACATTGCACTGAAAGCCGATGCCGACGTTGTCCATGTGCTGGGTCTGCCGGTGAGGATGGTCACCTACTCTTCCTCGGTCATCCCCATTTTCCTCATCACACTGGTGCTGCCCTATGTGGAGCGCTTTGTCAATAAAGTCGTGCCCTCTGTGGTCAAATTCATCCTGCGGCCGGTGCTGACCATCCTCATCATGGCTCCCATTTCCCTGTGCGTGCTGGGACCTCTGGGCAGCATCATCGGTGACGGTCTGGTCAGCATCCTGCTGGCCATCGAAAAGGTCTGCCCCTGGGCACTGCCCACCGTCATCGGTGCCTTTATGCCGTTCCTGGTCATGACCGGTATGCATTACAGTTTGCTGCCCGCCTATGTCAATTCCCTGTCCATGCTGGGTTATGAGACTGTCATCGGCCCGGGCAACCTGCCTTCCAACATTGCACAGGGCGCTGCCGCACTCTGCGTTGCCATCAAGACCAAGAACAAGAACTTCCGTCAGCTGGCTGTTTCCGGCGGCGTGACCGCGCTGCTGGGCGTAACCGAGCCTGCTCTGTTTGGTGTCAATGTTCGTCTGAGTAAGCCTTTGATCGCCACGACCATCGGCGGCGGTTTGGGCGGTCTGTATGCGGGCCTGACCGGTGTGCGCCGTTTTGGCGGTGGCGGTGCCGGTCTGGCGGCCATCGGCCTGTATGTCGGTGAGAATCCCATGAACGTGGTCAATGCGCTGATCTCCGCTGCAATCGCCTTTATTGCCACCTTTGCAATCCTGTGGTTCATCGGGTTTGATGATGTCCCGGAAGAAGATTGAGTTCATCTGAATCATTGCCGCCGCGTCATCTATGGATGCGGCGGCGTTTTTGTGTGTTGTGTGACCCGGTCACGGAAAAACATGCGGCATCCGGGGTATACTGATGCTGTCAGAAAAAACAAACACCTTTTACGGAGGGATAAAATATGGCAGTTGTGACCATTACGACCGAAAACTTTGCGCAGGAAGTGCTGCACAGCGACAAGCCGGTGCTGCTGGACTTCTGGGCCAGCTGGTGCGGCCCCTGCCGCATGCTCAGCCCCATCGTGGATGAGGTGGCCGAAGAGCGCACCGACGTCAAGGTGGGCAAGGTGAATGTGGACGAGCAGCCGGACCTGGCGGCACAGTTCGGGGTGATGAGCATCCCCACCCTGCTGGTGTTCGAGCAGGGCAAGCTGGTGCGTCAGGCCGTGGGTGCCCGCCCCAAGGCCGGTGTGCTGGAGCTGCTGGGTTAAGATGTGCTGACTGAGCCATCCGCAGGAGACTGCGGGTGGCTTTTTTTGTGTTCGCCCGCCGTCAACTCTTGCGGCCCGGCGGTGAAACATTTTCGCCTTTCTGTACAAACGCACCGAAAAAATGTAAGATGGAGCTGCAAACACTGTCACTTTCCTGCTTTACAACTTTATCAAGATAAAGTAAAATGAAGACAGAACACACCCGGGTGTGCCCATTGTGTGCGGAAGGTGCCGCACCCACCGGCCGGGAGGACCGGTGCAGGATGGTGTAAGAAGAACAGGGGGGAACCGACATGGAATTTGATCTTTCGACGCTGCAGCCCAAGGAGCGTGCCTCCTTTGCACTGCGGGCGCTGTACGAGGCCGCAGGGTGCCGCAAGTACCACATGGGCCGGTTTGAGGAGTACAGCCTGTATCAGGCCAACCGCAGCTTTCTTTCGTCGGAGCAGGTCATCACCTTCACCGACCTGGACGGCCGTCTGCTGGCTCTCAAGCCGGACGTGACCCTCTCCATTGCCAAAACGGCGCAGCCCGCCCCCGGCGAGACGCTGCGCTACTACTACCACGAAAACGTCTACCGCCCCTCGGCAGAGAGCCACACCTTCAAGGAGATCGGCCAGATGGGTCTGGAATTTCTGGGCGGTGTGGGCGAAGCGGAAGTGCAGCAGGCCGTGTGTCTTGCGGCGCAGTCGCTGGGGCAGCTGGGCACCGACTGGGTGCTGGAAGTGAGCCACATGGGATATCTGTTCGGCCTGCTGGATGCTTTGCAGGTGCCGGAGGACGCCCGCGCGGGCCTGCTGCGCAAGCTGGGCCAGAAAAACGCCCACGAGCTGCGGGCCGCTGCCCTCGCCGCCGGGCTGGACGGGGCTGGTGGGGCGGTGCTAATAATCCGGCTTATTCGGCTATGTGC
>OHMN01000651.1_pt1 | contig 30590 bp, 23 predicted proteins | sample 1569361 | NCBI WGS metagenome assembly OHMN01 (sample SAMEA3541508, study PRJEB24748) | human gut metagenome | biome: human gut; feature: human-associated habitat; material: faeces | place: China | collected 2012
ATGACATACCTTTGTACCTCCTGAAAAAATGTTATTATGAAATTTAAAGCGCCATATTTCTTGATTTATTTGCATTCATCATTCAAAAAAGAAGGATGGCAAAACCGTTCTTCTCCTTCGACGCTTTTGTTCTTTAATATTGTAAAGTATTTTACTTTATAACACAAGATTTTTTTTGCAAAAAAATGTTATTTTTATATTTTGTGCAATTTTAATTTTCATTTCCTGCATAATTTTGTATTTTTGCCGAAATACAGAACAAGCGCCTGCAAAATTTGCAAGCGCCTGATTATTTTTATTTAAAATATTTCACTCCGGACTCAAAGATCTTCAGATCCTGTTCTCCGTAAATGTTCATTGCAACGGAACGTCCACGTCTTTCTGAATGAGCCATTTTACCAAATACTCTTCCATCCGGGCTGGTGATACCTTCGATTGCAAGATAGGAACCATTAATATTCCATGTCTCATCCATAGATACATTTCCCTGTGGGTCGCAGTACTGAGTTGCAACCTGTCCATTTGCGATCAGCTTGTCAAGCCACTCTTTGCTTGCAACAAAACGTCCCTCTCCGTGAGATGCAGGGTTTGTATAAACTCCGCCAAGCTTTGCCCCGGAAAGCCATGGAGACTTGTTGCTGACTACTTTCGTGTACACCATCTTAGAAATGTGGCGTCCAATTGTATTGTAAGTCAGTGTCGGAGAATCCTCTGTCTGCCCTGTAATTGTTCCATTTGGAACAAGTCCCAGTTTTACAAGAGCCTGGAATCCATTACAGATACCAAGTACCAGTCCGTCACGCTCCCCAAGAAGCTTCTCAACCGCCTCTTTCATCTTCGCATTCTGGAATGCAGTTGCAAAGAATTTCGCAGAACCATCCGGTTCATCACCAGCGCTGAATCCACCTGGGAACATGATCATCTGAGACTGCGCGATTGCTTTTTCAAATACATCGACAGAATCTACAATATCGGAAGCACTCATATTGCGGAATACTTTTACGATTGTTTTTGCTCCTGCTCTCTCAAAGGCTCTCTTACTGTCATACTCACAGTTTGTTCCAGGGAATACCGGAATAAATACAGTCGGCTGAGCGATCTTGTGTTCGCAGATATGTACTTCTTTTGTATCAAAAAGACCTGTGTCGATCTTCTCGTCCTGTCCCTCTGCTTTGGAATTTGTAGCAAATACGCTCTCTAGTGTACTCTCCCATGCTTTTTGGGCATCTGCAAGGGCAATCTTTGTATCTTTGTATTCAAAATTCTGCTCTTCTGTCACTTCACCGATGACTGTGTAATCAATCGTCAGTCCATCCAGCTTGTCAGCCGGAACTTCAGCAATCAGATCTCCAAATGCAGGTGCGAACAAGTCTTTTGCCTCTACGCTCGCATCTAATGTTACACCCATGCGATTACCAAATGCCATCTTGCTGACAGCCGGAACGATTCCGTGTCTGTCAAGTGCATAAGCTGCCACAATCTTGCCGTCATGGATATCAGCAGTAAATTTACCATACTGGTCCATAACTTTTTCGTAAACCGGAACATCATACTCATCTGTCGGGATTTGAAGCCATACAAGCTTATCTCCTGCTTTCTTAAGCTCCGGTGTAATAATATCTTTTTCTGTTGCCACATCCACTGCAAAAGAAACCAGTGTCGGTGGTACATCAATATGCTCAAATGTTCCGGACATACTGTCTTTTCCACCGATAGAAGGAAGACCAAATCCAAGCTGTGCACTGTAAGCACCAAGAAGTGCTGCGAATGGCTGGCTCCATCTGCGTGGATCCTCTGTCATACGGCGGAAGTACTCCTGGAATGTGAAACGGATCTTACTGTAATCTCCTCCTGCTGCCACAATTTTTGCTACAGACTCTATCACTGCGTAAATAGCTCCGTGGTACGGACTCCATGTTGACAGATACGGATCGAATCCGAAACTCATCATTGTAACCGTATCGCAGTCTCCTGTCAGTACAGGAAGCTTTGCAACCATAGCCTGTGTCTCTGTCATCTGATACTGTCCGCCATGCGGCATAAATACAGAAGATGCTCCAATGGAACCGTCAAACATTTCCACAAGACCTTTCTGTGAGCACACATTCAGATCTTTTAATGTCTCCATCCACTTTTCTTTAACATCTGTCACTTCTTCTCTTACGAGGATACTGTCTTTGCGGCTTGGAATATCTACAGCTACTTTTGTCTCCTGATGAGCACCGTTAGTATCTAAAAATGCTCTGGATAAGTCTACGATCTTCTTACCTCTCCAGGATAATACAAGTCTTGGCTCCTCTGTTACGACAGCTACCTTTGTTGCCTCTAAGTTCTCTTCTGCTGCATATCCCATAAATTCATCTACATCCTTCGGGTCTACAACAACAGCCATACGCTCCTGAGACTCAGAAATTGCAATTTCTGTTCCATCAAGTCCTGCGTATTTCTTCGGTACTTTGTCCAGATCTACCTGAAGTCCGTCTGCAAGTTCTCCGATTGCGACAGAAACTCCTCCGGCTCCAAAGTCGTTACATTTCTTAATTAATTTGCTGACTTCCTCTCTGCGGAACAGTCTCTGGATCTTACGCTCTGTCGGCGGATTACCTTTCTGTACCTCTGCTCCACACGTCTCGATAGACTCTTCTGTATGTACTTTAGAAGATCCGGTTGCTCCACCGCAGCCGTCACGTCCGGTACGTCCACCGAGCAGGATAATGATATCACCAGGATCTGAAGTCTCACGGATTACTGCACGTCTTGGTGCTGCTCCGAGAACTGCTCCGATTTCCATACGTTTTGCCACATAATTCGGGTGATAGATTTCCTTAACTGCACCAGTTGCAAGTCCGATCTGGTTACCATAAGAACTATATCCATGAGCTGCCTCACGAACCAGTTTCTTCTGAGGAAGTTTTCCTTTCATTGTATCTTTGATAGATACAGTCGGATCTGCTGCTCCGGTCACACGCATTGCCTGGTATACATAAGTACGTCCTGATAATGGATCTCGGATTGCTCCGCCAAGACATGTAGCAGCTCCACCAAAAGGCTCAATCTCTGTCGGGTGGTTGTGTGTTTCATTTTTAAAGTTCACAAGCCACTCTTCTTCCACGCCATCTACCTTGATTGGTACAACGATACTGCAGGCATTGATCTCATCTGACTCTTCCTGATCCTGAAGCTTGCCTTCTTTTTTCAGCTTTCTCATAGCCATCAATGCAAGATCCATCAGACATACAAATTTGTCCTCACGCCCTTTAAAAATCTCGCTGTGATCGCGAAGGTACTGCTTGTAAGTATCTTCCATCGGTTTTCTATAATCTCCGTCTCCAAAGGAAACTTCTGTAAGTTCTGTTGAAAATGTTGTATGACGGCAATGGTCTGACCAGTAAGTATCCAGTACGCGGATCTCTGTCATGGAAGGATCGCGGTGTTCTTCCCCTTTGAAATGATTCTGGATATGCTGGAAGTCACGGAATGTCATTGCAAGTCCAAGAGAATCATATAATTTCTTAAGCTCTTCCTCTTCCATATCCTTAAATCCGTCAAATACAATAACATCAGCAGGCTCGTCAAATTTTGTCACTAGTGTCTCCGGCTTCTCCTCTGCTGCTTCTCTTGAGTCTACCGGGTTGATGCAGTGTTCCTTAATCTTCTGAAGTTCTTCTTCTGTAATAGCTCCATTCTTACCATGAATAATATAAGTCGTTGCAGTACGGATGACCGGCTGCTCGTCCTCTTTTACGAACTGGATACACTGAACAGCAGAATCTGCTCTCTGATCGAACTGACCCGGAAGAAATTCTACGGAAAACAGACTGTCTCCGGAACCAACAGGAGCCTCCTCTTTCCAAAGGACATCTACCGGCGGTTCAGCAAAGATACCATTGCATGCTCTTTCAAATGTCTCATCAGATACATTCTCCACATCATAACGATTCAGGATACGCACATACTCTACGTCTTTGATTCCTAGATAATTGCGAATCTCATGTGCAAGTGCCTTCTGCTGGACATCATAGCTGCCCTTTTTCTCAACATACACTCTTCTTACATTACTCATTCGTCTTCCTCCATTGTGTTTACATTTTTATTTGGTAATAGTTCTGTTACTTTAAATCTTCATTATTTATTTCATTGTAACACACCCACTATTATTATTGAAATTAATATATTTAAAACCTTTTATAAGCTTTACTAATTTCTTTCTTTTTCCGTTTCCACATGTTCACGACCGCTGCAACTCCCGGCACGGCAAGTAATACAAAAAATATCACTCCAACCCGGATTACCATGTCTGAGAAAAATCCTTCCGGCAGCATACGGATCATATAATCTGTCTCCGGGTCAAAGATCCAGAGATTATTTGTAAAAAATAATTTATGAAACAGCGTAAAACAGCTTGTAAAATCAATACTCATGGCAACTCCCAGAATTGCCGCCAAAATAAGATAAACAAACAACGCCTGCAAATATCCCTGCGGAACCAGTCTTCGGAGATCTGCTTTTTTTGCCCTAAGAACAATCATTAAAATAGTTGCAAGAATCACCGCATAATTCCGAAGCTTCAAACCTCCCAGAAACAAATTCCTCACATCTGCCAGATGCAGCCTGTCCTGTTCATTGAAGAAATCCTGATGCTCACCGTCCACATCTGTGACAATTGACAGCTTTTCTTCCTTTCCGATCAGATAAGCCATCATATGTTCTGTCACTGCCATCACATTGTCAATCTTCATATTCAGATCGTCCGTGACCCGGTACTTTTCATATTCCTTTTTATAAAATCCATAATGGCTGTCTCCGTAAACTGCAAGCTGAAATCCAGTGATCAGCAATGCAAAGATTACCAGGAGCATCGTAATTGTAATGGTAACTCTGTACCAGATCTTCATGTTGTCTTCCTTTTCTTTCCTAAACTACCTGCGCATTTTTTGCGATTCAGGTTTTTATCTCTAGTATGACTCACGCTAATTAACAATCTGATTCATGCTGGATAAATTTTCATCTACAAGGCGAAGGAATGAGGCGTAGCGGTGGCTACGGCGATTGACGACAACGCAGTATATGGGAATTTATACAAATGAAGCAGGTCGCTAATTAGCGTGAGCCATACTAGTATTATACCAAGATATCTCATATCTGTATAGGAAAATCCCTTCAAAACAAATTATGCCGTTGCATTTTGCATTAATTTACCTTATAATCAAATTAACATTTATTAGGGAGCCTTATCATGGATATTAATTACGAATTATATAAAGTGTTTTACCACGTAGCGACTACACTAAGTTTTTCGGAAGCTGCGAATAAATTATTTATCTCTCAGTCAGCCGTAAGCCAGTCTATCAAAGCGTTGGAAAAAAAATTAAATCAAAAACTTTTTATCAGAAGTACTAAAAAGGTACGCCTGACACCGGAAGGCGAACTGCTTCTTCGTCATGTGGACCCAGCCATGAATCTGATTCACCGTGGGGAGATTCAGCTTTTAGAAGCTTCTGAAGGTGTAGGACAACTTCGCATCGGTGCCAGTGACACTATCTGCCGTTATTTCCTTGTTCCTTACCTGGAACGTTTCCACAAGGAATTTCCGGGAGCCCACATCAAAGTAACGAATGCAACTTCTATCCACTGTGTAGAACTTTTGGAAAATGGACAGGTTGACCTGATTGTTGTCAATTCTCCAAATCCATATCTCGGAAACTGTGAAACAAAGCATATCCGTTCTTTCCAGGACGTGTTTGTTGCAAATCATTCTTTTGATAAACTTGCCGGAAGGTGCTTAAGTTACAAAGAACTTTTAGAACATCCGATTCTGATGCTGGATAAAAAAAGTACAACCAGCGAATTCCTGCATAATCTCTTTTTACAGCACCAGTTAGATCTCGTGCCGGAAATTGAGCTGAGCAGTAATGATCTTCTCATTGACCTTGCAAAAATCGGACTCGGCATTGCATGTATACCCGATTACTGTATTACCGGAAAAGATCTGGAAAAATTATTTATTGTTGAGACAAAAGAAAAACTGCCGGTGAGAGAACTGGTCATTGCTTACAATGACCGCGTTCCCATCACCAAGGCAGCTACAGAATTTCTGAAATATTTTTAGCAGTTCCTTTTAAGGATCCCTGCACCATCTGAGGTTTTCCACCGCCACGCCCCTGGAAAGCCTCATTTAATTTTTTGCTAATCACTCTTACATCTTCAGAATGGCTTCCGATAACATAACGATATCCTTCTTCATCATTTCCTGCAAAAATTGCACAAATCTTTGCACCTCTCTCTAATAGAAGGTTCATGAGTTCTCTCGGTTCATTTCCACTAAGTTCACTGTCAAATACCTTTACCCGTTCCGGAGTAACGTCAATCTCCTTTGCCTGATAAGCCAGTAATTTTTGTTTGAGAGCAGATACCTGATTTTTCAAGTCAAGCTGCTCTTCTTTTAATTTTTCTACAGCTTCGGCAACTTCTGTATCCTTTGCACAGAGCAGTGCGGAAATCTTCTTCACGCTCTCCTCTTTCTGCTGATGATCTGTAAGTGCACGGCTTCCACTTAACATAGTGATGCGTTCGCCGCCTTTGTATGACACCATATCCACCAGTTTGATATTTCCAATCTCCCCAGTTCTATCTACGTGTGGTGCACAGCATGCACAGATATCCACGCCCGGAATATTCACAATACGGACCTGTCCTTCAATTTCAATCTTACTTCTGTAAGTCAGATTTTTCAACTCTTCCTTTGTCGGGTAAAGAATCTCTATATTCAAATTCTTGTAAACGATGCGGTTCGCCTCTTCTTCGATTTCTTTCAACTGCTCCTTTGTAATCGGTCCGTCAAAATCCATCGTACAGTAATCCGCTCCAAGATGGAATCCTACATTATTGTATCCGAATCTTCCATGTACAATTCCTGAAATGATATGCTCGCCGCTATGTTGCTGCATACTTTCGAATCTCTTTTCCCAGTCAATTTCGCCTTTAACGATCTCGCCCGGTGTCAGTGCGCCATCTGTGTAATGATAGATAATTCCCTCCTTCTCCTGCGCGTCCAGCACATGAACCCCTCCAAGAATTCCTGTATCTGCATACTGTCCGCCGCCTTCCGGGAAAAATACTGTCTTATCCAAAACTACTTTGTATCCTTCTCCTTCCGGCTCACATGAAATTACCTGTGCCTCAAAATCTTTTCTATGACTACTTTCGTAGTACAACTTGTCTGTCATGTTACCTATAAATCCTTCCTGTAATATATACTACTCTTCATGATACCTTCAGATTGCTCCGTGCTATGCACTCCCACAATCCGACCACACTATTCGGATATCGCGCAACTCATTACATTCTCTCTGGTGCTTCGAATCCAAGAACATCAATGCAGGACTCCAATACTTTCTTTGTCAGTATAAGCAGTGCAATGTATCCCTGTTTCTTTGCTTCGTTTTCCTCTGCCAGAATTTTGGTTTCATGATAAAAATGATTGAATGCATTTGCAAGATCATAAATATACGCACAGATTTTATGTGGTGCAAGTTCTTCGTAAGCATTTTCCATCATCTCGTTATATTTTACCAGCGCAAGCATCAATGCTTTCTCGCTCTCGCCGGACTGCTGATTTACCTTAAGTCCTGTGACCGCTTTTCCTTCTTCCTGGTATTTGTTCAGGATAGATTTGATACGCACGATGGTGTACAGAATATACGGTCCTGTGTTTCCCTCAAAGGAAGTAAATCTGTCTACGTCGAAGACATAATCTTTGGAAGCCTGATTGGACAGATCCCCGTACTTGATTGCAGCCATACCTACCGTTTTCGCAGTGTTCTTCGCTTCCTCTTCCTCTACAGTACGGTTGTCCGTGATCTTCTTGTACATTTCCTCCTGAATCTCAGCGATCAGATTCTCCAGACGCATAACACCACCTTCTCTTGTCTTAAATGGTTTGCCGTCTTTTCCATTCATGGTACCGAAACCTAAGAATTTCAGTTCTGTCTCAGAAGGAACGATTCCTGTCTTCTTTGCTGCACGGAATACCTGTACAAAATGTAACTCCTGACGTTTATCTACAACATAAATGACTTTGTCCGGATGGTAATCTTCCACTCGTTGAACCAGCGTTGCAAGGTCTGTCGTTCCGTAGAGAGATGCTCCGTCTGACTTTTGGATCATGCATGGTGGAATTTCCTTTGTGTCTGACTCTTCCTGTACATCAATCACAAGAGCTCCGTCATCGACATGTGCAAATCCTTCTTTTTTCAGCCGCTCAATCATATCTGGAATGTAAGCCTGTGCATCAGACTCACCTTTCCACAGATCAAAGTCCACATTCAGGTTCGCATAGTTCTTCTTCAAATCATTTACAGATACATGCATAATGTGGTTCCAGATTGCTGTATAACCTTTATGTCCGTTCTGGAGTAAATATGTGGCATGCAATGCACACTCTCTATACTCCTCATCCTCTTTTGCTTTTCCACTTGCTGTCGGATAGATCTCTTCCAACTCAGATATGGTAAATGGAGCCTCTGCCGGATATTCTCCTTTAAAATTCTCATCAAAATATGGAAGTTCTGGTTTTCTTTCCTTTAATTCCGTAATGATCAGTCCCATCTGATATCCCCAGTCTCCCAAATGGATATCTCCAAGAACATTATGTCCCATTTTTCTTGCAATTCGTTTTACGCTCTCACCAATAATTGCAGAACGAAGATGTCCTACATGAAGCGGTTTTGCCACGTTCGGTCCGCCGTAGTCAATCACGATCATCTTAGGATTGTCAGTCTTATTCAGTCCGAGGTCTTCATCCGTCTCCATCTCATCCAGATAATCTGCTACAAATCTTTCGTCTAATTTCAGATTGATAAATCCCGGATTTACTGCCTGAACATCGCAGAAGCAACCACTTCCTTCTAATTTTGCCACAACATCCTGCGCAATCATGATTGGTGCTTTATGATAAGCTTTTGCTCCTGCCATAGCACCATTACACTGATACTCGCAAAGATCCGGGCGGTTCGACAATGTTACTTTTGCATAATTCCTGTCATATCCTGCTGCTTCGAAAGCTGCTGCCAGTTCTTCCGCTATAAAATCTGATATTCTCTTCATGCTCTCTACCTCTTATTTATCGTAATTTTTCATTTACAAAATATGTCACATTGTATTTTAGCACAAGAAAATAAAGCCAACAACCTTAATTCTTTTCACACACAAGATTTTCAACGCTTTTTTAGAAAGTCTGGTTGCTATTCCAGTAAATCCATGCTATTATAATAGTAATAATTACTGTTATTATACAATTTAATAGATGGGAGGTTACCTATGAACAAAAAAGTACTTCGAAATTTATCTTATGGTGTATATGCCGTTTCGGCACTTGGGGAGAATCGTATGTCCGGCTGCATTGCCAACAGTATTATGCAGATTACTTCTTCCCCTGCAACTTTAGCTGTCAGTATGAATCATGATAATTATACGCATGAATGCATTGAAAAAAGTGGAATGTTCGCAGTTTCCATACTTTCTGAAAAGACTGACCCCAATATCATCAGCCAGCTTGGATTTCAGTCTTCCAGAGATGTGGACAAGTTTATGAATGTTCCTTTTATTACAAAGCATAATATTGCCGTTGTCGATGATGCATGCGGTTATCTTGTCTGTAAGGTCATCGATAAAATGGAAACAAATACCCACACAGTCTTTCTTGGGGAAATCATTGACTGTGATATGTTGAATCAGGAAACACCTATGACCTATGCCTACTATCACAATATCATCAAAGGCAAGAGTCCGAAAAATGCACCGACTTACCAGCCGGAAGATCTGGATACGGTAGATTCTGCTTCTTCTGATTCTTCAATCACCTCCAGTAATTCCTCCGGAAATGGCAAATGGGTGTGTAGTATCTGCGGATATGTCTATGACGGTGATATTCCATTTGAAGAACTTCCAGACACATTTGTCTGTCCAATCTGTAAACAGGGCAAGGATAAATTTAAGCAGCGATAACTTGTCTGACAGACACATTTTATATTAAATTAAAGGTTAGGTTACATCTATGAATTTAAAACTTGGATCTCATGTCAGCATGAGCGGAAAAAGCATGCTCCTTGGTTCTGCAAAAGAAGCTGAATCCTATGGAGCAAATACATTTATGTTCTATACCGGAGCACCACAAAACACCAAAAGAAAAGAGATTTCTGAACTCAATATTGATGCCGCCTGGAACTATATGAACGAAAAAAATATTTCAGATATCGTCGTTCACGCTCCTTATATTATCAATCTTGGTAATACCGTAAAACCTGAGACATATGAACTGGCCGTGGAATTTCTGGCAAAAGAAATTGACCGCGCGGCCGCCTGCAAAAGCCAGACTCTGATTCTGCATCCTGGTGCCCACGTCGGTGCCGGAGTTAAAACCGGACTTCAACAGGTCATAAAGGGGCTCAATGAAGTCTTGACAAAAGACACGCCTCTTCATATTGCACTGGAAACCATGGCGGGAAAGGGATCGGAACTTGGCCGGTCTTTTGAAGAACTTGCAGCAATCTATGACGGCGTAGTCTACAGCGACAAACTGCGTGTCTGTTTTGATACCTGCCACACTCACGACAGTGGTTATGATATCCGTGGTAATTTCGACGGTGTGATCGACGAGTTTGATCATTTGATCGGTAAAGATCAGATTGCGGTCTTTCATATTAACGACAGTAAAAATGTGTGTGGTGCAAAGAAAGACAGGCATGCCAATCTCGGCACTGGAGAGATTGGATTCGATGCCCTATCCTATATCGTACACCACCCGGATTTTGAACAAATTCCGAAAATCCTTGAAACTCCATATATTCCTTCTCCAACAAAAGAGAAGAAATCTTACGCACCATACAAATATGAGATTGCAATGTTAAGAGCCAGCCAGTTCGATAAGAATTTTCCGGATAATATTATTGCAGAAAATGAACATTAAGTTACTATTACAATCAGTCAGTACTACTTTAAATTTAAACAAATAGATATCTGAGCAGTAAATCTTTAAAGGTTTGCTGCTTTTTGTTACTCATTTTCAGCAAACTCTTCTGACAGATTCTTGTAAAATGCCCCCTGATATTTAAATGAATCATTTTTTCACAATTGTGCTTGACACTTGCGAGTATCTGTATTATTGTATTACTCAGATAGTACAATAATACAAAATGAAAGGAGTACATAATATGCCATGGAATTTAGATAGTGACCGTCCCATTTATCTTCAGCTCATGGAACGAATTCAGCATGATATTATCTCCGGCACCTATAAACCCGGGGACAAACTTCCTTCTGTTCGCGAACTTGCTATGGAAGCATCCGTAAATCCTAACACAATGCAAAAAGCACTTTCCGAACTGGAGAGAATTGGTCTGGTACACTCCCGCCGTACAAGCGGACGATTTATTACGGAGGACGAAACAATGATAAAACAATTAAAAACAGAGACTGCCACCGAGCATATCCGTGAATTTTTAAAATCAATGGAACATCTTGGATTTACCAGACCGGAAATCCTGGAACTGGTTCAAGATACAATGAAGGAGGAAAAATAATATGAAACCCATTTTAGAATGTAAAGGGCTTTCCAAAAAGTACAATAAAAGTGCCTACGCTCTCCACAATCTGAACCTGACACTGAACCATGGTCAGATCATCGGACTGCTTGGTCCAAACGGTAGCGGGAAAACTACACTAATCAAACTGATCAACGACCTCTTAACACCGACAGAAGGGACTGTTCTTATCGACGGAGAACTTCCTGGTGTCCACAGCAAGAATATCGTGTCCTATCTTCCAGACCACAGTTATCTGGACGGTTCCATGAAAATCCAGGATCTGGTTTCTTACTTTGCTGACTTTTATGAAGATTTTTCCAAAATCCGAGCCACCTCGATGCTGAAGGACCTGAACATAGATCAGACAGCACGTTTGAAAACTCTTTCCAAAGGAAATCAGGAAAAAGTAGCTCTGATCCTTGTTATGAGCCGCGACGCCAAACTATATATACTTGATGAACCGATCGGAGGTGTTGACCCTGCTGCCAGAGATTACATCTTACACACGATTTTAAGTAATTACAATGAACATGCAACGATTTTGATCTCAACGCATCTGATTTCCGATATTGAAAATATTTTAGACCGCGTACTCTTTATCCAGAACGGTGAACTTGTATTAAATGCAACCGTCGATGATATCCGGTCAGAACAAAAGAAATCTGTTGACGCATTATTCCGGGAGGTATTCAAATGTTAGGAAAAATCATCAAATACGATATGAAAGCCATGAATCGTTTTTTAATCATCATTCATGCATTCCTGCTTATATATGCATTTTTTATCCGTATACTGATCACAGGCAGACTTACAGCCAACAATGTTCATAACTTGGGTAATACTTACTTCTTAATTCTTGGATTGACTGTTTCTTTTGGTATTATCCTGCTTACCTGTGTTGCTTTTGCAACCTCAATTATCATTGCCGTGCATTTTTATAAGAGTACATACTCTGACGAAGGATATCTGACCCACACCCTGCCGGTCAAAAAGGGAACTCTCCTGATTGCAAAAGTCATTGCAGGAACAATCTGGTGCATAATCGACATAATTGGACTCTTTGCCGCTATATACATTGCTGCCTGGGTGCCATATGTAAAAGATTCTCTCTCCGGCAATAAAGCTCTCCTAATGGAAATTTTCGGTTTGGGATCCCATCTTGGAGTCTTTGGATCAATTGCCTTTTACATCTTTTTCATGATAGCCGGAACAGTTGCAAATGTCATATTATATTATGCCTGCATCTCTCTGGGACAGATATTTACCGGTCACCGCGTCTTTGGCGCCGTTGCCATGTACTTTATCGTTACATTCATAGAAAGCATTAGCTGTCTTTTGATTTTTATCCCACTTGGACTACTAAGCACCCGGGTTGAAACGATCGGAACAGGTACAACACTTTATATGTCTACACCATCTCAGTATATGCTCAGCCTTTTGGGAATTTCTCTGGCTCTGACGATTATATGGAGTGTAATTCTTTATATCATTACTTATTATCGTCTGAACCGTAAATTAAATCTGGCATAACCGTTATACAACAACAGCATTATTCACAACATAGACCAGACATATAGGAATCTGCAAAATCACAGACCGCCTGACACAAGAAAAACAATGCATCAATATTTATTCTTTTGTCCGGACGGTCTGTGCTTCTTCCTTTTCTTTTTTCCAGAACTCTTTTATCTGCTCTGCCATATTTTCAAGGCTGCATCTTCTTTGGTTCTCCCATTCTCTTGGAAAAGTCTCCTGATACCGTCTGTCAAAAAATCGATCATCCAGCAACAGTATCACTCCTCTGTCCTCGTCTGTTCTTATGACACGTCCGGCTGCCTGAAGTACCTTATTCATTCCCGGATACAGATAAGCATAGTCAAATCCCCTCTGCCCGTGCTGATCGAAATAATCCTTTAAAATCTCCCGTTCTCGACAAACCTGTGGCAGTCCTGTGCCTACAATCACGGCCCCGATCAGCTTATCCTCCGTCAAATCAATTCCTTCTGAAAAGATACCACCCATGACACAAAATCCAAGCAGGCTTTCCTTTCTTTCCTCTTCAAATGTATTCAAAAATTCCTCCCTGTCATTTTCTGACATAGACTGGGATTGTGTCACACAAGTAATTCGATGACCCAAAGCCGGGAAGGCTTCTAGCTCTTCCTTTTCCTGAATCTTTTCAAAAGCTTCATAGACATCTTCCAGAAAACGATAAGACGGAAAGAATACCAGATAGTTCCCTTTCTTTCCATTTGCAAGTTTCCACAGATACCTGGCATATCTCTGATACATCTCTTCATTTCTCCGTGTGTACTTTGTACTTACATCTCCTCCAACCATTAGCAGACGATGCTCTACATTAAATGGGGATTCTGCATAGATTGCATAATCTTCTTTTCCCGTGGAAAGCAGTTTCTTATAATATGTAATTGGCAATAATGTAGCTGAAAAGAAAATTGTGCTGTTTCCCTTTTGCAGAAATTCTCCCAAATTTCCCGCTGGATTGACACAGAACAGATGTACCCGGAATTTCCCTTCCCCATCCAGTTCACTATAAATCACATAATTCTCATCTAACCGCTCATGTATATCCATAAAGCTTCGAATGTGAAAATAAAACTCCAGAACTTCTTCCCGGATATCTTCCTTCTCACATTCTTCCAGAAAACGTTCCAGTTCTGTCATCAGATTTAAAAGCTTGAGGTAAATATGCGATACACTATTTAGAACTTTATATTCTTCGCATTCCCGTTTCATTGCCAGAAGCCCCCGGTTACAATCTTCCAGTCTCTCTGTTAGCTTCTCATCCTCATACCGGACCTTTTTCTTAATTCCAAGAAAATCTTCTTTGCAGATACTGGCACTGTACATCTGCCTGCCCCGTTCCACCAGATTATGTGCTTCATCAATTAAAAACAGATAATCGCCTTTATTTCCTTCTCCGAAAAATCTGCGCAAATGCGCCTGTGGGTCAAATACATAATTATAATCGCAGATAATTGCATCAACCCAGACCGCCACATCCAGACTCATCTCATACGGACACACCTTCCATTTTCTTGCCTGTTCCTCTAGTATCTCCCGGTTCAGTTCATCGGAAGATGTCAGAAGTTCATAGACTGCATCGTTCACCCGGTCAAAATGTCCTTTCGCATAAGGGCAATAATCTGGATTACAATTTGTCTCTTCACAAAAGCAAATTTTATCTTTTGCTGTCAGAACAATTACTTTCATGCGAAGCGCCTGTTCCCTTAATGTCTCAAATGCCTGCCAGGCTACTGTTCTTGTGATCGTCTTCGCTGTCAGATAAAATATCTTATCACCCAATCCCTCTCCTACTGCTTTCACTGCCGGAAATAATGTTGCGATCGTCTTTCCAACTCCGGTCGGTGCCTGAATAAACAGCTTCTTTTTTCTAAGTATCGTCCGATATACCGATGTTACCAGGTTCTTCTGCCCTTCTCTGTATGCAAATGGAAATTCCACATCCTTGATCGACTTATCTCTCTTTTTCTTCCACTGAATCTGATATCTCGCCCACTTTTCATACTTTCCGATCAGCTCATAAAACCACCGTTCCAAATCTTCGAATATGTAACCACTCTGAAAACGCTTTATCTCCTCTGTCTCCATATTACAGTAAGTCATCTGCACACCAATTTCCGGCAAATTATGAGATGCCGCATAAATATACGCATAACACATTGCCTGTGCAAGATGTACCGGTACCGGCTCTTTAATCTGATTCAGTTCTCTTAACACACCTTTAATTTCATCAATGACAATTCCTTCCGGAAGCTCAATAATTCCGTCTGCTCTTCCTTCCAGTTTCAGCGTAAAATCTTTACATGGAATCTCATATTTTAGTGAAATCTCTGCATGATAATCCGGACCCATCTGCTTTTGAATCTTCCTGTGGATTCTGCTTCCAAGCTGCATAGTATCTTTATCTGTCGACGCTATTCGATTGTCTATATCTCCCGCACGAAGTATAAATTCCACCAGATTTCGCACAGAAATGCGAATCACAGGCTGTTCAAGATCCATTGTGTTTCTCCCTTTCCCTGACACTTCTTGTAAACGCCCATATTATAACACATAAATATAAAATATTTTAAAGTAATTTTACACCTCGTCTGCCATCTCAGTCATCTCCGGCCGATATCTGAGTGGAAGATGCTGCATCTGACTTCTTGGATTCTCCCTGGATTCAATAGATATTGTCCTGCAAAAAGCAGTCCACAGACTTGCATACATCTGTTCATTTTCCGATATCTGTCCCAGCCTCTCCTCCTGAATCCGTTCATTTTCTACCAATACCCATTCCTTTCCCGCCTCATGCACTGCATACATATGATGTGTCTTATCATGGATCAGCCAGTTTTCCTGTGGAAGCCGGTTAGCAAAATGTGGAGCAATACAAGTCAGTATCCTGTTCTTTGGTGCAATCCCTCCATACAAAATCCCGCCAGATAACTCCCGAAATCTCAAAAATCCTTTATAATTATGGGCTTCACTTCCTACCTTCCTGCTCAGTTCAAATACACGTTCCACTTGTGGGTGGCTCAAATGTTCCATAACCTTTTTACTGTCACGAAGCCTTCTTGCAGCCAGCATTGTCCCATAAATTGCATCTGCCTTATCCTTATCCGAAGCAAGAGATGCATGCCAGATATCAGCATAAGCCTGTCCTCCCAGATGTTTTCGGATCAAGCGTTCTACTGCCTGTTCCTTGTGAAGATTCTCCTCCACCAACATGTACTCACAAAAAAGTTCCTGTTCTAACATTCCCTTTATTGCAATCCCACACTCTTTTTCTTCTCTTCCTTCTTTCCATGCATCATAAATTGCAGAAAATATTCCTGTGATCGTATCATTACACACATAAATCTTTTTCATAGAAATTCTCCCGAAACCTGACATCATCAAATAATGAAAGCTGTCTGTAACCGAGATTTCTCACCTCCTGTGGCAGTTTTTCTCTGGAATCCAGAAGATTTCTGGCTATGGATTCCTCTTCTATCCTGAGCGGATACATGGTCTTCCCATTACAGGTAATAAAATACACCGCCCGTTTCAGTACTACTCCAAGTTTCTTAAGATCTGCAAAATCCAGCGTTCCAAGTCTTCTCGCTTTCACAATTCTTGTTGCTGATTTATATCCAAGACCTGGTACACGGAGCAGCATCTCATAGTCTGCCCTGTTGATTTCCACAGGAAAATACTCCAGATGCTTCAGCGCCCAGTTACACTTCGGATCAAACAGAACATTAAAATTAGGTTCCTCCTCCGACAGTAATTCATCTGCCTGAAAATGATAATAACGAAGCAGCCAGTCTGCCTGATAGAGCCGATGTTCCCGGAGAAGCGGCGGTCCGTCATCTGTCCTTGCCGGAAGTGCTTTATCTTCATTCACATGTACGAATGCAGAATAAAACACTCGTTTCAATTCAAACTTCTTATACAGACTCTCTGTCACCTTCATAATCTGATAATCCGATTCCAAAGTTGCTCCGATAATCATCTGGGTACTCTGCCCTGCCGGTACAAATCTCGGTGCCTGACGATATAATGACAGTTCACGGCTGTTTTCATTCCTTCCTTCTTGGATGAGCCTCATCGGTGCGAGGATATTCTTTCTGGATTTATGCGGTGCCAAAAGTTTCAATCCTTCTGCTGTCGGAAGTTCCAGATTCACACTCATTCTGTCCGCCAGAAATCCTGCTTTTCGGATCAGTTCCTGACTTGCTCCCGGAATAGCTTTCACATGGATGTATCCCTGAAAATTACACTCTTTTCTCAGCTTATAAAGTGTTGCACAAATTAACTCCATCGTATAATCCGGACTTACCAGAATGCCGGAACTTAAAAATAGTCCTTCAATATAATTTCTCCGATAGAATTCCATTGTAAGCGTACAAACTTCATCCGGTGTAAAAGAAGTTCTCACTACATCATTACTTCTTCTATTCACGCAGTACTTACAGTCAAAGATGCACTCATTTGTAAACAGGATTTTTAAAAGTGAAATACATCTGCCATCTGCGGAAAAACTGTGACAGATTCCACACTGCGTACAGTTTCCCATTCCGGAACCATCACCTTTTCTCTTCGTTCCACTGGAAGTACACGCCACATCATACTTTGCTGCATCCGATAAAATATTTAATTTTTCATAGATAGACATGGGATTCTGTATCTTCATATTCTTTCCTGCTTTCCTAATATTATGGCGCAAACATTTGTTCTGTTATTCATTATAAGAACATTTGTTCGATTTGTCAATTTATATTTTAACGATGCCAGGGTCAAAAGGTCTTTCATCCACATGAGCTTGCTCATAAGTGGACGAAAGACCTTGGGGCCCGCCCCAATATGAGCCTAAAAGTGGGATGACAATCCCACGATATGCGAATAATTGGGAGGATTGTGGGAGTGCAAAGCACGAAACAATCCGTAGGCATCATAGTTGGAGCTTTTGGTACCAACATCATTTTAATTACATGGAATTAAGATAAAAAAAGAATAACCAACTGATATCTTTCTTCTCACATATCAGTCGGTTACTCTTTCTTTTCTTGTTACATGAAGTACATCTCTGCACTCTTATTAGCAAATATTTTTCAAAATATTCCTTGTAATCTTCTTATATTTTATTTACTGCATCTGCCAGATACTCATTCGAAACCTCGTAGAACTTCTCATCTTCTACCATCTCAGAAAGAGCCGGATCAATCGGCATTTTACCAAGAACCGGAATACCTAACTCAGCTGCCACTTCATCGATATGGCTTTCTCCAAATACGGAAATCTTCTTTCCACAATCCGGGCAAGTCAGATAACTGTAATTCTCTACGATTCCAAGCACTGGAATATTCATCTGTCTTACCATCTTGTAAGCTTTCTCTACAATCATACGTACAAGATCCTGCGGAGATGTCACGATCACTGCTCCATTCACCGGAAGTGACTGGAATACCGTAAGCGGAACATCACCAGTTCCAGGCGGCATATCTACAAAGAGATAATCCAAATCTCCCCATATAACATCTGTCCAGAACTGCGTCACAACACTTGTAATAATCGGTGCTCTCCAGATTACCGGATCCGATTCATTCGGTAAAAGCAGGTTGACAGACATAATCTTTGTTCCGTCTTTTGCAATCTCCGGAAAGATTCCATCATCGCTTCCTTTTGCTGTATCATGGATTCCATACATCTTCGGAATAGACGGTCCTGTAATATCTGCATCCAGAATTCCTACAGAAAATCCTTGTTCTCTCATCATTCTTGCCAATGATGCAGTTACCATCGATTTTCCGACTCCGCCCTTTCCACTGACAACTGCGATCACATTACGAATGTGTGATTTTGCATTCGCCGGTTTATGAAAATCCTGCGGTTTACTATTACAAGTCCCTGCATGTGCACACCCCTGGCAATCGGATGGTGAGCATCCTTTCTGATTCTCTGACATAACTAAAACTTCCTTTCTGGCCTCTTTTACTCTTCTACTGCTGCGATTACTTCAATCTCGCAGAGTGCTCCCTTAGGGAGATCTTTCACTGCAAAACAGCTTCTTGCCGGTTTAGATGTGAAATATTTTGCATAAACTTCATTGAATGCTCCGAAATCAGCAATATCAGCTAAGAAACAAGTTGTCTTAAGTACATGTTCATAATCTGTTCCTGCTTCTTTTAAAATCTCTCCTACATTCTTGCATGACCACTCAGCCTGCTCTGCGATTGTGCTTCCGCCAAGATCTCCTGTCTCAGGATTGATTCCAAGCTGTCCGGATGTATAAAGAACTCCGTTATTAACATATGCCTGTGAATATGGTCCGATTGCTGCCGGTGCTTTTTCTGTTGCGACTATTTTCATAATCCTATACCTCTCTTTCATTATTCTGAAACTGCTCTGTATTTCTGAGCTCTGCATCTATTGTACTACCTTTTCAGGTAATTTATCAACCTTGAATTACCTTTAATCTTTGCTTTTTCTCTCTTTTGCACAGCTTTAAATTTCCAAGTTATTCCTCGTGACATCTTTGAGCCATTTGTAACTACGGTACCTCTTTAGCGTAAACGGTAATTTCACCAGCTCATCACTCATCAGAAGTATATAAACGACCGGTACACTTGCGTGTAAGAAAAATGCTGCGACTGCACCCAGTAATATAGAAAATCCCCACATCGTAGACACATCCAGAATTAATCCGAATCTCGTATCTCCTCCTGAACGAAATACACCTACTACCAATGTTGTATTGACTGCCTGCGCAATAACAAAATAGGACATGACGCCAAACATCATATAAAGATATTCTTTTGCCTCAGGTGACAATACAAGAAATGTATTTGCAATCGGAGCACAGATTAAAATTACACATGCACCACAACAGCCCATAATAAGTGCCAGCCGGATAAATCTTTTTGCATAAGCCTTCGCATAATCGAATTTACGCTCCCCAATCGTCTTACCCAGATAGACGGCTGTCGCATTTGCAATTCCAAATACAACGACCTGGGCAAGCTGTCTCGCTACTTGTGCAACTGAATTTGATGCAACCGCCGCACTCCCAAGATGACCGATGACAGCAGTATTCGCAGAGACTCCAAGTCCCCACATCATTTCATTTAACACAACCGGCATGGCATAGATTAGATAATCTTTTGCAAGTACCCTGTCAATCTGTATCATAAATCGAGGACGAATTTTCACATCCTGATTCATGAAATGTGCATAAATAAGCACGATCAATGTCTCTGTCATTCTGGCACATAATGTGCCGATTGCAGCTCCTTGTATTCCAAGTGCCGGAAATCCAAGAAGTCCAAAAATCAAAATTGCATTAATAATTGCATTGACAACCAAAGACATAAAATATACAAAAGTAGCAATCATCACCCGTTCAATACTTCTCATAATATTCAGATAAACCTGCGTTACCGCTATGAAAAGATAAGATATTCCAACGATCCGTAAGTATTTCACTCCCTCTGCAATTACTTCCGGATCCGATGTAAAAATACGCATCAAAGGACCCGGAATAGTCAAGGCCAATGTCATAAAAATTACCGCAATTGCAAGTGAGATTGTAAGTCCCATACCAAGAATCTTCTCAATAGTTCTGATATCTTTCTTTCCCCAGTACTGCGCTGTCAGTACTGTTGCTCCAGATGTAATGCCGAAAAAGATCAGCATCATAATAAACTGGATCTGTCCTGCCAGCGAAGAACCGGACAACACTTTTTCTCCCACTCTTCCAAGCATCATAACATCAACTGCAGTCACTCCGACGTTGACCAGATTCTGGAGCGCCATTGGAATAATTAAGGCAAATACATTTCTGTAAAATGCATGCCAGTCAATATTTAAATTATCTGTGGTTTGCCTTTTTATAGATCTCATATAACTCTTTTGCCCCCATTTTCTGGAAAGCGCCCACTTTCATGGTATCCCCTGCAGTCGCCTTGCCAGCCATTTCTTTTAATACTTCATCCGGCTGTACACCCATTTTCATATCTCCCAGACAAGTCGGCATATGCAAAGACCGGAAGAATTCTTCGGTTTTCTCAATCGCTGCCACAGCCGTTTTTTCATCATTTTCCTCATCAATGTTCCATACTTTTCTTCCGTAATTTGCAAATCTTGCCTCGTCCAGATGATAGACGTATCTCGCCCAGCTTCCCCAGACTGCAGATAATGTTGCACCGTGGGCTTCGTCAAATTTTGCACCAAGCTGATGTCCCAGCTTATGGCACAGAAAATCCTTTGGTCTTCCAAGTCCGGTAATTCCGTTATGGGAAATACTTCCGCACCACATGATTTCACTCATAGCATCATAATCTTCTTGATTCTCATATGCCTTTGCTGCATTCCGAATCAATGTACGCATCAGTCCTTCTGCAATCTCATCTGTCAGTTCATTTCCATGTACCGGTGTGAAATAACGTTCAATTGTATGCATAAAAATATCTACAATTCCGCAAGTAAGCTGATATTTCGGAAGTGTGTATGTCAGCTTTGGATTCATAATTGCAAATTTCGGACGAATCAGATCGCTTCCGATTCCAGATTTATCCTGCGTCTCTTCATCTGTCAGTACCGCAGAATTACTCATCTCACTTCCGGCTGCTGAAATTGTCAAAACGGTTCCTACCGGAAGTGCCGTCTTTAATTCTTTTTTATTCTTCCAGAACTCCCATATATCTGTACCCGGATTTGCTGCACCTATCGCAATTCCTTTTGCTGTATCAATTGCACTTCCACCTCCTACTGCAAGAATCAGCTCTGCTCCGAAAGCAATCGCTTTTTCAACTCCTTCTCTTGCAAAAGACAGACGCGGATTCGGTTTTACACCGCCAAATTCCTCATAAAAAATGTGTTCTTCATCAAGAGATTTCTTAATCTCATCGAGAAGTCCACTTCTTATAACACTTCCACCGCCATATACAAGAAATACCTTTGTCACACCCAGTTCACGGACCAGCTTTCCAGCTTCTTTCTGCGTATCTTTTCCAAATACAACTTTCGTCGGGGTATACTGTACAAAACTCTGCATAATCAATTTCTCCTTCTTTTTTATATTTTTCATCCACAGCTGCAATTCTGATATTTGTAAAAATATTGCCAATGATTTTATGTGCAATTTCTGAGATAAAATACTGCAAGCTGTGTACGATCTCTTAAATTCAATTTATCCAAAATCTCACTGATATAATTCCGGATCGTTCCCTCGCTTAAAAACATTTCCCCTGCAATTTCTTTATTGCACTTTCCGTCTGCCACAAGCTTCATAACAGCGCGTTCTTTTTCTGTAATCTCATAAGTCTCATAATCAAAAGCACTCTTTCGCTCTAAAAGTTCCGGCAGTCTGGATATGATCTGAGTTCCGAACACCGTCTGCCCCGTGCACACTGCCCGGATTGCCGGCAGAATACTTGCATAATCCTGTTTTAGAAGATATCCTTTCACACCACATTTCAACGCTTTTACAATATACTCGTCATCAGAAAATGTTGTAAGGAGCAATATCTTTGCCTCTGGTTTTTCTTTTAAAATCTCTTCCGATGCCTCCAGACCGCTCATTGGACTCATGCGGATATCCATCAGCAACACATCCGGCTCATATTTCCGGTAAAGTTCTATAGCTTCCTTCCCATTTGAGGCAATGCCCTGAACTTCTATATCCTGATCTTTTTCCAGAATCGTCCTAAGTGCCCCTGATACAAGCATATCATCATCTGCAATCACGATTCTCATTTTAAACAACCTCCTTAGGAATCGTAATAAAAATACGAAATCCCTCTTTTCTTACAATTTGCATCATGCCTCCAAGCATCCGGACGCGGTCACTCATATTGCGAAGCCCCATCCCCTGTCCAGACTGAAATTCCCTGGATACAGTTTTTACTCCACCATTTTGTATTGGTTCTTTCACAGTCCCATTATCTTCCACTATCAGTTGATAAAGCGCAGGGTGCTCCCGCATGACAATCTTCACTTTACTCGCATCACTGTGCCTTACAATATTGTGAAGTGCCTCTTTTACAATTGCGATAAAACCGTATTTAATCTCTCTTGGAACATCATACCCCATATCATAAGATAAATCTACCGGGCAAAATGTAAACTCTCCCACCAGTTCTTCTGTCACTTCTTTCAGATTCACAGAATCGTCATGAAGGTCATGGACACTCTCCCGTACACTGGTCATGGCTGTATTCAACGACTCCTCCAATTGTTCAATGGAAGAGGACAGTTTTTCGTCTTCATTTACAATCTTCATTGCGCCCACTATAAGGATGCATCTTGAAAGCAAATGTCCCACATTGTCATGAATTTCTCTTGCAATGCGATTTCGCTCCTGAAGTGTTGCCGTATAAATTTCATAGTCCTGCTTCTCAATCAGGCTGCGATTCTTTTCTTGTAAAAGCAGATTCCTTTCCTTACTGTCATCGCGGGTTTTCCGGTATTCCTGTTCCAACTTCTCAAAAGCCTCTTCTTTTAACTTCAACACAAACGACAGCAAAATTCCAACTATCAAAAAATACATTTGCCCATAACTTAGATTCGTATTCCCCGACACACCTGTAAATATTCCTCCTGCCACAGCAAGTATCATGATACCCCGGTTCTCTTTTGTCCAGAATCCATAAAAAAGGACCGGCAGGAATTCACAAATTCCCACGCAGTACCAGCTTCCGGCTAAAATACATATTAACAGAACATACCTTTCCCAGTCATCTTTTAAGAACATCTGCATGCCAATACAGATCAATGACACCAGAAAGCCCACCACAAAATTCAGGTCAGCCGGCGAAAGCAACAAAAAAAGAAAACTATATAAAATTAACAGAAGCTGCCCTGTCATTCTTCTCATATTTGTTCTCTCCTAACTTTTCTAAAAAGCAAAACATGACATTTGTCACATCATTTTATGACGTCTGCCACTAACATTATAAGCATAAGACATTTATAATTACAAGTAAGAAATATGCAAGTCTCAAAACTAAGAACTGGAGGAATTTCCTATGATTCATATTGAAAATCTTGTAAAAAGATATGGTGATCTGATCGCACTGGATCACCTGAACCTGGACATTAAAGAAGGTGAGATTTTTGGACTTCTGGGACCAAACGGCTCCGGAAAATCCACCGCGATCGGCTGTATGCTGGCGCTGTTGAAATATGACAAAGGTACGATTCAGATTTTTGGCAAAAACATGACCCCGGACAGTTACGATATCAAAAAAGAGATTGGTGTTGTCATGCAAAATGTGGCTGTATTTCATCAGATGAGCGTCCGTGAAAATGTAGACTATTTCTGTGGTCTGTATGTGACTGACAAGCAAAAGCGTAAAAAGCTGGTGGACGAAGCACTGGAATTCGTAGGGCTTACGGAATATGCAAAAAAACGTCCCGGAAAATTGTCCGGCGGTCTTCTTAGAAGACTCAACATTGCCTGCGGTATTGCTCACAAGCCAAAGCTTATCATCATGGACGAACCAACGGTAGCTGTCGATCCGCAGAGCCGGAACCGGATCCTGGAAGGAATCGTAGAACTGAACCGTCAGGGATCTACAATCATTTATACTTCCCATTATATGGAAGAAGTCGAACAGATCTGCAACCGTATTGCGATCATTGATCATGGTCATGTACTTGCGACCGGAACATGTGAAGAGCTGAAAAATATGATCAAAACCGGCGAAACAATCACCATCGAAGCTATAAACCTAAATCCGGAAACACTCTCTGAAATCCGTACGATGCCAAATGTATTTGATCTGATTTATGAAGAACAGGTATTAAAAATCCGCCTAAGCGAAGGCAAACACAATCTGATCAGCCTCTTAAAATACCTTGAAGATCACAATATTTCCTTCGGGCGCGTATTTTCAGAACTTCCAACACTCAACGATGTCTTCCTGGAAATCACAGGAAAAGAACTTCGAGACTAGGAGAGATTTTTATGTGGCATTTAATAAAATATCGTTTTATACAGATTACAAGGAATCGGCCGATGATGTTCTGGGCACTTGCATTCCCAATGATTCTCGGCACACTGTTCTACATTTCCTTTGGAAATATCGGTATATCTGCTACCGGAGACTCCGACTGGAATCCGGTACCCGTTGCTGTTATCAATAAGCTTGAAACGAAATCATCCGGTACATTTTTTGCAGATTTCCTTGACGCCATGAACGGTAGCGTTCTAGATATTCAAGACGTAAAGAATGAAAAAGATGCGAAGAAGAAACTGGAAAATGATGAGATTCTTGGAATCTACTATGTAAAAGAGACCCCGTCTCTTACAATCACAAGAAATGGCGTCAACCAAAGTATTCTGACTTCTCTTTTAAATAGTTATAACCAGAATGCACATCTGTTCAAAGAAATTGCCAGGACTCACCCGGAACGTCTGTCTGATGCTGTTACTTCCATGCAGACGAATGGCAGTTTCATCACGGAAAAAAGTGTCAGTGGAAAAACATTAAATCCGACTGTATTGTATTTCTTCGCCCTGATTGCCTATGCTTGTATGTCCGGTGCATATCTAAGTATCGAAGCAGTCCGTGATACCCAGGCGAACTTAAGTCCCTTAGGAGCCAGACGAAGTATCACCCCTTACCGGAAACAATTTCTTATTTTTATTGATATGTTGGTGCTGATTTTTATACATTTCATAAATGTAATGATTCTGACTTTTTATTTGAACTATATTCTTGACATTAACCTGGGGGATAATTATCTGGCTATCCTTGCCACGAATTTTATGGGAAGTCTCATCGGAATCTGCCTGGGACTTATGATCGGCTGCATCGGAAAACTTACATTTTCAGCAAAAATCGGCATCTGTACCTCCACGACTTTGCTGACCGGTTTTTTGTCTGGTCTGATGTTTGGCAATATGAAAGATGTAGTAGAACAGAATGCCCCCATTCTGAACCGTATCAATCCGGCGGCTGTTTTAAGTGATGCTTACTATTGCATCAGTGTCTACAATGACACGTTACGATACCAGAGATGTATGATCACTCTGCTGATCATGAGTGTTCTTTTCCTTGGCATCGCATTCTTAGGAGTAAGGAGGGAACGTTATGACAGTATTTAAAGGATTTTTGACAATTACAAAAAGAAATCTCGGATATGTTTTCATGTATATTATCATTTTTCTCACAATTACAATTGCTGTGCAAAAAAGTGAACTTACAGATACCGATAAAATGTTTGAACAGACAAAACTCGACATTGCAGTCATTGACCATGACAAAAGTCCGGTGTCCGAAGCCCTGACCGATTATCTGGCTTCCCGGCACAATCTGGTTGATATTCCGGATACCAAAACTGCCATTCAGGATAACCTGTTCTACCGGCACGTATATTATGTATTGACAATTCCGGAAGATTTCACTCAGAGTTGTAAAAACAAAACTGCAAGTCTTACCGTCACAAAAGTTCCGGGCAGTACAAGTGGTTACTATGTAGACAGTCAGGTCAATGCATGGGTTCAGGAAATGCATATGCTTCTTGCCTCCGGTTATTCAGCCGAAGATGCCACTGTAATGCTTAAGGAGGCTATGACAGAAGAATCTCATGTAACGATGCTGGATCAGAACGGATATGGTGGAAATATTCCGATGCACGCATACATGTATCAGTATATGCCTTACATTATCCTGTCCATTCTGTGCTATGTCATTATAACGATCATGATGTCATTCAACAATTCAGAAGTCCGCTCACGAATACTGTGTACTTCCATTTCCAGCCGGAAATACAACCTCCAGCTTGCACTTGGCTGCTCAGTCATCGGACTTGCCGTCTGGTTTTTATGTACACTGCTTCCAATCATATTGTATGGAAAAACCTTTCTGGCAGACACAAATCTTACATACTATCTAATTAACAGTTTTATGATGTCTCTGTCCGCACTAAGCCTGGCATTCTTTGTCTCCACATTTACAGACAAAGAACAACTGGTCAGTGCAGTCGTCAATGTGGTCAGCCTCGGAATGTCCTTCCTGTGCGGAGTTTTCGTCAGTATGGATGTCCTTGGAAAAAGTGTACAGAAAATTGCCCAGTTCCTTCCGGTCTACTGGTATGAAGTTGCAAATAACCTGCTAAAAAGCCACAACACATTCAATGGAACACAGATTCACACTCTGTACACCTGCTACGGCATACAACTCCTCTTCGCCCTCGCATTCTTAAGTCTCGCCCTCATTGCAGGTCGTATGAGAAGACAAACTGTTTAGTGGGTGATTCATTTTTCTGACACAACGGGAAGAAGCCCCTGATGAACTTAATCATCAAAGGCTTCTTTTACTTTATCCATAAATCCTTTTTTCTTCTTTTCCGGCTTTTCTTTCGCACCGTCATTTTTTCCTGCCTGATTTAGTGTATTTCCCGCCAGTTCATCGAACTTACGAAGTGCTTCTTTCGCCTCATGGCTCAACTTCTCCGGTGTCTGGATCACCAGTGTTACATAGTGATCACCGCGAACCTGCGGATTACGAAGTGATGGAACGCCTTTTCCTTTCAAGCGCACTTTCGTATCTGTCTTAGTACCTGGTTTCACATTGTAGATAACTTCCCCATCTACTGTCTTGATGCGGATATCTGCACCAAGTGCTGCCTGTGCAAAGGAAATCGGAACCGTTGAGAAAATGTGTACATCCTGACGCTGAAAAATTGGGTGTCTGGATACTGTGACCTGCACAAGAAGATCTCCTCTTGGTCCGCCATTCACTCCCGGTTCACCTTTATCACGAATTCTTACACTCTGTCCGTCATCAATTCCTGCCGGAATCTTGACAGAAATCTTCTTCTTACTGGAAATATATCCTGTACCGGCACAATCCGGACATTTCTCACGAATAATCTTACCAGTTCCGTGACAATCCGGACAAGTCTGTACATTCTGTACCATACCAAACAGTGACTGTTGGCTGTATACAACCTGACCTTTTCCGCCGCACTTTGAGCATGTCTCCGGAGTCGTTCCTGGTTTTGCACCTGTTCCATTACATTTTGGGCAAGGATCCTTTAAAATTACATCAAGCTCCTTCTCACATCCAAATACTGCTTCTTCAAAAGAAATTCTTACAGTCTTTCGAATGCTTGCACCCTTCATCGGTCCCTGGCTGCGGCCTCTGCTTCTTCCACCGCCAAAAATGTCGCCAAAGATATCACCAAATATGTCACTGAAATCAGCTCCATTAAAATCAAAGCCGCCATATCCGCCGGCTCCTCCTGCTCCTCCTTCAAATGCTGCATGACCAAACTGATCATACTGACGTCTCTTTTCAGGGTCGCTAAGTATAGCATATGCTTCCGAAGCTTCTTTAAACTTCTTCTCCGCCTCTGCATCTCCCGGATTCATATCCGGATGATACTTTTTGGCAACTTTACGATATGCCTTTTTCAAAGTCGCTTCATCGACATCCTTACTGACGCCGAGAACCTCATAGTAATCTCTCTTTGCTTCTGCCATTACTTTCTCTCCTTAACAAAAGGAAGTTCCGCGAAACCTGACCTCCTTAAAATTCAGTCACATTCCGCGGAACAGCCTTCGCATTCGATGCGGTATTATTCCGCCTTTTTATGCTTTAGACTTCTTTATAATCTCCGTCTACTACATCGTCTCCCTGGAATCCATCCGGTGCCGGTCCTGCTTCTGGTCCTGCCTGAGCACCTGTTCCCTGTGCTCCCTGTGCGGCTGCTCCTGCCTGCTCATACATCTTTGTGAACAGTTTCTGAGCGCTCTCAGAAAGTTTCTCTTTACCAGCTTTGATTTCAGCAATCTGAGCGTCTGTAATATCGTCCATGTTTACTTTCTCAAGAATCTCTTTCAGTGCTTTGCAGTCAGCCTCTACACCTGCTTTATCGTTAGCATCCAGTTTATCTCCAACTTCCTGGATAGCTTTCTCTGTCTGGAACACTAAAGCGTCTGCCTCATTCTTTGTATCGATGCCCTCTTTACGTTTCTTGTCCTGAGCCTCAAATGCTGCTGCTTCTTTTACAGCCTTATCAATCTCATCATCAGACATGTTAGATCCTGCTGTGATTGTGATGTGCTGCTCTTTACCTGTTCCAAGGTCTTTTGCAGATACATTTACGATACCGTTTGCATCAATATCGAAGGTAACCTCAATCTGCGGAACACCTCTTCTTGCCGGAAGAATGCCATCCAGACGGAAGGTTCCCAGTGTCTTGTTGTCCTTTGCGAACTGTCTCTCGCCCTGTACAACGTGGATATCAACAGCGGTCTGGTTATCAGCTGCGGTAGAGAAGATCTGGCTCTTCTTGGTCGGGATTGTGGTATTTCTCTCAATCAGTCTGGTTGCTACACCACCCATAGTCTCGATGGACAGGGACAGCGGAGTTACATCCAGAAGAAGGATATCACCGGCACCAGCATCGCCAGCCAGCTTACCACCCTGGATAGCTGCACCGATTGCTACGCACTCATCCGGGTTTAAGGATTTGCTCGGCTCTTTACCAGTCAGACGTTTTACTTCTTCCTGTGCTGCCAGCATACGTGTGGAACCACCTACCAGAAGTACTTTGCTTAACTCAGAAGCAGTGATACCAGCATCTTTCAGTGCGTTCTGTACCGGAATTGCGGTTCTCTCGATTAAGTCTCTAGTCAGCTCATCAAATTTAGCTCTGGTCAGGTTCATATCCAGATGCTTCGGTCCCTCGCTGGTTGCAGTGATGAACGGAAGGTTGATATTGGTTGTAGTTGCGGAAGAAAGCTCTTTCTTCGCTTTCTCAGCTGCTTCTTTCAGTCTCTGAAGCGCCATCTTATCAGCGGAAAGGTCTACACCCTCTGCTTTCTTGAACTCGTCGATCATCCACTGGGTAATACGGTTATCGAAATCATCGCCGCCCAGATGTGTATCGCCGTTGGTTGCCAGAACCTCGATAACGCCGTCACCGATCTCGATGATGGAAACATCGAATGTACCGCCACCTAAGTCATATACCATGATCTTCTGCTCTTTCTCATTATCAAGGCCATACGCAAGAGCTGCTGCCGTCGGCTCGTTGATAATTCTCTTTACATCCAGACCAGCGATCTTACCTGCATCCTTGGTTGCCTGACGCTGTGCGTCGTTGAAGTAAGCCGGAACAGTAATAACTGCCTCGTTTACCTTCTCGCCCAAGTAGCTCTCTGCATCTGCTTTCAGCTTCTGAAGAATCATCGCTGAAATCTCCTGCGGCGTATATTTCTTGTCATCAATGGTTACTTTGTAGTCGCTGCCCATGTGTCTCTTGATAGAAGAAATGGTCTTCTCAGCGTTGGTAACTGCCTGACGCTTTGCCGGCTCGCCGACCAGTCTCTCGCCTGTCTTTGTAAATGCCACAACGGACGGTGTGGTACGGATACCTTCTGTATTTGCGATAACAACCGGTTTACCACCTTCCATAACGGCTACACAGCTGTTTGTTGTACCTAAGTCAATACCAATAATCTTGCTCATAGTTATTTCCTCC